>WUUC01065150.1_pt1 | contig 13240 bp, 12 predicted proteins | sample 6278441 | NCBI WGS metagenome assembly WUUC01 (sample SAMN13675441, study PRJNA597444) | soil metagenome | isolation source: soil | place: USA: Washington | collected 2017-10 | reverse complement strand
TCCACGTGGTAGTAGTTGCCCTCCTCGTCGCGGTGGACGAGGTCGCCGGTGAGGAACCAGCCGTTGACCCGCGCCCGGTAGCTCGTGACCGAGTCGTTCCAGTAGCCGGGCGAGAGCGACGGCGAGCGGAACCCGAGCCTGCCGACCCGGCCCGGCCCCAGCTCCTCGCCGTCGTCGTCGAGCACCGCCACCTCGGCGAAGGAGTAGGGCCTGCCGATGCGGCGGTCGTAGTGGTCGGAGTCGGCGGTGTGCGTGACGTGGAAGCCGTTGTGCCCCATCTCCGAGGAGCCCAGGCCGTCGATGAAGTGCGAGCCGGGCACCCGGGCGCGGCCCGCGCGGGTCACGACCTCCCGCGTGCCGACCGCGACCAGCCTGCGGATGTGGGCCTCGTGGGCGCAGTCCCCGGTGTTGAACCACAGCCGGACGGAGTCCATCGCGCGCTCGGTCAGGTCGAATCGGGCGAGCCCGGCCCAGGTGACGGCGAAGCCGTACACGGACTCCGGGCGCCACCGCTCGATGGCCGCCAGCACGGTGTCCGCGTCCTGGTGGGACAGGCACAGCATCTCCGCGCGGTTGCCGAGCACCTGGTTGACCATCAGGATCGTGGCGGTGTGCGGGATCGGCAGCGCGTTGAGGACGCGGCCGGTCCCCTGCGCCTGTGGCATCGTCAGCAGGTGGCGGGTGGCCGCGAAGATCGTGCGGTGCAGGTGCAGCACCGCCTTCGGCACCCCGGTGGTGCCGGAGGTGTGCGTGATCGACACCGGGTCGTCCTGGTGGTGGCGGTGGTGCGGCGGCGCGGCCGCCGGGTCGCCGGTGCCCAGCTCGGCCGGCTCCCCCAGCAGCTCGGTCCCGAGCTCGTGCCCGGCGAGCAGCCCGGCGTGGGCCGCGTCGGCGAGCACACCGTGGGCACGCAGCCGCCGGATGTACTCGGCCGCGATCTCCGGCACCATCTTCCCGTTCATCAGCGCGGGGATCGCGCCGATCCGGGTCAGCGCGAGGAAGCTCAGCACGATGTCGGCGGCGGCGGTCGCCCACACCGCGACCGGGTCGCGCCTGCGGATCCCGCGCTCGTGCAGCCAGGCGGCCCTGGCGTCGACCAGCGCGTCCAGCTCGCCGAGCGTGAACGGGTACTCGGCGGGGTGACCGTCCACCGGGGTGTCGAACGCCAGCCCCGGCCCGTCCCGGTCGGCGCCGTGGGCGAGCACCGTGCTCAGCACGTTGCCCGCGCCGAGGTCCGGATCGGCGGCGAGGGCGGCCCGCAGGCCCCGTGCGTTCATCGTGACTCTCCTTCGTTCACCAGGAAGGCGGACCCCTCGACGCCGTCCTCCGTCTGTTCCACGAGGACCACCAGCACCTCGTCCGCGTCCCCGTCGTCGATCAGCAGCCGCGCCTGCGCCAGCCCGTCGGCGCGCGGTTCGCCCGTCGGGCACAGGCAGAGCACCGGGCCGCGCAGGCCCCACCGGGTGGCGACGTGCCCGGCGACGCTGTTGGGCACGGACTGGAAGAACAGCAGCGGTCCGACCCGGCCGCCGGTGTCGACCGCGTCCGCGACGTGCCGGGTGCTCGCGGCGTCGCCGCTCGCGGTCACCAGCACGATCGCGGTGCGCCCGCCGATGTCACCGGGTGCCGGCGGTTCGCCGTGGCGCGCGGTCAGGCAGCGGCGTGCGAGCTCGGCCACCAGCGGGCTGAACGACGACACCACGAAGCCGGGGACCGACGGCGGTTCCTCGCCGCGCGGCCACCCGACCTCGGCGAGCACGGGTGCGCAGGCGACGCCGGTCATGCCGCCCTCACCAGCAACGCGGTGCAGGCGCCGCCGAACGCCGCGTTGAGGCTCAGCGCGTACGGGGTGCCCGCCTCCCGGGGGGCGTCCACGACCAGGTCCAGCGCGCATGCCGGGTCCGCGCCGAGGTACCCGGCGTTGACCGGCAGCTTGCCCTCCTGCACGGCCAGGGCCGTGACGACCAGTTCCAGCAGCCCGGAGCCCTCGAGCCCGTGCCCGTGCACGGACTTGGTCGAGCTGACCGGGATCCCCGCGACGGCGGGCCCGAGCGCCCGGTGCAGGGCGGCCGCCTCCGCGGCGTCGCCCTCCGCGCCGCTCGCGTTGGCGTTGACGTAGCCGACCTCGGCGGGCGCGATCCCGCCGCGGCGCAGGGCCGCGGTGATCGCCCGCGCCAGACCTCCACCCTCGGGATCGGGCCGGACCGTGTGGTAGGCGTCGCCGGTGCGGCCCCAGCCCGCCACCTCGACGGCGGCGTCCCGCGGCTGGACCATGGGTTCGATCATCGACTCGATCACCACGGCCGAGACGGCGTCGCCGAGCAGCAGGCCGCCGCGGCCCGCGCTGAACGGCCGGGCGGTGCCGTCCGTGGCGAGCGCCCGGCCCGCGTCGAAGAGCGCGAACTGGTCCGGCTCCACGAGGTAGCCCGCGGCGACGACCACCCGCTCGAGCCGCCCCAGGCCGATCGACGCGGCCGCGTCGGCGACCGCGGTGCTCCCCGACACGCACGCACAGGTGTAGACCCTGGCGGCACCGGCGAGACCGGTGCGCCCGGCGAGCGCCGCGGCGAACCGGGCGGCCGTCGGCGCCGTGCCGTCCGCACCGGACCCGCGACCGGCGTCGGGGTGACCGTGGACCGCGAGCACCAGCGGGGTCTCCGCGCGCTGCGCCGGGGTGAGCCCGGCCGCAGCGCACGCCTCGCGCACCACGCCGGTCAGTTCGTCGGCCAGCGATCCCGCGTCGGGCAGGGTCGCCGCGTCGGTGACCCTGCGGCCGTCCACGGCGAACCGGCGGACCGGGCCGAACGCGGGGCCACCGGTGAGGGCACCGGCCAGCTGCGCCCGCAGTCCCCTGCCGAGCGCGCTGACCGCGGCCATGCCGGTGATCCCCGCCCGGGGTCTCTCGGGTCTGTCGGTGGGCTCACGCATCCTCGACCACCAGGACCACGTCACGCAGCACCTCGACGGCGCCGGTGACGGTGCTCATCCGGCCGAACTGGCCGTCGTCCAGCTCGATCGGCACGCCGTAGCGCTGTTCCACCTGGTGCACGAGCCAGGCCAGCTGGATCGAGTCGATCCGCTCGCCCACCTCCTCCACCGGCCGGTCGCCGAAACTGGCGACCATCGCGACCACGTCTTTCCGCTCCAGGGCTGGCCGCGCGGTCATGAAGACGCCTCCGTGTGCAGAAGTTGGCCGGCGCTCATCCCGCCTGACCCGCGTTGGCGACATCGGCGCCCGTGGCGGCCCGGTCCGCGACCGTCCTGGTGAACTCGCCGACCGTCATCAGCGCGAGCTCCTCGGACTCCTCCTCGGCGAAGCGCACACCGAACCGGTCCTCGACCCGGACCGCCAGCTCCGCCAGCGCCAGGGACTCCAGGTCCACCCCCGCCGGGCCGAGGGTGCTGTCGTCCTCGACGCCCTCGGTGTCGTAGTTCATCTCCTGGAGGGTCTCGATGACGAACGCACGGATCTCCGCAACCTGCATTGCCTACCTTCTCTCTCTGTGCGACGCGCGCACGACTGGTCCTCCTGGGCGCACCGGGATCACGGGACCGCGGCGCGCAGCGCGGCGCGGTCGCGGACGAGCTTCCCGGTGGTGGTCCTCGGCAGTGCCTCCACGACGTGCACGGTGCGGGGGCGCTTGTAGCCCGCGACGCGCTCGGCCAGCGCGGCCTCCACGTGCCCGCCGGAGACGGTGCCCTCGAGCTGGACGTAGGCGGTGATCTCCTTGTCGTACAACACGACCGCGCCGACCACGCCCGCCACCTCGGTGAGCGCGTGCTCGACCTCGGTGAGGTCGACCTTCAGCCCGCCGACCGACACCTGGGAGTCGAGCCTGCCGAGCACGGTCACCAGCCCGGTGCCCTCCTCGACGCGGCCCGCGTCCTTGGTGTGCAGCCAGCCGTCGGCCCAGCGGGTGGGGTCGGACGACCCGACGTAGGGCGACTCCGGCCTGCTGACCAGCAGCTCGCCGCCGCTCTCGCGGACCCGCAGGCCCGGCGCGGGCATCAGGGCGGGCCGGTGCTCGCCGAACAGGTCGGTGGCGATGACCCCGACCTCGGTCATGCCCCACATGTTGCCGAGCGGCACCCCGTACTTGTCCGCGAAGGCGGCCGCGGTCGCCGCGGGCACGAGCTCGCCGCCGGTGGTCATCCGCTTCAACTGCGGCAGCGCGGGCGGATCCGCCACCGAGGCGAGCAGTCCGATGTGGAAGGGGACGCCGAGCACGGTCGCCGGCGTGGTGCCGGACGCGACCGCCTCGAGGACGCTGACGCCGGTGAGCCGCCGCGGCGGGACCAGCGTGACGTCGGCGTGCAGGCCGTAGAGCAGGCCGCCGACCAGGCCGAGGACGTGCACCATCGAAGGCAGCAGGATGATCCGCTCGCCCGGCAGCGGCACGCCGTCGATCCGGGTGTAGCGGTGGATCTCGGCGACCAGGTCGGCGGCGGTCCGCCCGATGACCTTGGAGGGCCCGGTCGACCCGGAGCTGAGCTGCAGCACGGCGTGCGGTGTGCGGGCGGGCTCGCCGCCCAGCGTGGTGATGGTCTCCGTCACGTCCGCGAACACGCTGAGTGGGCTGCCGGTGGTCTTCGCCACCGAGACGACCAGCTGTACGCCGAGGCGCCTGGCGGCCGCGTCGACCTCGTACTGGGTGAGCCGGTGGTCGAGCAGGACCGCCTGCGCCCCGATCCGCAGCACCGCGAGGAGGTTGGCGACGTAGGCCACCGACGGCGGCAGCCGCAACGCGACGCACCCCCCGGCCACCAGGCCCGCCGCGGCCAGTGCCTCCTGACGGTCCGCGACCAGTTGGCGCAGTCCTGAGCGGACGATCGGTCCAGTAGGCAGGTGCAATGGGACGCCATTGTCGGGACCGGCCAACAAGACTTCGTCCACCCATTCCGAACCGATCTCGAAAGTGGACTCCTTGTTGATTCCCGCGAGCACATCCACCCCCAACAAATTCGCAGCCCGAATTACCCCCAAGGGGTTAAGAGTTCGGGCTGGTGCGCCACATGACCTGACAGTGCCTCGGAGCGTACGTCAATTCCGAGGCGCTGAGAAGCGGAAGAATCGACAAAGCTTTAGGTGATGGGGTGCTGACGCAACGTCAGACGACCGTCCCGATTCGACGTAACGCGATAGGGCCAGAAGGCCCAGTAGCCTGGCATCAAAGGACTATCGACGGCGCGTTCGGCGGTCCGCCGGGCGCGGGCGGCCGACGGGCCGCGCTCGGCGCCGCCACCGCCCCGGGCAGCCGTCAGTCCAGATAGAACGGACAATCGGATGCCCTTTCGGCCGCGCTTTTGCCGTTCCGTGATCGTTCGCACGGTCGCATTCGGGTGAGCGGCGCAGTCGGCGTTCGGCTGTCCGGCCGAACAGGATCTTCGCGAAGATCGCGAGGCCGCCCCGAGCGGCCGACACTCACCGTGACGGCCCCCGGAGCCGTTCCGCCGAATTCCGGAAACGCACCGGCGACACCTTCACGCCGTTCTTACGGCCGGCAATTAAGCTCCCGGCGCCGTTTATGCCGCCCGCGTTCCGTCAGGCCGGCCGCACGAGGTAGCGCACGCCGTCGCGGCCCGCGTCGACCACGCGCCAGCGGCCGGGCAGCAGCAGCTGGTCGTCGGCCGCGGCCGCCGCGCTGAGGGTCGTCCGCCACAGCGACACGTCGTGGGGGCCGCCCGCCACGTCCATCCGCGGCGGGCCCTCGAAGTGCGCGCCGTCGAACACCACCTTGTGCCGGGAGACGAGCTTCTCGAAGTCCGCCCGGCCGAACCTGGCCTGCAGGAACGTCGCCCCGCCGCGCAGGACCAGGCGCCGGAAGCTCGCCTTCTCGCCGAAGGCCGCCGCGTTGCAGTTCAGCCCGCCGAACTCGGCGCCGCTGAAGTCCGCGTCGCCCGTGATCGAGGTGTCGGACAGGAGCACGTCCTGCTCGACCCACGCACCCTCCATCGACAGGTCCGCGCCGAACTCCGCCTCGCAGGCGGACAGGCGCAGCAGGCAGGCCTTGTGCAGGCGGACGTCGCCGGTGAACGCCGCCCCGTCCAGCACCACCCCGCAGCGCGGCTCGCGGCCGGTGCCCGAGCCGAGGCCGCGCAACGACGTGACCCCGCTCAGGTGGGCCCGGGCCAGGACCAGCACCCGCACGGACGCGCCGTCGAACGCGAAGTCGCGGAGCCGGGCCCCGGTCAGGTCGACCGCCAGGTCGTGCACCGGCGGGGTGGCGGCACTGGCCCGCGTGACGATGTCCAGCAGCACCCGCTGCGCCTCCGCGGCGGCGGCGTCCTCGCCGTCGGCGTGCCGCAGGTACATGCAGACGAGGTCGGTCACCTCCTGGGCGCGGTCGGGACGCTGCGCGGCGAGGCCGGCGAGCGCGTGCAGCGTGCCGCCCCGCACCGCGGGCCGGTCGTGGCCGAACAGCTCGACGGCGCGGATCACGATCTCGTCCGCCACCTTGTCGTGCTCGCGCCGGTCCTTCGCGTGCTCCAGCTCCACCTTCTCCTGCTCGAGCCGGTGCCTGCCGCGCTCCAGGTCCGCCTTGTCCCGCTCGACCTGCTGGCGCGCCTCGTCGACGCGGTACCGGCGGTGGTTGAGCCACAGCGCGAAGATCGCGGTGATCACCCCCGCCCCGACCACGCCCGTGGCCAGCACGGTCTTCATGTCCTCGCCGGGCTCGACGACCAGCTGCAGCGCGATCACCAGCAGTACGCACCCGACGACTCCCATGGCGGTCACCAGGACCACCGCGTCCGGGTGGCGGCGCCTGCCGTCCCGCCGGGCGTGGCGGACGGCGACGGCCACCGCGGCGAGGACGACCAGCACGCCCGCGCAGGCGATCGACAACACCACCGGGTGCTCCTCGGGGTCAGTGGGGGTCAGGGGGTGGGGGGTGCTCAGCGGGCTCGGTGGAGCTCGGTCATCTCCTTGAGCTTGCGCTCGAGCGTCACGCGGTTGCCGGGTGCGATCACCAGCTGGTTGCGGGTCGTGAAGACCAGGAACCGCCCGGCCTCGATGTCGTTGAGCGTGAGTCCCGGGGAGACCCGCGTCCGGCCGACGACGTGGTCGCGGGTGAGCGCGCAGAGGTAGGCCCGGCGCAGGAACGGCGCCTCCATCAGCCGCAGGACCGACTCGGCGCCGCCCTTGCGCGCGGGCGCGCGCAGCTGTTCGGGGTGGAGCGTGAGACCGGCGAAGCGGGCAGGCGGCTCGTGGTGGCCGAACAGCCGGATCACCTCGTCGACCAGCGAGGTGTCCGGGAAGGACCAGGCGGTGAACCAGGACGGCCCGAGCACGGCGACGGCACCCCGCGAGCCCGCGACCGCGACCCGCGCCCCCAGCCTGGCGACCCCGAGCGGGTTGCCCGCGGTGACCGGCACCCGCTCGAACAGCCGGACGTCGACCGCGAGGCGCGGCCTGCCGACCGTGGCCAGCACGGCCGCCACCTCGTCGGCGGCACCGCGCGGCCCGACGTACCCCTTCGCCCGCAGCTCGGCCGTGGCGTCGCGCACCACCTGCCGCCGCTCCTCGACCGTCGCCCCCGGCGAGTCGCCCTGCAACACGGCGGGCTTCGACTGCCCCGGCACGGAGGACTCCCACAGGACGTCGAACGCCATCGCACTGACCGGCTGCCTGGTGACCATCATCGTCGGGCTCCTGTACGTGGTCTCACTCACCGCCGATCACCGGCGGGAACACCTTGGCGTCGGGGTCGAACGGACTGGGTGCCGTCCCGAGGGCGGGCGGGGGGTCCTCGAGGCGGTTGCGGAGCGGCGGCGGCCTGCCGACGACCTGCTCGTCGACGGCCGGCTGCTCGTCCGCCGCGGCCCGCACGGCCGCGTGCCCGCGCGGCCCGAAGTCCAGCCCGTGCCACGGAGGATCGGGCTCGTGCGGCCACCGCGGCAGCGCCGGGTCCGCGCCGGGGTGACCGTGGTCCTGCGCCCACCCTCCCGCTGCGGCGGCGGGCGGTCGAGCGGGCCCACCCCACGCCGGAGGCGTCCCGGCGACGGGCGGGGGCAGGTGACCGCGGTCCTTCTCCCACCGCGGTCCTGCCTCCGCCGCCGGTACCGTCCCGCCCGCGGGCGGAGGGTGGTACCCGCGGTCCTGTCCCCACGGCGGCTCTGCCCCGGACCGCTGCGTGGGCGTGACTCCGCCATCCCCGGCCGGCATCCTCCCGCCCGCGGCCGACGGCTCGTGGCCACGCTCCTGATCCCACCGCTGACCCGGCTCGGCGGCGGGCCGGCGGGAGGGCTCGGTCGGGTCACCGGCCCACGCCGGTGCCGCGGTCGCCTGCCGTGTCACCGACAGCGGGACCGTCGGGCTGTCCGTGAACCTGTCCGTGGACCCCGGCGCGGACCGCGGGTGGCCGTCGGCCGGGCGGTGGGGGTCACGGGCGTCCTCGGCGAGTGCTTCCGGGGAGGTCGCGCGTTCGTAGTCGCGCATGAGGTCGCGGGCCAGTTCGGCCGCGTTGAGGCGGGCGGCGTCGGCGCGGTCGAAGTCCGGGGGTGTGAGCCAGGCCCGGCCGTGGCCGAGGAACTCGCTGCCGTGCTCGGCGGGCCGCACCGGTTCCGGCATGGTGGCGCGCATGCGCTCGTTCAGCTCGCTGAGCCTGGCCCGCCGGGCACCGGCGAGCACGGTCAGCTCGTGGGCCTCGGTCAGTCCCCGGGTGACGAGACGTGCGGCGGCGGCGGCCGCGTCCGCACCCGCGCCCGTGCTGCCGCCGAGCAGCCGCCGGACGACCGCCTCGTAGCGGCTGCGGAGCTCGTGGAGGTCGGCCGCGCTCTCCCGCCACCACGGCACGGTCGCGGCGAGCGGGTGGGCCGCACCCTCCCCCGGTGTGTGGGCCTCGGCGTGGATCCGCGTGTGGGACCGCGCCTCCCATCTGATGGTGCCCGTCGGCGGGTGCCTCATGACGGGTCGTCCCCGGCCCTGCGGAGGTCCTCGGTGATGGCCCGCTCCCCCGCGCGGTGGTCCCGTGCCGCCAGCCGGGCGGCCACGGCCTGCTTGCGCAGGTCGTCGATCGTCCTCGACACGGCGTGCACCGGGGTGCCTGCGCGGTCGTGCCCGTCCTCGGCGAGGCCCGCGGTCGCCCGGACGGTCGCCGGGTCGGTGCTGGGGCTCTGGAACGAGGCCATGTCCGACTGCCTCGCCCGGAGCCGTTCCAACGCCTCGGCCAGGTCGTCGATCTCGTCGGCGAACCTGTCGAGGAGGCCGGGGTCGGCCCGCAGCCAGCCGTCGCGGGCGTGTTCTCCTTCCTGGAAATGAAAGGGATTCACTGGATTGTTCTGGGTTGGGGGCCCTACACTCACGTTCGCCGTCTTCCCTGCTTTCCGGTCGTGGCACCGGAACGTGCTATCCGTTCTGGCGGCTGATCTCATCGTGCCCCACCGCGGAGCCTTCCGGCAACTTTCTTTCACCACCGCGTGTCTCCGGAATAATCGCCTCCACACATTCCCGGAATAATCGCGAGGCGGAATATTCCATTCCCCCGTTCGAGTCCGGCCGACTGTCCCCTGTGGTGTGATCGGCGCCGCCGACCGGCTCCTGTCAAGGATCTGTCCAGAAGCGCGGAACATACCCGTGGTCATATCCCCTCGGGGGCTTGCGCCTGGATTAATCGGACACCAGGATTAATCCAGGAAGCATCATGTCGTTTGGGAGGGACCGCCATGGCGGCCGACGTTCGGGACAGCAACCACTCCGGGACCTGGCGCAGGTCCAGCCGGTGCAACCAGGCCGGGAACTGCGTCGAGGTCGATCGCGGGCCGGCCGGTGCGGTCGTGCGCGACTCGAAGAGCGACGCGACCCTGCCGGGATTCGGCGACCGGTCCTGGTCGGCTTTCCTCGTCCGGTGCCGGTCAATGCACCGGCATTGACATTCCGATCTTGCCCCGTCCGCGATCCGCGGGGTGTCGTGTGTGATCGTTTTGCCCGACTCACGTACCGTCACTATTGTCTGATCTCAGACAACCCCTGACGAGTGAATGGTGGCAATTCGGGTGAACGACGACGCGATTGCCCGCCGACGGCGGCTCGGCCGCCTCCTGCGTCAGGCACGCAAGGACGCCACGCTCACCCAGAGCGCGGTGGCCGCCCGGCTCGGCTGCGGACAGGCCAAGATCAACAAGATCGAGCGCACCCTCGTCGCCGTCAGCCCCGGCGAGCTCGACACGCTCACCGACCTCTACGGGCTCTCCGCCGAGCAGGCGCGTGAGCTGCGCGAGCTCGCCGAGCTGGACCAGCGCGACGGCCCACCGCGCACGAAGTACTCCACCGCGTGGTCGGCGTACGCGGAGCTGAGCGACCACGAGCCGGAGGCGCACGAGATCCTCTGCTGGCACAGCGAGCGGATCCCGACACCGCTGCAGTCCGAGCCCTACCGGCTCCGGCTCCACCAGGCCAGGACGAGCGGCGACGCCGTCCGCGTACTCAGCCAGCTCAGGGCGCGCACCCAGATCTTCACGATGCCGGAGCCACCGCGATATCGCGTCGTGCTGAGCGAGTCGTCATTGCACAGAATGCCGGGCGGCCGCTCGACCGGGCTCGTGCGCGACCAGGCGGAGCACCTGCTCGGGCTGACCGAGCAGTTCAAGCAGATCGAACTGCGAATACTGACTTTCGACGCGGACATCCCCTTCGTCGACAGCGACTTCGAGATTCTCCGGTTCGAGAATGCCGGGACCGAGGACTTCACCTACATCGAGTGCCCCGGCGGATCCCGCAAGTTCAAAACCAACGAAGAGCTGAAGAAGTTCCAGGAACACTGGGACCTGCTCAACGCCGCGGCACTGGACCGGGAGCACAGCCGGATATTCCTACGTGGACTGCACTAATAGGACGCAGTGCGCGGCGCGCCGCCGGCGTCTGGCAAAATCACCATATGCAGCGAACGGAAATACGGGTACGATGATGTCAAGCCTCTCACTCCTGGGGAAGGGCCGCACCCGTGCCTGAAGCACAGTTATCGGCGACCGCCGCACCAGGGGTGGACCTGAACCATCCCAGCGTCGCACGTGTGTACGATTTCCTGCTGGGCGGCTCGGCGCACTGGGCGATCGACCGGTCTTTCGGTTTGTCACTGCTCGAGAAGTTCCCGCAGTTCCGCGACATCGCGCGCGCCCACCACATGTTCGCCAACCGGGTGGTCCGGCACCTCACCCGGCTCGGGGTCCGCCAATTCCTCGACATCGGTCACGGGGTGCTCAGCGAGGGCAATACCCACCAGGTCGCCGACGAGACCGCGGGCGGCACCCGGGTCGTCTACGCGGCAGGCGACGCGGTCGCGGTCGCGCACGCCGAGATGCTCCTCGACGAGGAGGGCGACCCCGACCGGCACGCGATCGTCGACGCCGACCTGCGCCACCCGGACGAGCTGTGGCACGCGGCGCTGGCCACCGGGGTGCTCGACCCGGACGAGCCCGTCGCGGTGCTGATGTTCTCCGTCCTGCACGTGCTGCGCCCCCGGCCCGGCGACGACCCGGCCGCCCGGGTCGTGTCCCGGTACCGCGAGCTGATGCCTCCCGGGTCCTACCTCGGCGTCTCGCACATCACGCGCGAGGGGGTGCCCCCGGAACTGGCGCCCGGGCTCACGAAGCTCATGCAGCTGTGCGACGACTGGGGCACCACCGAGGTGCACTGCCGGTCCCACGCCGCGATCGACGCGCTGTTCGGCGAGCTCGAGCCGGTCTGCCCCGGCACGGGCTGGATCCCGGACTGGTACCCCGAGGACGCGCGACCGGCCGGCGACGCCATTCCGTTCCCCTCCTCGAACCACGCCGTCCTGCGGGCCGGGCTCGGCCGGAAGCGGCGACGACACCTCCGCTGAGCCGACGCGTCCTCGCAGGGCCGTCCCCCCGCCGCCGACTCCTGTCCGTGCGGCCCCGTACACTGTGCAATCCCTTGTGCATCCGGGAATTCCCGCGGTCACCCCGTGCTGGTGCGGCACTGGTGGTGCCGATCCGCCGGGAACCGGTTTCCCTCGTCCGCGCGAGCGCGGCGAAACCGCGATGAGAGCCGCCGTTCCTACCTTCGAGAAGGCGTGAGGCTCGCGGCGTGAGGGAGTGTCATGAAGACGGATCTGGCGATGTTCGGCGGGAAACCGGCGGTGCGGTCGGAGTACCGGCGTCTCGAGTGGCCGGTCGTGACGGACGCGGACCGGGAGGCGGTCGGGCGGGTGCTCGACAGCCGCAAGTTCACCGTCGGGGCGAAGAACGAGGCCGAGGTCCACGGCCTGGAGCGGGAGTGGGCGCAGTTCTGCGACACCCGGTTCGCGGTGTCGGTGAACAGCGGCACGGTCGCGCTCGAGCTGGCACTCGCGGCCCTGGGGCTGCAGCCGGGCGACGAGGTGATCGTGCCCGCGCTGAGCTACGTCGCCACCGCCATGGCACCGCTGTACTCGCTCGCGGTACCGGTGTTCGTCGACATCGACCCCGTCACGTTCAACATCGACGTGACGCGGATCGAGGAGAAGATCACCGACCGGACGCGGGCCATCGTGCCCGTGCACCTCGGTGGCCTGCCCGCCGACATGGACGAGATCCTGGCGCTGGCGCGCAAGTACGACCTGATCGTCGTCGAGGACGCCGTGCAGGCGCAGGGCGGCACCTACCGCGGCCGCACCTGCGGGTCCATCGGGGACGCGGGCGTCTTCAGCCTCAACGTGGAGAAGAGCATCCCCACCTGCGGTGAGGGCGGCCTGGTGGTCAGCGACCGCGAGGACGTCGTCGAGCGCATCCGCAGCCTCCGCATCCTCGGTGAGGACCTGTCCACCGAGGAGCGCCTGTACGTCTCGGCCACCCGCGGCTCCAACCTCAAGCTGAGCTCGGTGCTCGCCGCGTTCACCCGCGCGCAGCTCGACCGCTTCTGGGCCTACCAGGACAAGCGCGACGTCAACACGCCCGTGTTCGTCGACCGGCTCGCGCAGCTGCCCGGCATCGTCGCACCGACCGTGCCCGACGACCGCACCCACATGTGGCACATGCTGCGCTTCCGCTTCGACCCGCGGACCGCCGGGCTCGACGGGGTCACGCCGGGCCGGTTCCGGGCCGCGCTGCGCCGCGCGCTGCTCGCCGAGGGCGTGCCGCTGACCCACTACCAGATCATCCCGCTGCCGGGACAGCCCGTGTTCCAGGAGCGCAACGCCTACCCGAACGGGCTGCCGTGGACGCTGCCGGGCACCAACCCGCAGCGCTACGACCTCGCCGACTACCCGGTGACCTGCCAGGTCATCGAGGACTCCCTGTGCCT
>WUUC01088394.1_pt1 | contig 13242 bp, 10 predicted proteins | sample 6278441 | NCBI WGS metagenome assembly WUUC01 (sample SAMN13675441, study PRJNA597444) | soil metagenome | isolation source: soil | place: USA: Washington | collected 2017-10 | reverse complement strand
CACGCCGAGCGGCCGGCGTGGGCGTCGAGCATCGCCTCGCAAAAACCCAGCACGGCGTGCGCCGTCCCGAACGCCCCCGCGTGCCCCGCCAGGCCGCGGCCGACGAGCTCCCAGGCGTTCTCGTCGTGCACGACCCCCACGAGCTCGCCACCGCGGGCCGCGACCTGCTCCGTCGGAGCCACACGCTCGCGAAACCGAGCTCCCAGGCGGCGCTCCAGGCTTCGCGCCGAGCCCAGCAACCGATCGAGCGGGTCGCGCAGCTCACGCTCGAACAACACATCCAGCTCGGCGCCGGCAAGCGCGCTCAGCGCACCACCGAGCAAGATGTAACCGAGGTCGCTGTACACGGGCGGATGACCCTGCGCCGGGAGCGGCCCCAAACATTCGGGGCGCCGCGCCTCGGCACACGCCATGAGCCAGGGCCGCACGTCGGCGGGAGGGCCCTCGGTGTAGGCCCCGAGACGCAGGTGCGCCTCGAGACCCGCACGGTGCGATGCCAGGAGTGACAGCGGCACGGCGGCGCTCGCGCTGCTCCGCACCGCCTCGAGCGCCGCTCCGAGCGGCATGCCCCAGCCGGCTTCGCCTGCAAACGTACGCGCCGCGACGGCGGCCAGCATGGGTTTGGTGAGGGACGCGAGATCGTAGATGGTGTCCGGCGTCACCGGTCGCGGGTCAGCGTGGGTGTATGCGCCCGCCGCACCGAACGCTTCATGCCAGCGACCATTTCGGTACGCCGCGATGGCAGCACTGGCGCCGGGCGCCGCCCCGCTCTCCACGACCCAACGCTTAAGCACCCGGCTCACTTCGTCGTGGATCAAGCGACGAGGCCCCTGGGTGCCGAAACGAGAATGAAAGCCCGAATGATCAATGGCTGAATTTACCTGGGAGGCTCGCGGGCGCACGGGAGAGCTGCGCGCCGGCACGATGGTTGCCGAGAACGCCGAGGCCGTCAACACACGCCTGCGCAAGCAGAACCTCAACCCGGTCAAGGTCAAGAAGAAGCCGATCTCGCTGAGCATCCAGTTTGGCACCGGCGTCGACACCAAGGACCTGGTGACCTTCACGCGGCTGTTCGCCACGATGATCGACGCCGGCCTGCCGCTGGTGCAGTGCCTCGACATCCTCGCCAGCCAGCAGCCCAAGCCAGCCTTTGCCAACGTCCTCAAGGACATCAAGAGCTCGGTCGAGGGCGGCTCCACGTTCAGCGATGCCCTGCGTAAACACCCCAAGATCTTCGACGCCTTGTTCGTCAACCTGATCCAGGCCGGTGAAACCGGCGGCATCCTGGACAACATCCTCGGCCGCCTCTCGATTTACCTGGAGAAGCGCCAGAAGCTGGTGCGCCAGGTCAAAGGCGCGCTGAGTTATCCAACCATCGTGTTCTTCATCGCCATGGGTGTCATGGCGGTGATGTTGACCTTCGTCATTCCGGCCTTCGAGGGCATGTTCGCGGAGTTTGGCGGCGGCAAGGACAACCTGCCGGCTCTAACCCGTTTCATGGTGGCCCTATCGCACGGGTTCATCACGTACCTGCCGCTGACGGTGCTCCTGGTCATCGGCATGGCCACGGGTTTCACCTACATGCTGAAGACGCCGCAGGGGCGCAAGGGGTTCGACACCGTCTTGCTCAAGCTGCCCGTGCTCGGCAACGTGCTGCAGAAGATCTCGGTGGCGCGCTTCACGCGCACGCTCGGCACTCTCCTCCAATCGGGCGTGCCAATCCTGGATGCGCTCGAAATCTGCGCCAAGACCGCGGGCAACGTTCGCATCGAGCAGGGCATCATGCACGTCCGGCAGTGCATCAGCGAAGGCCAGAGCATGGCGGAGCCGCTGACCGAGGCCAAGGTGTTCCCCGAGATGGTGGTGCAGATGATCGGCGTCGGCGAGCAGACCGGCGCGCTCGATCAGATGCTCAACAAGATCGCCGATTTCTACGAAGAAGAGACGGACATCGCGGTCGCCTCGATGACCAGCATGCTCGAGCCCATCATGATGGTCGGAATCGGCGGAATGGTCGGCGTCGTACTGGTGTCGATGTATCTTCCGATCTTCGAGCTGGCGGGCAACATCAAGGGCGACTGAGCGGCATGTCGCTGGCGGCGCCCCAGCCGCTCACTGCGGCCGCACCCCTGGCCCGGCGCCTCGCCTGGGTCACCGCAGCGCGCCTGGTCCTGCTCTCGCTGCTGCTCGGCCTGCTCGGGCTCCTGAACTTCAGGATCCCGTTCATCTGGGAGACGTTCACCATCCAGACGGCGCTCGGCACGCTCGGGCTGGCGTTCGCGGTGACGGCCCTGTACGCCGCGATGTTGCGAAGCGGGCGCCACATGCAGCGCCTCGTGGTGTTGCAGCTGGTGGTCGATCCACTGCTCTGGACGGTGATCGTGTATCTGTCGGGCGGGCCCACGAGCGGCGCCACCTCGCTGTATGGGCTGAGCTGCCTGACCGGGGCGATGTTGACGGGGTTTCGCGGCGCCGCGCTGGCGTTCAGCACGGGGGTGCTGTGTTTCTGCACGCTGCTCGCTGGCCTCTGGAGCGGAGTCATCCCTCCCCCGCCGGACCAGCCCAGCTACGTTTACCACGCGCAGTCGGAGGAGTGGCTCTACGCGGGCATCGTGCACCTGCTGGCCATGTTCGTGGTCACGGTGTTGGCGGGCAGCCTGGCCGAGCGGCTGCGGGTCACCGGCGGGCAACTCGCGCTGGCCGAGGAGCGCGCCGACCACGCCGAGCGCCTGGCAGCGCTCGGGCGCGTGGCGACGGCGCTGGCCCACGAGATCCGCAACCCGCTCGGGTCGATCTCGGGCTCGATCCAGCTCCTCAGGGTCTCGAGCGCCCTGAGCGACGAAGACCAGCGCCTGTGCGCCATCATCGTGCGTGAAGCCAGCCGCTTGAACGATCTGGTCAGCGACATGATGAACCTGGCGCGCCCGCAGCGGCCGATGCTGGCCAGCGTGGACGCTGCGGCCACGGCGCGCGACGTGGTCGACCTCGCCGGGCAGTGGGGTCGAGCCGTCTCGGACGTGCTGGTGCGTTATGCCGGTGTCGAGCGGGCTCTGATCACCGCCGACGCGGCGATGTTCAAGCAGTTGGTCTGGAACCTGGTCCGCAACGCCGTGCAGGCGAGCAGCGCCGGCAGCGAGGTCGTGTTGACCGTACGTGTCGAGGGCGAGGAGGCGGTGCTGTCGGTCGAGGACAGTGGCGTCGGCCTGAGCGCGGAGGCCAAGGAGCGTATCTTCGATGCCTTCTTCACCACGCGTGCCCAGGGAACCGGTGTCGGGCTGGCCGTGGTGAAGCGCATCGCCGACGACCACGGTTTTTCCATCGACGTCGAGAGCGAGTCGGGCCGGGGTGCGACATTTACCGTGTGGCTCGGCCCGCTCGCGCAGGCGCCGGTGGGGACTCCCTTCATTCCGGAGGAGCGGCGTACCCTGTTTCCCGTCGATTCCAGCGTCCGGCGCCCCTCGCCGTAAAAGCGTTTCGCCGGCGGAGCGGCCGCCTGCTAGTCTTCGGCCGTGAGCTCGGCACCTCCCAGACGTACGCTGCGGCGTCCATCGACCGAGCCCCCCGATCTGCCCCGCAAAGGCGTCCCGCTGCGGCTGAGCGTCGCGGGCGGGGCTCTCGGCCTCGAGATTTACGAGGACGTGCCGCTCGAGCCGTTCGTGATCGAGGACCTGGCCTGGACCCTGCCTAACCTGCGGTTCCCGATGGATCTGTCGGGTGGGGTGGACATGTTCCGCCACCGGCGCGGCGTGCTCTCGCGGCTGTCGCTGCGCACGAGTTTCGCGAAGCTCGAGAGCCACGTACGGCCGCGCCTGCGCGAAGCGCTCGGGCGTACGCTCAGCCCGCCCCGGCTCTGGCCGCTCGACGGCGCCGTCGGCGTCGGCATCACCGGCGAGCATGGCGCGCTCGCCTTCGACCTGATCTGGGCGCCGAGCACCGCGGCCGCCCGCTGGGTCGTGAGCAACGTTCGCGGCGTGGGCGAGGTCGGCGTGCCGCTCGCGCAGGCCCTGCGCATCGCAGAGACGATGTTCGGAGGCACGGCGTCGCGGCGCGGCCGCTTGCTTTCGGTCACGGGCCTCGGCCAGCGCCTCTCGCGGCAGCTCGCTCCGACGCTCGGCGCGCGGGCGCCGGGCAGCGCGGACATCGGCATCGAGCAGCTCGACATCGACGCTGACGGCCTGCGTTTGCGACTCGTGAGCAGCGCCCCCATCCCGGTGCTCAGCCCGCTCGCCACACGTAGCATCGAGCTCGCGCAGCTGTGCGCAGACGCGGACGACGCGCTGGCACGCGGCGACGTGGATCAGGCGCGCGAGCAATACCTCTCGGCGCTCGAGCGCGCCCCCCGCCATCCCGAGATCGCCGCGCTGATCGCGCAGATCGACCTCAAACATGCCCAGCGCGCCGAAGCAGCGCTCGGCATGCTGGTCGATTGTATGCCGGCGGCCGAGTTCGGTCTGATCGGTGCCGAGTTGCTCGCGCGCGTCGGTGACGCACGCGGTGCACGTCACGCGGTGCTGGTCGCCGCAACCGGCGAGCTCTACCCGCCGGTGGCCGCGGGTTTGTGGCAACACCTGGCCGAGCTCAGCGGCAACGCCGCCGAACGCATCGACGCGCTCGATCACGCCGTGGCCAGTGCCCCGACGTTGGCGCGCGCACGCTGGTCACGCCTCGACGCACGCCTCGCGCTCGGGGACGAGCAGGGAGCGCTCGCCGACGCGGAGAGCCTGGAGGCCGCGGCCGCGGGCACGCGAGCGCGGCATGAGGTGTTGCTGCGCGCCGCCGAGTTGCTGGTAGAGCGCGGTTTCGTTCGCCTGAGCGGGCAACTGTTCGAACGGGCGCTGCGCTACGTGCCCAACGACGCGGCCGCCACCTTCGGTCTGGCTCGGGCGCTGCTCGATTCGGGCAAGGGCGAACGCGCGCTGGCGTTGCTCGAGCGCAGCATCGAGTTATCGGAGCAGGCGGGCAATCCGCTCGCCGATGCGCTGGTCGAGCTGGCAAAACTTCTGGTCGATCGTTGCGGCGACCACCCCCAGGCCATCGCGCGCGTCTCTCAGGTTCCCGCGCAGAGCGAACGCAAGATCGAGGCGCTGGCGCTCGAGGGGCGCTGGCGCGCGGCGATCGGCGACCTGCGTGGAGCGTCCCTTTCGTTCGCGCGCCTGCGCGAGGCCTGCGAAATCTCGGGGCGCGCTCGCCCGAGCGACGTCGCGCTGTGGCTGACGGAGGCCGCGCAGTTCGAAAATCACAGCCTCGGCGATCTGGTCGCTGCCGAACGCCACCTGACGATAGCGCTGCGGCTCGCGCCGCGTGACGTTCGGGTCAAGAAGCTCTACCGCCAGACGGCCGCGGCGCTCGCCAAACGGCAGCACTGAACCGGGTCCCACGTTGCCGCGCCGCTACGCGCCGGTGCGGCCGTGCCGCTCATGTGAGCTCATCATTGTCGATCGGGTCGTTGTCGCTCGAGTCGTCCGTGTCTTCGCGACCCGGGCGCGGGCCGATGTCGGACGCGTCATCGAAGGCGGGAAAGCGGTCGTCGTCCCCGATCTCGCCGTCGTCCATGTCGTCTTCGTCCGTATCCGGCAGCAACATGTCGCGCAGCACGCCGGCCGTGAGCGAACCGTCCCCCACGCCCCGCAGCGAGTCGTTGCGCGAGTCAAGCTCCAGCTCCGTGCCTTCGCCCGGCAGTGATGTAAGCAACGAGCCGACATCGAGATCGACCACCTGCGCGTCATCATCCACGCTCGGCCCGTTGAGCTCGATCGTGAACCCGACCGGTTCGACGACCACCCCGTCCTCGTCCTCCTCGTCGTCGGCCGTACGCTCGAGCCACTTGCGATCGAGCAAGTCGTCGTAACCTGCGTCTCGACCGAGCAACTCTGGATCATCCAGGTCCATCGGCGGCAGCAGGGCTTCATCGATGGTCGGATCGTCGAAATCGATGTCGGCCTGGTCATCGTCTGCCGGGCTAGGCCCGGCCCACGATGCATGGCGCGCTCTCGATTTCACCTGGTGGTCTGTTTTCATGTGCGGTCTTCCCGAGGTCTTCCAAAACTTAGCCACGAGTTGTTCACAGCATACCACGAGGCGGCGCCGTTCGCGCGGGCAGCTGGCCTGGCGCTGTTTGCATCGAGCACGGAAGATGGCACAGGCCAAATGCTCGCCCCGCTGCCGGTCCGGCATGGGACAGGCACTGGAATTTGAGCCAACTGCACCGACCGGGCGCCGCAGGCCCGGTGAAATGGCTGTGCCGCTGTCATCCACCGCGAACGGGCGCCGCTCGAGCCGACATCGCAAGCGAAGTTTGCGAGCGATACGATCGGAGCGGAAGAAGAAGCATCCAGAGAGATACCTCCGATCGTCAGGTCCGATAAATCGGGGAACGCGCGCGGTGAACGAACGCGGCAAACAAAAGATAAGAGCAGATGCTCTTCTCTCACGCGGTGCAACGTCGCTCGACGCGCCGAGACGCGCGACGACACGCCGGCCGGAGCACGCGAAGCGTTTCGCTCGAGCCTCGAGCGTTTTCTCCGATTGCGGGAGTGCACGCGATGTCTTATTGGGCATGGCTTCATGCATCTTGCGGCGGACGAGTTGCCCAAAAAGCGATCCATTGAAAGCGTGACGGGAAAGGCGCCGTGCCCACGCAGCGTGAGGGCGTGGCGCGCCTGGCTCGGTGCGCTCGCCAACGACGCGGAAGCTGCACAAGCCGCTGCGCTCGCGTACGAGCAGCTCGATGCCTCGGGTCGCGACGCATGGATAGAGAGCATCGCGCAGGACGCGATCGAGCTCGGCGTGCCGCGCATCGCGCTGTATGCCCCGCTGCTCGCGGTGGAGTTGGACAAGGCCCGCCGCCAGCGCATCGAGCTCGCACTCGGGCCGAGTGAGCTGGGCGGGGCACCTCGCCAGCCCACCCGCGCCCTCGTCGGCACCGGCCCGGATGACCTCAAGGTCGCCGTGTTGATCGCGCCACTCTACATGGACTTCGTGCAGGTGATGGCGTGCGGCTATCGCGTGGGTGACGCCTTCGATTGGGTCCGCCACGATCCGATCGTGTCGACGCCTTCGGCGGTGCACCCGGGAGATACGGTCGGCGGCGTGGTCGTCGAAGCCTGTCCGCTGGAGTGGGTCGTCGACGAGCTAGCCTTGACGATCGTGGCCCACAACCGCGCCCGGCGTGCCTTGCCGCCAACGCTGCGTGCCTTCGCGCATCTGTTCGGGCCCGCATTTGGCTCATGAGCGCACGCGGCGCTCACGCCCGCTTTCCCAGCGCTCGCCGCGCCGGCGGCGCTCGGCCCCGCGGCGTCGTTAGGGGCATGTCCTCAGGTCGCGCAGCGTCGCGCTCGCGCGCCGCGCGGGCGCTGCTGTTCGGCGCATTGAGCGCGCTCCTCGGGAGCGCCTGCTCGAGCGCGGCGAGCCCGCTCGCACAGCCGTCGCGGGCCACGTCGAACACACCCGTCAGCTACTCCTTCGCCGCAGTGGGTGATGACGCCGTGGTCAGCAGCGAGACGATGCGCGGGCGAGCCACGGCGCTGCTGTTCATCACGACCTATGACCTCGCCTCCCAGCTCCTGGCTCGGCGCCTCGGGGACGTGATCGCCCGCTTCACGCCGCGCGCCAATGCCGCCGCGGTCGTCGTCGAGCCGCCCGCGTATGCGGAGCTCTTGCCCGCCTACCGTGAGGCGTTGTCGCTCCCCTACCCCGTGGTCATGGCGGACTTCGCGACACAACGCGGCGCTGGGCCGTTCGGCGGCATCACGCAGGTCCCCGTCCTGGTCATCCTCGACCGGGAGGGTCGGCAGACCTGGCGCCATGACGGCGCCCTCGAGACGCAGGCGATCGAGGCCGCGTTACGGGCCGCGCTGCGCTGAGGCGGCGGCGAGCTCTCGGAGCGGCAGCGTGCGGAAGGGGGTAACGCCCGCCTGACGCGGATCTCGCGGGGGCGCGCCGCCGCAACTTCCGAGCACCCGGGCCGGCCGTGCCGCGCTCATTCGCGTCGACCGTTCCTCGCGACCGTGGTAGCCCGGACGCCGATGTCATCGAAGGATCTTCCACGGCGCCGCGCGGGCCGCTGCTCGGCCGCGGCGCTCGCCTCGTTGCTCGCCGCGTTCACGTGGTCGCCGGCCGCTCGGGCACAGGCCACTTCCTGGTTGTACGTCGGCGGCGGCGCCGCCCAGGTCGACACGGATGGCACGAACGACACCGAGATACACAGCGCCCTGCAGCTCGATACCGGGCTCGGCAGCAGCGCGAGACACCCGCTCGTCGTCGGTGGTCTGTTTCGCGTCCAGGGTTACTTCGGAGCCGGCGCGGATCTCGGAGTGGCGGCGCGCCTGGTCACGCGTGGTTTCGCGCTCGGAGACTTTGGCGTCGGTGTCGACGCCGGTGCGTACCAGCGCTGGTGGGGCTCCGGCTCCACGGGTTTCACCGGCAACCTGGTGCTCGGCGCCCCCTGGGGTTTCACGCTGCTCGGCGGCGCCAGCGTGGGTTCGGGAGACCAGCGCATCTACTTCGTCTCGCTCGGAATCGACCTGGCGCGGCTCACGGTGCACCGCCACGTCGGGCTCGACTGGTTCAGCAACCCGATGCGTTCTCCCGGAGAATGACGCGCGGCGAGCGCTCGGCACGCTGCCCGAGCGCTCGGCACGCTGCCGCAGCGCTCGGCAGCAGCGCTCGAGGATCAGTGCTCGAGGATCAGTGCTCGAGGCTGGCGATGTGGCCGCCGTAAGCGTCGGCGTCCAGCAGCGCCTCGACCGCCTTCGGGTCTTCCGGCGTGATCGCGATCAGCCAACCCTTGTCCCAGCAGTCCTCGTTGACCCGCTCTGGGGCTGCCTCCAGCTCCGAGTTGATCTTTTGCACGGTGCCGGCAATGGGCGCGAACAGATCGCTCAAGGTCTTCACGCTCTCGATCGTGCCGAAGACCTGGCCGGCATCCACGTGGTCCCCCGGAGCGACGTCCCAGTTGATGAGCGTCACGTCCCCCAGCTGGTCGACGGCGAACGCCGTGATACCAACGACGACGCTGCCATCCTTGACGACGGCCCACTCGTGGTCCTTGGTGTAGCGGCGGTCCTTCTTCACGTCTGTCGCTTGGCTCATACGGATACCTTTCTGGGCGCCGCCTCCCGATGAGTCTCGGGGCTGCACGGCGAGCAGTACATCAGGCAGGACGGCGATAAAAGGGAGTCTCGACCACACGAGCGGGCACCGAGCGGCCGCGGCAGTCTACCGACAGCTCGCTGCCGACCGCCGCGTGGCTCGGCGGCACATAACCGAGGCCGATGTTCTTGCCCAGCGTGGGCGAAGGGGCACCGGAGGTGCAGATACCGAACGCCGCGCCGCCCGGGCCGAGCAGCGGATACCCGTGGCGGGCAATGCCCCGCCCCAGCATCTCGAAACCGACGATCTGCCGGCTCGGCGCCAGGCCCTTGATGCGCGTCAGCGCGGCTTTACCAATGAAGTCCCCAGCCCCAAGCTTCACGGTCCAGCCCAGGCCGGCCTCGAAGGGGTTCGTGGTCTCGTCGATCTCGTTGCCATAAAGCGAGAGCCGCGCCTCCAGCCGCAGCGTGTCGCGCGCGGCCAGACCGATCGCCTCCACGCCCAGGCTCTTGCCCTTCTCCAGCAAACCTCGCCAGAGCGGAGCGGCATCGTCCTGGGCCACCACGATCTCGACGCCGTCCTCACCGGTGTAGCCGGTGCGGGCGATGCTCACGCCAAGGCCCATGAGGCGCGTCTCGCGCACGTGATTTTTGGGCAGCTCTTCCGCCACGTTCAGCTCGCAGCCGAGCGCCGCGAGCAGCCTGAGGGCGTGTGGCCCCTGAACGGCGACCAGACATGTCTGCGAGCTGATGTCCTCGAAGCTCGCGCGGCCCTTGGCCAGGGCCGACAGGTGGCTGGCGATCTTGGCGTGGTTGGCCGCGTTGCACACCACGAGCACGCGCTCCGGCTCGAGACGGTAGATGATGAGGTCGTCGAGAACGCCGCCGCTCTCGTTGCAGCAACAGGTGTAGAGCGCCCGACCCACCGCCACGCGCGTGAAGTCATTTGTGATCGCAGAGTCAACCAGCGCCACGGCCTCGGGCCCCTCGAAGATGAGCCGCCCCATGTGCGACACGTCGAACAGGCCTACCGCGCGCCGCACCGCGTGGTGCTCTTCGCTGACCCCGCGGTACTGGACCGGCATACGAAAACCGGCGTACGGCACGAACCGCGCACCCAGCGCCTGGTGCTCGCCAATCAGCGGAGTGTGCTGGAGGATCTCGGTCATGTGTCGTGCGCCTTCCGGGATCTGCCTGCGCCCCTGTGGTTGCCTGCGGGCTCCTCGCACGGGCTAACGCTCCTCGGCCTCAGGCCGGTGCTCGTCGATCCACGCTCGCGCATCAGGAGTGCCACGTCGCTCGGCTAAGTAGCGTCCAACAGCGCGCGGTGCAAGCGCCCGCGCGGCGCCGCGCTTTTTCGTCGCCCTTTCGCCCCGTCAGCCAAACCCTCGCGGGTTCGCCACATGCCCGTCGCGCCTCGGCCGCGACGCTTGGACTTCCCGAGGCGACGCTGTAGGCTCGCGTCATGCAGTACCGACTTCTAGGGCGCACTGGGTTCAATGTTTCCACAATCAGCGTGGGCTGCTGGGCCATCGGCGGCTCCTGGGGAAAAATCAATGACGAGGAGAGCCTCGCGGCGCTGCACCGGGCACTCGACTTGGGTGTCAATTTCTTTGACACGGCGGACGTCTACGGTGACGGGCACAGCGAGCGGCTATTGGCGCGCCTGCGCAAGGAGCGCAGCGAGCCGTTCTACGTCGCAACCAAGGCGGGGCGGCGGCTGAGCCCCCATGTCGCCGCTGGTTACAACCGGGAGAACCTCACCGCTTTCGTGGAGCGAAGCCTCGGCAACTTGCGCACCGATGCTCTCGACCTGCTGCAGTTGCATTGCCCCCCGACGGACGTCTACTACCAGCCGGAGACGTTCGGCGTGCTCGACGATCTGGTGAAGGCGGGCAAGCTGCGCCACTACGGCGTCAGCATCGAGCGCGTCGAGGAAGGTCTGAAGGCGCTCGAATACCCCAACGTCCAGAGCATTCAGGTCATCTACAACATCTTCCGGCAGCGGCCCGCGGAGCACCTCTTCAAGGAGTCCGCCAGGAAGAAGGTCGGCATCCTCGCGCGTGTGCCACTGGCTTCGGGCCTGCTCACCGGAAAGCTGACGAAGAAGCAAACCTTCGAGCCCGATGATCACCGCACCTTCAACCGCCACGGCGAGGCGTTCGATCGCGGCGAGACGTTCTCGGGCGTCGACTATGACACCGCGCTCGACGCGGTCGAGGCACTCCGCCCCCTGGCGCCATCTCAGGCGACGCTGGCGCAGTGGGCGTTACGCTGGATCTTGATGGACGAGGCGGTGACGTGCGCCATTCCGGGCGTACGCCGGGCCGCTCAGGTCGAAGACAACCTCGCCGCCTCGGAGCTCGGCGAGCTGTCCCCCGACGTGCTGAAGAAGGTGCAGCAAATCTACCACGATCGGATCAAGCCGGGCGTTCATCAGCGCTGGTAACCCGAGCAGGCTCGACCGAGGGCGCTGATCTGCCCGCGTTGGCGCTCGCGCCGGCTCCGCGTTGGTCTATGCTGCAGGGGTGCGGACCGAGGCCGCGAGGCCGTACTCGAAGCTGACCGCCGTGCTCGGGCCCACGAATACGGGCAAGACGCATCGCGCGATCACTCGGATGCTCGAGCATCCGAGCGGCATGCTCGGGTTGCCGCTGCGTTTGCTCGCCCGGGAGGTCTATGACCGTATCACCCGCGAGCTCGGCGAACAGTCCGTTGCGCTCGTCACCGGCGAGGAGAAACGCATCGGCGCTCGCGCTCGTTACTGGGTCTGCACCGTGGAGGCCATGCCGCCTCGCGAGGTGGACTTCCTGGCAGTCGATGAGGTCCAGCTCGCGGCGCATCCGCAGCGGGGGCACGTATTCACGGACCGACTGCTCAATGCTCGCGGTCGCGTCGAGACCTGGTTCCTCGGCGCCGACACCATGCGGTCCATGATCCCGCGGCTCCTGCCGACGGCGAACATCGAGAGCCACGCGCGCCTCTCCACTCTGTCGGGCAGAGGCCAGAGCCGCCTGGGCTCGCTGCCGAGCCGCAGCGCGGTGGTCGCCTTCAACATCCCGGACGTGTATCGCATCGCCGAGCAGCTGCGCCATCGTCGTGGCGGCTCAGCCGTGGTGCACGGCGGGCTCTCGCCTCGCGCTCGGAACGCCCAGGTGGCGCTGTACGAGGCCCAGGAGGTGGATTACCTCGTGGCGACCGACGCGATCGGCATGGGTTTGAACCTCAACATCCGGCACGTCGCCTTTGCGGGGTTGCGCAAGTTCGACGGGCGCGAAGAACGCGCGCTCAGCGCGGCCGAGCTCGGGCAGATCGCAGGCCGCGCCGGTCGTTACCTGCAGGACGGCAGCTTCGGCACGTTGGCACCGGTGCCTGCCTTGCCGGAAGGCCTACGCCGCAGCATCGAGGATCATCATTTCGAAAAACTCGGTCAGCTCGCCTGGCGCAACAGCGACTTGAACCTGGAGAGCATCGAGGCGCTGCTCGAGTCACTGCATCGGCCGGCGCCGCGCCCGTATTTCAGCCGCTCGAAGCCGGCCTCCGACGTGGAGGCGCTCGAACGGCTCGGGCGAGATCCACAGGTGGTGCGCCGGGCACGCGGCGAGGACAACGTGCGTTTGCTCTGGCAAGCCTGTCAGATCCCGGACTATCGACAGTGGTTGCCCGAGCTCCACGCCGAGCTGGTGAAGGACATTTTCCTGCAGCTGACGGGCACCACGGCCGCCATCGATGAGGACTGGCTCGAAGCAGCCATCCGCCCGCTCGACGACACCGCAGGTGACATCGACGCGCTCACCTCGCGCATCGCGAGTGTACGCACCTGGACATACCTGAGCAATCACTCCACCTGGGTGCCCAACGACCGCTACTGGGTCGATCGTACGCGCGAGCTGGAAGACCGCTTGAGTGATGCGCTCCATGAGCGCCTGGTCGAACGTTTCGTCGAGCGGCGTCGGACGTCGCTGGAGCTCGGCACGCCCGCCCCGGTCCGCTCGAGCGAACGCCTGCGTCCGGGAGCCACCGCTCTCGGCCCGGAACCAGGTCCGTTCGCCGCGCTGCAAGAGTTACGGCAGCGCATGCAGGCCCCGAGCGGCACGGTCTCGGTGGAGCGCTGGGTGGAAGATCTGGTCGCCGCGCCGCACGAACGCTTCCG
>WUUC01076920.1_pt1 | contig 13243 bp, 7 predicted proteins | sample 6278441 | NCBI WGS metagenome assembly WUUC01 (sample SAMN13675441, study PRJNA597444) | soil metagenome | isolation source: soil | place: USA: Washington | collected 2017-10 | reverse complement strand
GGCAGATGCTGCTGCTGCGCTGCCCGTCCCGCAGTTTCACCATTGTCGGCGACCGCGCCCAGGCCCGGCGCGGGTTCGCCGAGTCGTGGCAGGAGCGGCTGGAGCGGATCGGGCTCGATCGGATCAACCTGGCCACCCTGAGCATCAACTACCGCACGCCGACGGAGGTGATGGCCGAAGCCGAGCCGGTCATCCGCTCCGTGCTGCCGGACGCCAACGTGCCGACCTCCGTCCGCAGCACCGGCGTGCCCGTGCTGCACGGGTCGGTTTCGGAGCTGGGCCCGATCCTCGACAGCTGGCTCGCCGCGCACGCGGAGGGGATCGCCTGCGTCATCGGCGCCTCCGACCTCGACGAGGGCGCGGTCCGGGCGGCGCTGCACGACCGGCCGCGGGTCCGGTCGCTGACTCCGGAGCTGTGCAAGGGGCTGGAGTTCGACCTGGTCGTCCTTCTCGAAGCCGACACAGCGGGCGCTGACGCATCAGGCGGTGGGGCAGTCGGCGACGTAGCCAGCGGCGTCGAGGCAGCCGTCGACCGCTATGTGGCGATGACCCGAGCGACCCAGCGACTCGTTCTGCTCAGCCCTGACTTAGGCCAGGATTAGCTACGAGACATCTTCATGGCGGATCTCGTCATAGGTCGCGCTGAGGTACTTAATGACTGCATCGCGGAAGCCGGGCTTCTCGAAGAAGGCGTTGAACAGCTGTCCGTTGGCCTCATGCCGGTCGACGATGGCGTCATCGACGAACTTGGCGAGTTCGACGGTGAAGTTCTCCCGGTCGTTGTTGAGGGCGACGACCTTCATACGCGGATCAGTGGTCACGACGACGTTCATCTGGTTGACCCACACCACGTCGGCCTCACCGAGATTCATGCCGTAGCGCTGGTTGAGGGTGTCGATCAGGGTGGACAGCTTCGCCATCGGCGACTCGTAGGCCTTGCCTGTGCCACCGCCGGGCAGTGCCACGCCGGGTTCTTCGGTGCCGGTGGTGAGGGCGAGGTTCTCCTCCTCGCCCTGGGCCTCGGTACGCAGGTGGGTGAGCAGGACCGACTCGCTGATCTGCGGCAATGCCTCCCCAGGCACGGGAGGCAGGAGGGGGAGCAGCGCGCGTCCGTAGAGGTAGAGCGATTCGAGGTCTCGGTCGGTCCATGGCATGACTTGCGCCAGGAACGAGTAAGCGCGGACGAAGGCCTTGAGCGCATCGCGAAACACTTCCCGCGCGTCGTCGTCAAGCGCGGTGAAGCGCTCGACGGCGGGCGTGGTGTTGGCGTAGATGATTTTCTGGTTCGGCGATCCGCCGGCGAGCAGCGCCTCGACCGCGGCGGCCTGCTCATCGGGGTGGATGACATGCCCGGCCTCGATGGTGTGGGTCAGCGCGTAGAGCAGGTTCGGGTCCGTCGGTGCGGCGGAGGTCTGTTCGAAGAACGGCTCGAAGGCGTCCTGGATCTCCTCGGCCCTATTGGCGAAGTCGAGCACGAACGTGTCGGCCTTGCCGGGGTGGGTGCGATTGAGCCGCGACAGCGTCTGCACCGCCTTGACGCCGGCGAGCTTCTTGTCGACGTACATGGTGTGCAACAGCGGCTGGTCGAAACCGGTCTGGTACTTCTCGGCGACGACGAGCACCTGGTAGTCGTCTGAGGCAAACTTTTTGGGCAGCCGGCCTTCGGAGAATCCGTTCATCATCGACTCGGTGTAGACCACGGTGGGGTTGGTCGGGTCCGTGAGGCTGGACGAGAACGCGACGAGCGTGGCGATCTTGCCCGGACCGGAGTCATAGCCCTTCTCGGCGAGGTAGGCGTCGATGGCCAGCTTGTAGCGGACGGCGTGCAGGCGGGAACGGGTGACGACCATCGCCTTGGCATGGCCGCCGATCTTGCCGGCGGTCTTCTGCCGGAAGTGCTCGACGATGATCTCGGCCTTCTGCGCCAGGTTGGTCTCGTGCAGCGAGACGAACCGGGCCAGCGCCGCGGACGCCTTGCTGGTCGGCACCTCGACGTCGACGGCGCCTTCGCTGTTGGCGAGCCGGTAATAGGTGTCGTAGGTGGTGTAGTTGGCTAGCACGTCGAGGATGTAGCCCTCTTCGATCGCCTGCCGCATCGAGTACAGGTGGAATGGCACCCGCACCGGCTCACCGTCCGCGCCGGTGGTCAGGTCGCCGAACAGCTCTAGTGTCTTGGGCTTCGGAGTCGCGGTGAACGCGAAGAACGCGATGTTGGCCTGGCCGCCGCGCGCGGTCATCGACTCGACGAGCTGATCGACCGGGTCGCTCGCCTCGTTCTCGATCTGGGCCTCAGCCTGCTCGGCGACGGCGAGCGGGTCGACGTCAGCCGGTACGAGGGTTGAGCGGCCGAGAACCTTCTTCATGTCCGTCATCGCCTCACCGGAGGTGGACGAGTGCGCCTCGTCGACGATCACGGCGAAGCGACTGCCGGCGATCTTGTCGGCCTGCTCGGCGATGACCGGGAACTTCTGCAGCGTGGTGATGATGATCCGGGCGGTGTTGCCGGCCAGCGCCTCCCGCAGCTGGGCGGAGTTCTCGTCGATCTTCACAATGGTTCCCGGCGTGTGCGCGAAGCCAGCGACGGTTGATTGCAGCTGACGGTCGAGCACGACCCGGTCGGTGATGACGATGACCTTGTTGAAGATCGGCTGATCGACGGTCAGACCCGCCGTGGTGAGCGCGTCGGTCAGCTCAGCGGGAACCGTCGGAGTGTGCAGCCGGGACAGGTGATGCGCCGTCCAGGCGATGGTGTTCGACTTGCCGGAGCCAGCCGAGTGCTGGATCAGCCGGTTCGTTCCCGGCCCAGCCTGGCGGGTCGCGGCGAGCAGCCGCTGCACCGCATCCCACTGGTGGTAGCGCGGGAACAGCGTGGTCGTGTCACCGGTCTTCTGCCCGTCGGCGTCGTAGACGTCCTCGATGTGCACGAAGTCGCCCAGCAGGCTGAGCCATGCGTCGCGTTCCCAGACCTGCTCCCAGAGATAGGACGTGTCGTAGCCCTCCGGATTGGCAGGGTTGCCGGCGCCGCCCTTGCTCCCCGCTCCGCCGGAACCCTGATTGAACGGCAGGAACCGGGTCTGCGCTCCCTGCAGTCGGGTCGTCATGTACACCTGGCTCGGGTCGACTGCGAAGTGCACGACGGTGCGGGCGCGAAAGATCAGGTCCGTCGGCTCGCGGTCTTGCCGGTACTGAGCCATCGCGTGCTCGATGTTCTGCCGCGTCAGCGGGTTCTTAAGCTCGGCGGTGGCAACCGGAATGCCATTGACGAACAGCGCCATGTCGAGCGAGTCGCCTGGGTGCGACTCACTGTGGTGCAGTTGGCGCACCACTGTCAGCCGGTTCGCTCGGTACCGCTCCCATAGGCTCGCGGTCAGGCCGTTGGCTGGGGCGAAGAAGGCCAGCCGAAACGAGACCCCGTTCATCTTCGTAACGCCGCGCAGCACATCGATTGTGCCGCGCTGGGTCAGCCGATCGGCGACGTACTTTGCCACCTTCTCCCGGGCGCCGTGCTCACCGCCAAGGCGCTGGACCAGCTGATCCCATTCCTTAGGCTGGGAGTCTTGCAGGAAGGCGGCCAGTTCGGAGGGGTCGAGTCCGAGCGTCCGGTCGTATGACGCTGGGCTGCCCTTCGACCAGCCGTTGGCCAGCAGATGCGCCTCGATCGAATCTTCGAAGGCTGCCTCTGACATTACTTTCGGGCTCACACCGGCACCCGCGATCCGTCGGCGGCAGACACGTCGAACTCGCCCGTCACCGCTGCGGTGATCAACGAGCGCTTGAGTTCTTCGAGCAACGCTACCCCCTCCAACAGCAGCGCCGCAGTCTTAGCGTGGCCATCGTCAAGGCGGTCGACTTCGTTGACAATCTGCGCCTGAACATCGATGCTGGGTAGCAGAACGGGCATCGCAGCTAAGATCGCGCTATTAAGATTTGCCATAGTGGATCCGACTGCGACGGCGTCAAAATAGTGGCGAAGGGCTGCGGTTTCGAGCAGTCGGACGAGGAAGCCTGGCAGTAGCAGCTCGCGGTTGGTCAATCGCACCATAAGGCTCCCTGTCCCGAGCACCCAGCCTGCTTCAGCTGCAGTTACAAGAGCCGCGCGGCCTAATTCGCCTCGGCGACCAAAGACTACATCCCCCTGGCGTAAGAGATGGCGAGAAAGTCTCTGCCGGACCTCATCTGTCACCGACATGCCAGGAATTGGGTAAATTCGCGAATTTTTTAGACCAGCAGGGTTAACAATGGGCCACCCAGCGTCGACATATTCGTCACTATGTAGCTGGCTGCCGAATGGCCCAGTCTGGATTATCGCGGGTGTGGATCGTAGTTGCGTTTGACGCCATTTGACGGGCACCTGGCCGAACGGATTCCAAATAGGGGCGCACATCTCCGCGGTATCGATACCGTTAAGGGTGAGCGTGTCTCGCTTAACTTGATTCTCTTCACGCGCAAGGTCGAGCTGTCGGCGACGGGCGGCGATGATACTGTCGATACGGGCGACCTGATGGTCTAGAAAGTTGGTAATCCGGCTTTGAGCCGATAAATCGGGAACCGGGATACCGATGCTAGCAATATCACTTAAATAGACGCCGGCCTGCGCGCTCTGGCGCGCACGGAGCATCAACTCGCTCTGAAAGATCTGCGAGCGCATTGCCCATGCTAAATACGCCGCGCTAAGGGTCGGGCCGGGACGTATTGACGCCACACTTCGCTGAAATACTGCTCGTTGAGTAATGTTGTGTAGGGCAACGCGACCGATGCTGCCGACGATCGTTAGCAGGACGTCTCCGCTACGAAATGCTCCTGGGCGAGCGATCTCGATGGCGTCGACAGTCGAAACGAGGGACTCAACCTCGCTCATTTCTATCCGACCATCTTGAATATTTTTCGCGCTAAGAAGCGGGATGCCGTCCCCAACTCGCTCGAACGATCCGTGAGTGCCGTCCTTGATCGAGGAGCACACAGTCCCCAGCCGAATCTGAGGCACCACCGAAATCACGTAGCCAACCCACCCATCAATTCTTGGATTTGTCGTTCGAGGCCGTCGAGCTCAGCACGGATCGCGGCTACAGGTCTCGGTGGTATATAAACGTAGAACTGACGGGTGAAGGGAATTTCATAGCCGATTCGGGTTTTGTCGTGGTCAACCCAGGCGTCCGAAACATAGGGATGAATCTCGTTAACGAGATGCTTCTCAGCCGCGACGCGAATGACCTCGAATTGGGTCTCCGCGCCAAGCTCCAGGTAGCCGGCGGGGAGCGGAATGTTCTCCTGGTCGCGCAGGTCGGGGTCTGCTTCCCAGCCCCCCTTCTTGGCCTTGATCGGTTCGGCGTCAGCGTCATAGACCGCGATCGATTTCACGACCGCGCTGATTTGCTTGGTGCTGAGGCCACACGCTGACACCGCGATCCTGGCCTGTTTCTCTTCAGTCCACGACTTACCCATGAGCGGCTTGATGGCTTCTGAGAGTTCCGTTGGGAGCCCAGCAGTTGTCGTCTCATCCACCTGCCACGTCCGTCGCATCGGTCGCTCGACGGTGAGGCGCGCGAAACCAAACTGCTCGTTACGCATCACCTTCACCCGCGCGTCGGTGTCGGCGAACTCGGACGCGTGCACGAACAGCTCGGTGATCTGCTTGATGGCGTCGGACGTGAGCTCCTTGCGCTTGTCGCCGAGAGACTTGCGCATCTTCGTGCCCAGCTCGCGCGCGTCCACCAACGTCACCGTGCCGGCCCGCTCGGCCGGTTTGCGGTTGGTGACGATCCAGACGTAGGTGGAGATGCCGGTGTTGTAGAACATTTGATCGGGCAGGCCGACGATGCCTTCCAGTAGATCGTTCTCAATGATCCACCGGCGGATCTCCGATTCCCCCGACCCTGCGCCGCCGGAGAACAACGGCGACCCGGACAGCACGATGGCCATGCGTGATCCACCGCCGGCAGCCGAATGCGGCTTGAATTTGCTGATCATGTGTTGCAGGAACAGCAACGAGCCGTCGCTGATACGCGGCAGCCCGGCGTGGAAACGGTTGGACTTCGCCGCCGTCGACGCCTCAGCGCGGATCGGGTCGGCATAGGCCTTCCAGTCCACCCCGTAAGGCGGATTGGCTAGTAGGTAGTCGAAGCGGGTGCCGCGGAAGGCGTCGTCAACGAGTGAGTTGCCCGGCGCCATCCGTTCGGGGTTCACGTTGCGCATCATCAGCTCGGAGCGGGCGATCGCCCACGTCTCGGGGTTGAGCTCCTGCCCGGACACCTCGACCCGCGCCTCTGCGTTGTACTCGTGCAACCGCTGCTCGGCGATGGTGAGCATGCCGCCCGTGCCCGCAGCGGGGTCGTAGACCGTGCGCACCGGCGCCTGCCCGGTCAGCGCGCCGCTGTCCTCTTCAAGCAGCAGGTCGACCATCAGCGCGATGACCTCACGCGGGGTGTAGTGCTCACCCGCCGTCTCGTTGCTCATCTCCGAGAACTTGCGCAGCAGCTCTTCGAAGATATAGCCCATCGCCTCGTTCGACACGTATTTCGGGTGCAGTTCGACATCGGCGAAGTCGCCGAGCACCTGATAGAGCACCCCGGCCTTGTCGAGCTTCATCACCGTCTGCTGGTAGCCGAAGGCGTCGAGCACGTCGGCCGCTGCCGGGCTGAACCCGGACACGTAGGTGAGCAGCTGCGCGGCGATGTTCTTGTCGTCGGAAAGCATCGAGGTCATCGACAGCGGGCTGGTGTTGTAGAACGGAAGCTTGGCGATCTTCTTCAGCACCGCCTCGGTGGCCGGGCTGTTCGGATCGAGGCCCTGCGCCTTGGCCAGCACCGCCTGCTTCGTCGGCGCCAGCACCGCGTCCAGCCGGAACAGCACGAGGGTCGGAAGCATGACCGAGCCATACTCGTGCGGCTTCAAGTGACCGCGCAGCTTGTCCGCGATCTTCCAGATGAACGCGACCTTGTTCTCGAAGCCGGCAGGTGTCGCCATGGGGTCCTCTCGCGTTCGATAGTTCGCTCGCGCTCATCTTCGCCGATCAGGCGCGCTGACGCATGGAGGGAGCGGCATAGATTCAAGCGATCTTGTGGAGGCTTGGTATCGGAGGTAGTGCGACCCGTGCTAGCTGTAGCTGTCGAGCACATCCTCAGCCAGCTGCGGCCAGGCTTTGATCGCCCAGGGGCCGAAGCCCTTGTCGGCCAGCGCCACCAGGCCCAGTTCGGCCTGCGGGTCGATCCAGAACATCGTGCCGCTGCGACCGAAATGGCCGTAGGTGCCAGGGGAATTGCGCGGCGAGGTCCAGTGCGGGTCCTTGCCGCCGCGGATCTCGAAGCCCAGCCCCCAGTCGTTCGGGCGCTGGCCGCCGTAACCGGGCAGCACCCCCAGGATGCCGGGGAACTGGACGCTCCGGGCGTCGCGCAGGGTATCGGCATGCAGCAGGCCGTGCGGGTTCAGCAGCTCGCCGAGCAGGGCCTGCAGGTCGGTCACTGAGGCGATGCCCTCGCTGGCCGGTGAGCCAGCTAGTGAGGCGGTGCTCATCCGCAGCGGGGTGAACACCGCTTCGGCGAGGTAGGCGCCGAACTCGATGCCGGTGGCGTCGGCGACCAACTCGCCGATCAGGTCGTACCCGACGTTGGAGTAGATGCGTCGGACTCCGACGTCGGCTCCGCGGCGCAGGCGATCGGGAGCCAGGCCGGAGGCGTGCGCGAGCAGGTGCCGCAGCGTCATCGAGGGCAGTTCGGCGGCCAGCTCGGGGTCCAGCTTCGCGGCGGCGTACTCGACCACCGGCCGGTCGAGCTCGATCGCGCCTTCTTCGACGGCGACCAGGGTGGCCAGCGCCGCCAACGGCTTGGTCACCGAGGCCAGCGGAAACCGCATCGAGGTGTCGCCGACTGTTGCCAACACGCCGGCCGGGCTGATCACCGCGGCCGCGGCGTTCGGCACCGGCCAGTCCAGCACCTGTCGCAAGGCGTCTGTCGGCTGTTCAGTCATCGGTTGCCCATCAGTTATCGGTTGCCCATCAGTCATCGGTTGCCCATCAGTCATGGGTTGCCCATCAGTTATGGGTTGCCCAGTTCTCGCTCGCCCGCCGGACGGCCCGGTGGATAAGGCCCGGCAACTCGGGTGAGATGCCGGCCGGCAGGTCGCCGATCTCGAACCAGCGCAGGTCATCAGACTCGGAGCTGATCACCGGCTCCGCGCCGGCTGGTGCCCGCCCGACGAACTGGACGTCGAAGTGCCGGGTGGGCAGCCCGAGCGCGCAGGTGAGCGCGTGCACGTCCAGGTTGACCGGCAGCGGGTCCAGCACGAGGCCTGCCATGCCGCTCTCCTCAGCCGCCTCGCGGGCCGCGGCGGCCAGCAACGAGGAGTCGGTGTCCTCCAGGTGCCCGCCGAGCTGCACCCAGGCGCCGATCCGGGGATGCAGGGTGAGCAGCACCCGGCGGCCCTCGGAGTCCAGCAGTAGCGTGCTGGCGGTGACGTGTCCAGGCACGCAGGCCAGTCGGGTGGCGTCCGGACGGGCCGCCAGCAGCCCGTAGAAGCCCTCCCGGATCGCGGACTGGCCGGTGCCGTCGGCCGGGTCCAGCGGCATCGCCGCCAGGGTGGCCAGCACGTCGGCGTGCAGGGCAGAGACGTCCGGACGGAGCGCGCCGTCGCCTTCTGTGGCTGAGTCGGCGTTGAACCCCGCCTGGGCCCGGCCCAGCGCCAGCGCCTCGGCGGTGCCCATCCGGAACAGGTCGTCGGCGGCGCGGCGGATCAGCGAGGTCGAGCCGCGGCCGTCATCGGTGTAGGCCAGCCCGCGCACCACCGCGACCGGGATGTCGGACAGCTTGCCCTTCACCAGGTCCGCGGCCGCGGCCAGCTCGTCGGCCACCGCGACCTCGGTGACCTCGAGCAGGTTGCCGTGCCGGTCGCGCTCGCCGCGCTGGTCGTGGATCGCGCTCAGCCCCGCGACCCCGATCGCGACGTCGGTGATGCCGTGGCGCCACGGCCGGCCCATCGAGTCGGAGATGATCACCGCGACCCGCAGCCCGGCGCGCTCGGCAAGGGTGTCGCGCAGCTGGCGGGCCGAGCCGTCCGGGTCCAGCGGCAGCAGCGCGAGCTCGCCGCCGGCCAGGTTGGAGGCGTCGACGCCGGCCGCGGCCATCACCAGGCCGTGCCGGGTCTCGGCGATCCGCAGCGGCCCCCGGCGGGCGATCACCCGCACCGTCTCGTCGGCGATCGCCTGCTGCCGCGCCGCCTCGCGCTCAGCCGGGTCGCCGGAGGTGTTGATCAGCCTGCCCTCGACCTTGGACACCACCTTCGACGTCACCACCAGGATGTCGCCGTCGGCCAGCCACGGCGCGCACCGCAGAATCTCGGCGGCCAGGTCATGGCCGGGGCGCAGCTCGGGCATCCCGCGCACCGCGAGCAGCTCGATGCCCGGCCCAGCGCTCACCGGCCCAGCGCTCACCGGCCCAGCGCTCACCGGCCCAGCGCTCACCGGCCCAGCGCTCACAAGCCCGCCATGCTCACCGCGTCGGCGACCATCGCCGCGGTCGCCTCGGGGCTGGTCATCAGCAGGTCCCGGGCCAGCACCGTGACGCTGGGCAGCTCGGCGGTGTCGCCGGTGTGGATGAGCCAGCCGTCGAGCACTCCGCCGGCCGACCGGGCGCCGTACAGCCCGGCCACCCCGGCTGCCGAGGTCTGCACGCCCAGCACCGGCAGGCAGGCGTCGGCCATGCCCCGGACCGGCGCGCCGCCGATGATCGGTGACAGCCCGATGACCGGTGCCGGCCCGGCCCGCAACGCCTCGCCGATGCCGGGCACGTTCAGGATGGTGTTGATCGAGACCACCGGATTGGACGGCGCGATCAGCACCAGGTCGGCCTGCTCGATGGCCGCCACCACCCCGGCCCCGGGCCGAGCCGACTCCAAGCCCACCTGGACGAACTCCAGCGCCGGAATCCCGGCCCGGTGCCGGACCCACCACTCCTGAAAGTGGATGGCCCGGCGGCTGCCGTGATCGCTGATCACCACATGCGTCTCGCAGCGCTCGTCGGTCATCGGCAGCAGCCGGATGCCGGTCTGCCAGCGCTGGCACAGCGCCGCGGTGACGTCAGAGAGCGGGTAGCCGGCGGCCAGCATCTGGGTGCGGACCAGGTGGGTGCCGATGTCGAGGTCGCCGAGGCTGAACCAGGTCGGCTCGGCGCCGTACTCGGTCAGCTCGTCCATGATCCGCCAGCTCTCGCCCTCGCGGCCCCAGCCGCGCTCGGCGTCCACCGCGCCGGCCAGGGTGTACATCACGCTGTCGAGGTCGGGGCAGATCCGCAGGCCGTGCATGGTGACGTCGTCGCCGGTGTTGATGACCGCGGTGACCTCTGAGCCGGGCAGCCCGGCCGCGTAGGCCCGGACGCCCTGCAAGAACCGGGCTCCGCCGACTCCGCCTGCCAACACCGTGATGCGCACCGGAGAAACCTATTTCATCGGTGGCTGAACACCGTCAGCGGGACGTGAAGGGAACGGAGTTGGCCCGGCGCATCGCGGTGAAGGCGCCCTTCAGCGCCGCCAGCGTGGCGTCGCCGCCGTGCCCTGCGGTCTGCAGCTTCGGCGCCAGCCAGGGCTTGGCCAGCCGCCGGCTGCGCCGGGGACCGGGCCGCAGCGAGCCGGCGCCGTGTCCGCCGGCCAGCAGCGCCAGCAACGCCAGGTCAAGGGTGTCCGGAGCCTGCTTGGCCGCCAGCACCTCGGCGACCCACTGCTGCTGCAGCACCGTCGCGGCCGGGTCCCGGTCGACCAGCCGGCGGCCGTCCAGCTGCCACCGGCCGGTCGCGACCAGGGCGTCGGTGGCGGCCTGGCGGTCGGCCTCGACATGGCTGTACCAGCGCCGCCAGGCGGCCGGGCGGCGGCTGGCCACCGCCCGGTGCAGGGCGTCGGGCAGCGGGTTGCCGGTGTCGGACTCGCCGACCACCTCGGGGTGGTGGATTCCGACCAGCCGGCCGGCGCCGGCCAGCTCGGTGAACAGCGCCGCCCGGACGGCGATGCCGACATGGTGCGGGCGGCGCAGCTTGCCCCGGACCGGGTCCAGGGCCAGCCGGCACACCGCCAGGGCCAGCTGCTCGGTGTCGTTGGGCAGCCCCGTCACCGGGACCTGCCCGCACACCTCGGCGACTCTGGCACGCTGGCCAGCTTAGGCGGGTCGGGCAACCGCGGCAGAGACAGCCCGGCGCGCCCGGCTCACCACCCTCCTCAGCGGCAGCCTCGGTGGCTAGGCTCAGAGAGTGACCCAGCAGCAGCCGTCCGACTCCGCCATCCGCCGGGCGCTTCGACGCGCCCGCGACGGCGCTGCGCTGGACGTCGTCGAAGCGGCGGTGCTGATGTCGGTGCGGGGCGCCCAGCTGAGCGAGCTGATGACGATCGCCGCCGGAGTCCGCGACGCCGGCTTGGTCGCCGCCGGCCGTCCCGGCGTGATCACCTACTCGCGCAAGGTCTTTCTCCCGTTGACCAGGCTGTGCCGGGACCGCTGCCATTACTGCACGTTCGCCACCGTCCCGCACCGGCTGCCGGCTGCCTACCTCGAGATCGACGAGGTGCTGGCGATCGCCGAGCGAGGCGCGGAGCTGGGCTGCAAGGAAGCGCTGTTCACCCTGGGGGACCGGCCCGAGGACCGCTGGCCGCAGGCGCGCAGCTGGCTGGACGAGCGGGGCTATGACTCCACGCTGGACTACGTCCGGGCCGCCGCGATCGCGGTGCTCGAACGCACCGGGCTGCTGCCGCACCTCAACCCCGGGGTGATGAGCTGGGACGAGCTGCAGCGGCTCAAGCCGGTGGCCCCGAGCATGGGGATGATGCTGGAGACCACCGCCCGGCGGCTATTCACCGAGCCCGGCGCGCCGCATTTCGGCAGCCCGGACAAGGACCCGGAGCTGCGGCTGCGGGTGCTGACCGACGCCGGCCGGCTCAACATCGCCTTCACCACCGGCATCCTGGTGGGCATCGGCGAGACCCGGCCGGAACGGGCCGAGTCGTTGTTCGCGATCCGGGCCAGCGCCCGGGAGTTCGGCGCGATCCAAGAGGTCATCGTGCAGAACTTCCGCGCCAAGGACGACACCGCGATGCGCAACGACCCCGACCTGGACCTGGAGGAGTACCTGGCCACCCTGTCGGTGTCGCGGCTGGTGCTCGGGCCGAAAATGCGGCTGCAGGCGCCGCCGAACCTGGTCGATCTGACTGAGTGCCTGCTGCTGCTCGACGCCGGCGTCGACGACTTCGGCGGCATCTCGCCGCTGACTCCAGACCATGTCAATCCGGAACGGCCGTGGCCCGAGCTGGACAAGCTCACCGATCTGCTGGCTGGGCGCGGCCTGGCGCTGACCGAGCGGCTGACCGCGCAGCCGGCCTACGTGCTGGCCGAGGCGCCGTGGCTGGACCCGCGGGTGCTGCCGCACGTCCGGGCGCTGGCCGACCCGGCCACCGGGCTGGCCCGGACCCGGCCCGACGGCGGCGTGCTGAGCCCGACCGGCCTGCCCTGGCAGGAGCCGGACTCGGCCTGGGAGTCCAGCGGCCGGATCGACCTGCACTCCGCGGTCGACACCGAGGGCCGCAGCAGCGACCGGCGCAGCGACTTCAGCGAGGTCTACGGCGACTGGAACGCCCTGCGCGACCGGGTCTTCTCGCCCGGGTCCAGCGCGCTGGACTCCGACGTGGCGCAGGCGCTGCGGGCCGCCGAGCGCGACCCGGCGGGGTTGTCCGACGAGCAGGCGCTGACCCTGATGCAGGCCGACGGCGAGGGCCTGGCGGCGGTCGCCGCGCTGGCCGATGAGCTGCGCCGGGACACGGTCGGCGAGGACGTCACCTACGTCGTCAACCGCAATATCAACTTCACCAACATCTGCTACACCGGCTGCCGGTTCTGCGCCTTCGCCCAGCGGGCCACCGACGCCGACGCCTACTCGCTGTCCACCGACGAGATCGGCGACCGGGTGCGCGAGGCGCACGCGGACGGGGCCACCGAGATCTGCATGCAGGGCGGCATCGACCCCAAGCTGCCGGCCACCGCCTACTTCGAGCTGGCCCGGGCGGTGAAGCAGGCGGTGCCCTCGATGCACCTGCACGCGTTCAGCCCGATGGAGATCGTCAACGGCGCGGCCCGGGCGAACCTGTCGATCGAGGAGTTCCTGATCGGCGTCCGCGAGGCCGGCGTGGACTCGCTGCCCGGCACCGCGGCCGAGATCCTCGACGACGAGGTGCGCTGGGTGCTGACCAAGGGCAAGCTGCCCACCTCGGCGTGGATCGAGGT
>WUUC01014093.1_pt1 | contig 13243 bp, 15 predicted proteins | sample 6278441 | NCBI WGS metagenome assembly WUUC01 (sample SAMN13675441, study PRJNA597444) | soil metagenome | isolation source: soil | place: USA: Washington | collected 2017-10 | reverse complement strand
CTGGCCGGACGGCTGGCCATCCGAGGACAGCAACAACGCCGCCTGCGTGCACGGCGTCTGGAAGCGCTGATGGACAGGACGCCATTCGAAGTGGAGATGGCGGTCTCCGAGCTCGCCACCATCCGCACCCTGCTCGATCAGGCCGGTGTGCCGGATCGGGGAGTCGGCGCCTCGGTCCGCGTCGCCGAGGCACTCGGGCACATCGACCCCGACGTCACCTATCACACCTGACCAGCAGAAAGGGGTCACCCGGTGCTCGACTACCCGTACGTCACGGCCAGCGAGTTCCGGGCCCACCCGACGTTCCTCGACAGCAACAACCTGCGCACCGGCGGCACGCAGGTCGACCAGGACGCTGCGCTGACCAACATCCTGTTGGAGGCGTCGCAGTGGGCGGACGACAAGGTCAACATGCCGCTCGGGGCGCACGTCCGGACCGAGAACGTGCGGCTCACCGCGAGCCGCTCAGGCCAGCTGCGCTACCACCCTGAGCACGCCCCCGTCATCTCCGTGACGTCGATGTCGGTCGGGGCCACACCCGACGAGCTCGACGAGGTCGCGGATCCGCAGGTGTGGACGGAGCGTGACGGCCGCATCATCGTCGCCTTCTCGCCGTCCGGCGGGCCGGGGCTGTCCTCGCTGCAGTTCGGGTGGTCGGCGGCGGCCGGCGAGCAGCTCGTGTCGTGGACGTACATCGCCGGCTACCCGTCCACCCAGCTCACCGCGGCCGCGAGCACTGGCGCCACGACACTGACCGTGCGCGACACCACCGGCATCTCAGCCGGGACAGTGCTGCGGCTGTGGACCCCGGGCCTGGAGGAGGCCGTCACGGTCGCCTCGGTGGCCGGCACCACGCTCACCCTCACCGGCGGCCTGACCAACACGCACCCGGCCGCGGGGACGTGCTCCGCGCTGCCGACGACCGCCCGCCAGGCCGTCATCAACTACGCGACGATGCTGCTGATGCGGCCCGCGTCCACCGCGGAGAGCTACGCCCCGAACGCGCGCGGCCCGGCGACCACCTCGACGACCGGGGACTCCCGCCGCACCGGTCGGGCGACGTTCCTCTACGACGACGCCTGCAAGCTGCTGAAGCCGTTCAAGAGGGTCCGATGACCGGGCCCCACATCGACGCGCTCGCGCGGGCAACCACGACGAACGGGGTCCGGGACGGCGTGTGCCGCTGGTTCGGCGGACCCTACGACCCGAACACCCGTTCGTATCGCACCCCGCAGGTCGCCCACCTCGGCGTGGTGCGTCGTGCCCGACCGAAGTCCGAGGACAAGGCCGACTACTACCTCGGCGCGACCAGCTCCGGCGCGGTCATGGGGTCGTCGATGCTCGTGCACGTCGACTCCGGTGTCGAGTCCCGAGCCGCGATCGCGGGCGCGTTCGGCGGGATGAAGTTCCTGCAGTCCGCGGTGATGCTGCACGTGTTCATGCGCTCGGACATCGAGTGGGCCGAGGACGCCCAGGACGCCTTCTACGACCTCCTCGACGCCTTGAAGGCGCGGATCCGGGCGGATCGGTGCATGGGCACCGGCGGCTGGGAGCAGGGCGGGTTCGACGTCGGCGAGGGCGACCCGTGGCTGCGCTGGTCGATGGCCCCGGCTGAGACGACCGCGGAGCGGACCACGGGCTATCTCGCGATCGAGTTCTCAGCGCGCTACTACGTGGAGGGATAGCTGGTGCCCACCTTCGAGTTCGTCGGGCCGGACCCGATCGACCACTTCCACCTCGGCCGCGTCTCACCGGGCGACGTGCTCGACATCGGACCCGAGTGGGCCACCGAGCAGTGGAAGGCCACGAAGAAGCGCCCCAGCCGCGCGACAGCGGCCGAGCAGCCACCAGTGGACGCCGAGCACGAGCCGGACGCCCCCAGCAGCACAGAGGAGGTCTGAGCCGTGCCTACGACGTTCACCCCGAACAAGGAATTCCTCGGCATCGCGCCCGAGGTCACGCCCGGCACCGCCGTGCCGATGGTTGCCACCATCCCGTTCACGAAGGTCGACTTCGAGGACCAGATCAAGTGGCTCGACGACCCCAGCCTCCGCGGGTCGATGGCGACCCTGTACGGCCGCTACCAGGGCGTCCGCGAGACGGACTTCAGCATCGAAGGGCCGATGTACGTCGACACCTTCCCGCACCTGCTGGAGTCGATGCTCGGTGACCGCACCACCACCGGTGCCGGTGACCCGTACACCCACAACACGTCGCTGAACAACAGCTTCTCCGGCCAGCCCCGGACGCACACCCTGACCTGGTTCACCGGGATCACTGCTGGCGTCCGGGCGCGCACCTACCCGGGCGCGTGCCTGTCCGAGCTCACTGTCTCCTTCGACGCCGAGGGCGGCGGAGGCGGCGGTGGAGGAGGTGGTGGCGGTGGCGGAGGTGGGGGAGGCGGCGGCGGCAAGGGCGGCGGCGGAGGTGGTGGCAGCAAGAAGGCCACCGGCCTCGTCGAGTACAAGTCCAAGGGGCAGGCGTGGGGCTCGAGCCCAGCCCTGGCCGAGCCGGTCGCCGCGCCGTCCTCGGTGCCGCCGTTCGCCAGTTGGCGCGCGCTGCTCGGCATCGGCGGCCCAGCCTCGGGCGGCACGTTGGTAGCGAACGTGGCCACGGCCAGCTTCACGCTGAAGCGCAAGTTGGACCTGATCTACACGTTCACCAACCAGCAGCAGCCCTACGTGATCCAGCGCGGCGCGATGACCTGCGAGGGCAAGGCCTCCTTCATCGCCATCGACGAATCGCCGCTGCTCACGATGCTGGCTGGCACGGTGCAGCCGCTACAGCTCAAGCTCGACAACGGCGTTGTCGGCGCAGGTCAGCGCGGGTTCACCGTGGACATGGCGCAGTGCATCTACGAGAAGGTCAAGACGGAGGACGGCAAGGAGGCCACGATGTTTATGGTGGATTTCGACGGCATCGCCAACTCGACGAACGCTGGCGCTACCGGTGGCTTGTCGCCGGTCGAGTTCACCGTGATCAACGGCACTCCGGGGACGGTGTACGGATCATGACGCAGCACCCGCTCAAGAGCGACGGCGCCTGGGTCGAGCTGCGCGACGTCGAAGACCTTCGCGCCCGCGACCGCAAGGCCGTCGAGGCCATCATCATGTCCGCCGTCGAGGTCGACATGGAGACCGGGCACGTCGCCGCCGGCCGGGGAGCGATCGCCCAGATCATGACCGGCGCCCCGGAGGCGGTCGCCACGCAGCTCATCACCGCGTGGGAGATCCCGTACATGCCCGACGCGCAGCTGCCCCGCCTGGACCCCGAGGCCATCGGCGACCTGCGACTCGACGACCACCGCAGGCTCATGGAGCTCGTCGAGCCAGCGGTGGCGCTGCTGATGCCGGGCCGCTCGAACAACCCCGACGACCACGACAAGCCCGCGTCCCCTGGCGAGCCCGCCAGCGGCTGAGGTCACTGCTGGCGGGCACCCCACTGCCCCGCGCGCACCCGGGCGAGCCTGCGCTCTGGGAACGCGTGTTCACCGACTACTGGTTCTGGGCTGATCGCTTCAACTGGCCACCGGACGTGGTCGATCGGCAGCCCGTTGTGCTGCTCGACCGGCTGCGTGAGGTGACGTTGACCGTCGAGGAGTGGCGCCGCGAACAGGCGGACGAGGATGGCTGAGCTCGACGGGTTCGAAGCCATGATGGCCGCGCTCCGCGGGATCGGCGCGAACGTCGTGGCCGCCACACCGCACGGTCTCAGCAACGCTGCGCACCACCTTGAAGCCCAGATCAAGATGGAGCTGTCGCGCACTTCGCACCCGCCCGGCACGCCGACCCCGTCGCCGCCCGGCTCCCCACCGTCGCTCGTGACAGGCACGCTGCGCCGCTCCATCCAGGTGGAGGGGCCGGAGCAGACCGGCCCGGCGAGCTGGTCGGTGAAGGTCGGCACCGGGCTGGTCTACAGCCGCATCCAGGAGTACGGCGGCACGGCGGGTCGCGGCGCGCAGCTGCCCGCCCGGCCGTATATGGCCCCAGGCTTCGCAACCGCCCTGCCTGGCATGCAGGCGTTCATCGAACGCGCGTGGGCTGACGCCCTCCAATGACCCGAGACGGGGGTGATTCCCCGTGCTGCCCGAGGTCACCGCCAGGCTCGACGCCGACGTCTCCGGGTTTATCTCGGCCTGGGACCGCGCCGCAGACGCCGCCGTGCGCGCGGCGGCGCGGATCCGCGCCGCGCAGGCGTCGATCGAGGATGTCGACATCGACGCGGGCCGGTTCCGCGACCTGAACGGCGAGCTGGAGCGCCTGACGCGCACCGTCCGGCAGGCCGCGGACCAGATGCGCGAGTTCGGCAACTCCAGCCGCAACGCCGGCGGAGGGCTCGACGATCTGGCCGATCGGGCCCGTCGCGCGGGGGACGCCCTGGGCGGCAGCGGCGGCGGTGGCCTCGGCGGCGGCTTCATGAAGGCCGGCACGGCGGGCAAGGCGATGGCGGCCGGCGTCGCGATCGTCGCCTCGGTCCTCCCGGCGATCGCAGCTGCCGCGCTGGCTGCCGGCGCCGCGTTGCAGGGCATGGCGGTGGTCGGCGCCGTGGTCATCGGTGGCTGGCGCGGCATCGAGCAGGCCGGCGAGCGGCTCAAGGCCAGCCTGGGTGGGCTGCAGAAGCAGCTCGAGAGCGTGTTCCGGGCTGAGCTGTCGCGCGAGTTTCAGAAGCTCGGGCAGGCCATCTCGCAGATGGATGGCCCGCTGAAGGCGATCGCGCGATCCACCTCCGACGTGATCAAGGCGTTCACCGGCTGGATCCGTTCCGCGGAGGGCACGCGCCAGATCGAAGTGATGCTCGGCGGCGTCGACAACATGATGAAGTCCCTCGCGCCCGGCGCGAAGGCGCTGGCGCAGGCATTCACCGCCTTCGGTGAGGCAGCCGCTCCGGCGATGGACGAGATCGGCGCCGCGCTCTCCAGCGTGTTCGAGAACCTGAACAAGGTCATCCAGAAGAACAAGGAGTCGGGCCAGCTGACGAAGGCGTTCGAAGCCGGAGCCGCGGCCATCGAAGCGTTCGGTGAGATCCTCGCTGGTGTCGTCGACATTCTGATTGAGATGGCCGCGTCCGGCGGAAAGCCGGCCGCTGAGGCGCTGAAGCAGTTCGGTCAGGCCATGCAGGACGCCGCCCCCGCGATCGGTGTGGTATTCGGGCACCTGGCCCGACTGATGAACGTCATCGCGACTGTCGTCGGCTGGTTCGCGAAGCTGCTCAAGGCGATGGACCCGGTGACGAAGGCGCTCCAGAACGCCGGCAATGCCTTCGACGAGTTCGTAAAGAAGGGCAAGGGCTTCGAGAAGCTCGGCGGCATCGTGGCGGCCGCCTTCAAGCTGATCGAGAAGGCCGTCAAAGAAGGCGTTGACAAGGCCATTCAAGCCGTCAAGAAGTGGTGGGACGACACCAAGAAGGCCGTTGAGAAGGGCGTCGAGGACGCCAAGAAGGCCGTCAAGAAATGGTGGGACGACACCAAGAAGGCGATCACGAAAGGTGTCGAGGACGCCAAAAAGGCGGTCGAGAAGTGGTGGACTGACACCAAGAAGGCCGTTGAAAAGGGCGTCCAGGACGCGATCAAGGCTGTCGAGAAGTGGCGGGACGAAACAGTCCAGGCGATCGAGGACGGTGTCGCCGACTTTATCGCTGAGGTCGAAAAGTGGTGGGACGAGACCGTCCAGGGGATCAAGGATGGCGTGCAGAAGGCCGTTGACGCGGTCAAGGAACTGCCAGAGAAGGCGCTCGACGCGCTGAGGCAGGCGGTCCCGGACTTCAAGGGCGTCGGCGAGGACATGGGCGAAGGCATGGCCGAGGGCCTGAGGTCGGCGGCCAGCAAGCTCGCCGCGATCGCTGCGTCTGCAGCCGCGAACGCGCTGCAGGCCGCCAAGAACGCGATGGGCATCCACTCGCCGTCCACCGTCATGCGCGACGAGGTCGGCCGGATGATGGTCGAGGGCTGGGCCCAAGGCATCATCGGCAACGCCGGCCTGGTCACCGACGCCATGAACCGCACTGCTCTGGGCGCCTTGGGTGCGGGTCGCGCGGGCGCGCTCGGCGGGGCCATGGGGCGCGGCAGCGGCCAGACGCTCACTCTGCAGATCGCAGGCGGTGCTGACGGAGCGGTCGGCGTGATGATTCAGCGGCTCGCGCAGCAGGGCAAGCTGAAGATCACCTCGAACGCGATCGTCGGAGCACGCCGGTGAGCGAGCCGTTCCTCACGACCAAGGTCGCGAACATGCGGATCGCGGTCGAGGTCGCGTGGGGCGCCGACCTGACCGACCTGACCGGCGCGTCTTGGACCTGGACCGATGTCACCTCTGACGTGATCCTTGGCGGCGGCAAGGGCGACAAGGGCGCCGGTCAGGGCATCTCCATCACTCTCGGCCGGCCGGACTTCTCCCAGGAGACCCAGACCGCGGAGATGGTGTGCGTCCTGGATAACCGGGGCGGCGCCTACTCCCAGGGCGGCCTGAGTGCGAACTGGCCGAACGTGCGGCGCAACACCCCGGTTCGGGTGCGGGTGTCCAACAACGGCGGCACGAACTGGTACACGAGGTTCCAGGGTGCGGCGAACGGGTTCACTCCACAGTGGGACGCTCCCACCGGTCGGTGGGCCACCGTCGAGCTGTCCGCTTCGGGCCCGCTGCGGCGGCTCAACCAGGGCACGTTGCCGGCCAAGAGCGTGTACACCACGGAGATCCCGCGCTCAACGACCGGCTGGCCCGGCATGTTCTTGTACTGGCCGTGCGAGAGCGGCGACGGCATCAAGAACAACCCGGCGCTGGTTCCGGCTTCCGGGGGGCCGCCGCTGGTGCTGGATCCGGCATATTTCCCCAAGGCCACGAACAACCCGTCCAACGCGGCGTTCCCCCTCTCCGGCCCCTACCAATCACACTTCAAGATGGCCACCGAGGGCGCCATGCCGGCGTACACGAACACGGGCATCCTCCAGGTTCGACTCATGATCGGGATTCCTGGGGCGTTCCCCGTCGCCCAGTATCAGCCCCTGGTCTTTATCGAAACAACCAACTCAACTGTCCCCGTGTGGCAGCTCCAGATCAACGAACTCGGTCAACTGCGGCTGATCGGCCAGAACTCATCCGACACTGTTGTTCGCACTGGTAGCGCTGTCTCGTTCAATATGAACGGAGCAGCAAGGCTCGTCACCGTCATCTTGAAGAACAATGGGTCCAGCCTGGATACCGTCGTCGGGACATTGGATCAGTTGGGTGTCCCGAGCTACTTCGACCAGACATTTAGCTCGACGAACATCGGGACACTAACCGATGTCGAACCGGTCGGGCCGGACTTCTCGGAGGGCGGGCTCGGTACCGAGAACGGCCTCGTTGTCCATGTGACCGTGCAGAACTCGGGGACTGAGTTCAATGCCGCGTGCGAGAACGTCTTTCTTGGTCTGCCCGGCGAGACCACGCAGGACCGCCTCACTCGGCTGTGCAGCAACCACAACATCCCGCTCGAGGTGCTGTCCGCCGCCGATGTGCCCAACGCGTCGATCATCGACGACATGGGGTCGCAGTACTACGACACGCTCACGAATTTGATGCGGGAGTGCGAGACCACCGGGCAGGGCGTGCTCTACGACGGGCTCGGGCCGGGGCTGACCTACGTGACGAAGCGACGCAGGGAGACCAACGCGAACGGTCCCGCCTCGCTCACGATCGATGCCTCGGCGTCACAGCTGATGGAACCGTTCGCCCCAGTCGATGACGACCAGCTCACGATCAACCACTGCGACGTGTCCAACCGGAACGGGGCTACGACGAGCTGGGTCGACGTGGACGGTCCGGTCGGTACCGACGCAATCGGCGACTACGCGACCTCGTACACCGTGTGTGTCGAGGACGAGGTAGACCTGATCCACTACGCGCAGTGGACGGTCGGGATCGGTACCCAGCAGGGCTACCGCTACCCGTCCGTGTCCTTCGCCCTGGAGACGAACTCCTCACTGATCCCGGGCTGGCTCGCGTGCCTGCCGCAGTCCCGGATCGACGTCACGAACGTGGCGAGCGTGCGGCGCCAGCACTCCAACGAGACGATCAAGCTGTTGCTCGAGGGCTGGCACGAGGAGATCGACGCGTTCACCTGGCGAGTCACGGCGAACACGAGCTCAGCCGCCCCGTGGAACGTGGCCGTCCTGGCCGCTGCCACGGGGTCTACCGGTGACGGTGTCGGCCGCCTCCAGACCGAGTCCTCGCAGCTCAATGCGAACTACACGAGCGGCACCACGATCAGCGTGCGCACCAATACCGGACTGCGCTGGATCACCACCGGTGAGGACGCGGACTCGTTCCCGTTCGACATCTCCGTCGGAGGGGTCAAGGCCACCGTCACCGGCATCACGAGCACGACGTCGCCGCAGACCTTCACGCTCTCGGCCGCGTTGCCGCGCACGTTCACCGGCTCAACCACGCCGGGCGCCGGCGCTCCGGTCGAGGTCTGGCGACCGCCCGTGTACGGGCTGTGAGGACACCAATGATGACCTTCCATGGAGGAGATCGTGGCGAACCGGTACGCGGGACAGAAGTTGCGCGCGAGCTACGTCCCTGGCTCGTCGGTCGGACAGAAGCTGCTCGCCTCGGCTGCGCCGGCAGCGGTGAACGCGGTCGCCGGCACGGCGCCCAAGGCCTCCAGCTCGTGGAGCTGACCTAGGAGGTGGCGTGATCTACGACGACCTGGTGGCCGAGACGCTCATCGAGCCACTGCCCGAGCAACGGACCGAGGAACCCCCGCCGGCGGCCGGCGAGCTCGAGGAGCCGCCGGCCGTGCACGACGCCATGGCCTGCGACGTGTGCAAGGCGTGGCTGGCGCACGTCCGCGAAGCCGAGGCGTCCTGATGGCAGGCCCGTTCCTGCTGCGGCCCGCGGCGACCGACATCGAGTGGTGGATCATCAAGGGCGAGACCTACGACATCCACATCCCCGTGCTCGACGACGACGACACCCTCGTCGACCTCACCGGGTACACGGCGAAAGCGCAGGTCAGGCGCACCGAGCATGAACCGGTGCTGCACGAGTGGACGAGCACGGGCGGCACACCCAACGCGTCGACCGACGCCACCGGCGTGACCCTCAACGTGCTCGCCGCGCAGACCTCCGCGTGGACCTGGTCCGACGCCCAGGTGTCCGTCGAGATCTACGCGCCGATCACCGGCCGGCCCAGCGTCATCGCGCAGGGCCCGATCCACGCGCTCCCCGAGATCACCCGCTGACCGCTCCCCACCCGGAAAGGCGCAACCATGGCTGCACAGGACATTTTCCCAGACGCAGGGCTCGACTACCTGCTCGGCATCTTCCCGAAGAACGGGACGAACGCGAGCACGCTCTACCTCGGCCTGTTCAAGGGCGGCACCGCGAGCACCGTGCCGACCTCTGCCGCGACCCTCGCGGCCATGACCGGCACGTTCGCCGAGGTCACCACGACCGACTACCCCGGATACGCCCGCGTCGCGATCGCGGCAGGCGACTGGGGTGCGGCGGCGGGCGAGACCCTCCACACGGTGGTGGCTCGCGTGGTGACCGCTGCACAGAAGTCGTTCCCCGCCGCGACGTCGGCCGCCACACCGTCGGCGCCGATCAACGGGTTCTTCATCTGCAACGTGGCCTCCGGGACGGCCGGCGTGCCGGTCTACTTCTCGAACTTCGACGACGAGGTCGGGATCGCCAGCCTGGCGATCGGCGACATCGTCCGGGTAACCCCGAAGCTCGGCTTCGGCGGCTGAGTCCGGGTGGCCGTCCGGTTCGACGCCGCCGACGACCGGATCTACCTCGCGGCCACCCTGCCCGACCCGGCGATCACCGGGCTGACCGTGCTCGGCTGGTGGCGGATCCGCGTCGACCGCGACGACTTCACGTGCTACTACCGGACCTCGTCCGGCGGGAACGGCACGATCCACACGGTCGCAGCTGGGTCGACCGGCCTCGGCGTCAACGTGTTCACCGGCGGCGGCTCGATCGTCGACACCTACGCCAACGTGGTCGACGAGTGGTTCGCCATGGCCGTCGTCGACGGCGGCGCAGGGGTGACGCAGTACGTCCGTCCCGCCGGAGGTTCCACGGTCTCACAGAGCGGCAGCGTGACCAGCGGGATCCCGGTGCAGATCTGCATCGGCGGGCGAGCCCTCACGGACGCGGGCGAGTTCCTCAACGGCGCCGCCGCCTACGTGCGCGTGTTCGCCGACGCGCTCACTCAGGCCGAGCTGGAAGCCGAGTGGTCGTCGGGCACGGCCGTGCTGCCCGCCTGGGCGGACTGGCCGCTGGCCGTGGCCAGTGACCTCACTGACCACTCCGGTAACGGGCGCAACCTGACTCCGGTCGGGGTGGGGCCAACGACCGAGTCGGGCCCGCCGGTGCCCATCGTCTACGCCAAGGCCGGTGGTGCGACGGCCGCAGCGGCCGGCTCAGGGGCTGTTGAGCTTGTCCCTGCGGCCGTGCACGTGCGTTCCGGTGGTGCAGCCGCGTTCGGCGCGGGCGCCGGCTCTGTGGCCGTCCTGCCCGCCCTGGTGCACGCCAAAACCGGCGGCGCGTCCGCGGTCGCCGTAGGCGTCGGCTCGATGGTGGTGGCTACCCCCGGCCCGATCCACGGCCGGTTGCGCGCAGGCGTGCCGGTCACCGTCGGGCAGCTCCACGCGGGCCCCGAAACGACCACCTGACGCAACGGGACGGGGTGACCGGTGGCGACGTTCGGCAAGACCACCGACGGCACGAGCGCATCCGGCAGCACGTCGACCGCCACCAAGGTCGCAGTTTCCCGTGCTGTGCCGGCTCAGACCGGGCCCGTCACTACTGGCCACGCTCAGATGTCGTTCTCGGCAGCGAACAACGTCCGGTTCGCCATCTACGCGGACGCCGTCGACGGCCTGGGGCCCGGGACCCCGCTCGCAGTATCGGACGTTGTCTCACTGTCCGGGGCCATGGCGTGGCGCACCTTCACGTTCTCCGGCGCCAATCTGATCACGGTCACCGCTGGCACGCCGTACTGGATCGGCCCGGCCTGGCAGAGCGGGCCGACGACCACCTATCAGCGGGATGCCGAATCGGCAACCGACGTCACGACCATGCGTCGGGAGAGCGGCACTTCGAGCTGGACCTGGCCGGACCCGACGCCCTCATCGTGGAACGCGGGCCAGGTCGGCCCGATGGCCGCCTATGTCACCTACAGCACGGGCACCGTCTACGCGAAGACCGGCGGCGCCGCCGGGATCGGTGCAGGGTCGGGCGCGAAGTCGATCGGGCACAGCATCCCGAAGACTGGTGGCGCGGCTGCGTCCGGCGCCGGATCCGGTGCGAAGGTGCTCGGCACCGCCGTTCCCGCCGAGGTCTACAACCTGACCCGCTGGCACTGGACGCTGCCCACCGAGGATCCCGGCCCGGATACCGACGCCGCGCAGATCGACCAACCGGCGCTGGCCACCTACTTCGACGCGAACTTCTACGTCGACGCCAACGGCTACATCGTGTGCACCGCGCCGGTCAACGGCTTCACCACCTCAGGCTCCGGCGGCACCCGGAGCGAGGGCCGCGAGCACGAGAACAACTACGCCAACTCGGCGTGGGATCCGAACACCACGGGCCTACGAGAGTTCACGATCACCACCCGGGCCAACCCGACCTCGATCACCGGCGGGACCAACCCGCGCCAGGAAGAGATCATCTACCAGATCCACGGCGCGAGCGGTACCCCGCCGATCTACTTCGCCGCGGAGTGGACATCGAACGGCGTCCCGGTCGACCCCGCGCGCATTCGGATGTTCGTGTCCGGCACCGGGATGTCGAACGCCAACGTCGTCACTGGCATCACGACGGACACGCCGATCACGATCCGGGTGCGGGTCGTGAATGCGCAGCTGACGGCCTGGGTCGTCGCTGGCCAGGTTGCCGACCTGCCTGTGACTCCGACGTTCGGCCCGGTGGCGACCAGCGACTTCAACGATCAGGTCGCCTGGTACTTCAAGGCTGGGGCCTACAACAAGACCGAGGTCTCCAGCGGGTCGAGCGGCCAGTCGGTCGCCAGGATCTCCTACTGGAACCTGATCCAGCCCGGTGACGCGACCGTGTACGCGAAGACCGGTGGTGCCGCGGGGATCGGCGCTGGCTCGGGCGCGAAGGCCGTCACCCCAGCGACCGTGCACGCGAAGTCCGGTGGCGCAGCTGCGGCCGCCGCAGGCACGGGTGCACGCGAGTACGTGCACGTCAAGACGGGTGGCGCCGCGGCGCCGGGCGCCGGGATCGGCACGCGCACGCTCGTGCACGACAAGACTGGTGGCGCGGCCGCCGAGGCCGCTGGCACGGGCACGAAGAGCGTCATCATGTCCCGCACCGGCGGTGCCGCCGCGGTCGGAGCCGGGTCGGGCGTCAAGGATCTCGACTCCGTCACTGTGCACAACAAGACCGGCGGCGCGTCCGCAGTGAGTGCCGGCTCCGGTGCTCGCGAGCATGTGCGGCCCTTCGTCGGCGGCGCCGCGGCGTCCGGCGCCGGCTCGGGTGCGAAGACGGTCACGCCTGCCGCCGTGCATGTGAAGACCGGTGGTGCCGCGGCGCTGGGCGCTGGCTCGGGCACGAAGGTTGTCGACGCACCGGCGGCGTACACCAAGGCTGGCGGCGGCGTCGCGATCGGAGCCGGGTCGGGCGCCTCCGAGGTGCAGCACCCCACGACTTATGACAAGGCTGGCGGGGGCGCTGCGACCGGGACAGCCACCGGCGCGCGGCAGCGCCTGCGCTTCTTCGCTGGGGGCGCGGCAGCCGTTGGTGCGGGCTCCGGTGTCGGAGAGCTCGTGCCGCCCACCGTGCACGCGAAGAGCGGCGGCGCGGTCTCCACCGGCGCGGGCATCGGCGATGTCGACGTCACCTCCGCGGCCGGGCACGTCCGCTCCGGCGGCGCCGCCGCGCGCGGCGCAGGCTCCGGCGCCAAGGTGCTCGTCCCGGCGACCGTGTACGTGAAGAGCGGTGGCTCAGCCGCGGCGGGGGCGGGCATCGGCCTGAAGCAGGTCATCCCGCCCACGGTCTACGCGAAGACCGGCGGCGCGGCCGCGGTCGGCGCCGGCATCGGCCGCGGCCGAGTGGGCGGCGCGTTCTTCGCCGCCGCGCCGCGCCTGGCCGGGACCCGGCGCGCCGCCGAGCCCGTCGCGGCCATCACCCCCTGAGGGCCCCGATCCGGGGTCCCCGACGCATGAGCGAGGAGTTCTGATGTGGCCAGACGGCGGAGCCCATGTCGACGGTGAGAGCGCGGTGGCAGCTGG
>WUUC01159928.1_pt1 | contig 13245 bp, 15 predicted proteins | sample 6278441 | NCBI WGS metagenome assembly WUUC01 (sample SAMN13675441, study PRJNA597444) | soil metagenome | isolation source: soil | place: USA: Washington | collected 2017-10 | reverse complement strand
TGGCAACGGATTGCGGCCATATGCTTCTCTCCTATTTGATCTTTGGCGGGTCGCGTCTCATGCTAAGTCGCATTATACCAGTAGTTTCCACTCAACAGAACCATCCGGTATCAATGTGACAAAGTAGAACTAGGCCACGTGCCCATGCCACCCTGGCGGCGAGAATGACTTCTGCCGCTTCGCGCAGCGCCTCTGCGGCATCGGCCTCGGTCGCGCCCTGCCCAGACGCTCCCGGCAAGCCTTCCAGGTACGCGACGATATCGCCATTCTCCGCACGGTAAACGCGACGGTGAACGTCACGACGAAAGTTCACCCGCACGTCCCACCACGGCGCCGACGAGCGCGAACTCCTTCTCGTCGATCACCATCGGCTCGTAACGATTGTTGTCAATAACGAGATGGACGCGTCCATGCACGATCGCGAGGCGGCGTACGTGGAGGTCACCAGCGACGCGGCAGACGACGAGGTTGTCGATCGCCTGGCGCACGTCGGCAATGGGACGAACGAACAGACGATCGCCATCGACGACCCCGGACGCGCGCATCGAATCGCCTTGCGCCTGGAATACCAGTGTCGCGCCACGCACGGCGTATCCGCGCGGCACCGGTCCGCGGGCGGCGACCGCATTCGGGTTGCACCGCTTCGAAGCAGCGCTCGCGAACGCGTCCCTCGATGATCGCCATCGCCCGCACGAGCACTTCCGATTCCGCATTCGTGAACGGCGCCGTGTTCTCTCCCAACAACCAACCGACAATGATGTTGAGCACCGCCGCAAGCTTCGTCACGGTCATAATGCGAGGATCTTTCGTGTCGCCCGTCATGATGCGGCTGAGCGTTTCCTCCGGCACCTTCGCGCGCTTCGCGACCGCCCTTTGGGTGAGTCCCATGGAGACAATCGCGCTCCGCAAACGGGTCGACAAATCGATGCGATGCACGGGTGGCTTTCTTCGGCACGGAACCACCGCCTTACCGTGTATGCGGCGTGGCCGGGGAATCATCGTTGCGGTCCCTTCGTGCCATCCGGCTCATCTTTCCGCGCAGCTTTGCGAAGCGCTGCGCGAACCTGTCTTCGCGCGTGACAGAGGACTTTCGCGGAAGCGTCCGAATCTTTCGCACGCGTGTGCGTTTTGACTCGGCTGCGGCCAGCGTGCTCTCGGCCGGCGCATGCGCTCGGAGCGACGCAATCCGCCGCTCGAGGCAACCTCCGCCTGCATCTCGCGCAGGTACTTTTGAATGTCCGCGGACGACACACGCCGCTCCGCAATGAGCCGGTCCATGATGTACTGTGCCTGTCCCGGGCTTACATCTGACCCGGCCGGACGCGGCAAAATGCGCCGCCCGATGACCTTCGTCACGACGCCGTAGACTTGCCAGTGAACTGTAGCCGGCGAGATCGATGAACGCAGGTGTCCGCTCCTGCTCGAGTACGGGCTTCCCGTTTCCGTACGCGCCAGTACCCGATAACCGTCTTCCCTTTGGGGTAGACGCGCACGGCGACTGCTTGCCCATCCTCCGGCTCCGTGAGCCCTGTGTCGATGAGGATGACATCGTCGCGTTGAATCACGGGATGCATCGCATTTCCGGCGACGTCTATCGGTTTTGGAGGTTTTCCGGCCACGAGCGGTTTGTCCAGGTAACGGAGTGGGTACCGCAGGAAACCTTGGGATATGCGGTATTTCTTAAGATGCCGTCCGAGGACTCCTGGAACGATGCCGATACGAGACTGTATCTTGGCGAGCGAAACGACGGCTGCATCGAGCTTGAGATCAGACGCACGGAGTCAGGACACATAGGGCTGATTCAGAGACTCATCTCGCGTCCGAGTAGATGGGCGTATCACCGTCTCCAGATCATGCTTTCGCCAAACAATGCTGTGTACTGGCAAGGCGTACCCATTCATGGAACAGCGATTGAGATAGATGCCATAACAACTTGAACTCCCGACGGCCGGTTAGACCGAAATTGTGCGGCTGAAGACAGCCTATTCGCCGCGATCGTTCGCGTTCCAATGGTTCGAATCGATAGAGGCGATCAGGCGATCGATCGTCGTTACGATCTCGTCATAGGCGAGGTCGAAATCGTCGCTGGGAGCCGTTTCCGAGACCTCGTCCTCGAAGAGGTCGGCCCGTTCCTCGCGCATAACCCAAGCGAAGAAAGCCGTGATCAGATCGCGGGAACGCTCAAGCACCTCACCGAAGTCGCGTAACACCCCGATGTCTGGAGGAGGAACACCTCGGCGAAGGTATGTCGTCCAGTCGCGGAGGAGCGCTGGCGCATTGATGAGCAGCTTCCGGGCCGCGCCGGAAAGATCGGCCTCGGGAACGCCGGCTTCATTGGCAGCAATTACCAACGCCAACTCTGCCGGATGGATGAGTAGCGGGAATGGAAACACGGCATCGGCGGCCGGAAAGAGGTCGCGTGCAAGACCCAAGACATTCGGCGATGCCGTCACATGGGCGGCAGGGCGGTTATGATGCCGCAACTGCTTCACCATGCCTAGATTCGTCGCGTCGACGTAGCTTGCGACCGGTGAGTGTTTGCGGGCGTGGCTAACGAAGATGTAGTCAGCCTCGCTGGCCAGATCCTCGAAAATTGGACCGTCCCATGGAACGATGATCGCGTCGTCCAGGAGCCGCGCCAGCCGTTGCAGCGGTGCGTGGCGTCGTAGCAAAAAGTCGGCCAACGGCAGCGATCCTGCGGCGAGGCGTCGCACGATGCCGTCGCGATCGCTATAGTCGTCCCTTCGCCTCTCGAGATATGCGCGAAGCTCGAAGAGCGTTCCCGGCAGGAGGTAAAACGGCGGCTTGGCTTTCCGCAGCATGGCGATCGTGAATGACGTCAAGAGCCCACCATCGGTGAAGTGCATGTACCGATAGATCTCGGAGAAGTCGATGGTGAGCAGGGGCTTCGGCTGAGCGCGAATATTGTCGAGCTCCTGAAGTGCCACGCCGCTCCAACGGACGAAGTCGAGATCGAGACGATCGAGTTGCGCGAGAATCTGGTTCAGGTCAGGGTCGCGCGTCTCCCGAAGCCTTCTCTCCAATTCCGCAATGCGATCTTGCAACAGAGCGATCTCGTATCCGGCATCGGATGAGCGGTGCCGGGTTTCGATCGCTTGCAGTTCCGCCTCGGCAGCTTTGCGCAGCCGTGCGACCGAGGGCGGTCGGAGCTTCCGGGTGCGTGGAACGAGCGAACGCCTAGCCTCGAACCCGTTCTCACGGGTGGTGTCGGCCGCGCGCAGCGAAGCGACGAGCTTCTGATACTCGCTTTCGTAGCGCGGCCCATCGCGGAGATCGACATACGTTGATCCGAGAAGGTACGAAGGCGCCGACGATTGCCAATCGACGCCACGAAGTACAGGGATGACCTTATCGCGTCTACCGAATGCGAACACTTCGGCGGAAAGCAACCGGGTCTCGTAGCCAACACCACCGTCGCGACGGTCCGCCCGGAGCTTGTACTTCTCCGTACAGATTACGAGCACGAAATCCGAATCCCGAACGCTCGCTTCCATAAAATGGGGGAGCTCCGTGCCAGGGCGAACATGCGTCGTGTCGGTGACAACGCCTATCCCGTCCCTGCGCAGCTGCTCAGCGAATACGTTCACCCACTCGCCGCGGGCTAACCCATCCCAGGAGTACGAGATAAATACCTGCACCATGGTGATGACCTACCGCAGCTTATCAAACGGCCGGAACAGCTCAGAGGGTGGAAGGTCGAGACCGCGCGCGAGCTTCATGATGGTGGTGAAGCTGGCGATCTTCCGCCCATGCTCGACGGCGTTCACGAAGCTGGTGGTGAGGTCGTCTTTCCCGGCGAGGTGTTCCTGAGTCAGCGCGCGCTCCGTGCGCAAGACAAATGTTGGGTCATCCCTCAACCTACCGCAAAGTACAGCGTCGCTGGACTTATGCTGTTGCGCGAAACCGGACATTGGTGACATTGGGGATGTCGCAGGAAGCAGAAGACCCGCCTAGTAGCGGGTCTTCTGGTCCGTGTCTCTGATTAGGCCACAGCCTGGATTTCTCTCGCCAATCCGCTATTCTCAAGGGCGTCGACGAGCTCTTGGGGCCAGTCTTTGCCCCAGGTACGCACCTCTTGGACTGAAAAAGTCCGAGGCGTGTCATAAAGCTGTCCACCGCTTTGTAAATAATGGCGGTTCGCGATCGTCGCGAACGGCTCGCGCACAGAAAACTCAAGCGTTTTGCCGGATGCGACGCAGTCCGACATCACGATTTCAAGCAACTGTCGTTTTTGTGCCGCGTCTGCCGATTCGTAGAGCGTTTCCGGGCTTCTCGCGAGTCCGACAATCTCACGCACTATGGCGGCGACATCGATGTCGCCTGCATCTAACGCGGCGAGATCCTGCTCCAACCGCATTCGTTCTGCGAGGAGAGATGCGCGTTTCTCCTCATGCTCCTGCGGCACGATCTTTTCGTCGAGCAGTAGGTCCGTAAGACGGGACAAGCGCGCGTTCACGGCCGCGAATGATTCAGTGAGCGCGGTTTTGCGACTGGCTCTCACGGTCGTATCGTCGGCCGACAGGGCAGCGATCTCGCGCTCGAGAAGTTCGGTCTCGGCGTTGCTCAAGGTGATGCAGCGAAGCAGAGAGCGTATCTCCGCGTCCACGCGATCTTCGCGGATCGAGGTCGTCGGACACCTCATGGTTGAGCAGCGGTAGTAGATGAAGCCCTTGCGTTCGGAGCCGATGAGCGACCGGCCGCACGTTTTGCAGTGCATGAATCGCCTGAACAGGAACTCGTGACGCTTAGCGCGCCGGACGAACTTGCCGTCGAGGACCGCCTGCACGCGATCGAAGAGCGCTTGCTGCACGAGAGGCGTGTGCACGCCAGGAAAGACGCCGAACCGTTTCGATCTGATGATCCCCGCATAGAACGGATTCCTCAGGATCTTGTGGATCTCCTGCATGCGGAGGGGACGTCGGTTGCGGTTGCGAAGGCCGATTCGTTCCGCCTCGGCAGTCATATCGCGGAGAGTGTGGGCACCGCTCGCGTAGAGCTCGAAGATGCGTTTCACGAGCGGCCCCTTTTTCGGATCGATGGCTTTGGGCTGTCCCGCTCCCGTGTCGAGATAGCCGATCCCGACTCCGTTCGGCAGGATGCCTTGCTTCAGGCGGCCATGGATGCCTTTCAGTGCCTCCTCGCGCAGGTTGCGGATGTAATCCACGGCGACGGCGACCTGGACGTCGGCGGCGAGCCGGCCGCCGCGCGAGCGGAGATCGAGGTTCTCGTTCGCGACGTATACCTCGATGCCGCGCTCGATCAATTCATCGATCTCGGCCCAGTCGCGGAAGTTCCGCGTGCCGCGATCGAGCTTGTGGATCACGACGCCCTCAGCTCTGCCGGCGCGTAGGAGCTTCACCAGGCGTGTGAAGACCGGCCGGCCCGCTTTCGCGGCTGTGCGAGTCTCCTCGAACCACTGGATGATCTCCGCCCCCATTCTGGCCGCATAGCGCTCGATGATCGATCGCTGCTCGATGAGGGAAACGCCCGTCTTCTGCTTCGGGTCAGAGACACGGATGTAAGCAAAAAGCTGCTTCATCCGGTGTTTGTGAATGTACGGGGCTCGACCGGCCCCGGAATCACGCTACCTCGCGGTTCCGATTGCGTCAAAGACGCGGGCAAGTGGGTGCGCCGAACCTCGACGGCAAGACTGACGTAACGCCGCACGCATTCCTGAGCGGCGGCCAGATCGTCATTTTGGAGATTCGGAAAAAGCGCGCGAAGCGCGTCCGGCGTGGAATGCGTCATCCGTCGAGCGTACCTCGCTTTTCGTGACGCAACGAGACTGCAGAAGGACAACGCCGCTGTACTTTTGCCGTCTCGTGTAGTTCGCGATCGGCACGTAGCGTTACGCGTATGTTCAAACCACTCATCACGCCGCGAGACATCGCGGAGCGGTACCACCGCTTCTTGCCGGATGAAATCCGGAGCTACCTCAAAGGTCGAGGGATCCCGGCGACAATCATCGACCGGCAATGCCTGGGCTGGAACGGCGAGCGAATCACGATTCCGATCTTCGGTCGGGAAGGCGAGGTGCTCGGGTTCCGATACGCGAAGTCGCCGTTTGATACGTCGGGAAGTGCGGAGCTGACGTCCGACCAAGGCGCGACGCCGGAGCTCTACGGATGGGAAACGCTCGCGCGAGTGCCGCACCGAGTAGTGATTTGCGAAGGCGAGCTCGATCGCCTCGTGCTCGAGGCTCGCGGCTTTCCTGCGGTCGCATCAACCGGGGGCGCGGACGTCTTCCTCGCCGACTGGGTACCGCACTTCAAGGCTGTGAAACACGTCTTCGTCTGCTTCAATCGGAGTGCCGCAGGCGACGCGGCCGCGAAGGAGGTGCCGCGCACCTTGCCCGAGGCTCGCATCGCGCGGCTCCCCGCCGATGTGGGTGAGGGCGGCACCATCACGTCCTTCTTCATGGGTCTTGAGCGGACGCAACTCGATTTCGAGATCCTGCTCGCACAGGCGGCGACGACGGAAGACGAACCTGCCGACCGGCCGCCAGAGATCCGCGAATTCCGGCCAGTGCATCGCACGCTCCGGCGCCGCGCCGAGCGCCTCAGGAAGGCCGTTCCGCTTCATGAGATCGTCGCGCAGTTCACCACGCTCCACGCGGCGGGAAAGTGGCTCGTCGGGCATTGCCCGCTCCATGATGACGATGCCTCGTCCTTCGCGGCCTACCCCGAGACGAACACCTACCGCTGCAGCGTCTGCGGCGCGGAAGGCGACGCGATCAGGTTCCTCATGGACAAGGAGTCGATGACCTACGGCCAGGCACTCGAGGCCCTCGAAGCCTTCGAAATCACCCACGAACTCTATGGCGCAGCCTGAAGCGGAAAAGAAACCGGCCGTCACCTACACCGCCTCTGCGGTGCTTCCGGACGGCGAACTCGTGGAGATGGTGTACGACCCGGTCGCGAGAAAGACACAGTTCGTCTGCGGCACCGCGGAGGCATGGGGGTATGAAGAGTCCGCCCTCGCCTCGCCCGAGGAGCGCCTCGTGCCGTACTCGGCGACGAACAACCTCGTGAAGCACAGTGTCGTGCTCTTTCCGTCCGAGCCGGCCGAGTACGGCGACGTCTCCGCGCTCGTCTCCCGCATCCGCGACTTCGTGCGAAGGCACGTCGAGTTATCCGAAGAGTTCGAATTGATATCGACGTACTACGTTCTCTTCTCATGGGTCTACGATGCTTTCCACGAAGTCCCTTATGTCCGGGTTCGCGGCGGATACGGGAGCGGCAAAACACGGTTCTTGTTAACGGTGGGCTCCCTTTGCCGCCTCCCGATATTCGCCAGCGCTGCCTCGACGGTCTCGCCGATCTTCCGGCTCCTGGACAGCTTCCGCGGCACCTTGATCCTCGACGAGGGAGACTTCCGCTACTCGGACGAGAAAGCGGAGATCATCAAGGTTCTGAATCACGGCAACAGTCGCGGCTTTCCGGTTCTCCGAACGGAAGTTTCCTCGAAGAAGGAGTTCGATCCGAAGGCGTATCACGTCTTCGGGCCTAAGATCGTCGCGACCCGCGGCTTCTTCCAGGACAAGGCCCTCGAAAGCCGCTGTCTCACCGAGGACATGCGCGGCGGCGCCATACGAAGCGGGATTCCCTTGAATCTCGACGAGCGCTTCCACGAAGAGGCCCGGGAGATCCGGAACCAGCTCCTGCTCTATCGCCTCAGACACTTCAAGAACGCGCGGGCGGAAGTCCGCGCGGGCGCTCGCGATCTCGAGCCGAGACTCCAACAAATCTTCGGGCCTCTTTGCTCGGTGATCAGCGATGCGTCCGAGCGGGACAAAGTCGCCTCGCTCATCCGGACGTACAACGAAGACATCGTGGAAGAGCGCTCGGAGGCCGCCGAAGCGCAGGTCCTCGGCGTCATCCGCGACCTCGTCGCCAAAGGCCCTGAGGCGCGGCTCGCGATCCAGGACATCACGCGGGAGTTCATCGCGAGGCACGGTGACCAGTACGGCCGGCGCGTGACGCCGCGGTGGGTGGGTTCGTTGGTACGACGTCGGTTGGGACTGCGGCCGTCACGGTCGACGGGTGTCTTCACGCTCGGCCCCGAAGACGTCGCCCGGCTCGCCTCGCTCTACACGCGCTATGGCGTCGAAGCTGCCCCGGAGAAGGAAAGCGGGAGATTCCCCGTGGAAGAAGCCAATCAGGCTGACGTTGCGGCATGAACGATGAGCCGCTCATCTTCATCGGCCGAGCGAAGTGGCGCGACCTGAATAAGCCCTTCGGCCTGCGGGTCGGGGACCGGCGCGCGCACATGTACGTCGTCGGGAAGACCGGCACGGGCAAGTCGTCGCTCTTCGAAGGCATGATCCGCCAGGACGTTCTCGCCGGAAACGGGCTCGCGCTCTTCGACCCGCACGGAGATCTCGCGGAGCGCCTGTATGCATGGATTCCCGAATCGCGGAAAAAAGAAGTGATCTATCTCGACGTGCCGGATCCGGAGCAGCCGTTCGGGTTCAATCCCCTAGAAGGCGTGCCGCCCTTGCGGCGCACGCTTGCCGCGAACGGCATTGTCGAGACCCTCAAAAAGCTCTTCGATGACGCCTGGGGCGTGAGGCTCGAATACATTCTCCGGACCTCGCTCCTCCTTCTCCTCGAACAGCCGGAGGCCACGCTCTCGGATGTCGTGCGGCTCTTCCACGACAAGGAGTTCCGCAAGGCCGCGGTCGAGCGATCGACCAACGAGCAGGTGCGACGCTTCTTCACGATCGAGTTCGAGCAATACGGGAAAAAGCGCGCGGAGGCGATCACGCCGATCGAGAACAAACTCGGGAGCCTCCTCGTCGACCCGTTCGTCTCGCGCATCTTGACGGTCAAAAAGAGCACTTTCACGCCGCGTGAAGTAATGGACGGCGGGAAAGTGCTGCTCGTGAATCTCGCGAAGGGCAAGATCGGCGAGGCGCCGGCGATGCTCTTCGGCGGCCTCCTCGTCACGATGTTCGGTCTCGCAGGTCTTGCGCGCGCGGATACCGCGGAGGGCGAGCGGCGCGATTTCTTCCTGTACCTCGACGAGTTCCAGACCTTCACGACGCTTGCGCTCGTCAATATGCTCGCTGAGCTCCGCAAGTACCGAAATGGATTCGTATTGAGCCATCAGTTTCTCGATCAGATCCCGGGAGAGCTACGGAGCGCGATTCTCGGCAATGCTGGAACGCTGGTGGTCTTCCGGGTCGGCGCGATGGACGCTGCGAAGCTCGTCAAAGAACTCTTGCCTGATCTCGATCCGTACGAATTGACGCTCCTCCCGAACCGCATGTTCTGGATACGGCCGCTTGTCAATGGTCAATCGACCGAGGCATTCACCGGCGAGACCATTACATTGAACGATCGTCCTAGGCCTCCCTCGCCTGAGCCAAGCCCGAAAGACATCCAGAGTTTCGAGAGTGAGACACTCGGATAATGCCCGGTTCTTGCCGCCGTTGACGAAACCCACTGTATGTGTTTATGTGAAACATCCCCGATAACCGTTTTGGCCTGCCGGAGAGCTTGAGTTCTCGATGTCCATCTGGCGGAGTGCCATATCCGGCGCACTAATAAGTACGATGCGGCTGTACTTATGCCGTCTCGGCGTTGTCGGCGGCAGCAACTACGATTCTTTCCGATGCCTCGCAAACTCGTTCACTACCTACGCAATGAGCGACGACGGAACGCCTTAACGCAGGCGGATGTGGCCGCACTCCTCGGCGGCCCGTGGAAAGGGCGTGTTTCCTGGTATGAGCGAGGCGCACTCCCGCCGATCGAGGCCGCATTGGCATATGAGGCCATTTTTAGAAAGCCAATCTCGGAACTCCTCGGCGGCACATATGAACGTGCCGCCTTCAACGTGCGCCACCGCGCGCAGGATCTTCTCGCGAAGGATGGCGGCCCGAATACGCCAACCGGCGTTCGTCGACGCCGGACACTTGAACGCATTGCCGCATGACGAGGATCACCGATGGGCGTTCGATTGTCGCTGTCGATCCCAACTCACGTGGACTCGCATTCGTGTTCTTTGAAGATGGAGTGCTGCTTGATTGGGGAACGCGACGAAGAGACGGTGCCGAACTCGCGATTTTGGACGAGCTTCTCGAACGATATCAGGCTGATGCGTTGATCCTCGAAGACGTCGAGGCAAGCCGCACGGAGCGGCGGTCTCGCATGCGTCGCCTTCTCCGGCAGATGCAGGAACACGCCGCAAAGAAAGGCGTCATTGTTATACTCGTAAGCCGCTATGAAGTACGGCAGGAATGGGCAGAGCGAGGGCTGACTACCAAGCAGCAGGTCGCTACGGCGATTGCGGCGATGTTTCCCGAGTTCGACCCGCTCGTGCCGCGTCCGCGTAAGACCTATCGCAGCGAGGCGGCGCGCACCGATATCTTCGATGCGGCGTCACTGGTTTTTTCTGTCTTCGGTACAAGACCTGGGCAGGATATCTGAGCCGCATGTAGTAGGGGCGTTGGTCGTACAATCGTCATATGGGGCGCATGCGGAGCGCGTATGAGCGGCTATCCGTGGAAAGGCGGCGTGAGATCGCAAGCCATGCGGCGCGTGTGCAGCAAGAGCAGCGTCCTCGTACTGTGCTGATCTGTGTTTGCAGCGATCCAGAAAGCGCGCACTGGTCGATCGGTTACCGTGATTGCCGCGCCTGCGACTTTGCGCGGCGAGCTGGATCGATGCCTAGGATTTACGCCTCGATCGTGATCCGAACCGGTGGTACAGGGCCGCTGTACTTATGCCGTCTCGTGCGATCTGCCGTACGCGCGTAGAGTGAGGGACAGAACCCCACAACAGCAAAAGAAAGGAGAAATACGAAGTGTCTAGCGCTAGCTCTGTCCCTGCGGACCCCGTCGTTCCTGCCGCTCTACCCCACACCGCTTCCGCGAGTCTCCGACTAATCCACGCAAGTTCTTCGACGCCAAATCTCTCAAGGAGCTCTCGGACAGCATCAAGGATGCATGGCGTCCTCAAACCGCTCATCGTGCGTGCGAACGGTAAGCCCTCTGACTTTGAGATCATCTGCGGCGCGCGGCGATACCGTACCTCGAAGATGGCGGGACTCAACGAAGTCCCAGTGGTTTTCCGCGAATTGACCGACGACGAGGTTGCCATCGTACAACTCGTCGAGAACGGCCAACACGGACCTGTCACGCTTCGAAGAAGCTGAGACCTTCGCCGCACTCGCGGAAAAGGACTCTCGGTCGCGGCGATCGGAAAGCAGCTCGGCCGCGATGCGAAAGACATCGCGCGGCGGCTGCCGCTCGCCATCCCTGAGCTCTCGCCTTAGTTCCGGCGCCGCGTAAACGTGGCGCGAACGAGGACCCGCGCGTGAACATCTTCGACGCGGCCTCGCTCGTCCTCCCGTATGAGACCTACCTGCCGAAATCCTTCTCTGACGTCCTGCGCAAGCACGCAGCGGTCAGCGAGGGCAGTCCCCGCTGAGCAACTTCACAAGAGAAAAAGAAAGGAGAAGTCCCATGCCAGAACTCGTGGCGTTCAAGAGCGGAAAGGATCTCGGCGAGGAGACGTGTATCGAGGACGAGGAGACCGTGACCTGCGTCGGTTGCGGCGCAATGGAGTCGGACCAGAGCGCGTATGAGAACGGCTGGCAACTCGTGCCACCGGTCTGCCCGAATTGTCTCAGGTGGGCCGTCGTCGATGAAGCATGCTGCTTCGGGAGACCGTCATGAGACGGGGCCGAGCGCGCGTGCGTTTCATCCGGCCGTCGTGGAACGCGAAGCGGTCTACCTGTGAACGATGCGGTGTCGTCGAGGCGCAGGAGGATCGTCTTCTCCTCCGCCTCAACCTGTGCAGCGACTGTATCGAGGAGGTGCGATCTGTACACCGTTGAGCGCTACCGCGACAGTCGCTACTGGGCGCTCTACGATGGCGGTGAGCTGGTCTGCGTCACCGTCTACAAGAAAGGCGCGAACGCCGTGAAAGAGTGCCTGGAAAAATTGTGTGCTCTTGCAGAGCAGGCGCGGCACGGCGACGACCTCGGCGAATCGACATTAGTGTCGAGAAACACACCGTTGTCTGCAGAGATGTAGATCGCGGTCTCGATGCTGTCTGCCAACTCCGTGAGAGGCATCACTAAGAAAATTGGTCTGGAAGCCAATTTAGACAACTCTAGGTACCGTCAGAAAACGGAGACTCCGTCATGCTCGTCCGCGACTTACCGTCGGGCGAGCGTCCGATGGAACGCCTCGCCCGCCTCGGTCCGCAACCTCTTAAAGACACGGAACTTCTCGCGATCATCCTCGGTGGCCAGACCGCCATGGAGGCGGCCACGGTCGCACTGCAGGAGGGACTGGCGAGACTCCAAAATCGCGCACATAATCCCTCGCTTTCAGAGATACGGCAGGCGCGAATTGCCGCTCTGCTTGAGCTCTCGAGCCGCCTCGAACGCCTGAGAGACGAGCCCCCGCGCGTCGTCCTCCGCGCCGAGGACATCGCGCCGCATCTCGTCGCGAAGTACTCGCGGGAGCCGCAGGAGCGGCTCGGCGTCGTACTCCTCGACTCACGGCGTCGCTTCATCGCCGAGCGGGAGGTCTACATCGGCCAGCACGACCAAACGCGCGTGAGCCCGCGATGGATTCTGAAGCACGCGATCGTCGAGAATGCCGCCGCCATCGTCATCTTCCACAACCACCCAAGCGGCGACCCGAGGCCCTCTCCGGAAGACTCCAACTTCACCGATCGCCTCAAGACCGCATGCGGTGCGGTGGATGTCGTGCTTTTCGACCACGTGATTGTCGGCCGCAAGACTTACTACTCGTACCGCGAGGATGGACGCCTTTAAGCAGCGCTCCCCCTCGCGATTCACCTCACTGATAAGGAGAACCCATGCCTGAAGTAGCAGTTGTTCCTCGTGAGGGGCCGATTGCCGGTCTCATCTCCCACTGCGGTACGGAGCTCGTGGGCCGGCAGGACTTGCTCCTGCTCCCCACTCCAGAAGCCACCGAGACGCACAAGCCGATTCCTCATGCGGTGCTCGTACAGGCTGTCATCGAGACGCTTGGATTCCGAAGACTCACCGTCGTCGAAGACCAGTACGCAGTCTCGCCGGACGGCATGCGTATGTTCGGCGTCCTGTCACTCGACCTCGAGGAGAACGGCGTGCGCGTGTCGATCGGCCTCCGGAATTCGCACGACAAGTCCTTTGCCCTCGGCATCACGATCGGCTACCGCGTCTTCGTCTGCGACAACCTCGCCTTCCACGGCGACTTCCAGA
>WUUC01192842.1_pt1 | contig 13246 bp, 9 predicted proteins | sample 6278441 | NCBI WGS metagenome assembly WUUC01 (sample SAMN13675441, study PRJNA597444) | soil metagenome | isolation source: soil | place: USA: Washington | collected 2017-10 | reverse complement strand
GCTTGATTCAAACGGCAAATTGGTTGGGAAAGGGATCGTAGGCGAACCTCAAGAGCTAGGGTCTGGTCCTGAAGGACAGCACGTCTTGCTGATCTCCAAACTAAAAGCCAGCCCAGGGATCCATTTCAATTGTTCAGTCAAACCTCGTCTGGAAGCAATCGGCGACCTCGAACAATCAATAACCGTGACATCGCTCGGGTACACAAATGAAAAGGGCGAAGTCCCCTCAAGCTTGATAGAGGTCAGTCTCGAGGGTCACGATCGGGAGCGGGCCACGGAGATCGTCAATGAGATAGCCGACGTCTACTTGCGCCAGAATACATCGCGCAAGTCGGCTGGGGCCGAGAAAACCCTGGAGTCTCTGCATGAACAACTACCTAAAGTCAAGGCTGAGCTGGAACGCGCGGAGGCGCTCCTTGTTGAGTATCGCGCGCAACAGGGTTCTATTAATCTTCCCCTAGACACCGAGGCAATCATAAGCGAAATCGCCGTCCTGGAAGGCGACCTTACCGAAGCGAGAGAAGCTCATCAGAAGTTGCTCGGGAAGTTCACACCGCTATTCACAGCTCGCCGCGACCATGTCGCCGCGCTGGGCGCTAAAATTGCTAGCCTGGAAAGGCAGAAAAAGGCCCTTCAGGAACAGATCGAGCAAAAGACAAAGCGCCTACCGGAGGCCGAGCAGGAGATCGTTCGATTGTCCCGGGATGTGGAGGTTAATCAGCAGCTCTACGCCTTGCTGCTGAAAAAGGCGCACGAATTGGACGTGGTCAACGCGGGCACGCTTGGCAACGTGCATGTCATCGATTATGCGGCCATACCCTCTGAGCCGGTAGGAGGCAGTAAGCCACTCGTGGCTAGCGTATACCTGCTTTGGGGACTGCTGTTAGGCACCGGCTTTGCCCTTGCTCGCAAGTTCTTGTTCGGCGTTGTGGAAGATCCCGACGTCATAGAAACGCAGCTCGGACTCCCAGTTTATGCAGTAGTACCTCATAGCACAAAGCAAAAGAAGATTGTTAGAAAAGGCCCTCGCAGGGGTAGAAAGCATGCTGTCCTCTCGGCAAAAGATGTGAAGGATGTTGCGGTTGAGAGCCTACGAAGTCTGCGCACCTGGCTGTATTTTGCAACGCTAGGATCGAAAAATAACGTACTTCTGATTACGGGCCCCGGGCCCGGAGTAGGAAAGTCATTCCTGAGCGTCAATTTCGGCGCTGTTCTGGCGAGTGCAGGCAAGCGCACTGTGGTAATCGATGCCGATCTACGCAAGGGGCACCTTCACGAGTATTTTGGGCTACCGCGCCAAAACGGCTTGTCAGATGCCATCGCGGGTGATGTCGACGCCAGACAGGCAATTCACGAGACAGCGATCGAGGGGCTTTTTATTCTTCCCACCGGCTCTCTGCCACCCAACCCGTCGGAGCTGCTGCTAAACGAGAGGTTGGCCTCCATCTTGGGAGAAATTTCGGCCGAATTTGACCATGTCATTATCGACTCACCCCCGGTTCTTGCAGTAACCGATGCGGCTATTCTGGGCCGTCTCGCAGGCGCTGCGCTCCTAGTCGTCAAGGCAAACACGCACCCGTTGCGCGAGATCGAACAAACTGTAAAGCGTCTCAGGCAGGTCGATGTCGACCTCAAAGGCGTGGTATTCAATGACATGATGACTAGCAAATATTATGGGTATGGCAAATATTATGGGCATACATACTCCTACTCCGACAAAAGGTAATTCTTCGTCTTTCCCTTACCGAGTGGTTGAAAGAAGGCGTGCTCATCGAGAAGCATGCTTTCTTTATATGGAAAACGCCCTCACGGGTGTTTGCGTCACGCATAACGAACAAATCGTGACGTGTAATCAGCGTTTCATCGAGATATTCGGCTTTTCGCGCGAAGAACTAAGCGGTATGGCTTTATCCAAACTGTTCCATGCAGATCCGCGGCAGGGGACGACAGGCAGTGTGCATACAATCCAGCCAGAAATTGTACCGTCGACTCAAGAACTGGCGGGTTTAACAAAGGAAGGCCGGATCATCTACACGCGGCAAACAGTGAGTCAACTTCCGTATAAAGGCAAGCTGCTGGCTGTTCGACATGTCATGGATATTTCTGATCAAAGAAGCATCGAAGATGCTCTCCGCGACTCGGAAAAGAAACTTCGCCTTGTGTGTAAACAAGCCTTTAAGAGCCAAGAGCATGAAAGAAAACGCGTTGCTTCAGAGTTGCACGACGGAATTGGTCAAAGTCTAAGTTCAATAAAACTTCGTCTGGAAAATACATTTCGCGAGCTTGGTGACTGTCTGCCAGCGAAGGCGCGCCTGAAGCTCGCGGATATCGTTCCTTTTGTCCAGACCGCCATAGAGGAAGTGCGCAGGATCTCGATGGATTTGCGACCGGCAATGCTTGATGATCTTGGCATCGAAGCGGCCATCGCCTGGCTGTGTCGCGAGTTCCAGTTAGCGAATCCATCGTTAAGGCTTCGTAAGGAGACAGACTTTGGCCAGACTGATATCGGAAGCACACTGAGTGCAGCTATCTTTAGAATACTGCAAGAGGCGCTTAACAATATTGCAAAGCATGCAAATGCAAGTCAGGTAACTGTGGCGGTCAAGGCCAGAAGAAGCGGACTTAAACTATCTATCGAAGATAACGGCTGTGGTTTCATCATTGGCAAACCGCGTAAGAATTATGGCGGCTTTGGGCTTTACAGCATGAGAGAGCGCGCGGCATTGTCGGGCGGCCGTTTAAGGATCTTTTCAGTTGTAGGCTCGGGAACACGAGTCGTCGCTAGCTGGCCGGGTGGTCAAGCTTTGCACCTGGCAAGTGGTGAGCGCTCCTGCGTGGTCGATAGGCCTACTATACAGGGCCACAGGGTTAACAGCCGCATTCGGCTAAGCGGGCATTGAGAAAGTAATCGACAAGCCCCGAATGTCCGGCGCAATTGAGGAACCAGAGCGTCACAGCTTAGGACAATCGGTCGCTGTTTAGACTGCCGTTTAAATTAGGGGCCGCGCGTTCTGTTAAAGCAGTGAAGCTAAAGACGGCGATGGTCCGATTGTCGCTGCCCATTCTGCTGACAGCTTACTGGGCAGCTGGCTTTTATCCGTTCCATTGGGATCTCCCTTTCGTGCCCCATGAGAATGGCGTCTACAAAGCGGGCGTTGGAGCTTTTTCCTTTCCGAGAGACGGGATTGCTTATACTGAGAACGCGCCCGATTGGATAGACGCAGCAACAAAGTACGCGGTGTTTGAGGTTGAGCTCGCGGTCCGACCCTATAAACTCAATCAGACCGGCCCAGCCCGGATATTCACGATATCTCAAGATCATGAGCACCGAAACTTCACAATAGGACAGTCTGGTCGGGATCTGGTGGTACGCCTGCGAACCCGCGCCACGGGATCAAACGGTATGCCTGAATATATCATTCGTGAGGTGTTCGGTAGTTCCGCCCCTCGCCACATATCTGTCCGCGTAAAGCCTGAAGAGGTGCGCGCTGAGGTGGATGGACACGAGTTGCTATATGCAAGCCTCCCAACCCGCGCACTGTCCACTTGGAATCCGCATTATTGCGTCGCACTCGGTAACGAATTTACTTTTCGAAGACCGTGGCACGGGGAGATACGCAGGGCCGTCGTGCGCGTGCGTCCTGCGGGGGTTGTACACAGGCTTAGCGATCTGCACACGCCCGAAATATATGTCCCGGGGATGTGGCTACTTACGAATGAGCTAAGGGAGTCACTACTCCTCCCTCCTGGGCATGTCGATCTAACGGACTTCATCATTAATGTGGCCGGGTTCGTGCCGCTTGGCTTATTGATCGCGCTCGTCCGACGAAAGCGGCTTTCAATGCCGGTGGCGTGTGCCTGGTGCGTCCTTGTAAGCCTCAGCATCGAGATCGGACAACTTTTCCTTGAGGTGCGCGTCTTCAGTATCGTGGACGTACTCCTAAACGCCGCAGGAGGTTGCATCGGCGTCTGGTTAGGATTTCGCATTCAGCCCAGCCCTATGCGAATAAACGGCGGTCAACGGCGCGAAGCGTGAAAAGCCACAGAGCACAGGGCGTAGGCAAACAGTACATACTGCTTGGTCAATGGACAAACATCTGAAGTTACTGATCTTCGAGCCTCGTGCATCCGGACACAGGATGATCCTGTATCTGCGAAACATTATCAGAGAAGCCATAAGACGGCGATGGGCGCTGCATCTCGTCACGAGCGAAACGGCTCTAAATCATCCGGCATATAACCTCCTCAACAAGGAATTTGGACACGACTTTACAGTATCCACGATGCCGGCCGTGGATCTTCCCCCCAGTCAAACACGTTTACCTTTAAATCTCCTGCGATCTCAGCTGCAGCGATACAGAGCGTTTAAGGCAGCATACCAAGCGATAAGGGACACCGTCAGGCCCGATGTAATTTACATGAACCATCTTAGCTACTGCGACAAAATGATGGCAGCGCTTGGCTCCCCCTTTGGCAAAACTCCACTGGTTGGCCTGCTAATGGGAGTCAAGTTCCATCACCCTAGCATGGGGATAGATGGGCCTACCAGTTGGACCAACTGGTGTCATGAGAAACTGTTTACACGCCTGTTGCATGCTTCCGGGTTAACTACCGTATTGATAATTGATCCACTCTTAGTACCCTATATGGAGCAGAGGTCTTTAAGCCCGCCGAACAAACTAAGGTATGTTCCCGATATTGCTCATATCGGAGGAAACATCAATAGAAGGGCAGCACGGGATGCGCTTAACGTTGAAGATCATCAGGTACTCATATTGGTGTATGGCGCGTTGGAGGAGCGAAAAGGCATCAACAATCTTTTGGACGCGGTTCGCCAATTAGGAGAGGGAAACAATATCGTAGTGTTGTTGGCAGGTTCTCAGGATGCGTCTGTTTGCGCGCTTCTGTCACAGGAGCATGTTACGGAAATGATCGAAGCCGGAATGCTCCAAGTCATTAGCGGTTTTCTAGATGATGAGCGGGAGTTTGCAGTGTTCAAAGCGGCGGATATAGTCTGGCTCGGTTATCTAGGCTTTCACGGAATGAGCGCCGTTTTGTTGCAAGCCGGACTGGCTGGTTTGCCGGTGATAGCATGCAAGGAGGGCATGATCGGCTGGCTCGTTAAACAGCACGGGCTCGGAGAGGCGATCGACGCAACTGATCATGCGGAGGTTGCCAGTGCGATCCGTCGGCTCGCCACTGATTCTCGAATGAGGCGCAGCTACGGCGAGCGAGGGCGGCAGCTGGCGATGAAGCACGCTCCGCAGCGTTTAGCAGAGGGTGTCTGCGATGCTATCCATCGAGCCGCTGATGCCAGTTGAACTGGTGCGTGATCCTTGCTGTAGAAGGTGACACAAGATGCGTCAAAGCCGATTAGTTGCTGTCACTCATCGGATCCTGGAGGACGCTACCGAGCAGGGCTGCCTCGCCCATGCATCCCGGCATTCTTAATCTTGCAGCCCCTATTCTCACGAGCGGACGCCCGGTGGGTAGCGCATCGGCAAGTCGGCCAAACGACGCATATTACCGCATTCACCCACCTAACATACAGATTAGACCTACCGCATCCACGGAGAGGACCTCTATAGCATCTAAACTGCGGGCTACGCAAAAGGTATGGCGGCAACTGTCGCAATTAGGAGGAATCGAGTGACTCCGAATCCAGTGAAGGTGTCCATTGGGATGCCGGTTTACAACGGCGAGAGGTATCTGAGGGCCGCTTTGGACTCGCTCGTGGGACAGACATTCACCGACTTTGAACTGATCATATCGGACAATGATTCGACAGATGGCACGGAGGCAATCTGCCGTCACTATGCCGCGCACGACTCGCGCATACGGTACGCTCGAAATGAAAAGGACATCGGGGCGGCTCCGAACATGAACCATGTGCTAAGTCTCGCGGCAGGGGAGTACTTCAAATGGGCTGCACACGATGATCTTCATGCGCCAACTTATCTTCAGAAATGCGTCGCTGTGCTGGATCAGGATCCATCCGTAGTGCTCTGCCATAGCGAGACGGAACATATCGACAGCAATGGAGTGAGGATCAGCTTAGAAAATCACTCCGGCGGCTTCTTAGTCGACAGCGAAGGACGCATGCTTCGCCTGCCCCCGAACGATCCTCCACGAAGACTTAGTTCTCCGCGCGCGCACCAGCGCTTCGCCGATATTCTTGCGAAGCCTCTTGTCTGTGTGGATATTTTTGGACTTGTTCGCACTGATGTTCTCAGATCTACGCCAGGCATGGGGACGTTCTTCGGATCTGATAGGGTCTTGCTCGCCGAACTCGCGCTAAGAGGAAGGTTCCATCGTGTGCGAGAGGCTCTATTCTACTGGCGCAATCACGCTGATCAGGCGACGTTGTTAGATGCTAATTCCCGCCAACGGAGGCACGGCGGCCCTGACAATCAGAGGCTTCTCAAGTTTAGGTTCTTGCCAGGTTACTGTCGAGCACTGTGGAGGACCCCCTTGTCACTGACTGAGCGCGCGCTCTGCCACCTCGCCTTGTTTGGCTACTATGCCGCTGCCACGGCCAAGCGATGGCGGCGGACAGGGAGAGTGCTTCCTTACAGACGAGGCTCAGAGGGGATCACATCAACAGCGGCAAATGAATAGCAGTTGCTCATTGACATTCCCAATCTGACGTGTATGAACTTGGACGTAGTATATAAGCTTAGGACAGCTAACCTTTGAAGCTCATTTTCGTCAACCGCTACTTTTACCCGGATCATTCCGCCACGGCCCAACTGCTAAGTAGTCTAGCGTTCGCGCTGGCAGAACACGGCTGGAAGGTGCACGTAGTGACAAACCGCCAGCGATATGACGCTAGCGGTAGCGGCTTGAGCGCTGAGGAGTGCATTCGCGACGTGCAGATTCACCGGGTCTGGACATCACGTTTCGGTCGCGTACGACTGCTTGGACGCGCGGTGGATTACATCACTTTCTATAGCACTGCCGCTTGGCGGCTGTGGTGGTTGGCTCGCGCGAACGACATCATTGTGGCCATGACGGATCCACCAATGCTCTCCGTTGTTGCAGGGAGCGTAGCAAGTCTGCGGAAGGCAAGACTTGTCAACTGGCTGCAGGATCTGTTTCCTGAAATAGCCCAAGCATTGTACGTACGTGGTGTGAACCGCACGGTTGCACGGATTCTACGGAATCTCAGAGATAGGTCTTTGCGAACTGCGTCAACCAACGTGGTCCTGGGGCGGCGCATGCAGGAGAGGCTAGAAAACGTAGGTATTCCGTCGGCCAAGATTTGCGTCATCCCGAACTGGCAATGCGGGCAGGCAATAAGACCCGTACCACAAGATAGTAATCGGCTGCGCCGCGAGTGGAATCTTGAGGATAGATTTGTGGTCGGCTACTCCGGCAACATTGGACGTGCACACGACTTCGTTCCAATTCTCCGCGCCGCAAGATTTTTGAGAGACCAGAAAGACATTGCTTTCCTATGGATTGGCGACGGCGCACAACGTCAATGGTTAGAGCAGGAAGCCGTTAGGTGTGAATTGCCCAGCTTTATATTCAAGCCATATCAGCCACAAGAGCGCCTATCTGAAAGCCTGAGCCTGCCCGACGTTCACCTTATTTCGCTGCGGCCAGCTCTAGAAGGGCTCATCGTTCCTAGCAAGTTCTATGGAGTTGCGGCCGCCGGACGCCCAACCTTATTCGTCGGCGACCGGAGCGGAGAGATCGCGATGCTGCTGCGCCAGCACCAGTGCGGCTATAGCGTGGCACCTGGTGATAGCGAGTTGCTAGCGAGCTACATTTTAATGCTAAGCACCGATCCTGGCGTCTGTCGCTTAATGGGCGCGCGGGCAAGGAAAGTTTTTGAGCAGCGTTACGACGCGCGGCTAGCCGTAAAGAGATGGGAAGTCGTACTGCGAAAGGTTAGTAGTATTCCGGTGTCTCGTACACCAGCATGCCCCGCTTCGCGCAGGATATACCATCACTGACTGGTGCCCGTATGAACGCAGCAGAAACGTACTCATCCTTGCCCTGCCGGACGATCTGCCGAGTTCGGTTACGCGGAACGCCGGCTGTCCTGTCAGAAGAACCACGCGAGCGCGGCAACTCGCAAAGTTAGAGAGGGTGCTAAAGAATAGCTATGGCAGCCGAGGTTGAAAACGCACCTTTCTTTATAGTTGGTAGCGATAGGTCGGGAACTACGTTACTTCGCCTTATGCTGAACGAACATTCGAGACTCAGTGTCCCGAATGAATCCTGGTTTATTCCCACTTTGACTCAGCGATTCCCGAGGAAGCAGCCGCTTACCAAGGCACAGTTGCAGGAGGCGATTGAGCTGATAGCTACTAATAAGCGGTGGCGGATCCGGATGGGGTACAACGTTGCGGACAAGGAACTGAGACGATTGGTTTTATCATTGAAGATACCTACGGTAGCTTGTATCGTCGACGCGATCTTCCGTCACTTTGGGAATCCGCACCGCAAGCCCAGATGGGGCGATAAGACTCCCGAATATGTAAACCACATATGGAGCCTGCACGCACTGTTCCGCGACGCTAAATTTGTACATATTGTCCGGGACGGACGGGACGTAAGCGTATCTCTAAGACGAACCGGTTGGCATGGTCCAACGATCCTACATTCGGCGATCTACTGGCATAAGGCGATTAAGGCAGGGCGAGAGGCAGAACGCGAGCTGGGACCGAGCCATTATCTAGAGATCAAGTACGAAGATCTCGTTCTAGAGACGAAGGCAGTCTTAGAGAGAATCTGCAGCTTTCTGGGCGAAAGGTTCGAAGAACGAATGCTGTTCTTCTATGAGGACGCTGCGCAGGAAGTTGCTCCTGGAGTGCAACGGGCTCATGCAAAAACATGCCGAGCGCCAGTACCCGCCGATATTCTTCGATGGCCGCACGAAATGAACGGACTTCAGGTTGCGATGTTTGAAATGATTGCAGGTCAGACCTTAAACGAACTTGGCTATGAGAAGCGATATCCTCGCTGGATCCCAAGTTCCATCTCAAGATCGTCGGTAAAACTCGTGGAACTCGTAAGGCCTGCAAGAAGACGCTTGCTACAGCAGTCTCGATTTCTGCAAAAGCGGATTTAGGTTGAAGCCGCTACGGTTGAGCAGGGCACATCATGTGCGGAAGAATTGTCAAATACCGAGTTGTAGCTATCCTTAGTACCCGGGCTCGGCCTGTGCCACCAAGATGAAGCAAGATGAACTAACAGGCAATTCAAGACGGCCGCTGTTTGAATGAAAGCTGCACGGCTGTACAACAAGTGCTTCGCGAGCTTATACGTTCGTTCCGTTAGGTTAATGAGAAATTTCGGTGTCAATTTTCGACACTTGAACTTGCCGTACGATAGCACCAACCCTATCGTTTACGTCAAAGACGATGCGATAAACTGCTATACGGATGACTACGTAATGGCACTAGCTAGCGCAGGGGACATTCGCCTGTCTGGAATGGTTACCTCTAGTTCCGTAGCTCCCTTTAATCATTGGATTTCATCCGATGACTATGAGCGGTTTGTAGTTAATCGCGCGGAAGGAGTAGACCGTGCAAGGAAAAGCGGATTCCGGAACATTCCGGAACCGGTTAGAGGCCCCAGGATAAATTTGGAAAAGCCATCTTCCGGTAGAATCGAAGATACCCAACCGATTGGTACAGAGGGAAGCTGGTTAGTTGTCAACCTGGCCAAACAAACTTCATCGGAGAAGCCCATACTCTTAATTGTTTGCACCGCATTAACTACTGCAGCAGACGCCTACCTTTTGGATAACTCGATTGCGGATAAGCTAGTAGTAGCGTGGCTCGGGGGACGTGAAAATGATATGGCTGATTATGATGGATGGTCAGATGGATGGGCAGCATTCATCGTGCTTCAGAGACTTAGGTTAGTCCAGTTTCCGCCATGGCAAGCACATCCTGCTGTTCCTAAATCAGGATTGCTTGAATTGCCTGACACACCAATACGCCAATGGATGATCAGCAAACGGCACAGCCATTGGGAGACTCGTGATGGCCAGCTCCAACCTGGTTCGTGCGATGCTGACGCGCCGCCGGCGATTTCGGTAATGCGAAGGGATTATGCTCTTCTAGCAAGAAGAGTTTCATTCAGCCATTGGATAATGAGCGGGGGACACGAACTGCCGGCATTCAAAAACGATTGCGACGGCACAGCGCTGGTCGTTACATGTGCGGACAGCACCGTCGCTACGGAAGAATGGTGGAGAGCTCTAAAGAACCCTGCGGCTTATGGCGGGCACGCCGTGAATTAGAGCACAATGGCTACTCATATCCTAGGAATTTCGGCTTTCTATCATGACTCGGCGGCCGCGTTGATAAGGGACGGCGAAATAATTGCTGCCGCGCAGGAGGAACGCTTTACTCGTCGCAAGCACGATCCTGCCTTCCCACGAAATGCGATCAACTACTGCCTGAACGAAGGAGGGATCAATACCGATGAATTGGATTACGTTACTTTCTATGAACGACCGTTAGTTAAGTTCGAGCGCTTACTGGAGACTTACCTAGCGTTTGCACCGCGCGGCTTTGCATCCTTCCAGAGAGCGGTGCCACTGTGGGTGAACCACAAGTTGGACATGCCACGTCAGATTATCGCTGGGCTAGGCGGACAATTCCGTGGCGACCTCTGTTTCACAGATCATCATGAGTCTCATGCTGCGAGCGCGTTTTTTCCTTCACCGTTTGAAGAAGCGTCGATCTTGACGCTTGACGCGGTGGGTGAATGGGGAACAAGCTCGATCGGAGTGGGGCGCGGAAACAAGATTAGCATCTCACAGGAAATGCGCTTTCCACATTCTCTGGGCATGTTGTACTCGGCTTTCACCTACTATACCGGCTTCAAAGTCAACTCGGGCGAATACAAGCTAATGGGACTGGCGCCATATGGCGAACCCCGGTTCGTGGACGTAATTCTGGAGAAGGTCGCAAGTATCAAGGAAGACGGATCTCTTTGGTTGGACATGTCCTATTTTAACTATTGTCAGGGACTGACCATGACGTCCGAGAAGTTTCACAAGCTTTTCGGTGGGCCACCTCGCAAGCAAGAGGGCGCTATCACGGAGAAGGATATGGATCTAGCTGCGTCCGTACAGGTGGTATGTGAACACGTTGTCTTGCGTGCGGCCCGACACGCTCATCGGGAGAGTGGACTTAGGAATCTCGTCATGGCCGGGGGAGTGGCGCTCAATTGCGTCGCTAATGGCAGGCTACTGCGGGAGGGACCTTTCGAGAATATATGGATTCAACCTGCTGCCGGGGATGCCGGTGGGGCGATGGGATCAGCGCTGCTAATCTGGTACCAGATGCTGGACAAGGTACGCAAAATTAATTCAGACGACAGTCAGAGAGGCTCCTTACTAGGTCCTCGCTTCAGCAATGGCGACATTCGCCTGTTCCTTGATTCGACTGGGGCGAGCTATGAGTATGCCAGCGACGAGAACGTTCTAATTGATCGTGTGGCTCGTTTATTGAACGAGGAAAAGGTCATAGGATGGTTTCAGGGTCGGATGGAGTACGGCCCTCGCGCCCTCGGCTGTCGAAGCATTATAGGTGATGCTCGTTCTCCTCGAATGCAGCAGAAAATGAATTTGAAGATCAAGTTCCGAGAATCTTTCCGACCATTCGCGCCCTGTGTCTTGAGAGACTTCGTGGATACTGTCTTCGAGATGCGTCCGAATGAGGACAGCCCTTACATGTTGCTCGTGGCGCCGGTGCGAGATGATTGGCGACTACCACTTGGTCGGGACGAACTCAGCAAGTTGAAAGACCCAGACTTGAGGGTTCGTGTGGCAGTGCAGCGCTCTAGAGTGCCAGCAATCACTCATGTTGACTACTCAGCAAGGGTCCAAACGGTTGATCCCGACCGGCATGGCCGCTTCTATCGCTTGATGAATCGATTTTACGAGCTTACGCGATGCCCTGTAGTCGTAAATACGAGCTTCAACATACGTGGTGAACCCATCGTATGTACACCTGAAGACGCTTACCGCTGTTTTATGGCTACTGATATGGATTGCTTAATACTAGAAAACCAGATTCTCATGAAAGATGCTCAGCCGTCGGGCGTTCTACAAGATGCGGAAAACTATAGAGCACGATATGAACTCGATTGATACAAGCGAAACTACGACAGTTCAGCGATTGACGTCCTTGTCATCCGCTGAACAGAGCCGCGGATAAGGAACAGAAACCTGATCAGGAGAAAACTCGTGGCACACCAAATGAGAAGTTGGGCACGTCGCCAAGCTATCAAGGTTCCGCTTGTTCATCGCGTGGGCGCTAAACTTACGAAGCGGTTCAAAGTGGAACGTGAGTTGATCAGAGGCGCTCACCACAATGAGAACGCGCACCGGAGCATCTTGCACTTCTCGGTCAACAAGGCTGCCACCCAGTACACCAAGAGCATTCTCAGCCGCTGTGCTACTGAGAACGGTCTGACCCATGTCAGACTGCACGACTACGCCTTTTTCAGTGACTTTCCTTACCTGGATCGCCTCACTGCTCAACAGATGATTGAATACCAGTACATCTTCAAGCCTCTGGGATACCTTTATAGCGTCTTCGGCGGCATGATAGAGGGAATTCCAAATCTCGACCGGTACCACGTCGTATTGATGGTTCGGGATCCGAGAGACGTACTGACGTCAGGTTATTTCTCAATAGCGTACAGCCACGTACCACCTACGGGTCGCGACAAGATCGAGTCGTTCAACAAGGAGAGAGCATTCGCGCGGCAAGCCGGGATCGATCAATACGTAGCAAGCAAGAGCGAACATGTCTGCCACGTTTACAGGCGCTATGTTGATTTGCTGATGCATAAATGGCCGAACGTCTATGTCACCAGGTATGAAGACATGATCGCCGATTTTGCAGGGTGGCTCGACTGCCTTTTGCGCTACTGTGAACTGAGGGTTAGTCCGCGTCTGAAACAGGAACTGCTGGAAGAAGCGAGTAGAGCGCATCCCAAAAAAGAGGATACCTCACGAAATATGCGCCAGGTTATTCCGGGTGATCACAGGAGGAAGCTGCAGTCTGGCACGATCGAACGTCTGAACTGTCTGTTTTCCGGCGTGTTGGCAGATTTCAAGTATACGTAAGGGATCACTGTGGACCTACATTGGGCATATAGGCGGCTAAACGAAGCGACAGCGCGATGATGAGGTCATGATCACCTTACCGTCGTCGCGCAGCCGTATCTGGCTAGTCAGCTTCTGGTCAGCCCTGTGCATAGTTATGGG
>WUUC01210620.1_pt1 | contig 13250 bp, 11 predicted proteins | sample 6278441 | NCBI WGS metagenome assembly WUUC01 (sample SAMN13675441, study PRJNA597444) | soil metagenome | isolation source: soil | place: USA: Washington | collected 2017-10 | reverse complement strand
TCACTACCCTGAAGAATGTCGTAGCCGCTCTCAATCACCGACAGCTACATGCCACGTTCTAGCGTGAAGAGGAGGTGACAGTCGTGCATCAATGGCGAAACCAAATGACTGTAATTCTAACCATGAGTTGCTTGCTGGCCGCCTCGGGGAGCACTACGTTTGCGCAGACGCTCGGACCTCAGGCAAATCCTTCGCAGTCCAAGCGCCCGGCGGTTCCCGGTGCGGACGGGCATGCTTCTGAAAAATTTGAAAAAGATTCATTGGTCGTGACATCCGAATACTACATCGGGCCTGAGGATGTGCTCGAGATTATTGTGTGGCGCAACCAAGATCTATCCAAGGTGGTCACCGTTCGTCCAGATGGCCGCATTTCCCTTCCGTTATTGGGCGATATCGAGGCCACCGGCCTGACGCCATCTGAATTGACCGCCAACATCGTCAATCGACTGAAACAGTTTAAGGAAACCCCAACCGTATCCGTCATCCTTCAGCAAGTGAACAGTTACGGAATCTATGTGCTGGGGGAGACGCAAAAGCCGGGACGCTATTATTTGAAGAGTAAGACAACGCTCTTGCAGGCCATTACCATGGCTGGTGGTTTTACACCGATCGCCGCGCGTAACAAAATTGTCATTTTTCGGTGGGGCGAGGGAAAAAACGAGATCAAACTGAAAGCCAGTTATGACGACATCGTGCTGCGAGATGGCAACAACCAGAACTTCATCTTGAAGCCCGGAGATACAATTGTCGTTCCGGCAGAAACGATGGTTCTCACTCAATGAATACGAACCGTATGCGGGCACAGGTCCTGGTGTGCTGCCTTATCGCCGTGTCGGTGGCCGCGTGCAATCCGTTCGATCCGAAACCGGAGCCGGCTGCTATCGCGAATGCAACCTACGCAAGCGGCGACTATAAGATCGGGCCCGAGGACGTCTTGGAGATTATTGTCTGGCGCAATCAGGATTTGTCGAAAACGATCACGGTGAGGCCGGATGGGAAAATTTCGCTGCCGTTGATCGGCGATGTCCAAGCCGTCGGCCTGACACCGGACCAGTTGACCAAAGAAATTGTCAACCGGCTGAAAGAATACAAAGAAAATCCGAATGTGTCAGTCGTCGTTCAGCAAGTGAATAGTTACGGCGTATTCGTCTTAGGCGAGGTCGCGCATCCAGGAAAGTATCAGCTCAAGTCGTTTACAAGTGTCTTACAGGCTGTATCACTGGCGGGCGGGTTCACACCGTATGCCGCGAAGAGCAAGATGTTCCTTTTGCGCAAGCTTCCGGACAAGGATGGCGAGGTACGGATTCCGATCGATTATGACGAAATCGTGTCAGGGGAAGATTCGACACACAACGCCATTCTCGTCCCCGGCGATACGTTGGTCGTTCCGTAGTCGAGACATCATGCAATCGAAGAGAACGATGGAAAGAAGGCGAAGTGGAGCGGGTGCGAGCCGGCAAGGCATCCCGGCAGCTTCTCCCGAAGGCCGGAGATGTCGCGGCACGGCATGCAGCGTGTAACGGGCCTCTTGTGTGCCGCCATGCTCAGCTTTGCAGCGATCGCTCCTTCAGTGTATGGGCAAACACGGATCATTCCCGCCCTGTCAATCGCGGAACGTTATGACACCAACGTCTATTTCATTGGCACGGGACAGCAATTGGAAGACTTTGTGACGACGGTGGCTCCACAATTGAAGATGTCGCATGAGGGCCGTCTTATCACCGGAACGGCTCATGTGACAGTCACCGGTGAAGCATTCATGAGAAATCCTGGGCTGAACTACGTTGCCACGAATTTTGCCGTGAGTGCAGTCCTTGATCGACTCACGGGCATGGTTGATAAGCGGTGGAAGATGGCTGTGGATAACTACTTTACGTACACCCCCCAGCCGCCCGCGTTCTTTGCCCCGCTGCCGGCGGGGGCCGGACCGGGCAGCGCCGTCGCCCCTACGGCGCCTGAAAATTTTATTCGAGGAATACAAGCGGTCCGCGCGAATTCGCTCATTAATGTCTTTGGGGTGACTTCTGGCTATGAACTGTCGCCGATGACAAGTCTCGCAGGGAGCATTAGACATCAATATATGCGATTCGGTACCGCCTTTGCTCCAACACCCGGCCAAGGATTTTTCACGACGACATTCACCAACCTTACCGCCGGTCCCCGCTTCCGCATCAGCCCTCGGGATACGGTCAGCGGGAATGCGCAGTATTCCCGTATGAGCTTTAGCCAGGGAGATGCGTTCAGCAGCAGCTTCACTCTTATGGGAGGAACGGCAGGATGGGAACGAACGTGGAACCCAAAATTGTCGACCAGCTTCACGGGTGGCGCGACGGTGTTCACCGGCAGCAGCTCGCTTCAATATTTAGCGTCCGGATCGGTGACGTGGAGTGAACGCAATACCAACTTCATTCTCGGCTATTCGCGGTCGATTTTTCCCAGCTTTTTCGCGGGCGCCGTGCCCTTGCTCAGTCAAGTGGTGACGGGGACTGTTTTCCATCGATTCACGGAACGCCTGTCGGCTTCCGGCTCGCTGAATTATGCGAAGAATGAAGGGGCGCTGGAGGCGACAGCCATTCAATTTGATTCGTATGGCGGATCGGCGACGCTCAATTACGCCATCAGCCGGACATGGTTCGTCTCGGCCAGTTACGGCCACACGATCATCAAGAATGTATTTGCCGGACAGAACTTCGGCTTCAATCGCGATGTCGTCAGTATCACGCTGTCCAAGGAGTGGCCTGATTTCTTCCAACCTAAATAACGTGCGGTGAGACTGCCATGCTTGAATTTGCCGACTACTTCGATGTGCTAAAAAAGCGGAAATGGGTGCTGCTGGTCTGGATCGTCGTGGGTCTGATAGGGGCCGGACTTGCGTTTCTCTTGTTGCCGAAAGTGTATCGATCTAGCACGCTGATACTCGTAGAATCGCAGAAAGTCCCGACTGATTATATTAAGCCGATGGCGGTCGACACTATTGAAGAACGCCTCATCGCGATCCAGCAACAGATTCTGAGCCGAACGCTCTTGCAGAAAATCATTGAAGAGTTCCACGTGTATGACGACGAATTGAAGCGCCAGCCGCTCGAGGACGTGATTGATCTCATGCGTCGGGATATTAAAATCACCATGGTGGACGACCGGTTTCATCGAAACATTCAGGCCTTCACCATTTCATACGATAGCGATGTCCCGGTACTGGCTATGCAGGTTACGAATAAGCTTGCGTCACTCTTTATCGGCGAAAACTTGAAGGTCAGGGAACAATTAGTGGAGGGAACGTCGGAGTTTTTGGAGCAGGAACTGTTCCGAGTCAAAGAAAGGCTTGACCGGCAGGAGGCGGAAATAAGTCAATACAAGCAAAAGCATATCGGGCAACTGCCACAGCAAGAGGAGGCGATGTTCCGGACGCTCGATCGGCTTACGATGGAGTTGCAAACGCAGAACGATATGTTGCGGATGCTGGTCGAACGGAAGGAGATCATGCGTGATGCCCTCGAAACGTCGGCCGGCACACCGGGTGGCGTGATTCATCTTTCTCCAAAAGGACGTCTTCGGCAACTCCGTGAACAACTCGCTCAACTGTTATCCGAATACAAAGACACCTACCCAGATGTCTTGCGAGTCAAACGAGAGATTAAAGATCTGGAGGCCAGGGTCGCGCGTGGGCCCTCTGCAGACGATTTGGAGGAAGATGTCGTCGTCAGTGGGTCGGACATGGATTCTCAGTTACGCACGGTCGATGCGGAGATCAAGGTTCGACGCCATCGTGCGGGCGAGATTCAGGCCCAGATCAAATCATTGGAGCAACGGATGGAGCAGATGCCCATCCGTGAACAGGAACTCAGTACGCTTCTGCGGGACTACGAGACTACCAACAAGCGCTATCAGACTCTGTTGGCGAATAAAGAATCTGCAAAAATCACCGAGCAGATGGAAAAGCGGCAGAAGGGCGAACAGTTCCGTGTGCTCGACCCGGCGAACCTGCCTATCAAGCCCGTCAAGCCCGATCCGCTACGGGTCTTTCTCGCAGGCATCACGGCCGGGTTGATCCTCGGTGGCGGGACGATCTGGTGGCTGGATTTCAGGAATCTGCCGTTCCGGCGTCCCGAAGAAATCGAAGGCTCGCTTGGTTTGCCGATGCTGGCGAGTATCCCCCACATGTTCATGATGGGAGGCCAAAACCGTAGCAATGGCCAAAATGGTACGCCCTCGGTGACCGGATGGCGCCAATGGATTGACCGGATGAAGCTGCTGCCCAGGAGTGCAGAAAACGGGAATGGTGGAGCCTTGATGCATAAGCTCCCGACGGGAGGCAAATCGCAGCGTGTGCTGCAAGCGCATATGAATGCGCTGGGGGCCGAACAGTTTCGTGTCCTAGCTGGTCGGATTGTGCAGGTTCGTGAGAAAAAGGGCGCCAAAATCCTTGCGGTCACGAGTTCCTTGGCCGGCGAAGGGAAAACCACAGTGGCGTTAGGGCTGGCGATTACGCTGGCTCGGGATTACCTCGAGGAGACCATTCTGATTGACGGCGATGTGCGCAATCCCGAAGTGTCAACTCGTATGGGATTGCAAGACGAGCGAGGCTTGATCAATGTTCTAGCCGGTGAGTGTCTCTTGAACGAGACCCTCTATCAGCATACCCACCCTAATCTTCGCATCTTGTCTGCCGGTACGGTGGAGAACGGAAGCCGGGGACTGACCGCAACCCGAGTCGGAATGCAGGAACTCTTGGCTGATTTGCGGGGCCGAGGGGTCATTGTGATCCTCGATGCGCCGCCTATTTTGCCGATGGCCGATATGAATCTCTTCTCGGAAGTGGTGGATGGGATTGTGCTGGTGGTCCGGGCAGAACAGACACCGCAGGGCGTCGTCGCCGAGGCGTTGCGATTTCTTTCAGGGGGCAGCATTGAAGGCGTCGTGTTGAACGATTTAGTGACACCGCGGCACCAGTATTACGGTCGGTATGCGATTGCCGAGCCGCCTCCTGTACTGTGAGGCCCGCTTTTTGCTGAGTTACGGCATGAGTTGCATTCCAGGCCTAGGTATTCTTATGATGATGGCTCCTCGTAGAGGTGTATTAAGCCCGCTTTACAAGCTAAAGACTGAAGAAGTCGGAAGATGACGAAGACAGATTGATGCGTATGCTTCCACGGACTTATTTCATGTACTCGGCAAGCCTCTTAGCGATTTTGCTTGCACTATGCCTGGGAATTGCCGTTGCGGTTCAGTCAGTTAACTACAAGGTCGAAGGATTGTTAATTGAGTCCGCGGGACGCGGACTGGTTCAGTCTGCCACGACGCTTGCCGAATCGCTGAACCGTGTGCTGTTCGAGCATGATTTACAGAGTCGGATGATCGCGCAAGGCCCTGTATTACGCCGCTCAGATTCTGATGCCTTAGCCACGTACATCCGCAGTCTCAAATCGACATGGCCGGAGTATATGGGTCTTCAAGTCGTGGATGCCGTCGGCACAGTCATCGCTGCGACCGACGCTTCACTGATTGGGGACAATGCGAGCCGACGTGTGTGGTACAAGACGTTGTCGGAAGGAGGACGTATAGACTTGCGTGGTGCGGATCTCTTCGATGGCGCTCATCGCATGATGCTGTTCCCTGCGCCAATCCTCGGTGATGAAGGGCAATTTCTCGGTGCCGTTGTCTTGCAGGTTGGCCTGCAAAGTATGGACTTTATCTTGGATGGAGCGAGACGGTCACCGGCACTGCGATCACCGGGTGCGAGGCTCGATTATCAACTTGTGACGGATGACGGCATGGTTCTGTACGATTCGAGCATTCATGAACAGCGTTCAGAACGACATGCAGAAAGAGGGCACACAACGCTGAATGGGTCAGGAAAGATCGGTTATCGGGAAGAGCTGCATCCTCAACGACATGTGTCTGTTATCACCGGATACGCGCCGGTGAATCGATACGGTCAAGTTCCTGGATGGCAGTGGACAGTTCTAGTGAGAACTGATCGCGACGCGATTCTTACGCCCTTCCATCGGCTGATGGCGACCACCATGATATGGGGTGGACTGGGACTTCTGATATTTGTCGCCATCTTGCTATGGATAATCGGCCGCCTGAAAAGGGCTTCGGCTGCGCCCGCATCTGTACCGGCAGGAGTGAGCACGGCAGTGATAGCTAACGTCAGACCGCCGATGCAAGGCGCCGGTCAAAATATGGGGAGCCGCGCTGTGGTTGGCAAGTCGCAGCCCTCGCGCGCGGACGAGGGACGCCCGACATTGGCCGACCCGCTCACGGTGGATCGTCGACGTTGGGAAGAACTGGGGCAATGGGTACGCCTTGCCGAGGTCAACCGGGTGTGTCTTTTTAAAAACCATCGAGAAGACGGCGAACTGTGGGCCAGTCGGCGTTATGAATGGATTGGATTAGGAGAGGTGTCCCGAACGGAATGGTCCCAATGGTTCAGTTGGTCGCTCAGAGCAAAAGGCTTTTCGCGATGGGAGCATACGCTGGCGCAGGGACACGTCATCAGCGGCGCCGTGACCACATTTCCGGCTGCTGAAGCGGCTGCGTTAATGTCGTGCGGAATCCATACCGTCTTGGTTGTGCCGCTCTGCATTGACGGAGAGTGGTGGGGGTTCGTCGAATTCGACCACTGCTTTACGGAACGAGTGTGGTCGGCACCTGAAGAACAGGGGCTACGCGCCATGGTTGAGCTTCTCCAAACGGTGATTCAGCAGGCAGCCGGTGAGGAACATCTTCAGCGGCTGTTGGCGATTATCGATACGGTCCTGGAATCGACTGCAGACGGCATCCTCGTCGTTGATCAGCAAGGGAACCTGGTGAACTTCAATCAGCGCTTAGTTGCGATGTGGAACCTGCCCGATGCCGTGACAGAATCCAGACTCACAGAAGAAATTATGGGTTGGATGATGCGGCAGCTCAAAATCCCGGATGTGCTGCTCAGGACGATGAGTGAGTTGGGCAGCGAACCTGACGCGGAGAGCTATGACATCCTCGAACTCCAAGATGGACGAATGGTAGAACGGTTATCGAAACCACGGAAAGAAGGCGATCAGTGTGATGGCCGTATTTGGATTTTTCGTGAATCGATTACGCTCAAACCAACGACGTTGAGTGTACATTCATCACAGTGAAACGATGTTGACGGAGCGGACTATGATAAAAGTATTGATTGCCGATGACCATGCCGTCGTCTTAGAAGGACTAAAGCAAATTTTATCGGAGACGCCGGACATCATTGTCTCGGCCCAGGCGACGAACGGGCAGGAAGTGTTGGACAAGATCCGGTCCAATAACGTGGACGTGGTCGTGCTCGACATTGCGATGCCTGGACGAAGCGGACTGGACACCCTGATGCATATTAAGCGTGAACGACCGACTCTTCCCGTATTGGTCCTCAGTGTCCATCCGGAAGATCAATATGCCGTCCGCGTGCTTAAAGCGGGAGCGTACGGGTACCTCACGAAAGATAGCGCGCCGGATCAACTTGTGGCGGCCATTCGTAAGGTGGTGACCGGGGGGAAGTATGTGAGCCCGTCGCTGGCAGAAAAGTTAGCGTTCGATTTAGAATCGGATTCCGGTAAGCCGCTGCATGAGACGCTCTCGGACCGTGAGTATGAAGTGCTGTGCATGATCGCGTTGGGCAAAACGGTCAAAGAGATTGCAGACAAATTATCTTTGAGCGTTAAAACCATCAGCACCTATCGGGCACGTATTCTCGAAAAGATGAAGATGAAGAATAATGCTGAACTGACGCACTATGTGATCCGCGAAGGCTTGATCGATTAGTCCGCCTCATTCTCGTTGCCGCAGCCTTTCCGAGATATCAGTGGCCATCCTTGCGGTAGCACTGCGGCCCAAAGGTATATACCTCAGAACGTGAACGCCACACACCGTCTATCACAGCAGTGTGTCTTCTGCTCATTGAGCGTGAGCCCCATCTGCTGCAACTACGGCCGGGTCCGCGCCAGGATTTCACTCCGCACGTCAAGGGTCAGCCCTAGACTTTCACTTGTAGTTTCACCGAGTGGAGCCTGGCGCCCGTCACGCTTCAGGTTTTCCCATCCGGCTCCGGATACGGATCGGCATACATGTCCGGAGATCCTTCCGTCGATTGTCTTAGCGCAAGTCATCCACAGAGCCTCTTCACGGGGGAAAGACTGCGCTGATCTTCAGCGCATTGCGGAAGGCAAACGCGGTTCAATATCTCCGCTTCACGTACAGGGTACTCAGTAGTCAGTTACACGGGCACCCAGCCTGGACGGGTCCGACAGGGATGTACAACTATGTACCGCCTACTTTTTGTAAGAAGACTACGAAGCGCTGATCGAGAGACTTCCTACATCCCTTCCAGTGCTTTTCTGATGTTGTACACCCCTGGAGCCAATTAGGATGCACGCAGCAATCAGTCCGAGGCTCCGACTACAAAGTGAGGGCGACGGCTATGGCCGAGACGGAAGAAACCATTTCAGATGTAGTCGAATTTGGCTCGTCGGACGACACCCCAAGGAGTCACGTGCTTCAGTGGAAGACGTTTGGAATCGGTGAACGTGGTGTTCCGTCGCTGGAAGACACCGTATGGAGCACACAGGCGGCGTCCGATGCGTCGCCATTCACGGCCCGATGGGTATGGAAGTACCGTAAGAGTTCACTGCCAGCCAATGACAAGACCATTGCACCAGTTGACCGACACACCCGCGGGTGCCGAAAGCGAGTGCTGGTGCTCGGCGATGGCCCACTGGGGGACCGAATCGTCGCTGCGCTTCAGGGGCATGCGTCTTATGAACTGGTCGGACACCTGCATAAAGAGTGCGTGGCGGAGACGCTCGGCGTCATTGATGATGTTAGCCATGCCGCCGAATCCTTAGGGCGGCTCGAGCATATTGCCGTGCGTGATGGAGTCGACCGAATCGTGGTGACCATGACCGAGCGGAGAGGTCTTCCCATGAACCAGCTTTTAGCCTGCCGGTTTCACGGCATGGTGGTCGAGGACGCCGTGGAATTTTACGAACGGTTGAACCAAAAAATCGCCCTCGAGGGTCTCACTCCCAGCTACCTTGTATTTCACGGTGGCTTTCGATGGCCATCGCGCACGGTCAAGCGTGGATTGGATGTGCTTCTCGCGATCCTGGCTCTGCTCGTGACCATTCCGCTCTTTGTTCTTCTCCCCCTACTCATCAAACTGAGTTCGTCTGGCCCGGTGTTTTACCGGCAAGAGCGAGTCGGTTGGCAAGGACGGCGATTCACCATCCTGAAATTTCGCTCCATGCGGATGGATGCTGAGGAGCCTGGAAGCGCGATATGGGCCGAGGAACAGGATCCGCGTGTCACGGCTGTCGGACGATTCATGCGCCGGTATCGCATTGATGAATTGCCTCAACTCATGAACGTGCTGCGAGGGGACATGAGCATGGTCGGCCCTAGACCGGAGCGCCCGGAGTTTATCGGGCGATTGACTAGAGACGTGCCGTATTACGCCTATCGGCTCGCTGTCAAACCCGGCATTACAGGATGGGCTCAAGTGAAGTTCCGCTATGGCGCGACCGTTCAAGATGCTGCAGAGAAGCTGCAATATGACCTCTATTACATCAAGCATATGTCCGTGCGTTTGGACGGTTTAATCGCGTTGAAAACGATCCACACCGTTCTGTCCCAATCCGGCGCCCGCTAGGCCGACCATCAGGACCAACGCATGAACGTATTGACCATCGACGTCGAGGAATATTTCCACGTGTCAGCCTTCGAGCACATTATCACGGCCGAGGACTGGCCGGCATACGAAAGTCGTGTCGAGCGGACCACCAGTCGATTGTTGGAGCACTTCTCGCAAGCAGGTGCAAAAGCCACTTTTTTTGTGCTCGGCTGGGTAGCGGAACGCCACCCGGCCCTGATCCGAACCATTCGCGCAGAAGGTCATGAGGTCGCTTCCCATGGCTACGCTCATCAGGTATTGACGGCTCTTACTCCGTCTCAGTTTCGAGTCGATGTTCGCCGCGCCAAGCAGATTCTCGAAGATATTCTGGGCGAGCCGGTCTTGGGCTATCGTGCGCCGAGTTTTACGATCATGGAAGACACGGTGTGGGCCTTACGGGTCTTGGTGGAAGAAGGCTTCCTCTACGACTCCAGCATTGTTCCTGTGTGGCATGACCGGTATGGACTCCACGGCGCAAATCCTCATTGCCATCGACTCATGACCGCCGCGGGGCCTATCTGGGAAATTCCCCCTTCGACCCTTCCGATCAGAAATATGCGACTGCCGGTAGCCGGTGGTGGCTATTTTCGCTTATGGCCGTATCGGCTGCTGAGACGGTGGTTACGGACTATTGAAGCTACCGGGCATCCGCTCGTAGTGTACCTGCATCCATGGGAAATCGATCCGGGGCAGCCGAGACTGCAGGCATCGGCGATGTCTCGATACCGGCATTACCTGAATCTTCATAAAACGGAGGCGCGGTTGATTCGATTATTACGCGATTTCAGATTTGGCTCGATTTGCCAGACCGTCGCGCCGATCCTGCAGTTGACTCGAGAACGGGTCGCCTGATGCGATTCGATGTTCAACGAAAGACCGTACACCGGCCGGCCACCATGACCACCGAGGTCGTGCTATTCGATCATCCGGCGGCCTGGAACGCGTATGTCAGTTCGCATCCGCGAGGAACGTTCTACCATCGGTTCGAGTGGTTGCCGCTGATTGCTCATGTCTTCGGCCATCGCGTGCTTCCTATGGCCATGGTGTCGGGCGATCAGATCGTCGGTGTCTTTCCATTGGTCCATATGCAATCGATGTTCTTCGGCCGTGTTCTCGTCTCGATGCCTTTTGTGAATTACGGCGGCGTGCTGGGCGATTCGTCTGAGATCGAAGAGGCGCTGTGGAACGCGGCTATTCAGACCGCGCGTGAGCATGGCCTGAGTTCTGTAGAAGCACGGCATCTGAACCGACATCGGTTTATCGATCAAGCGAAACACCACAAGGTCGGTATGACGCTTCCGCTTGCTCCAACGATTGAGGCGCAGTGGAAAGCGTTTAATGCGAAGTTGCGCAATCAAATCCGGAAATCCGAATTGTCCGGTCTGTCTCTTCGGGTCGGCGGGTCGGCGGAAGTGGGGGCGTTTTATGACGTCTTTGCGCGCAACATGCGTGATCTTGGCACGCCGGTCTACGCCCGCGCATGGTTCACGAAGCTCTTCGAGACGTTTCCTGAGGCGTGCCGTGTCTTCACCGTGCGCGATCAAGACAAAGTCGTGGCCGCGGCGATCGCCATCGCGCATCGTGGGACGTTGGAGGTGCCGTGGGCGGCCTCACGACGCGACGCACTGCCTCGGTGTCCCAACCACCGCCTCTATTGGGAACTGATTCAGCATGCGATCAAAGCGAAGTGTACGAAGTTCGATTTCGGCCGTAGCAGCCCGGGATCCGGCCCCTATAAATTCAAAGAGCAGTGGGGTGCGGCGGAGGTTCCGCAGTTCTGGGAATACTGGACGGCCACGGGCGTGCTGCCCGACGTGACTCCTCACAATCCGCGCTACAGCGTTGCGGTCCAGCTGTGGAAGGCGTTACCGCTGAGAGTGGCCAACACGGTCGGTCCGTGGATCGTCCGCAACATCCCTTGACCGGGAGATGAACAGTGACGCATTCCTCCGTCAAGGTCATGTGTATTGTGGGCGCACGACCGAATTTTATGAAAGCCGCGCCGGTGATCGAGGCGCTGGAACGTCGAAAGTGGGCGACCGTCACTCTGGTTCACACGGGTCAGCATTACAGTCGCGAGATGTCGGATCTTTTTTTCGACGCACTCGCGGCCTTCCCACACCGCAGGTCGATCTACAAGTGGGGTCCGGCCCTCACGGTCAACAGACGGGCCATATCATGAGCCGTTTAGAGCCGCTGCTCCAGCAGAAATGGCCGGATCTCGTCATCGTGTTCGGTGATGTGAATTCGACAGTCGGGGCCGCTCTCTGTGCGGCCAAGATGGGCATTGACTCTGCGTCACAATACCGAGCGTCCTGTCACGATCGAGCACGGCACGAACACGCTGGCGGGGACCAGTCCAGAGCGTATTGTGGAAGCCGGCCGCGCCGTCTTGCGTCGGCAGAGCATTCCGCGACGGCCGCCGGACTTGTGGGGCGGTCATGCGGCCGACCGTATTGTTCGCGTATTGGAGCAACACTTTAGGCCTGCCTCGTCGGAACGGACGGATACGGAGACGACGGCTTACTCCAGTGCCGGGGTCGCTCAGGCAAAGTTTCAATAGAGGAGTGTCCGATATGGTTCCTGCTCCAGAGAGTCTCTTGCGACCTCTTCGCGTTGCGCGGCAGTATTGGCAATTGCCGCCGGCGGCGCGGGAAGCAAGGCGGTATGATCGACAGGGACTCCCGAAGGAGGATCCTGGCATTGAGCGCTGCGTGAATGCTGGCATCGGCTGGCTAGCGCGCGCCCAAGATCGTTCCGCATCGCATGACGGCGGAGTGGCTCGTCACTTCAGCGTGATCGCGGGGTGGAGTACATCGTATCCGGAAACGACCGGGTACATTGTGCCGACCCTGATGACGTACGCGGACTGGCGGCATGATGACGAGACGCGCGCGCGCGCAAGACGCATGTTGGACTGGTTGACATCCCTCCAGTTCAGTGAGGGAGGATTCCAAGGAGGGATGATTCTCGAACAACCTGTTGTCCCTGTTGTCTTCAATACCGGACAGATCCTCATCGGACTTGCCTCAGGTGTCCGATCGTTCGGTGAAGCCTATCGTGATCCGATGATTCGAGCGGCAGATTGGTTGGTCAGCGTGCAGGATGCCGATGGATGCTGGCGCCGGCACGCGTCGCCATTCGCGAAAGCGGGGGATAAAGCGTATGACACCCATGTCGCCTGGGGATTATTCGAAGCGGCGCGCGTTGAACCCGGCCGGCGTTATGCCGAGGCCGCCATGTCCAATGTTCGATGGGCGCTCTCACTGCAGCGACCTAATGGTTGGTTCGACCGTTGCTGTTTGACAGAGCCGTCACAAGCGCTGACCCATACGGTCGGATATGTACTACGGGGCGTATTAGAAGCCTACCGGTTCACGCGCGAGGCGTATTTACTTGAGGCGTGTCGACGCACGGCCGATGGGCTGTTGTCGGCCTTGAATGACAATGGATGGTTGCCGGGGCGTCTCCGGGCGGATTGGCAACCGGCGGTGCCGTGGGCGTGTCTTACCGGGACCGCCCAGATCGCCCTATGCTGGCTGTTGCTGTATGAGGAGACGGGCCG
>WUUC01157652.1_pt1 | contig 13252 bp, 8 predicted proteins | sample 6278441 | NCBI WGS metagenome assembly WUUC01 (sample SAMN13675441, study PRJNA597444) | soil metagenome | isolation source: soil | place: USA: Washington | collected 2017-10 | reverse complement strand
TCAACGCGACCGTGCTGGGCCTGACGCGCAGCGAGATCGACGAGCGCTTCGACGCGATCGCCGCCTTCGCCGACATCGGCGAGTTCATGGACCAGCCGGTCAAGAGCTATTCCAGCGGTATGTACGTACGCCTGGCATTCGCCGTCGCCATCAACGTGACGCCCGACATCCTTGTCGTCGACGAAGCGCTCGCCGTTGGCGACGAAGCCTTCCAGCGCAAATGCCACGCGCGCATCGAACGCCTGCGCAGCGACGGCGCCACCATCCTGTTCGTGTCGCATTCGGCCGGCATGGTGATCGAGCTGTGCAATCGCGCCGTGCTGCTGGACCGCGGCGAGATGCTCGCGCAGGGTTCGCCGCGCCACGTGGTCTCGCGCTACCACAAACTGCTGTACGCGCCGGCGGCGCGCGTCGACGAAGTTCGTGCGCGCATTCGCGCCGATACGGACAGCGGGGTCGCGATCTCGACGACCGACGCGCGCGGCGACGGCGAGGCACCGGACGGCTCCTATTTCGATCCCGGGCTGGTGTCGCAGAGTACGCTGAGCTACCCGTCGCTGGGCGCGTGCATCGAGGATCCACACATCCAGACGCCAGGCGGGCAGCGCGTCAACGTGCTGCGCGCCGGCAGCGAGTACTACTACACCTACACCGTGTACTTCGAGCGTGCCGCCGTCGGGGTACGTTGCGGCATGCTGTTTCGCACGACGACCGGACTGGATCTCGCCGGCGGCGTCAGCGCGCGAGCCGGCGAAGGATTGGACGTCGTCGATGCGGGCAGTCATGTCGTTGCGCGCTTTCGGTTTCACTGTGCACTGGCACCCGGCGCGTACTTCGCCAACGCCGGCGTGCTCGGTCTCGATGGCGAGGCCGAGCAATACCTCGACCGGCGCATCGATGTGATCATGTTCCGCGTGATGCCCGACCTCGAGCGGCTTGCCACCGGTCTCGTGGATCTCGGTATCGGCGTGGACGTGGCGCTGGAAAAGAAACCGGAGTAACGCAGTGTCCGAAGCTTCCACTGTCCTGCTCATTCTCGGCATGCACCGCAGCGGCACGTCGGCGTTGACCCGGGTGCTCAACCTGTGTGGCGTGGACCTCGGTTCGCGCCTGATGGCGCCGGCCGCGGACAACAACCAGCACGGTTTCTGGGAGCACCTCGACGTCGTCGATATCGACGAACGCCTGCTGCACAACCTGGGCCGCAGCTGGTGGGATACGCGCCGTCTGCCGGACGGCTGGCTCGACGTGCCGGCCGCCGTCGCGGCGCGTCCGCGCATTGCCGCCTTGGTCAGCGAGTTCGGGCAGAGTCCGCTCTGGGCGCTGAAGGATCCGCGCATTTGTCGCTTCCTCCCTTTGTGGGTCGACGGGCTGCGCGCGGTGGGGGTGACCGTCAAGCTGATTTTCATGCTGCGCCACCCGGCCGAGGTGCAGGCGTCGCTGGAGCGGCGCGACGGCATTTCATCGGCCGAGTCCGGCCTGCTGCTGCTCAATCATTTCTTCGAGGCAGCGTTCGCTTCCGCCGGTCTGCCACGTTGTGTGGTGACGTATCAGTCGCTGATCGAGGACTGGCATGGCTGCATGACGCGCATCGCGCGCGAACTCGATGTCGAGCTGCCGCTCCTGGACACTGCGGGGGCGCAGGTGGAGCAGTTCCTTTCGCCGGGCGCGCGCCATCATCGCTTTGCCGAGGATGACGCGGAGTTGAACCAATCCCTCAACGGACGGGTTTATGCGCTGGCTCGCGGCAGCGCGGATTCGGCGGCGTTCTGGGCCGATACGGCGCTTCTCGGCGAAGCCTGGGAGCTCTACCAGAACGACTTGCTGCCGTACGTGGACGAATTGATGAACATGCTCGCCGTACGGTCAGCCATGGATCGCCGCGAACTCAAGCAGGATGTAGCTGCACGCCAGGGTGATGGTCGTACCATGTCGCCACTTGCACACCTGCAGTTCCGGATGATCACGGGCTTGCAGGACGGTATGGGGCGCCTGGGGCAGGCTTGTGCCGATCTGGCGGCAATGGTGCGTATCGGTACCGAATCGGTGGGCGGAATTTCCGGAGAAACCGCGACGGCCGTAGCCGCGCTGAGGGAGGCGCTGGGTGTGCTGCACAGCGATATGGGACAACTGTCGGGGGCACTGGGCGATGAGCTGCAGTCCATGACCCGGGTGTTGATTGCCCAGGTGGACAGCCTTCGCCAGCAGGAGCACGACACCGCGGCCGGCCAACAGCGGCAACTGTCGTTGCTGGAGCAACGAACGGAAACGGCCGCAATGCATGCCGCCGAGCGGCACGAGCAGTTGGGTCGCCAGCTGGCGGACGTATTGTCCGGGCTCGAAGCGGCACAAGCGCGGGAGCAGCGACGCGAGGAACAGCGCTGGGGACGCCGTCTGCGCGGGTTGCTATCGCGGAAATAGCAGGTCGATGCCAGGCGAGGAAAGTGCGGTTGGAGCTTGCCTGCGGCCTTGACGCCGGCAAAGTGAAAAGTGGGTCTATCGGGATTTGTTCGCTATGGCAACTGCGTGGTATTGGGAAAAGTTTGTCATGGGCATGCGGTGGGTATACCGCTACGTGCCGCTCAATGAACGCACCAAGCTGCGTCATACGTATTGGTTGGCGTATCGTTTCGCACCGCTACGCCACATCGTCCGCGCAGCGGAGCATCAGGTGCTCACCGAACTCGACCTGATCCCCCCGCCGCTTCCGGTGGTGGCACCGACAGTCGAGTCGCTGTCGCTTACGATCTCCGCACCTGCCATCGCCACGGGGCTCGAAGGTCGCCCAACCGTACCGCTTTCGCCGCGACCGCGGCGAATACACAGCGCTACGCGTGCTGTCGGCTATGTTCCTTTGCGCCAGATTGCTCCGCCAGCCGCGACGCCGGCCGTCAAGCTCCTCGCGTTCTATCTGCCGCAGTTCCACCCCATCCCCGAAAATGACGAATGGTGGGGCAAGGGCTTTACCGAGTGGACCAATGTCGGCCGCGCGATGCCCCAGGTAGAGGGCCAATACCAGCCCCACCTGCCGGGCGAGTTCGGATATTACGACTTGCGTGTGAAGTCCGTGCAGGAGCGCCAGGTCGAACTGGCCAAGCTCCACGGCGTCGGAGGGTTCTGTTTCTATTTCTACTGGTTCGCCGGCAAGCGCCTGCTGGAATCGCCGCTGCTGCAATACCTCGACAATCCCAAATGCGACCTGCCGTTTGCGCTGTGCTGGGCGAACGAAAACTGGACCCGTCGCTGGGACGGCTACGAAAGCGACGTGCTCATCGCTCAGGCCTATTCAAGTGAAGACGATCTGGCTTTCATTGACCATGTTGCGCGCTACATGCGCGACCCGCGCTATGTACGGGTCGAAGGACGGCCTTTGCTGTTGGTGTATCGGCCCAGTCTGCTGCCGGACCCGCGCGCGACGGCGCAGCGGTGGCGCGCGCGTTGCCGCGAACTCGGAATCGGCGACATCTATATCTGTCTGACGAGCGCATTCGACCGCATGGATCCGGCCGCGATCGGCTTCGACGCTATGGTCGAGTTTCCGCCGAACAACAGTGCGCCTCCGCTGCTCACGAACACCGTGCGTAAATTTAATCCGGACTTCTCCGGCAACGTATTCGACTGGCGCTGCTTCGTCGAGCGCAGCCGAAGCTACTCCGATCCCGGTCACGTGTTCTTTCGCGGCGTGAATCCCGGCTGGGACAATGAGGCGCGAAAACCCGGCGTCAGCAATATCTTCGTGCACGCGTCGCCGCGCGGCTATGAGGAGTGGCTGACCAATGCGATGCGCGACACGGTCGTGCGGTTCGACAAGCCTGACCAGCGCCTGGTTTTCATCAATGCCTGGAACGAGTGGGCCGAGGGCGCGCACCTGGAGCCCGACGTGCGCCTGGGATATGCCTGGCTCGATGCAACCCGCCGCGCCGTGGAGCGCATCACGGAGCCGACATCGCGCGAACCGGCAGAACGCAAAGTGTGCGTCGTCGTTCATGCGTACTATCCCGAGCTGCTCCTGGAAATCTTCGATCTGCTCGCCCGATGGGAAGTGTCTTGCCGGCTGATCATCACGACGGTCCCGGAGCGCGAGGCCGCAGTGCATGAATGCCTTGCCGCGGCAGGCATTTCGGCCGAATGTCGCGTATTCGAGAACCGCGGCCGCGACGTGCTTCCATTCCTGCGCATAGCCAACGAACTGGCCGACGCGGGGGAGGAACTCATTCTCAAGCTGCATACCAAGCGGTCGCTGCATCGCGCCGACGGCGACGTCTGGCGACGCGACCTGTTGACCAAGCTGATCTCCGCGGAAAACGCGCGCCGCATTCGCGATGCCTTCGCAAGCAGGCAGGACCTGGGCATGGTCGCACCCGACGGACACATCCTGCCGATGAATTTCTACTGGGGCTCCAACCAGGAGAGCGTGCACTATCTGTGTAGGCTCATGGGCGCTCCCCACGCCAATCCCAGCAGCGACGTATTCGCTGCGGGGTCCATGTTCTGGATTCGGGTTTCTGCGCTGCGGCCGCTGCTGGATCTGCACATCGATGAAGGCGAGTTCGAACCGGAGCGCGGTCAGGTCGACGGTACGATGGCCCACGCGATAGAACGCTGCTTCACGCTTTCCGTGCGCTCGGCCGGCGCCTACATGGCGTCAACGCACAACCCGCTGGCCAATGCGGTGGCCCGCGACGACGAGTATTCCTACGCCGAGTCCAGCAGATCCACCATCGCATGATCCGACTTTCTGTTCACGTACTCCGCATTCCGCACCGAAACCAGGAAGTGACGCCATGAGCTATTACGACGATCTGATGCGCGACGGCTACGTGGTCGTACCGGGAGCGCTGACCCGGGAACACTGCGCTGAACTGGTGCGCGAGATCGATGCGTTCAAGCAGCGCAATAGCCAACTGATCGAAAAAAATGCCGGCGACCATGGCCATCTGTACCGGGTTGCCAACCTGCATCTCGCCGTGACGGGTCTGGCCGGTGCTTTCGCCTCTCTGCGCGCGCCACTGGCGGTCTGCGACGAGTTCTTCGGTATGCCGACGTCGCTCTACACCAGCCTCTACTATGAACGCGGGTCGGAGCAGGATCTGCACCGGGACACACCGTATTTCACGACGCGGCCTGCGGGGCGCTATCTCGGCGTGTGGCTGGCGATCGACGACGTGGACGCCGACAATGGTCCGCTGATGGTTGTTCCAGGCAGCCATCTGCTGCCGCCGATCGATGTCGAGGCGATGGCGCGCGACGTCTTCCCGCAAGGAAGCGCCATTCCATCGATATCGGACGCAGGTTGGGTCGCCTACCAGGAAGCGGTCAAGAAGCAATGTGCCGACCGCGCCATGGTTGCGCGACATATCCAGGTATCGCGCGGTGACGTCATAATCTGGCATCCGGAACTGCTCCACGGCGGTTCTGTCCACCGTGTCAAGGAACACAGCCGGCGCAGTCTGGTCATGCATGTGACGCCTGTCGGCACAGCTGTCTATCACATCGACGTGTTCTTCGATCCCGCACGTGAAGTGCCGGCCGTTGCCGGCTGGGCCTACTACGAGCGCGATGGTCGTCAGATTGCCCACCTGGGACATGTGGACTTTGGCCACGAATACCTTGTGGCTGTGGCGGATCTCAAGTGATCCGGGCGCAGACCGCGGAGACGTAATCATGTTCAGATGGTTTTCGGAAAAGGCGTCGTTCGACGCCGTGATCGCAACCGTTGAGAAATATCGTCGGGCAGGCGAGGAGTGGGCGGCACAGCAGAAAATGGTGCCCGGCTACTGCGTGTGTTGCGAGTCGGTCGTGGCGCTGCAGCCGTCGGGCGGAGCCACGTTCGGCGAGCGCGTGAACCTGCGCGAAGGACTTGTCTGCCCGCATTGCGCGATGAGCAATCGCGGACGCCTGCTCTATCAGGCGGTCATCGAGAATCTGGGCGGATCAAGCGACCAGGATTGCGCAATCCTGGAACAGACGACGCCGCTCTACCGCAACCTCAAGAAGCGGCTGCCGGGACTGACTGGCTCGGAGTTCCTGGACCCGTCCTACGAGAGCGGGCGTGAATATTCTTGGCGCAATGCTGTCGTGCGGCAGGAGTCGATCACTGCATTGTCCTATGCGGATGCTTCGCTGCAGCTGATCGCTCACAACGATGTGCTCGAGCATGTGCATGCCTATCGCGAAGCACTCGCCGAGACCGCCCGGGTGCTGGTCCCGGGGGGCATGAGCATCTTCACCATGCCGTTTTTCATGTCGCGCACGGCGGAAGCCGAACTGGCGCGGCCGCGGCCGGATGGCAGCAACGAAATCTTCGGCGGCAAGCCGGAATACCATGGCGATGGCGTCAGGTCCGAGGGCATCCTGACGTACTACCATTTTGGCTGGAACCTGCTCGACGATCTGCGTACGGCGGGCTTCCGCCAGGCCGAACTCGGTCTTTGCTACGACCTGTTCCTGGGCTTTTCCACCAATAACCATCCCAACTTCGACTATGGCGTGATGTACCCGCTGGTGCTGCGCGCGGTGCGTTGACGCTACGCGGTGCCGGCCTCGGATCGCTGCGTGGCACCGCGTCCGTTTCCGGCCCTACCCGCGACGGCGCAGAATGAAGCAGGCTTGATCGTAGTCGACGTTACGGCCGGCCAGGGCCAGGCGCGCCGCGCCGGGCTGCGGGTTTTCGGAGCTGAAAACCACTTCGAAATGCTTGCTGTATTCGCGTTCCACATAACTGCGCGGAATGAACGATTCGCCATAGTAGCTGTTGTCGCGTACGCCGCCGCCGCCTGTCGGGCTATGCAGGAATTCGCCGGCGCGGAAGCGGGCCAGGGCGTCGTTCCAATCGCTAAACAGACTGGCCAGCGCCTGGTAGTGAATGCTGAGATCCTTGGTCTGCGAGAGTTGCAGGCAGAAATTGATGAACCACTCGTTGCGCGTCGTGAATACGAGCAGGCCACCCGGCCTGATCAGCCGTGCGAACTCGTCCACCCATTGCGCACACGCCGGCTCCGACAGGTGCGAGAAAACCGAGAACGCCGTGACGAGGTCGAGGCTGGAGGAGTCGAGCGCGGTGGGCGGTAGCGGGTTGCAGACCTGGAAACGCGGAGCGCCGAACAGGTGGTTGCAGGTGTCGACGAAACTGCTGTCGACATCCAGTCCGGTAATGTTCGCCAGACGCGTGTCCCTCAGGAAAAAGCGTGTGATACGCCCCCAGCCAGCGCCGAAATCAAGTACCCGCGACTCCGCCGTCAGCGGCCGCCCCAGGCGCTGCGCCGTATCGACGATATCCGCATAGAAGCCGGCTGCGGGGGCGAGCGCCGCTTCGCCGCTGAGGCCGGTAGTGCTGACCTGCAACTCGTCGTGCGGATAGCCAGGCATCGGGTCGTCGTGTGGTGTGCGCAAACCCTGCTGCTTGAGGCTGAGGGCGAGCTGGTCCAGCCAGGCTGAAACCGACGGGAGTTCATTGGCGATCATGCGTACACACCTCTCGTATTTCAAAATCATGCCATCGCCTTGCTTGAATGCTTCGAGCAATGGGCAAGCGCGGGGGGAGCCATGAGCCTGAACCGGGCCGCACAGATCCGATCAATCGGGGCTCCACGAACCCAAAAAGATAGCACAGCGGGCTTGCGGAGATCGCGCGAACGTAACCGGTCGCGAGAGGCGCGCGACCGCAGGATTCATTCGAAGCCGTCCTTGAAAATCAGTCCGTCGATCACCTGCAGCGGCGCGCTCGCGAGCGCGCCGCCTTCCTGGGCGATGAGCAGATTGCGATACGTCCTGCTGCCGATCAGTGCCGACAGCGCCACGTTGCCGGAGGCGGCAAGCGGCGCGGCTATTCCCTGGTCGATGAACTGTTCGAGATAGGTACCGCTGGCCGTCTGCCACGACAGCAGGCTGGAGCCACTCGGGGCGACATAGCGAGGCTGCGCGCGCAACGTCGTCGCCGGCGTGCTGCCGTTGCTGATCGTGTCCGAGAAAGGTGTGCCAGCGACTGACAACGTATGCGCCCCGGCCGGCATCGCGGTCAGCCCGCTGCCCCCGCTGACGCCGCCGCCATTCAACGTGGCGCTTCCCCCGCTCCAGGCATAGGCGACATAGGCTGTCGTCGGCGGCGCCGCGTCACCGGCGGCATTAGTGGCCAGAACCGTGTTCGGTGCGGCGATGATCGCGCCCGTCGCCGGCGCGCTCGCGACGCCGGTATTGGCAGTCGGCGCTTTGGGTGATCCATGTAGCGAAAGGCTGTTGAGCTGTGCGACCGTCTGTGTGCTCGGAGCTATCGGATTGGCGTAGAAGGTGCTGTTGTTCGGGAAAACGGTGTTGCCCGCATACTGCACCAGGTTTACCGGTGGGGTGGGACTGTCAAAGTCGAGTATCCCCGCGCCGCCGGTGTTGTTGCTGAAGAGGTTGTTCTGGAGTAAGCCCGTGACGTTGACGGCCTGGCGCGGCGCGCCGAGATTTTCCGGCGCGGCGTACAGGATGGCACCAGCCCAGGCACCCGCATTGAGTTGGTTGTCGATGATGCGGCTGTTGCTCATGTTGATGTTCGAGCCCTGAACCCACAGCGCGGCACCGTTGAGGCTGGCGGTAGACTGGGCGATCGTCACGCGCTGAAGGTTGGCGGCCGTGTTGTCGAACATCGCGATACCACCGCCACTGCCCGTGTTCGGGCTGCCGGCGATCGCGTCGCACTTCAGGAACAGCGAATCCGCGATCGTGAGGTCGGTGAGTTGGGTCATCAGGCCGCCACCGACGCCGCCTTCGCCGTTATGCTGTACGTCGCAGTCGTAGAACACGGAGTCGCGCACGTCGACCACCGCCCGGTTGCCCGGGACCGTGCCCATCTGCGGAATGCTCGGTGCCGCGAGACCATAGGCGCGATTCGTGTCGCCGACGGCGAAGATGCAGCCGCCGTGGCGTGCAGTAAAACCCGTGGCGCCGAAGCGGCCCTGGAACAGCGAGTCGCGAACGAGCAAGGAAGCGGTGCGGCGGTTCTGCGTGTCGGCAGGGTCCTGGTCGTCCGATGCGGTCACGATGGCGCCGCCATAGCTGTCGCCGCCCGCTGTGCCGATCGCCCGATTGCCCTGGAACGTGCCGCCATATATTTCGACGATGCTGCGGTAATTTGCGACGGCGCCGCCGACGGTTGCGACATTGTTTGTAAATCGGGAATTGTAAAGCTTGAGCGTGACGTGATCTTCGGTCTGCACGCCGCCGCCGGTCGTTGCGCCGGGAGCGGGCGAGGTCGCGTCGCGCTGCGCAATATTGCCGACGAAAGTGCTGTTCGTGCCGAGAACGTCGGCGCGCGGAGTGATCAGCGGTTCGGACCAGGTGCCGAAGCTGTAGATTGCGCCACCGGAAAAGCCGGCTTGATTGTTCTCAAAGCGCGTGTTCGTGAAGCGCAGGCTGGCATTGAGCAGGAAGATTGCGCCGCCCAGTGAGTACGGGTAATGGTTGGGCAGATTTACCCGATTGCTGACGAAGCGCGAGTTGTGGATGGTGACGCGGCTGTTGTCGTTGATTGCGATGCCGCCGCCATTGCGTTGGGCGGAGTTGCCAGTGAACTGGCTGTCGATGATCGTGACGACGGATGCCTGTACGTGCATGCCGCCGCCGCCGCCATCCTGTATCGGGGCGGAGTTGTTCTGAAAGGTGCAGCCGACAAAGGTGCCTTGGGAGAAGATCAGCGAGACGCCGCCAGACAGGTTGAACGCGTTGGAAACACCGTTGGCAAAAGTAAGCCTTTCAAATGAGACCGGTTTGCCCGTGCCGGGTGTGTTGTTGACGAAGCGCAGTACGTTGGTCGAGTTGTTCCCGCTGAGCACCACGTTCGCGCCGGTGGCGGCCCGGATGGTGAAACGCTTGTTGGCATCGATGATCAGAAAGCCTCCCGCCGGTGCGGTGTAGGTACCGGCGGCGATCTCGATGATGCCGCCATCGCCGACGCTGGCAATGGCCTGCTGCAGCGTGCCCTGCGCGGGAACCAGAACGGTCGCCTGTGCGTGGGCCAGCGGCGGCAGGGCCGACAGCAGCAGGAGCAGCGTTAGAAGAAATGAACGGGGAGACATGCTCGGCTCCTGCGCGTCAATCGCGCCGTCTGCGACGATTGATGCAATGGTCGATGGCGCCGCACGGGTCGACGGTGCGGATACTTCAAGTAACCGTGGCGCGTCACGCGCAGCCGGTTCCTGGAGCCACTATGGCTGCGGTCCTGGCCGAGTCAAGTGTCGTTGTGTGAAAGCACGACGCATGCCTCAGCCCGCTGCAGCGGAGGCGAAATCCCGCGATGCGCGGCGACATCCGCGATGCGAGGCCGCGCGGAGGCAGCCGTCCGCGCTGACAGCAGGCGCCTGACTTGCCCGGGTTCTCCGGAAATCAATCGCTTGCGCGATCGAGTTCGAGCGATCCCCGCGTGGACACGCTGTCGGTGGTTCACAAGCCCTGCTAGTAGTTCAGGCGCTCGTCTGCCGAATGCGCGACATCGACGAAATGGCCCGTATCGCAGTGCTTGCCGATCTCGGCAGCGAGCAGGATGCGATAGCGGCCCTGTGGCAGCACATCGGCCGTCACGGCGGTATCGAAGCCGGACCACGCGAGACTCGGGTTCGAGTAGGCGGCCGCGACGTCGGCGCGTTGAACCCGCTGGTCTGTGGATGCGGAGAACAGTGCCCCGTCGTCCGCCAACATCGAAATAGTCATCGGCGCCTGCCGGCCACTCGCCTGCGTGCTCCCGACCCAGCCCGAAAAGCGGATGACCGACGGGTAGTAGACGCGGAATACCGTCGCGGTCTGCGGCTTGTCGAGATTCACGGCATCGATCGCACACACGCCTTCCGACGGCGGCAGCGCGTCGACTTTGCCGGCAGTGCGCAGCACCGGGAACGTGTCGGTATAGAGCAGCTGCCACAACCGGAAGCTCCATGCGCTGAGTCTGCCGAGCGGCACCGCACTCGTCGCGGCGGGTTCGGACGGCGCGCAATCGACCGCGCCGTCCGCGGCCGGCGCGGAGGAGATCGGCTGCCATCTGCACGGGCGCGGAGGCAGGGCCGTGGCGCTGCCGGCTGCGGCGATCGAAACCGGCACCATCTGGCGAAACACCGGGTTGTCGAACGCCTGTGCCAGCGGTGCCCCGTCCGGCACCGGGATGTAGAACGGCGGCTTGTTGCTCAGCGCGCCCGTTTCGCCTTCCAGAAAAGCGCGCACATTGACTGTCTCGATGCGCGTGAGGAAGCGGCGATCCTGCATGAAGGGCCAGAAGATCACGCTTTGCGCCACCATGCCGAGCGCTACCAGCGCTGGCGTCGCCAGTGCGGCTGCGCGGCCGAATCCGTTCCAGGCCGGCCAGCGGTCACGCATGCGCAAGGCAAAGTAGACGTAAGCCAGGCTGCCCAGCGCAAACAGGTCGGTATAGCGCGAGGGCACGAGGCGCAGGCCGTAGCCGCGCGAATGTGCGGTCGCAAGGCAGAGCAGTGCGGCCCACATGAACAGGCCCGCAAAGAAGCCGTCGACCGGGTCGTAACGCCGCTCGCGCAGGAAACGCCAAGCGAATGCGAGCAACGGCGCCGCGAACAGCACGGTGGCCGGCGGCAGCAGCGGCCAGCTCGTCGTGATCGCCGCAGCCCAGAGATGTCCGACGATGCCTTGCGCGGCGAGCAGTTCATGATGGTCGATGCGCACGAACGTGAGCAGGGCCACTGCCAGTGCGCCGGTCACGACCAGCAGCAAAGGCAACACGCCGCGCAGGGAGTTTTCGCGGCCCAGCACGCGCAACGCAAGCACGCCCGCGCAGGCCAGCAAGGTCAGGATGCCCGTGGCGATGGTGGACAGGGTCAAGATCGACAACGCGGCCAGAAGCAGAAAGGTGCCCGGCGTTGCCCGGCAGTGCGCAGCTACGCGGAGCATGAGCACGGTCGCCAGGAACAGAAAATAGAAGCCGTTCTGGAAACCAGCGATGGTGTTTTCCCATGCGAATGGCACCACGCCGATCAGGAACACCACCGCGCAGAGCCGGTTGCTGATGCGGCGCGGCACATGCCGCTGCAGGTAGTAGACGAGCACTCCCAGCGACAACGCAAAAACCAGGCTGTTGGCGAGCAGTTGCACGCGCACGTCCCACTGGTAGTCATTCGCGGCGAACAGGGCTATCGCAAACAGGCGTGTGAGCGCGATGCGGTGCTCGTTGTGCGCCGTCCACAGGCTGTGCCAGTCGTAGCGGTTCTCTACCAGTGGCTGATACAGCGCGGCACCTTCTGCTCCCCACTGGTCCCAGAACGGAAGGCTGCTGCCGAATACCGCGATCAGCAGCACGCGAGCGAGCAACGTGACGAGGACGCCAAGGAGCGCTATGGCCAGCGCGCGTCCTGGCGTAGCGTGGAAAACGGCAGTGGCCGGGCCGTTGCTGCCGCCGTGCGCCGGCGGCGCCTGGAATACCGAAACAGCTTCAGTCATGCGAGAAATCTCGCCGCAAGTTCAGGAAATGCACGGGCATCGTGCCATTCACGGCGCACGTTGCGCACGGAAGGTCAGGTGTTTGTGGGCAAAGTAGCTGCTGAACATGGGGGCCGCGATGCCGGCCGCATGCGCAAGCTCTGCGGCATGCCATTGCCAGCCCAATGCCGGCAATGCGTAGTGGAGCAACAGCATGCTGATCAGAATGGTTTGCAGCAGAGCAAACAGATTGACCGCGAAGAACCGCCCGAACTGGCGCAGAGCCGGCCCTTCCCGGCCGAATACGAAACGCCGGTTGAGCCAGAATGCCGTCGTGAGCCCGACGACGAACGCGAGTATCACGGCGACGAGATAGGGAACAAACAAACTGAACACGATGCGCGACGCGAAATTGCACGCTGCCGCCGCCGCGCTGGCGAGCACAAAAAAAATGGCGGTGCGCGACAGCATCAGGCCCCCGCCGCGCGTGTCACGGCTTTCTCGCCACCACAAACGCCTGCTTGCCCAGCACGCGCCACGCCAACGGTACCTTGAGATAAAGCTGCACCAGCCACGGTGCCTGCGGCAGCCGGCTCTTGGTCGTGTACGGCAGGAACTTCGCGATGACCGTGGTCGGCTCGAGGCCGGCCAGCTGCAGGCCCTCGACGAGACTGCGCTCGGTCAACGGCGTATGGTGGTCGAAATAATCCCAGTATTCACCGGGCAGGTAGCGGATGTTCGGCTGCAGCACCATGACGCGGCCGTCCTTGCGCAGGATGCGCTGGGATTCGCGGAAGGTGTCGAGCACGAGATCCTTGTTCGGCAGGTGTTCGAG
>WUUC01035611.1_pt1 | contig 13252 bp, 13 predicted proteins | sample 6278441 | NCBI WGS metagenome assembly WUUC01 (sample SAMN13675441, study PRJNA597444) | soil metagenome | isolation source: soil | place: USA: Washington | collected 2017-10 | reverse complement strand
CACCCTCGCGTGAGCGCAAGTTTCACGCGGGACAGAATCCGGCTTATAGGGTTTCTCCAACGCGCTTTTTAAATCGCCCTGCGTAGCGCTCCCCCGGTGACCTTGCCGGACAGAGTTTCATTCCCGTCGATAAGGACCACCGGCACGCGATTGCCGTAACGGGCCATTGCGGTCGGATCGCCGCCAACGTCTACTGCTTCGAGGTCGAACGAGAGCTCCTGTTGGAGCTGCTCAGCAACGCGATAGACGACCCGGCAAAGGTGACAATCAGGGTGGGAAATTATTGTGACGCGAAGCGGAGTCATAGGTCCCACGACAGATGAATCGTGGGTTTCTTGTACCATGAGGCTACGGGTTCGAAACAGCTTCGAGGGAGGAATGGTGTCTTCCCGGTCTCTTGACCTCGCTTGAGATCCGGTGATACCATCCGCCATCTTACCCATTGTTTTTCCAGTAAGAACGTATCAACCTGTATCTCGCATGTGATGCAGGAAGAGGATTGTTCTCATTTGTGATGTCGCGTCCTTCGCGAGGATTGCGAAGGGGAGGTTGATATGAAGCTCACCGGGTCAGAAATCCTGATCGAATGCTTAAAACGCGAAGGCGTGAAAACGATTTTTGCCTTACCGGGCGGAGTCGTGCTGAAGATCTTCGACATGCTTCATCAGCAAAAAGATATCGAGGTGGTTCTGACCCGACATGAGCAAGGGGCCGGCCACATGGCCGAGGGCTATGCCAAGGCCACCGGCAAGGCCGGAGTCTGCCTGGTGACCTCCGGCCCTGGAATGACCAATGTCATTACCGCGCTGGCCGACGCCTATATGGATTCGGTGCCCTTGGTGTGTTTCAGCGGGCAGGTGTCGACGAGTTTGATCGGCAATGATGCGTTCCAAGAAGCCGACAATATCGGTCTGAGCCGCCCCTGCACGAAATATAATTTTCTCGTGAAGGATGTGAACGACCTCGCGACGACGATCAAAGAGGCCTTTTATATTGCCACCACGGGACGACCCGGGCCGGTTCTCGTGGATATTCCCAAAGATGTCTCCATGGCGAAAGGCGAATTTACCTACCCCAGCTCTGTTGCCATCAGAGGCTACAATCCGACCTACGAAGGCAACAAGTGGCAGATCAAGCAGGCTGCCGAAGCCATTATGAAGGCGAAAAAGCCGATTTTGTACGTCGGCGGGGGCGTGGTGTTTTCAGGGGCCTCCAAGGAATTGCTGGAATTGGCGGAGATGACTCAAATTCCGGTGGATATGACTTTGATGGGATTGGGAGCCTTCCCTGGGGAACATACCCAATCGATGGGCATGATGGGCATGCACGGCACCTATTGCGCGAATATGGCGGTGCATTATTCCGATCTCGTCATCGCGGTTGGCGCGCGATTCGACGACCGTGTGACAGGCAAGGTGTCGGAGTTCTGTCCCTATGCGAAGGTGATCCATATCGATATCGATCCGACCTCTATCCGGAAGAATATCAATGTGGATATTCCGATCGTCGGCGATTGCAAGGCCGTCTTGCGGGAGTTGAATCAAATTCTCAAGGCGACTGTCAACGGAGACCAGCGGGAGCTTCGCAAACCCTGGTGGGATCAAATCCGTGAGTGGCAACAGGCCCACCCCCTGGCTTATCAACAGGAGGCTGAGGGTGCGATCAAGCCGCAACATGTCATCCAACGACTCTATGACCTGACGAAGGATCGCGATCCGATTGTCTCCACGGACGTCGGACAGCACCAAATGTGGACGGCGCAGTACTTCAAGCTTGCCAAGCCGAATCGATGGCTGACGTCAGGCGGATTAGGTACCATGGGATTCGGATTCCCCGCCGCCATGGGGGCGCAGGCGGCTTTCAGAAACCGGCTGGTGCTCTGCGTGGCCGGTGACGGCAGCGTCCAAATGAACATGCAGGAGATGGCCACCGCCGTCGTATCCAAATTGCCGGTGAAGGTGATCATCCTGAATAATCGATTCCACGGCATGGTTCGCCAGTGGCAGGATCTGTTCTATGAAGGACGCTATGCCTCCAGCTATCTCGACACCACACCGGATTTCGTGAAGCTGGCCGAAGCCTATGGGGCGGTGGGGTTGCGCGCGAATAAAGTGACCGATCTCGATGCGGTGTTGAAGGAAGCCATTGCCACGGACAAGCCGGTGGTCGTGGATGTGCCGACATACCCCTACGAGAATTGCTATCCGATGATTCCCGCGGGTGGATGCAATCACGAGATGATTCTCGAAGATCCGCCCGAGTTGAAGCGAAGGATGGCCGGGGTGCCAAGTATAGGATCAAACGAGGACAAGGACACGATTCTTACCGCCTAGAGGGAAGGCTTCATGGCAGATTGCGCATAACGGGCAGGAGAGATCGAGAAAGCGGGATCTCGTCTCACCTCCGTAAACGGCTTTCAGCTATTCGCACTTCGTACATCAATGGAACACATCATTTCAGTCACTGTCGAGAATAAGTTCGGCGTCCTCTCTCGTGTGGCCGGGCTCTTCAGCGGTCGCGGGTTCAACATCGAAAGCCTTTCAGTTGCGCCGACTCTCGATCCGTCCATGTCGCAGATGACCATTGTCACCTCAGGTGACGACCGGATCGTGGAGCAAATCGTCAAACAGCTGAACAAGCTGATCGATGTCATCAAGGTCGTGGATCTCAACGAGAGTGAATTCGTCTCCCGAGAGACGGCGCTGATCAAGGTGCACACCAAGTCCGAAGACCGAGCGGAAGCCCTGAGGATCGCGGATATTTTCCGGGCGAACGTCATCGACTCGACCCCTTCGACGTACACGATTGAAGTGACGGGCGATCCGAAGAAGATCGAGGCCATCATCAATTTGCTGCAGCCACTGGGCATCAAGGAATTGATACGGACCGGACGTGTGGCGATCGCGCGTGAATCGATCAGGCCGGCTGTCAGCCAACCTAAAAAAGTCGCCCGAGAATAGCTCGCTCATCCTCTGGTGTGCAGCCGTTCGTTTCCATCCATGTGCCCTAAGACAGTCAGGAGTGACGTATGAAGATTTATTACGACAAAGATGCCGACTTGCAGTTGATTCGCGGAAAGAAAGTGGCCGTGATCGGCTATGGAAGTCAGGGGCATGCCCACTCGCTCAATCTGAAGGAGAGCGGCGTCAACGTTGTGGTGGGATTGCGCGAAGGTAGCTCGTGGAATAAGGCGGAAGCGAGCGGGTTGAAAGTGATGCCAGTGGCCGACGCCGTCAAGGCGTCTGACGTCATCATGATTCTGGCTCCCGACGAGGCTCAGGCCGCCATTTACCGGCAGGAGATCGCCCCGAATTTGAAGCCCGGTTCCTACTTAGCCTTTGGTCATGGATTCAATATTCATTTCGGACAGATTGTGCCGCCGGCCAACACCAACGTGTTCATGGTGGCGCCCAAAGGACCCGGTCACTTAGTCCGTTCCGAATATACGAAAGGCAGCGGCGTTCCCTGCTTGCTGGCTCTTCATCAGGATCCCGGCGGCAACACTCGCCAGGTGGGCTTGGCCTATGCGAGCGCAATCGGCGGAGGGAGAGCCGGCATCATCGAGACGAACTTCAGAGAAGAAACAGAAACGGACCTGTTCGGTGAACAGGCGGTCTTGTGTGGTGGACTCACCTCGTTGATTCAAGCTGGATTCGAAACACTCGTCGAAGCGGGTTATTCCCCGGAAATGGCCTACTTCGAATGTTTGCACGAAGTGAAACTGATCGTGGACCTGATTTATCAAGGCGGTATTGCCAATATGCGGTATTCCATCAGCACGACTGCGAAATATGGCGATATCACCCGCGGTCCGCGCGTGGTGACCGAGCAGACCAAACAAGAAATGAAAAAGATTCTGGGTGAAATCCAAAGCGGGCAATTTGCCAAAGAGTGGGTGCTGGAAAACCAAGCGAACCGGCCGGTCTACAATGCCTTGCTCAAAAAAGGCGAGGGCCATTCGATTGAAGAAGTCGGCGGCCGCCTCCGGGCCATGATGCCGTGGTTGAAAAAAGATCAGCTGGTCGACAAGAACAAAAACTAGCACCTGACAGGGTTCTTCGTGGTAGCATTTACAGAGTGTGGGGAGACCTATGGCTGATCGAGCCGTCGGAGTACCGATCGTGAAGGAGGGACTGCCGTTTGTCGGTGGTCTCGCAGGCACGGCCCTGCTTTTTGGCCTCTCTGGCTGGATCATTCCGGCCGGCGTAGTGGGGGGCTTCACGCTCTTTACCGCCTGGTTTTTCAGGAATCCCAGCCGGATCATTCCACAAGATCCCAATGCGGTCGTGTCCTCGGGCGACGGCAAAGTAATTGCCATCGAAGAGGAGTTCGAGCCCCGGTATTTAAAGGAAAAAAGCATCCGGCTGACGGTATTTCTGAATGTGTTCGATGTTCATGTGAATCGAATGCCTTGCGCCGGGACGGTCGAAGGCATCAGTTATCAGCCGGGCCAGTTTCTTGTGGCCAGTAAACCGGACGCGACGCTCCGCAACGAACAAAATGCCGTGATGTTGAAGGCGGAGTCAGGAGCAAAAGTGCTCTGCGTGCAGGTGGCGGGGCTGATTGCCCGCCGCATCGTCTGTTGGGTCGGACAGGGCGAGCGCGTGCAGCGCGGGGAACGATTTGGATTGATCCGTTTCGGCTCCCGGATGGACACTTTTCTACCGCTGGGTTCCAAGATTTGCGTTGCGGTGGGCGACCGTGTCAAAGGGGGAGAAACTATCGTGGGGGAACTGCGATGAAATCACCAGCGATGCGCGCGTCATTCAACAAAGGGCATCGAAAGCGGCAGGCCATGTACCTGATTCCCAACCTCTGCACGACCGGAAATTTATTTTGTGGGGTCTTTGCGATTTTGTCGGTATTCAATGGCCAGCATCTGGTTGCGGCCATCGCGATCCTGGTCGGCATGGTTTTCGACATGTTGGACGGAAAGTTGGCCCGGCTCACGAACAGTACCGGTCAATTTGGCATCGAATATGATTCCCTCTCCGACGTGGTGTCCTTCGGTGTTGCGCCGGGCGTTCTCATCTATTCCTATGCCTTGAGTGGGCAGGGGATGTTCGGGGTTGCGGTGATGTTTGCTTATGTCGCCATGGGCGCGGTACGGCTGGCTCGGTTCAATGCCACGGTGAGCACATCGGACAGCAAATACTTCACCGGATTGGCCATTCCTGCGGCGGCCGGCGTCATTGCCTCGTTGGTGATCTTCGATCTCCATATCACCCAGATGGGTGCCGAGGTCAAGCCGCTGTTGATATTGGTGATCACCTTTGTGCTGGCCTTTTTGATGGTGAGCACGATCAAGTACCGAAGCTTTAAGGACATGAAGTTTCGACGAGGCGATCACTTCACGTATCTGGTCTGGGGTATTCTCGCTTTGATGCTGATCGTGGCGTGGCCGCAAGCGATGTTTTTTGTAACCTTTGCCGGCTATGCGTTGTCCGGTCCGGTGGTCCGCCTCTGGACTATCATGGCAAAGAACACCGGCAAACAGACTGCGAAGCCGGACGCACCGTTACTTGATACGAGAGAATAGGAATGGCTGTGATGAGGAATAGTAGGCGGAATTGACCGAACTGAGAGAGCTGGTGGACGGTGCAAACCAGCCGGTTATCTGCCGAACTCGCCTCTGAGCCGGACTTGTGAAGCCCCGGGGGTAGTAGTAAGTCCCGAATTGTCCACGTTACGGATGGAATCAAGGGCAGTCGGATGGAATGGCTCCTCCGCTGCTGAATCAGGGTGGTACCACGAAGCTCGCAAGGCCTTCGTCCCTGTCCCGGGGCGGAGGCCTTTTTATTGCCAGAATGCTCAAACAGGCTTCCAACTTTGTTCTCGGCTCGAAAACATCCTCAACGTACCACAAGGGTACGCCTCCGGTGTTTTCTCGGCCTGTGGCCGCGTTGGAAGCCAGTTGAGCATTTTGCAGACCACGAGTAAGAAAGGGGAGGTATGCCATGACCAGGATGATCAGAATATTCGACACGACGTTGCGGGACGGCGAGCAATCGCCAGGGGCGAGCATGAACGTCGAAGAGAAACTCATGATCGCCAAGCAGCTGGCACGCCTCGGCGTGGATATCATTGAAGCCGGGTTTGCCTATAGCTCGCCTGGAGATTTCGAGGCGGTGCGCAGAATCGCGCAGGAAATTGAAGGGCCTGTCGTCTGCAGTCTCGCGCGGGCCAGGCCGGAAGACATTACGAGGGCTAGTGAAGCGTTGAAGGGCGCGCCAAGGGTCCGTATCCATACGTTTCTCTCGACTTCGGATATTCACCTCAAGCACCAATTTCGAATGACGCGGGACGAAGCGAAACGGCGCGCTGTGGAAATGGTGCAATTGGCCCGCACCTATGTGGATGATGTCGAGTTTTCTCCCATGGATGCCAGCCGGTCCGATCCGGAGTATCTCTGCGAGGTGATCGAAGCGGTCATCGCAGCAGGTGCGGGAACGGTCAATATTCCCGACACGGTAGGTTACGCCAATCCCCAGGAGTTTGGCGGTCTGATCAAGCGAATCAAGGACACTGTCCCGAACAGCGGGCAAGCGGTGATCTCGGTCCACTGCCACAACGACCTGGGGTTGGCGGTCGGCAACAGTCTCGCTGCGGTGATGGCAGGGGCGGGTCAAGTGGAGTGTACGATCAACGGCATCGGTGAACGGGCCGGCAACACCTCGCTCGAAGAAATCGTGATGGGTCTTCGGACCCGCAAGGATTGGTATGGGGCCGATACCAAGGTCGTGACCGAGGAGATCTCCAAAACCAGCCGCCTGGTGAGCAAGATTACCGGCATGGTGATTCAGCCGAACAAGGCCATCGTCGGCGCCAATGCATTCGCCCACACGTCGGGCATTCACCAGGATGGTTTGCTCAAAGAGAAAACGACGTACGAGATCATGCGGCCGGAATCCATCGGTCTTGAGCAGAACAAGCTGGTGATGGGCAAGCTGTCCGGGCGTCATGCCTTTCGTCAACGGTTGGATGACCTGGGCTACAAGTTGACGGAAGAAGAGGTCAACCACGCCTTTGAACGATTCAAACGGCTGGCGGACCAGAAAAAAGAGATCTACGAGGAAGACCTCGAGGTGATCGTCTCCGAAGAAGTCGCCAAAATGTCGGAGCGGATGGTGTTGAAGTCGTTTCACGTTGAAAGCGGGACCCACATGGTGCCCCAGGCCACGGTTGAGTTGGAAATCGACGGGAAGACGGTGACGCAGAGCGGGACAGGCGACGGGCCGGTGGATGCGGTGTATAGGACAATCGCCGCCATGACCCAGACAAAGAGCAAGCTGCTGATGTTTGGCGTCAATGCCATTACCGGCGGCACGGATGCGCAAGGAGAAGTGTCTGTGCGGGTGGAAGAAGACGGTCGAACCGTGTCGGGCCATGGTGCCGATACGGATATCATTACCGCGTCGGCCCGTGCCTATCTGAATGCGCTCAATAAGCTGGCCTATATCGCTTCAAAACAGGCGGAAGGAATTCAGAAGGTCAGCTTGATTTGATCTGCGGCAGCAAGGTAGATTCCTCAGTCCCTGCCCGCGCAGCCGCGCCGCAGGGACTGGGCGGCACTCTTGAGTTCCCTCACATGAGTGGTCATGCGCAAGACGAGGCACGATGCTGAGTACGCATCTTCGGCAATGTCCTGAATTTGTAGCAGGCGACCACACGCGACTTCGGGAACTGCTGCACCCCGCGAAGGCATCCATAGCCTTGGGCTACAGCCTGGCGCATGGATTTCTCGATCCGGGTGAGCGATCTCTCTGGCACCGTTTGAAATCTTCAGAGGTCTACTATTTCATTGCCGGCCGCGGAGTCATGAAGGTGGAGGCAGAGTCCCTGGCGGTGGAGCCCGGCTCGGTCATCTATGTACCTCCGGGGGCCAAGCAGGCGCTGGAGAATAACGGAACCGTTCCGATTGAATTTCTGTGTCTGGTTGATCCAGCCTGGACCGCGGAGGACGAGGCCGTCGTTGACTAGCCGAGAGGAGACGAAGAGGTGAACGCGAGGATTGCAGTCTTGGCCGGCGACGGAGTCGGCCGTGAAATAGTTCCGGAAGCCGTGAAGGTGTTGAAGGCGGTGGCCGAACGACATGGCCATCACTTTGAATTTGCTGCGGGAGATGTCGGCGGCCATGCCATCGATAAAGTCGGCGTGCCGTTGCCGCAGGAGACGCTGTCAATCGCGAAACAAAGCGACGCCGTGCTGCTGGGAGCGGTGGGGGGGCCCAAATGGGAGGGCTTGGAATATAGCCTCCGGCCGGAGCGCGCGTTGTTGGGATTGCGGCAACAACTCGGGCTCTATGCCAATTTGCGCCCCGCGAAGCTCTACCCCATGCTCGCCGATGCCTCCACGCTCCGTCGGGAAGTCATCGAGGGTATCGATATGCTCGTCATCCGCGAGCTGACAGGGGGGATTTATTTCGGCAAGCCCAAGGGCATCGAAAAAGTGCCTAGTGGCGGCGAACGCGGATTCAATACCGAAGTGTACACGACGGAGGAAATTCGTCGCATCGCGATAGTCGCCTTTGACGCGGCGCGCAAGCGCAGGAAGAAGGTCACGTCGGTCGACAAGGCCAATGTGCTGGAGTCGTCCGAGCTGTGGCGGCGGGTGGTGACAGAGGTGCAGAAGGACTATGCGGATGTGACGTTGAGTCACATCTACGTCGATAACTGCGCGATGCAGCTGGTGCGCAATCCTCGGCAGTTCGACGTGTTGCTTTGCAATAACATCTTCGGCGATATCCTCAGCGACGAAGCGGCCATGTTGACCGGGTCGATAGGCATGCTGCCTTCCGCCAGCATCGGAGCCAAGGTGGGTCTCTTCGAGCCGATTCACGGCAGCGCGCCGGACATCGCCGGAAAAAATATCGCTAATCCGATTGCAACCATTGCCTCTGCTGCGATGCTGCTGTCCTACGCCTTTGGCCTTGAAAAGGAAGCCGGAGCGATCGAGCGAGCGATCGTCAAGACGCTTGAACAGGGGCTTCGTACCAAGGACATTCATGCCGAGGGCATGCGGCTGGTCGGCACCATTGAAATGGGCGATGCCATTGTGCACAACCTCGCTTCGTGATCACATGACAGGCACGACGCGAACCGGGATTATTGAGACGGTGGCAGGGAACGGCGAGCCGGGCTATGCCGGAGACGGCGGACCGGCCGGAGCGGCTTCTCTCAACGAGCCGAAAGGGCTCTGTGTGGATCAAGCCGGGAATCTCTACATCGCGGATTCTGAAAATCACGTCGTGCGGCGCGTGGATCGGGCGACGGGGGTGATTACCACTGTCGCCGGCGTTTGTCCAGGTGGTATGACCGGGCCGGTTCCACCGCAATCGGTCGCGGAAGCACCCATAACTGAAGATGCGGATCCCTTTGCAGATGCCGCTACGGATGCCACGAAAGCCTTCTCGCAAGTCACTGATGTCAGTGGGACGGTTCGCTACGTCACCGGAGGTCGCCTCACTGTCGAGCAGGATTCCGGGGATGGCGGCCCCGCCCTTCGGGCGAGGTTGAACTTTCCGAGCGCTGTGGCTATTGACCGATTGGGGAATCTCTATATCGCCGATACGATGAACCACCGGGTAAGACGGGTCGAGGCCGCCACCGGCGAGATCACGACCGTGGCGGGAACCGGTCAACCACGTTATTCAGGCGATGGTGGTCCGGCGGTCCTCGCGGCCCTGAATGAACCGACTGGTTTGGCGATCAATGACGAGGCGTTATACATTGCCGACCAGAGCAGCAATCGTGTGCGTCGTGTGCAACTCGCCACGGGCGTCATCACGACGGTGGCCGGAGACGGGACGGCCGCCTATAGTGGCGATGGCGTGTCTGCCGACCAGACGAGTCTGTCGGGACCGAGCGGCGTGGCCGTAACAGGCAACGGACGGTTGTACATAGCCGATACTTTCAACAGCCGGATACGAACGGTTGATGCGGCGACCGGACAGATTGCGACGGAGGCGGGAGATGGAGGAATGTATCGTTATCAAGGGCCGGATGAACCCTCTTCTCAAAGCCTTTCCAGGCCTACATCGATCGCCATTGATCAGGATGGCAAAGTATACATGACTGATTCGGACAGCCACTTGATCCGGCGATGGGATCCACGCTCGAAGACCGTTGTCCGCCTGACAGGGACAGGGGTCGCGCAGTTTGCAGGCGACGGCGGCGAAGCATTGGCCGGCAGTCTTAACTATCCGTTCGGAGTGGCACTCGATGCGACCGGAACCCTTTATATTGCCGATACATTCAACCATCGCATCAGAGCGTTGACTGCGATTGCGTAAGGACGAGTCATGTTGAAGAAGAAAAGGGCTTACACGGTGGCGATATTGGGAGCCACGGGGGCGGTGGGGAAAGAAAGTCTTGAAATTCTGGAAGAACGCAACTTTCCCCTTGAAATGCTGCGCCTGTTTTCGTCGAAACGGTCAGCGGGCGAAGTTCTGTCCTGTCAGGGGAAAGAGTACAAGGTGGAGGAATTGTCGGAAGCCTCTTCCTTCGTTGGAGTGGACCTTGCTTTTGTGTCTGCGACGGATACCATCAGCCTGGATTATGGCGCGCGGTTGGGTGCGGCAGGTATCGTCGTCATCGACGACAGCGCGGTCTTTCGCATGGATCCCGACGTGCCGCTCGTGGTGCCGGAGGTCAATGCGGCTGCGTTGCGATCGATGAAGCGAGGGATTGTGGCCATTCCCAACTGCACGACCACCCCTCTCGTCATGGCGCTGAAGCCGCTGCATGATGCAGCGGGGATCAAGCGGGTCGTGGTAACGACCTTTCAGTCGGTATCCGGCACCGGCACCGCCGCCATGGATGAATTGGTCGACCAGACGAAGGCCTTGATTTCTTTTCAGGATGTGAAGGTGCAGGTCTATCCCTATCAAATCGCGTTCAATCTCTTGCCGGCCGTCGGCTCGTTCGGCGAGGGCGGCGATTGCTCCGAAGAGATCAAGATCGTCCGAGAGGCCAGAAAAATACTGGAGATGCCCTCCTTGCGCGTTACGGCGACCACGGTGCGGGTCCCTGTGCTGCGATGCCACTCTGAGGCCATCAATGTCGAACTGGAACGGCCGCTCAAGGCGAATGACGCGCGGGCTGCCCTCGCCGAGATGCCTGGTCTTATCGTGTATGACGACCCGTTAAAAAAACTGTACCCCATGCCGTTCGACGTGTCGGGCAAGGACGAGGTATATGTGGGGCGTATCCGCGAGGACGAGTCCATCACCAATGGATTGAATCTCTGGGTCGTGAGCGACAATCTCCGAAAGGGTGCTGCCCTCAATGCCGTTCAAATTGCTGAATGTCTGATACAATAAACGATGGAACCGTGGAACGGGATGGGTCGTTGGCTGATCACCGCGGGTCTGATCATTGCTGCGGTAGGGGGACTTCTCACACTCGTAGAGAGATGGCCTGTCTTCGGTTCCGTATTGAGCTGGATCGGTAAATTGCCCGGCGATCTCTCGATCAGGCGAGAGCAGTTCAGTCTCTACATCCCGATCGCGACCAGTCTCGTGCTCAGCATTCTGTTGAGCGTCGTGCTGTACATCCTCTCATGGCTCTTTCGCCGCTGATCCGATACCTCCCGAGTATGCTGTCCATGATGGCGGGCAGCCTCTTCATTTTCCATATGTGCGCGCCGATTGTGTCTGCTGAATCTATTCGGGTCTTGGTGGCTCACGAGGTGACATTCCTCGATGTCAATTCTGACGGCGACTTAGCTGTTGTGACCGAATCGGGAGAGACGAGAATTTTTCGGTCTCCGATCCATGTCTCTTCACGAGAAGACGGCCTGCACATTGATAGCCGGCGCACGGTGGGGGGGCAGATTATTATTCGGCCTCTCCGGAATAATCTCTCGCTGATGATGACGCAGACCGCTGGGCCTGCGGCGACTCGACCGGGGACGGCGGTGCAGGGTGGCGTTGTGATGACCCAAGGTCCCCTACTCTCGGTCAGCGGCGTCGTGAGAGTATCGCGCAAAGGGCACGGGCTCTCCGTCGTGAACCAGGTCGATTTGGAAGAGTACGTGAAAGGCGTGGTGCCGTCAGAGGTAAGCTCCGCATGGCATCCGGAAATGTTGAAGGTGCAGGCGGTCGCCGCACGGACGTATGCACTGTATAACAAGATGCTCAGCGCGGCGCGGGAGTATGATGTGATGTCTACCATTCAAGACCAGGTCTATCGCGGACGCTCCGGCGTGGATCACCGTGTCGAAGAGGCAGTGGAATCGACCAGAGGCATTGTCGTGACGCATCTGCGGGCACCCATCTATGCCGCCTTTTCATCCACTGCAGCCGGACCGACTGAAGATGCGGTCAATGTGTGGGCGAATAAGGACCTGCCTTATCTGAAGGGCGTGGAATGTCCGTTCGATATCGAGTCTCCGTATTATCAATGGAAAGCCAATGTGAAGATGGATCATTTGGAGCAGAACCTGCGGCGCCAGGGATTTTCAGTGGGGACCATCGCGACCATTACTCCGATTGCCTATAGCCGCGCCGGCCGGGTGGCGCGGTTGCGGATTTTGCATTCGGGCGGCGAGACGGTGCTGCGTGGCGAAGATCTCCGGAAGGCGGTAGGTTATACTGTCATTCCGAGTACTCAGTTCGAGGTCGAATCGATCGGAATCGAAGTGGTGTTTATCGGCTATGGAGCCGGCCATGCGGTCGGGCTTTGCCAATGGGGCGCCAAAGAATTGGCCGAGCTCGGTTACTCCTATCCCAGCATTCTCCAGTACTACTATCCAGGGACGGAGTTGCATAACGCAGCCCTCTCGCAATTGATGGCACCGGCCATTCCAACCCCCTGATGCTGCTCAGCGAGTTTGATTTTCCCTTTGACCCCGCCTTGGTGGCTGATCATCCCATCATCCCGCGCGACCGGGCACGGATGCTGGTCGTAGACCGCGCCAGTGGGCTGCGGATGCATCATCACGTCACGGATCTGCAGTGGCTGCTGCAACCGGGCGACCTCGTGGTGGTGAATAATACCAAGGTCATGCCGGCACGAGTGCCGGTGCATGTCCACTCCACCGGAAAGTTGATCGATCTCCTGTTCGTTCAAGACCTCGGGCAAGGCGTATGGGAAGTGTTCATCAGGGGGCGACATCGGCCAGGCTCCAGGGTTGAGTTTCCGGACGGAAGTATAGGAGAGATCCTGGAGCGGGGCCAGACGCGAACCACGCTCAAGGTCACGGGCGTGAGCAGTGTGTACGATCTCATGCAGACAGCCGGCACCATGCCTCT
>WUUC01051133.1_pt1 | contig 13253 bp, 9 predicted proteins | sample 6278441 | NCBI WGS metagenome assembly WUUC01 (sample SAMN13675441, study PRJNA597444) | soil metagenome | isolation source: soil | place: USA: Washington | collected 2017-10 | reverse complement strand
GGAAGTAAGCGACTTGAGGTGGGATCACCAGGCCGTTGACCGGTCGGGCGGCGGGCTGTGAGAAATCATTCCGGAAATACGATTCGTATCCATGTCCTGTCGAAGGGCCCTCGTTCGTCGGAGGGAGGGCTCGCCCGTGACGCGATGGACGAAGGAGCCCGTCGGTCGGTGTGCGGTGGCGCCGACGGGTGACTGCACACGTGAAGAGAAGGACAGGGCGGCCGAAGCTCATTCGGTCTCGAGGATCCCCGTCAGCGCGGCGAGCGCTCGGTCGTGGTGCTCGTTCAGCGCGGTGACGACCTACCTCGTCGCAGGACTTGCGCCGCACCGCGGCACAGCGCTGACCCGACCGGGCCGGGCTCGCTACTCCATGCCGCGCGGGCACCTCATCGGGCAATCGCCTAGCTAGCCACGGCCGCCCTCATCCCCTCGGATGACGCTCGATCTTCGTGATCGGCGGCGTGCTCCCGCTCGTGCTGGCCGCGTGAGTGGCACTCGGCGGTCACCTCTCGTACTCACCACAGCCGGCGCAGGTACGACCCTGGAAGCCCAACTCCCGCTGGTCCCTACACCACGGACTTCATCCGTTCAGCTCGCTGATGGCCTCATCCGGTCGACCTTCCGTCCGCTCGAAACGGATCAACTTCACCCGAGATGGGAGAGCGCGTGCCCGCGAGCTCGGCCGCCTGCCGTTGCCACTCGACCGTGCTGCGTTCGTCAGCCTGACCGGTCCGGGCGGCGTCCCGAGGCTGCCCGAGCGGCGAGCTCCAGCTCGACGCCGGCACCTCAACGACCTGCGGCAGGCGACCGGTGTGGCACGACCACGGGTGTGCAGCTCAAGGTCGACCAGCAGCCCCAGCGCTCGACGCCGAGATCTTGCGGCAGCGTCACGCCGTGGAGAGCGGCATCAACTGCCCGAACAGCACAAGGCTGTCGCGACTCGCCCCGACGAGCTCGCCCCGTGCTACGAGGCCACCTTCCGCATCGCGACAATCAGCATCCGGCTCCGCGCCCTCGCCGGGAACCCTTCTCAAGCACGCCCTAGATGGCCCCGACCTCTTCGCAGGCCTTCCGCACGCCTTCGCCGTAGGCGAGGTCTGCTCTGGTGCAGTTCTTGATGTGTTGCTCAACCGTCTGGGTGCGGGCGCCCTTGATGGCGCGAGCGGTGTTGAAGAACAGTGCTTCTTGCTGCTCGCCCGTCATCAACCGGAACAGGTCCCGTGGCTGGGTGTAGTAGTCGTCGTCATCATCACGGAAGTCGAAGTGATCCGCCGTCGTCGGGCCAAGCGCCTGGCCGGGCTCGGCATACGCGGGCTGCTCGGACCAGCGGCCGAAGTTATTGGGCTCGATCCCGGGCACGCCTCCCTGGTTGCCGTCGACGCGCATTGAACCGTCGCGGTGATACGTGTTGACTAGCTTGGCGGCGCGCGGATAGTTGGTCGGAATCTGGTGGTGGTTGACTCCGAGCCGGTAGCGGGCAGCGTCGCCGTACGAGAACAGCCTGCCCTGCAACATCTTGTCGGGGCTGAAGGAGATGCCCGGGATCACGTTGGCCGGGGTGAAGGCCGCCTGCTCGACGTCGGCGAAGTAGTTGTCGGGGTTACGGTTGAGCTCCAACTCGCCGACCTCGAGGAGCGGATAGTCCTTCTTGCTCCACACCTTCGTCAGATCGAAGGGGTGAAAACGGTAGGTCGCCGCGTCCGCCTCGGGCATGATCTGCACGAAGAGTGTCCACTTGGGGAACTCACCCCGCTCGATGCTCTCGAACAGGTCCCGCCCGTGGGACTCACGGTCCCTGGCGATGACTGCGGCGGCCTCCTCGTCGGTGAGGTTCTGGATGCCCTGCTGCGTCCGAAAATGGAACTTGACCCAGTGCCGTTCGCCCTCGGCGTTGATGAGGCTGAAGGTGTGCGAGCCGAAGCCGTGCATGTGCCGGTATGATTTGGGAATACCACGGTCACTCATGACGATGGTGACCTGATGCAGAGCTTCAGGCAGGTTCGTCCAGTAGCCCCAGTTGTTCTCTGGGTTACGCAGGTTGGTGCGGGGGTCACGCTTGACCGCACGGTTGAGGTCCGGGAACTTCAATGGATCCCGGTGGAAGAAGACCGGGGTGTTGTTGCCGACGACATCCCAGTTGCCCTCTTCGGTGTAGAAGCGTAGGGCGAACCCACGGATATCGCGCTCGGCGTCTGCTGCGCCGCGCTCACCTGCGACGGTGGAGAAGCGGGCGAACATCTCGCACTCGTTGCCCACAGCGGCGAACAGCTTCGCCTTCGAGTAGCCGGAGATGTCATGCGTGACGCGGAACATGCCGAAAGCTCCGGACCCTTTGGCGTGCATGCGTCGCTCCGGGACGACCTCGCGGTCGAAGTGCGCGAGCTTCTCGATCAGCCACAGGTCCTGCAGCAGCAGCGGGCCACGCGGGCCCGCACTCATGCTGTTCTGGTTGTCCACGACCGGTGCCCCGGCCGCCGTGGTCAGTGGCTTGGTGTTCTCGGTGAATTCCATCTTCTCGTTCCAACGGTCGTAGGTGCGAACGGCGCTAAGTGCGTGCGGCTCCGCGTGTGATTCCTGACGGGAGCGCAGTGCCCGCCAAGGGACGTCGGTCTCCTCGACGACGAAGCCGTGGGCCTGCCCGGTAGCAGTGGCAGCCGGTACGCGGCTTGCATCGAGACCGATCCGAGTCCGTCCTGGAACGACGGGGCCACGTCGGCTACCTCGGCGCGGCTTGCGCTCGTGCAGCGGCAGGACGGCGATACGTTGCGTGGTTACGCCCAGGAACGGCTGTGGGGGACGGTCAGTGCGTTCACCGCGAACCGCGGTGCCCCTGCAGTGGTTCAGCCGGGCGGTGGTTCACTCGGGCCATGCGTTGTTCTGGATGATCTCCACGAAGTTCTTCCGGACGAACGTCGGGTCGAAGTGGGCGAGCACGTCGTCGTTCATGGTGCCGAAGGTGGTGTCGGGGCGGTCGACCATGCCCTGGTGGAAAGCGTGCAGAATGCGGTTCTTGAAGTCCGGGCGGGGGTGGCGTGCAACAACCTCCGCCACCTGTGGTGCAGTGATCTCGTCCAGGTCGAAGCCCAGAACGTCGGTCTCCACACCGAGGGTCACGACCGCGACCTCGGGCGCGAGCTGCAGGGGCACCTCCGGCGTCGTGTGCAGGGCGATCGCGAGCCAAACGTTGCGGGCCTCCTGCTCGGTGCGCCCGTGATCGAGCAGGAAGCTCCGGGCCGCTTCTGCGCCGTCGAGCTCGAACCGGCGGTCCTTGGTCCGGTAGGCAGGCGTCAGCCCGAGATCGTGGAAGAGCCCGCCGACGTAGGCCAGCTCCGGATCGACGTCAAGGCCCCGTGCCGCCGTCTTGAGTGAACCCCAGAGGAAGACGCGCCTGGAGTGGTCGAAGAGAGTGTCGTCGGCGGCCTGGCGCACGAGTACCGTGGCCTCGCGGACAAGGACGGTGTCGGGAATGCTGATTCCCGCGATGGTCTCGGACATCGGGTCTACTCCTTCAGGTTCCTCAAGTGGAGCGGTCCAGTTCGTGCCTGCTAACGAGCGGTCCTTCGCCATGGCCTCCTGTTCCGGATCCGCGGATCCGGGCGTGTACACCTCGCTCACGAAATTCGACTCGTACTCTCGAACGCGACCGAGCAGTTCAGTTCCTCGGCCGGCACAGGTCGCCCACCCCCAGGGAGCGACCTGTGCCGTTCTCCACGGCCGCGAGGGGCCCAGACTCAGTTCGCCAGGAAGTCCAGGAGGGCCTCGTTGACGATTTCGGGGTGGGTCCATGCGATGTTGTGGGGGCCGCCTTCGATGGTGACGACGGTGAGATCCTTGATCAGGTTGGGCAGTCGGGCGGCGGTGCTCGCGTAGGGCAGGATCCGGTCGGCGTCCCCGTGCACGAGCAGGGTGGGGATGTCGATCTTGGGCAGGTCGTCCCGGAAGTCGGTGAGCCAGGTGTCGACGCAGGCCTCGGCCGCGTAGGCCGAGGCGCCGATGGCCGTGACGAAGCTGTTCTGCCAGGCCTGGTCGCTGATCCGGGTGCCGCCCAGGACGTCGACGTTGTAGAAGTTGTCGAGGAAGTTCTTGAGGTACGCGGGTCGGTCGGCCACGACGGCGGCCTTGATGTCGTCGAACACCGCCTGGTCGACGCCCTCGGGGTTGTCGCCGGTCTTGAGCAGGAACGGTGGGATGGCCCCCATCAGCACGGCCTTGCGCACCCGCGCCGAGCCGTGGGTTCCCAGGTAGCGGGTGACCTCGCCGCTGCCCATCGAGAACCCGACGAGCACGATGTCGTCGAGTCCGAGGTGGTCGAGCAGGGTGTTGAGGTCGGCGGTGAAGGTGTCGTAGTCGTAGCCGATGGTGGGCTGGCTGGACTTGCCGAAGCCGCGGCGGTCGTAGGTGATGACGCGGTAGCCGGCCTGCAGGAGAACGCGCTGCTGCTTCTCCCAGGAGGCGCCGTTGAGTGGGTAGCCGTGGATCATGACCACCGGCTGCCCCGTACCGTGGTCCTCGTAGTAGATCTGGATGTCGGTTCCGTTCTCCTGGCCGACGGTGAGCAGGGTCATGAGGTGCTCCTCTTGATCGAGTGGGACAGCTTCCCGAGGAAGGGGCTCGGGTGCGGATCAGCCATGCGGTCGGTCCGTGTGATCGAGTCTGCTCACCCGAACACGTCACGGCCGCCCTGCGAGCGGCAATTCGGGATGGCGGCGAGCCGGGCCGTCGACTACCTGCTGGCCGGGGCGGGCGCCTCGCGCCGTCCCGTCCGGACAGCGGGCGCGCGAGCGGTGGAAGCGCATGTATCGGCTGCGCGGCGACGGGTCGGCGAAGACGGCGGTCGGCGCGCCCGCCCGGCTGAGGGTGCGAACGAGCCGCGTGTCCGCGCTTCTAGCGGCGATCAGGGTGTCACGGAGTTTCACGGAGCAGTAGCTCGATCTTGCTTCCGAGCCTGGTTCAGCGCCTCCTTCTGGCTCATGAAATGATCTGCCGCACGGTCTCGTCCTCGCGACTCTCTTCGACTTTCGATAAATCTTCGAATGTAGTGCGAACGAATTTCTTGGATGAGGAGGTCAAATTCGTACCAAATCGGGCGAAGATTCGTGAATGGTCTGATCGACTCGTCCATGCGATGACTCGCCGGAGGACCTGATCCACTCCGGCGGCATGGTCGTGTTCGCCACCGTGCGCCGGCGCCCGCACATGTACGAGGTCTCATGCTTCGGGCACAACCCCGGTGGTACTGCACATGTCGCTGCGCGACTTCGACCCGCAGATCCGACTGGCGTCGACCAATGTCGCCGATGTCGTCGAGCATTGCCTGACGGGCAACACCTCGCCGCGCAGCTCACCGTCAGCCGGGAACTTCCTCGCAGGCACGCTGGACGACAGGTGTCCGGGCGGAGAACTCCACCCGCGAACCGGCTGGTGATCTTCTTACCGCTCGAGCTCGGCGTTCTCGACGCACCTGGATCGCGGTCCGGGGCGGCTCCTGGCCGATCCTTCTGGCTGGCTTGAGCCCTTCGCCGCCGTCCGCCATGACGACATGGGCGCGTTGTCATGGCAGCGAGATCGTCGGGACGTTGGCGTACCTGGCACCGGAGCAGACCGGCCGCAGCGGCCGGTCCGTGGACCAGCGGGCCGACCTCTACGCCTTCGGCGCGACGCTGTACGAACTGGCAACAGGTGCGCCGCCGTTCGGATCGGACGACCCGCTGCGCATCACTCACGATCATCTTGCACGGGCCGCTGTGCCGCCGGCCGAGGAGAACCCAGCCGTGCTGGGTGCGTTGTCCGAGATCATCATGCACCTGCTCGAGAAGGAGCCGGACAGCCGGTACCAGACCGCGGACGGTGTGGCATACGACCTCGAGCGGTTGCGGGACGGTGCGGCTGCCGGTCCGGTTCACGTCGGGAAGCGGGACTTCCCGCATCGCCTGCTGCCCCCGTCGCGCCTGGTGGGCAGCACCGCCGACGAGCTGTCCGCCCGGCTGGCCGTCGAGGCGACCAGGGCGATAGTCGAGCTGCGCGAGCTCGCCCGCGGCATCCACCCGGTCGCTCTCGCCAAGGGTGGCTTGGGCCCGGCGGTGAAGGGGCTGGCTCGCCGTTCCGCCACGGCGGTGCGTGGGTCGACGGGCGCCTGCCCGAGCCGATCGAGATCGCCGCCTACTACGTCGTCGCCGAGGCGCTCACCAACGCAACCAAACATGCGCACGCCCCGGCTGTCACGATCACCCTCGCGGTCGACGCCGGTCCCGCGGAGGCCGTCCTGCGCGTCCGGGTGAGCGACGACGGTCGCGGCGGAGCCGACCTCCGCGGCGGGTTAGGGCTGGTCGGGCTCAAGGATCGGGTCGAAGCGCTCGGCGGCCGCTTTTCAGTGCAACCCGTGCCTCACGTGGGTACCACCGTGCACGCCGAGTTTCCGCTGAACGGTGGCCGCACCGACGCCGATCGAGAGGTCCGGCGCGTCCGATGGATCGACGCGGCGGGCATCGTCGACTCCGCCAGGAACCCGGCGGGCCGGGCGGCCAGGGTCCTCGACGTCGCAGGCAAGCGCGGCGGCGCGGGAGGTCAGGGTCAGGTGCATCGGGGCGAGGGCTCGCCGCTCGCCGCGTCGAGGATCCGCTACAGGTTCTCTCACCGCGTGAGCGTGAGGTGCTCGCGCTCCCGGCCGAGGGTCTTTCTGAGGAGCCCTCCACTGCCATGCTCGCCGTCGGCCAGGAGAACGCGGTCGATGGGCGGGGCGTGCCGGTCGTGGTTGAACCCGTGCGCCCAGGTCAGGGTGGCAGTTGAGGCCGTCCGAACCGCGCCAGGGGCCGTCGTCTTCAGGCGCTCCTGAGCGGAGCTGCTCGGCACGACCGCTCCGCGCGCCGCGGGGTAGGCCCCAACGAGCATCGACCGGATCTCTTCGGAGGACGGTCGCGCGGCAGGGTCCTTGACCAGGAGCCGCTCCACGAGGGGCCGGAGACGACCGGCTCGCGAGGCCGGAGGCGGCGGATCGTGCAGCACGGCGGTGAGGGTCGAGACGAGGCCTTCGTGCAGGAAGGGGCAGTGGCCTTGCGCCGCGGCGAAGAGAACGGTCCCAAGGGACCACAGGTCGGAGGCCGGGTGCGGGGGGCCGCCCAGGACGAGCTCCGGGGCGATGTACGCCGGTGAGCCGACGACGTCTCCGGTGCGGCGGGCGGGGTGGGCCGGCTCTCCACCGCTGAGCTCGGCGACGCCGAAGTCGATCAGGACCAGTCTGCCGGTGTCGTTGATCATCAGGTTCGCCGGCTTCACGTCGCCGTGCACGACGCCAGCCTCGTGCACCGCCTCCAATGCGGCGGACAGCTGCAGGCCGAGCGCGGCGACGACGGGCGGTGGCAGCCGGTGCCGGACCTGCAGCAGGTCAGCGAGGCTCACCCCGGGGTGGTAGTCCAGCACCAGGCAGGTCGAACCGCGGTGCAGGACGACGTCGCGTACGGCTACGACGTGGGGATGCCGTACCCGGGCCGTTAGCCGCGCCTCGGCGCCGGTGGGGTGCTGTTCGCGGAACACCTTGATGGCAACTTCCCTGTCCAAGAGCTCGTCGTTGGCACGCCACACGTCCGCCGTCGCTCCGCGGCCCACCCGGTTCGCCAGCCGGTAGCGGCCCCCGAGCAGCACGCCGCGCCGCGGAACGGCAGCCTGGTCGGCGCGAGTGCGCGGCGCGCCGAATGGCTGGCCGGTGGGCCGGTTGCGACAACGGACAGTCATGTCACTCCTCTTGACCAGTTACCACCGACGTCCGGGTTCGACGAGGAGGTCGTTGCGGACCCTGTGGCTCGGCCGGGCGATGACCTGCGCGTCCCACCATCGCGGGCTCCGGAGGCGCTGTCTGCCCGGTCAGCAGCCAATGACCGGCTGTGAGATCCGTCCGTCGGAACCCCTGCTAGCCGGTAGGTCGGTCGATTGCAGGACGGCCACGGGAAGGGGGCTGCTCGTTCCAGATCGGGCACATCGGGGCCTGCTGGACAGTGGGCCGGCACCGGTGGGTCGCCCGCCGCAGCGGCCGGCTTTCGTGCTGGAAGCCCTGCTTGTCTCGGATAGCGGCTAGCTGCATGGTCCGACCACCGTGGCGGGCCTAGCCTGATGATCGTGACGCTGCGGTGCTTCCTCGTCGATGACAGCCTCGATTTCCTGCACGCCGCGCGGACACTGCTCGAACACGAGGGTCTCCAGATCGTCGGCGTCGCCTCAACGGGCGCCGGCGCAGTCGTCCGCCTTGCTGACCTGCTCCCTGACGTGACGCTCGTCGACGTCGACCTCGGTACGACCGACGGCTTCGAGTTGGTGCGGCGCCTTGCCGATCACCCGAAACTCGACGCCGGTCACCTGATCTTGATCTCCGTGAACTGCGAGGACGACCTCGCCGACATGATCGAGGCGAGTCCGGCAATCGGATTCCTGTGGAAGCCTGAGCTGTCCGCCGCGGCAATCGCGGCACTAGTCCGCGACGTCGGAGGCGGCGAACCGCGGTGAGTGTGGCCGAGCCGTAGGTGGTTCTCAGAGTCGAACCGCGCGCACCGCCGGCGTGTCGTGCGGGGTCGCGGCCGGGTAGGGTGGGCCGCGCATGATGCACCCAGCAGTAGGGCGATTACTGGCCCACCAGGAGGACCCGGACCCGCTACCGCCTTTGCTGGCAATTTGCACGCCAGCGGCTTCGGGTGTTCGCGATCAGGAAGCCTCGGGCCGCAGTGGTGCAGCGGATCGTCGTGAGTACCTGGATCGCCCGGGACCGAGCCATCGCGCATCGGCTGAACCGGGATGGATCCCGTTCCGCCAACGCGGTGGTCGGGTCAGAACCGTCACCGAGCGGCCAACGGCTGGCAGCCCACCGTCGTGTAGGTGATCCTGGCAATCGGTATACGAACGCGGAAGCACGTCCACCGCGGCCTGACGCAGCAGGCTCTTTCCCGGCCGTCGAAATCCTTGATAGCCCAAGGGGAGTTGTATACGTACCCACCGGCCCCGCCATCGTCCCGTCAGCGCGCGTGTCACTGTCCGTCGCCGCCCCTTGCCGGCCGGTGATCCCGTCGGCGCCGTGACCGTCGCCCGGAGTGGGTCAGTGGTTGTCGAGGAAGGTGAGCACGGCCAGCACGCGGCGGTGGCTCTCTGAAATCTCGGTGATGTCCAGCTTTGTGAGGATGCTGCGGACGTGCTTCTCGATTGTGCCTTCGGCCAGCCACAGCCGGTTGGCGATGCCGATGTTGGACAGGCCTTCGGCCATGAGCGCGAGCACCTCGCGCTCACGCGGGGACAGGACCTGCAGCGGATTGTCGACCCGGCGGGCGGCGAGCAAGTCCTGCACGAGTGCGGGATCGACGACAGTGCCGCCTCTGACGATCCGGTCCAGAGTGGACAGGAACTCGTCGACGTCGCTGATGCGGTCCTTGAGTAGGTAGCCGGTGCGCTTCCCGCTCCTGAGCAGCTCGGTGGCCTGTTCGACCTCGGCATGCGCCGACAGCACGAGGATCGCGGTCTCAGGCAGCTCCTGGCGGATCGCGCGCGCCGCGTCGAGGCCGTCGGTGGTGTGGGTGGGTGGCATCCGGATGTCGACGATCACCAGATCAGGTCGCAGCTGCACGACCTGGACCATCAGGTCGGTGGTCGTGCCGTAGGACCCGACGACGTCGAACCCCGAGTCTGTCAGCAACCGGGACATGCCCTCACGCAGCAGCACATCGTCGTCGGCCACGACCACGCGAACGCGGCTCTGCCCCATGCCCGTGATTATCGACCAAGCGACATTCGCGAAGCGAACCGCATGGCCATGGCGGCTGGCTTCAACCGCCGGACCGCCGCGGCGGTCCTAGCCCCTTCGGTCGTGGCTGTGCGATGTGTGATCGTCACGATAGCCGGACCACTCCGGTCCCCGTGGGCTCGGCTCGAGCGGGAGGGTCTTCCGATCGTCGGTGTCGTCTCGACGGGAGCCGACGCACGCGCATTGCTGAGCTGTGTCCGGCTGTGACACTCGTCGACGTCGACATGACGAGCGGCTGGAGCTAGCACGGCGACTGGACGAGAGCTCCTGGAGACAGCGGCATGTGAGGGCACCGGTCAACCCGGGATCGCATCGGCCTGCTGCAGTGGGAGCTCGGCCTGCACGGTGGTACCGGCACCGGGAGCGGACCGCACCACGAGCCGACCGCTGAGCGTCTCGACGCGGTCCTTGAGCCCGAGCAGGCCCGACCCGTCGGCGAAGCGGGCGCCTCCGCGGCCGTCGTCGTGCACTGTGATGCGAACGATGGCGCCGGCCGGGCCGGTGTCGGTCTCGACGGTGACGGTCACGACTGAGGCTCGGGCGTGCTTGGTGGCGTTCGTCAGTGCCTCGGTGACGATGTAGTAGGCCGCGGTTTCGATCGGTTCGGGGAGCCGTCGGTCGGCGGGTATCTCGACTTTGATGGGGACGACGGAGCGGCGGGCGAGCGCCTTGACGGCGGGGCGAAGGCCGCCTTTGGCGAGTGTCGGGGGGTGGATACCGCGGGCGAGCTCGCGCAGCTCGCTGATGGCGGTGGTGGCTTCGGTCACCAGCGCGTCGAGCTCCTCCTTCAGCGCGCCTGACGCGGCCGGCCCGATCGCCTGGGCCATTCGCGCACGCATGGCGAGCGTGACGAGGCGTTGCTGTGCCCCGTCGTGCAGGTCCCGCTCGATGCGTCGGCGGGCCTGGTCGGAGGCCGCGACGATCCGTGCACGCGAGGCGGTGAGGTCGGTGTAGAGCTGGGCGTTGTCGAGGGAGACGGCGAGCTGGGCGGCGATGAGCCGCACCGCATCGAGCCGTTGCGCGGTGAACGCGGCACGGATGAGGCGGTTCTCCAGCAGCAGCACGGCCCGCAGCGCCCCCCGGCTGACGATGGGCATCGCCAGCACCGAACAGCCGTCGAGGCCTGCGAGGTACGGGTCGCGGGCGAACCGGTCGTCGCGGGAGGCGTCGTCGACGAGCAGAGTCTCACCGGTCCGCTGGACATAGCGCAGCACCGACATCGGCACGTCGGTCTCGTGCACGCGGCCGCCCGGTGTGGGCGTGCCGGTGCCGTGGCCCGGCATCGGCGACCGCCAGTCGCGGCGGTCGTCGTGCCACAGGAGCAGGTGCACGCTGGTGGCGCCGGTCATCGCGCTGAGCACCTCGACGACGCGGGCGTGCACCCGTTCGATGCTGGTCTCGGAGCTGAGCGCGTGGGAAGCGGACAGGATGCCGAACAGGTCGATCGTGCCGGTCGTGACCGTCGAGGGCGGTCCCGATCCCGTGGGATGGTGGTCGGCGCCGGCTCCGCTGTGCGCCCGCGCTCCCGGCTGGAGGGCCGGGTAGGCCCAGTCCAGCTGAGCGACCTTGGCCGCCGCACCCCATGCGCCGTAGTGGTACCGGGCCTCGGCGAGCAGGTCGCGGCCGGCCTGGTCCAGGCCATGCGCGAGGTGGAAACGGGCGGCGCGTTCGGTGATGAGGGCCCGGTGCCACGGACGTTGTCGCTTGGCGACCTCCTGTCGGGCGGTATCGAACGCCTGGGCGGCCGCTCTGAAGTCGCGGACGGCCCAGGCCCGCTCGGCGTCGAGCAACCGAAGCAGGTGCAGGAAGTTCTCGGGGGCGTCGGCGGCGCGGGCGGCCAACCAACCGGACATCTCGTCCAGCTCGGCGAGCACGGCCGCACGCTCGCCGTCGTCGGCACCGCGGGCTTGCTCGGCGAGAGCCATCCCGCGCAACAGCCGAGCCAGAGCGGTCGGGTAGTGCCCGGGCGCCGCCGACAGCAGCGGCATCGCCGCCGCGGCGTGGTGCACCAGGCCGGGTGTGTCGCCGAAGACGGCAGCGACGATCGCGCGCGAGATGTGGGCGTAGAGCAGCGCCGCTGGATTGTCGGGGTACCCGACGGTCGGGATCTGGGCACCGGCCTCGGCCGCACCCTCCGGGCCCTCTTCCCGGAGCACGGCCGCCACCCACCGGTAGCTGTCGAACCACTGGGCGGTGTGCTCGTTGCCGGTGCGGCGCAGGAAGGCGACCGCGCTCTCGATCTCTTCGACGTAGTCGTCCAGGGACGGACCGCACTCCAGCAGGCCGACAACCGCCGACTGATAGCCGTATCCGGCCCAGGCCAGGTCGCCTCCGGCGATCAACCCCGCTCGAGCCTGCCGGACCTCCCGTACGACGTTCTCGATCGGCTCCAACCAGCAGACGACGACGCCGGCGTACACCGAGCGCACCAACGAGGTGTCGGGCTCATAGCCGCGGGCCTCGCCCAATGCCAGGATCCGGTGCATCGCGCGGTGCGCGACGCGGTAGTTCTCGTCCCGCTGCACGGTCGCGGCGGTGATGGCGTTGCCGGTCGACCCGATCAGGGATCGAGCCGGGCCGTGCTCGAACAGGATCCGCAGCGCCTCCAGGCTCAACCACGTGTACGAGGGAAGGTCGGGGACGAAGTAGGCCGCCGGTAGGACCGCCCCGATCAGCTCGGCCGCGGCGAGGAGCCTCGGATCGCTGATCTCCGGGCGAGCAAGATCGTCTGCGAGGTCGCTCTCGTCCAGCCACCGGTACAGATGCCGCAGCTGCTGCTCGATCTCATCGGGAGAAGGTTTCGCCGGCACGGCGATGCCGAGCTCGCGCAGCAGCTCGACGGCCATTTCGACGGCCTCGGTGACGCGGCCGCGGTGGGTGAGGGTGTGCACCTGCACCGCGGTCGCGTTCGCGCGCTGCACCGCGCCGGGCCGCAGGTCCTCGATGGCGAGGTACTCGACGTCGGCCTGTTCCAACCGCCCCAAGCTGTACAGGGCGGTCAACCGGCCGATGTGCAGCTCGACGAGCGTGGTCGTGTCTGTGGGGTCGACGAGCTCCAGTGCGCCGGCCAACAGGGCGTCCATCAGCCCGTGGTCCGCCACCCACCGGGCTTCGTCGGCGGCGCGGCGCAGCAGCCCGACGACCTGGCGCCGCTCCGCCGAGCCGTCGAGGACGTCGGGTGTGCCGGTGACGGGCAGGAACTGCTCGGCGGCGATCGCGAACAGGTCGGGTTGCGCGGCCAGCCGCCGGGCCATGGCCAGATGCAGGGCGCGCCGGCGGGCTGGGGCGATCCTGCGGAAGATTGCTTCGCGGATGCGGTCATGGCGGAACCGGACCGCCTCGTGGACCCCGGGCTCAGCGACCAGGACGCCCTCGGCGAGGGCAGGCGCCAGTGTCCGTTCCAGCACGTCGGCCGGCTGGTCGGTCGCCGCCCGCAGCACACTCATCTCCACCCGGCCGCCGAGGCAGGTCATTGCAT
>WUUC01174639.1_pt1 | contig 13254 bp, 11 predicted proteins | sample 6278441 | NCBI WGS metagenome assembly WUUC01 (sample SAMN13675441, study PRJNA597444) | soil metagenome | isolation source: soil | place: USA: Washington | collected 2017-10 | reverse complement strand
TCGACGTCCACCTTGGCAAGGTGGTGCTCTACCAACTGAGCTACGCCCGCAGAGCAGGCGGAGAGAAGTAGAGCCCGACAGGTTTCCGTCAACAGCTTTTTCGAAAGAATTCGGCTCAACGTAGCGCCGGTCTACCACTTGCCGGGACAGGTAGAATCGCCCGATTTTTCGCGAGATGCCCCGCAGTCTCGTGGCTCCAAAAAAACAGGCGTAATCCTCGAAGTCTTGCCGCGTCCTCACCGCGGTAGACGACGTAAACAGGCAGTCTCAGCGGATAGTCCCCGCTATGAACATTCTCGGGAGTGGGACCGAACGCGGGTTCTCCTTCCCCCTTCGCAACGAGCAGCGCGCGCAAGCCCGAGCCGAAGGCAGGTACGTACGGCAGCACTGCCAATCCTCCTTCTTCAGCCGACAGGCGCGCCCTAAGCGTAGCGATATCTTGGTAACGCGAGACCGAGGATTTCAGGCGCGGCACTCGCAAGGCCACGTGCGCAAAAAGATCGGCCGACAACTCATCGTTCGGACCTCCCGCCAAAACATGCGTCGTGACGGCGAGCTGCGCGGAAGATCCCACAACGCCCACATCGCGCCAAAAAGCGAATCCCGCCGGACCTTCCGCGCCGAAAAACCCATCGAGCTGGTTAAAAAAAATCTGCGTCGCCGCGATATGTTCGGGCACTGCGATCACCGCGATACAGTACGCCAAGGGCTGAGCGAGGTAAGGCGCTTTCGGCATTTCCTCGCCTGGCGCGAACGCCACCAATGCCACATCCGCCTTGCCCGTTTTCAACTCTTCCAGCCCGATCCGACTGCCCGCTAACGACGTCGTAACCGGCAAAGATTCCCTTGTGGAAAATGTTTTCAGCGCACCTTCAAAGTCCGGCCCCAGCAGATCACTCCCCACCACACGAAGGGGGACGGAGTTGGCGAATCCAACGAACGGGACCAGGCCCATAATCAGCACGATCAAGATCCTCATAAATTCGTTCCAGCGTAAGGCGAGGAAGGCTTCGATTGTCCGCGTTTCAAACTGGCACCGTCTTTCCTCGGGGTGACCTTTCGTTGACTAAGCGTTCATTGCCACCGGCACGCCCTACTCTTTCAACCGCGATGGCGCTCCTGCGGTTCACGTTCGGTGAACGAGATACGCTCATCGCCGCGCGGCGGCTCTCCCGTTTCTGAACGCGAGCGCTTCCGTCGGCCCGGCGAGCGTCCTTCGCGTGTGCTGTAATACGCGTAGTTACGCGTGTAGTAGCCGTAATCGTCGCTCGAGTTCGCAGGGACTCGATTCAGCACGATGCCGACGATCTGTTTATGCAGGCCTTCAATAATTTGCTGGGCGCGCACGACCATGCTGTGAGGATTGCGCCGGTGCTGCACGAGCAAGAGCACGTCATCAGCCACACTCGCCAAGACGGAAGCGTCGCTAACACCGATAATCGGAGGCGCGTCAAAAATCACGCGGTCATACTTTCCGCGAAGCTCGGCCAGCAGGGTTTTGAGCCGGTCGATGTAGAGCAGGCTCAACGTGAAACCGCTCACCGCTCCGCAGGGAATAAAGTCCAACCCGGGCGAAATCGCTCGCTGAATAACTTTCTCCAACGTGCTCTTCCCCTGCAGCAAATCGGCGAGACCCGGCTCTTTGGGCCGCGCACTCAATTGATGCTGTGTTGGGCGACGCAGGTCGGAGTCGATTAACAACACACGCTCTCCCGCTACGCCCATCGCCCGCGCGAGGCGAAGCAACGTCGTCGATTTGCCCTCCCCCGGGCCCGCCGAGAGCAACACGAGGCTCCGGCCGGGCGCACTGCCCTTCAGTGCGAGATTCAGATTCGTGTGAAGCACGCGAAACGGTTCAAGCTCCGCCGGATCTTCTTCGATCCCTGAATTCGCGGGCTGGATCGGTTCGTCGGAATGAGGGATCACGCCAAGCACCGGTTTGCCAAGGCGGCTCTCGACTTCCGCGACATTGCGGAAGCTTGTATCGAAAAACTCGATCAACACCGCCGTGCCGATGCCGAGCACTCCTCCGAAAAGAACGGCAAACGCGATATTGAGCGGCCAGTTCGGTTTCGCCGCGCGCCGGGCGGGCTCCGCATAATTCAAAATTTCAATGCTGCGCTTCGGCACTTGAAAATCGATTTCCCGCTGGCGCAACGTCACTTTCAGAGTGGAAAGCAGTCGGGTCTCATCTTCGAGTTTTCGCGCCGCTTCTTCAAAGGGTCGCATGCGATCGCGCGCGGACAGAATTTGATCCACCTTCGCCTGCGCCAGTTGATTTTTCAGCTCCGCGACGCGTGCATCGGCTTCCTTGTAGGCGATCTCGAGCGCGTTTTCATAGCCTCGCAGTTGCGCGTCGAGCTGCTCCTTGATCTTCGCGCGATTCTCGATCGCTCCGATCAATTCGGGGTGCGCCTCGCCAAGACGCGCGCGGAACCGGGTCACGTTCTGATCGGCGAGAAGGTAGGCCTGCAGCAGATTTTGGATATTCGGATCCTGAATCAGCTCCGAGTTGATTAAGTTGATCCGGTCCTCCGCGGGAATGCTCTTGAAACGTTCATGCCGCGTCTTGCGCCCGATCGCATCCACGCTGAGCGCAATCAGCGAATTCTGCATCTGGCGAAGCGTCTCGATCTCCATGTCGCTGTAACGCGCATTCAGGTCCACGCCGGAAATCCCCAAGTCTTTTCGCAGCTGCTCCACCAAATCCCGTTGGTTCGAAACCGTGCGCTCCTGCGATTCGAGTTCTTTACGCAGCTGGCCGAGACCTTCGCGCTGCTCGGCGGTGGCGAAGGAAATGCGGTCGTCCGAATAGACCTTGGCGATCTCGTTCGCGATCGCCGCCGCCAGCGCAGGGTCCTGCGCGTAGACGCCGACTTCGATCAGCGACGAGCCGCGCGGAGATTCCACGCGCAGCATTTTTTTCAGCAGATAATTATAGGTCTCGTCGGTCGCGAGCGGGCTGTACGCGTTGAGCGCACGTCCGATTTTTTCGTTCAACCCGAGATTTTCGATCACCGGGTAAAGCACTTTCGCCGACTGCATGATCTTAAACTGATCCTGCAAAAAATACGGATCGTAGTAACCGCTCGACTGCGCCTGGAAGAGTTTCACCTCGCCCTCGGGCTTTTCCACACGAACGTTCAACGTCGAGAGGTACCACTTGGGAAGAAACGCCGTCACCACCGCCGTCGTGATCACGACCAGGCTGAGGATTAAAAAAATCAACGCCTTGCGCAGACGAAGCAGGTGAAAAAAATCGGCGAGCGATGCGCCCTCTTTGCTAACGTGGGTATGGGCCATTGGGCAGGGCGCTAGGGAATTTCCCCCGTATCAGGTCAGCAAGCTCGTTTTCGCATCCGCTCGCTCAAAGCATCCGATTTAGCCAAAGCATCTTGTGTGCATTTACCCCCACTATCGCTGCGGTGCATCGTCAGAAAACGCAACGAATGGTCAGGCCACCACGGGTACGCTTCAACATGCGGCCGGGATCATCCGATGTGATTTCATCTCGATCCACCGTTGCCGAAACCGTCCAGCGAGTGTTCAGCCGATAAATCAAAGCCAACCCGGCCCTCGTGTTAGTTTCGTCGCGATCCTCACGGATGCTTTCCCGGCCGTTGAGTTGTGCGGGCTCCCAGCTCACCGAGCCCGTGGCAACGGTGCGTGGACTCAATACCTGCTGCGCGTTCGCGAAAAAGCGATGCACTGCCATGTCGGTGTACACATCCAAATTCGAAATTTCCTCGACTGAAAACCCGTAACCTGCGGACACATACGAGCCTTTGCCATAGTCCGCTTTCACCGCGAATTCCGCGTAGGGCATCAACTCGTCGTCCGCGCCTTTGCGACGCCGGTATTCCGCACCCAGCCGGCCGCTCAGCGCCACGCGCGCATTGAGAACGTAGTCGGCGCCGACCAACGCGAAATCCGAATCTTTGTCCTTCGTTTCCCCTCCGTCGCGGTACCGAATCGTCTGATGCCGATACTCTGTGACCGCCTGAATTTCCGGCAACAGCGCGTGCATCGCCGCGAGACCGGCGAGGTATTCGCTGCGATCGAGCTCCTTCGCGAGGATGGCGTTGTCGTACGCGAACCTCGCCGCCCGCGCCTTGAACGTCAGGCCTGTGCGCTTCGTGAGATTCGCCGCCAGTCGTCCATCGAGCTGGTTCAACGAGTACGACTGATCCGTGTTCAGCACCGTGGACAATCCCGGGAGCAGCGATTCCGGATTCTTTGAAAGCTGAAAGGTGTCGCTCAGCTCGCCTTCCAGCCGCGGGCTAAACGTGTGCTTCATCGCCGCGCTCACCGTGTGGCTGTCGAGCAGGCGCTTGCCTGGTCTGTCCGCGAAGCGGTCGAGGGAAAGCTGATACGACGCGGATAACAGCGTCTGATCCGTCGCCGACAAATTGAACACGAAGCGGGGCGACACTTGGTACACCATGCTCGAGCGTTCGTCCGCGGGCGCGCCGAAGATGTTCGTGTCGTAGTAAGCGCCCGCGGTCGCGTAGATCGTTAACAGTCTCCCCTGTTCCTGCTCCGGAATCGGCGCATAGACCGCCAATGCACGCGCCGCCCCGAGGTAAATAAGAACGGCGGTAGAAATCGGGCGCGTTGGGCTAGTCATGTCTGGGCGAAACTGCCGCGCACGCTACGGAGCCGAAAGGAAATCGCGCAACGCATTACTGTTTCCGCGCCGGCGTGTTCATCGCGAGCGGGTCAATCAGGACGTAGAAATTATCCGCCACTTTTTGCGGCAGACTCAGCGGGAATCCGGCAGGAAACCGATTCGTCACCAAAGCCGTGTAAACTTCCGACCAATCTCCGAGCCGCCCGTCGGCGATGTTACGTTTCGTCAGCTCACTGAAAAACGGCCGGTCGAGCGTGTGCGGCGTCAGTACGAGCGCGACCTGGGTCTGTTCCTGACAGACGCCATAAAAATCCCGCAGCGTCGCCGGCCGCGCCCACAGACGTTGACCGCTATACCATGCCGCACCCGCCGGAACGTCTGCCAGCCACCCGGGATGCGGCCCCCCGCGTCGCAACATTTCCTCGCGCATCCCCATAAAGAGGCCGGGATAATACGGCGGATAACTAAAATGCAGCCGCCGCGGCTCCATCGTATCATGCGCCAGCGGCAATGCCTGCACCGCCAGTAACACCGCCGCCGCCCAGCGCCCGTGTCCGCGCAACCTTTCGCTGCTGGCGATCAGCACGAAGAAAAATCCGGCTCCGAAAACCGCGATGAGCGGCGTGGCATAAACCACCGGCAACCGCTCGCCCTCTCCGGAATCGAAAAATGCCTGCGCCACCATCAACAACCCGAGCGTCGCCACCAGCAACCACCGCGCGCGATTAACTCGGTCGAGGCGGAATCGATACACCAAACTAGTCACAAAAAAAGCGACGAAAAAAATAGCCCCGCCCGCCCAGATGCGCTCGCGAAGGCTTTTCTGCAACGAGGTCAGCATCTTGTTTCCAAGTTTGTTCAAATCGAGCGAGGGCACCGCCGCTGACAGCGTCGCTTTCACCGTTTCGGGATCCGCCGTCGGGTCGCCTGCCTTGAGCGCGATCCCCTGCCACGCGAGCCCCGCCGGACCACCCGCGATAGCGATATTGCGCACGATCCACGGACCCGCCACGACCAGAAATCCCAAGCCCAAGACCGCCAACGCCCGCCCTCGTTGCCCACCGGAAAACCTAAACCCGATCCATCCCGCTGCCGCCGCAATCGCGATGCCTGCCGAGTAATCGCCTAAAAAGGCCAGACCGCACAAAAGACCGGCCGAAAAGATCGGGTGCCAGGGCATTTTCCCCGTCCCCGCAGCACCCTCATCGAGTCGCACCAGCGCGAGAAAAAACGCGAGCAGGATGACCATCATCAATGGGGCGCCGTTCACTGCCACGGTTTCACTCCAGATAGCGCTGGAAAGCAGCAAGCCCAGCATCGCCACTGTCCCCACCCGCTCATCGAACAGCCGGCGTCCAATCACCAACGTCAACCATGCGGCCAGCCAGAGCAGTACGATGTTGAGAACTAGCAACACATAGTCCGCGCGAAATCCATCCGGTGGCTTCGGCACAGTATCGAACAAGGTCGTACGCCATTTCCCGGGGAACAGTTTGAGCGCCCCGGCGATCGCCAGCGAGTAGAGCGGCGGTTGATGCAGTTCGGGAAAGGCTTTGGCGGGATCGAAACGATACGCCTCCGCCGCGCCGCTGGTCACGGCCCGCGCTTTCAGCCACGCCGCAGTCTGCGGATAGTTGACCAACGTGGTGAAGCCCTTCCCGTCCGCGAGCTGACGTCCGACGACCGCCTGCGCCAGTGTAGTCTCTGTGAGCGGTCCGTGAAACTGCGTGTAGCCTACCCGCAGTGATAACAAAACGACGCCCAACACGACCGCCCCTCGCGCCACCCAGCGCCCGCCCGCACCCACTTCCAGCCAATGAACCCATTCTTGAAGCGAGCGCGGCGTCATCGGTTGTTCACGATCACTTATCGATCACGTCCAGCTCGGGCCAGTCGGCGAGTTTGCGGTGCAGCGTCCGGCGGCTGATGCCCATCAGCTCCGCGGCGCGCGTGCGGTTGCCTCGGGCCTTGATCAAGGCTTCGCGCAGAAGGCGCTTTTCGTTATCCTGGATCGAGAGCGAAACACTGGCCGGACTCGCAAAGGTCGGCGGCGGCGATCCCGGCGCGATTCCCGATCCTGAAATACTCGCATTCGCCGCAGCCGTCGAACCCGCCGACGTCGAGCTCCCGGGCGGCAGTGCGAGCACTTCTCCGCGAAATCGCGGCTCCAGATCGTACTCGGTGAGTTTCCCGCCGCGACGGAGCACGACGGCATTTTCCGTGAAATTACGCAGCTCACGGATGTTGCCGGGCCACGGATACGCTTGCAGATGCCGCAACGCACCCGGCTCGATCGTCAGGGGCGGCATCTTGTTCTCTTCGCTAAAGAACGTGAGGTAATGCGCGAGCAACACTGGGATGTCTTCCGGACGCTCGCGAAGCGGTGGCATAGCGATGCGCACCACGTTGAGGCGGAAAAAAAGATCTTCGCGAAACTTCCCTTCGCGCACGAGCTGTTCGAGCGTGCGGTTCGTCGCCGCGACCAAGCGGACATCGAGCGGGATCGGCTTGGAGCCACCGACACGTTCCACCGTTTTCGTTTCGAGAAACCGCAGTAACTTCACCTGCGTCGAGGCCGAGATCTCGCCGATCTCATCGAGAAAAAGCGTGCCGCCATCCGCTGCTTCGAAGCGCCCCACCCGCCGCTCCATCGCGCCGGTGAAGGCGCCGCGTTCATGGCCGAAAATTTCGCTCTCCAGCAAATTCTCCGAGAGCGCCGCGCAATGCACCGCGATGAATGGCCCCCGCGCCCGCGGACTCGCCTGATGCACCGCCTGAGCGATCAGTTCCTTGCCCGTGCCCGACTCGCCTTCGACGAGGACGGTCGCCTTCGATGGCGCCACGAGCTTCACGCGGTCGATCACTTCCTGCAGCCGCGCCGAATGGCCGACGATGCCTTCGAAGCTGAACTTGTTGTCGAGTCGCTCGTGCAGCTGGCTCACTTCCACTTCGAGTGTCTTCGTCTTGAGCGCGCGTTGGATCAGGACTTCCAGCCGCTCGATGTTCACCGGTTTCGTCAGAAAATCCACCGCGCCGCGCTTCATCGCTTCGACCGCCGTCTCGATATTGCCATAGGCGGTCATCATCAACACCGCCGGCTTGTTCGGCAGCGTGAGCGCCTTATCGATGACCTTGAGCCCGGATTTGCCCGGCATTCGCAGATCCGTGAGGATGACGTCGTATTCCTGCGACTCGATCAGGTTAAACGCTTCGTCCGCGCTCGCCGCCACGGAGACATCGTAATTGTCCTCCAATGCCTGCCTCAGCCCTTCACGGGTATGTTTCTCGTCGTCGACGATAAGAACGCTGGGGACCATGCGCGCCATTCACACGAGCGCAGCATACCCGGTCAAGCGCCGGTAATAACGGCTACTACCTGTCAGCTCCCTCCTGCGCGGACATCCGCTTCCCGAGCGGTGGGTTGCCGCTTGGCGCCTGGCGTCCGCGGCGGCCTGACGTTTTCAGGATTAGCGGAGCATCCGCACACGACGGTCTCGGCGGGGAAACTGCACCGTCACCACCGTGCCCGTTCCCTCTTTGCTCTCGATGCCGATCTGCCCGCCGTGCGCGCGCAGGATGCGTTGCACGATCATCAATCCCAGTCCGCTTCCGCCCGCCTTGGTCGTATGGTAGGGCTGAAACAACTTCACGAGGTCCTCCTGTTTGATCCCGCTACCCGTATCGCCGAACATGAGGAAAACGAAATCGTCGTCCGTGCGCGTGCGAATTCGCAAAGCCCCGCCCGGCTGCATCGCCTCCATCGCGTTTTTGATCAGGTTGAAAAACACCTGCTTCAGCTGGTTCCGATCCGCCATAATCACAGGCAGATTATCGGGAAGTTCGGCCTCCACCATGATGCCTCGATCTTCCAGTTCGTTGTGTTGGAAGCTGAGCACCTCTGTGAGCACCTCACTGAGATTGGCCTCCGCGAGATCGGGCGGCCGCGGTCGGATCGCTTCGAGAAAATTCGTGATGATCCCATCCAAGCGCCTCACTTCCTCCTGACAAACGTGGATCGAATCGGCCAACGCCGCCGCGTCTTTGTCTTTCGCCGCGCGGAGTTTTCTCAGCCGCCTCTCGATCAGTTGAAGGTGAATCGTCAGGGAGTTTAGCGGGTTGCCCAGCTCGTGCGCCACGCCAGCGGCGAGTAACAAAATCGACGACGTCCGCTCATTTTCGATACGCGCTTCGGTCGTCTGCTTATCACGCGTGATGTCGGAAAGAATCACCGCGAAACGCCGCGCCGCGCCGCGGCCTTCGCCTTGGAACGGCACTAGATAAAGTCTCACGAGGCGCGGCTCCGGATAACGCAGCTCGATCTCTCGCGCCACGATCGGCAACGCTTTCGCCGAATCGTCGAGCGACGATTCGAGAGAAGGCCGCAGTCCCGGAATCAACCGCCACAACGTGGCTCCCGATAACTCGTCTTCGCGCAAACCGATCAATCGATGCGCCGCCTGGTTCGCATACTCGATGAGACCGTCCGCATCGATGACGAGCACGCCTTCCTGTAGCGTGTTGAAGATGTCCTCGAACAACGATCGCTCGCGCGCTAGTCGCTGCACGAGATTGGCCAGGTTGACCGAGTCGAGCGTGTCGAGCCGCCCGAGCACACGGTCGAGAGAGGAATTTTTTTTACCGGCCATTGCCAGCGGTTGTGGCGAAGCCTCACGAACCGGTCAACGGCGGCCCTCGGCCGCAAACCCGCTCAGGGCGCCCATTCTTCATCGCTCAAAAAATCCACCTGCGCCGGGTCGATGCGGTGCATCAGCAGCTTCCTTAAAAACATTTCCCGATGATGCAGGCACCGCCCGATCCGCAGCAACGCCTCGCGGTGCTCCTCGGTGCCGTAGCCTTTATGCTGCGCGAAACCGTAACCGGGAAACGTCGCCTCCAGCTCGGTCATGAGCCGGTCGCGCGTCACCTTCGCGATGATCGACGCCATCGCGATGCAGAGCGACCGCGCATCGCCTTTCACGATTCCGTGATGCGGATACGGGAAACTTTTTAACGGCAGCCCATCGACCAAGATCCGAGCCGACACCTGCGGCTGAAAACTCGCGATCTCCTCGGGCGACGCGAACAGATCGGGTTCCTTGTTCTGCTGAAACGCCGTCGGCGGATAAATCCCCTCCAGCGCCCGTCGCATCGCCAGCTTCGTCGCGCCGAGGATGTTGAACTGCTCAATCTCCTCCACCGTCGCCACACCGAAATGCGCATGGATCAACCGCTGGGCCGTCAACGTCTCGAACTCGAACCACAATTCAGCGCGCTCCGCCGATGTGAGCAGCTTCGAATCGTTCACTCGATTGGCTTTCGTCACCGCCCAGCGACTCTCCAAAAACTCCTTCGACACCAGCACCGCTGCCGCGACCACCGGACCCGCGAGCGCGCCGCGCCCCGCCTCATCGACACCAATGAGATGGGCAAATCCTTCGATCTGTTTAAGGTCGTAGCCGCGCAGCTGGCGGCGCTTCATTCGGTCGGTTGTAAGAACAGCCCCGCCGTGCGCAAGCGCGACCGCTTGCCCCCACCGATTGCCCTCCGCACGTTCAGCGTTAACGTATCCGCAAACGCCCTCCGTCATGTCCAGCGACCTCTTCCAGACCTTCGAGTTTCTCAGCTTCGTCGTCACTGTCGTGGGCCTGCCTCTCGCGATCATCGTCTACCTCGTCGACCAGCGCAAAGAGCGCATGAACGACCAGGAGGAAATCTTCCAGCGCCTCTCCGACGAGTACCGCGAGTTCCTGAAGCTCGTGCTCGATAACTCCGACCTCCACCTCCTCCGCCGAGAAAGCGCGCGCATCGAGTTTACCGAGGAGCAAAAAGAACGCCGCCTCGCGATTTTCGGCATCCTCATCTCCCTCTTCGAACGCGCCCACTTGCTCGTCTACGAGGCGAGGATGGATAAACAAACCCGCCGCATGTGGCAGAGCTGGGAAGACTACATGCGCGAATGGCTCCGCCGCGCCGACTTCCGTGCCGCCCTGCCCACACTCCTCGAGGGCGAAGACGAAGAGTTCACCAAATACATCCGCCAACTCGCCGACGCCGAACTCGGCAAAAGCATCCTGGCAGCGTGATTTGATCGTTAGGTGAATCGCAAAGACGCGACGACGCAAAGTTCCGAAGTAGGGCGCGTTATCCCTAACGCGCCGCTAAACGTGATCCGCGATCTACCGCCGAAACTCGCACAATCTCCAACCAGCTCTTCGCTCCGATATGGGAATTTCGCTCTCGAATACGAGAGGAGCGAAAACAAGCTTGGCTTCGATGAAACCCATGACTGCAAAGCGCAGATGGATCTGCCTAACCCTTCTAGCCGGTATCCTCATACCCTTCTTTGCGGCGATCGCACTTTTCCACGTTGATTACGGAGAATACAAAGACTTCAAGCGCGCGCTAAAATCAGAGGGATTCAAAACCCAAAAGGCTTGGATTTATGAGGAAGACGGAGATCTCGAAGACTTCGGGCTCTACGTTGAAAAGACCGGCCTAGGCTTTTGGCTCGATGTGCGGCACATGAGCAGCGTCAGGAGCCCAGACGCGAAAATCGAAGGTATACTACTGGAATCGCTCCACGAGGGGTATGAAAACAACAAGCGCGCCATAGCGTTTAGCTCCGACTTTTGGAAAGAAGAGCGGCTGCCAATAGTTTCTACGCCAAAAGAGTTCTTGGCGCACGCTCACACCATCCTGCCTTCAATTTATAAATCTAAAGCCAAGCTACCAAAAGCCCGCGAACAATTCGGAACCTCCCATAGAATCTACAAAAACTTCCTGATCATCCGCGATGACTCCAGTGATCTGGCGCACACGATCGATCTATTTGATGCAAAATAAGCCTGGCAGAGATTTCAACATCTCGCTCCGACCTTAGCGTCGTCGCGTCTTTGCGATTAACTTAAGCGTCGCTCGCGTTCGACGCGTCACTCACCACTCCACCTTCGGCGGCGGTGGCTTCAGTGGCAGCTCATCCAGTTTTCCCATTTCGGAAACGACCTCATACGCCGTGCGGAAGTGCAGCTTCGCAAACTCGCCCAGCGCCTTCGCGCCAAATTTCTCGATGATCCCGCGCGCCTGATCCTTCACCAGCGGACCCGCGCCCTTCTGCAGATTCGCGCCAAATTTCCGCGAGAGCTTCACCATCTGCCGCACGTATTCGGCGCGCGCGCACACCGACGCCGCCGCCACGACCGGATCTTCTTCCGCCTTCGTGCGCATCTTCAGCTCGAAGTTCTTCAGCTCCTTTTTCGCGAGTTCCTTCTGCACGAGCGGTTGCTCGGTGAACTGGTCGAGCAACCCCCACGGCACCGCCTTCCGGTCAAGCGCCGCCAAGAGGCCCTTCGCGTGCTGCCACGCCAGCAACCGGTTCAGATTCGCGCCCGGACGCGACATCAGCTCGTTGTACTTCGTCATGTACTCCCAGGAAAACGTTTCCACGACCACGCCGCGCGTGTTCCGGATGATGTCCTCCAGTTTGAATATCTGCCCTTCGGAAATCTTCTTCGAATCCTTCACGCCCGCCGCGAGCCACGCCTCCACCGCGCCTCGATCCGCGATCACCGTCGCCGTCGTCACCGGCCCGAAGAAATCGCCCTTGCCGCTCTCGTCGAGTCCGGCGTGTGACTCAAACCAATCAGGATGATTCACCTCGTCGTAGCCCAGCTTCGGCGCGCCCGTGACTTCGGCCTCGATCGTGTCGCGCACAAAATCTTCGGTCCCTTTCCCCGCGATCACGACCTTGCCGCTCGTGTACGCCGTCACGTTCACCTTCGCCTGCTCGCCCTTGAACGCGAAACGCGCGTACGCCACCTCCGCCCGCTCCCAATGCCGCGCCTCGCAGATCCCGCGCAATTTCTCCATCTGCGCATCGTCGAGTTTGACGGTGTACGATGAGAGCTTCTTCGGCTGGTCGGAATCTGAGTCCGGCTTTTTAGGCATCGCGCCACAGGCCACATTTTTTTCCAAAAGACACGCCCAGAAAATCAGCGATAAACCGTCCCTCAAGTACTCGCCGTTTAGATTGAAGCGCAAAGACGCGAAGACGCAAAGGTTCAGAGGCTAAGTGATCCTAATCCTCATCCTGCTGCCCTCCTTCTGATCTTTGCCAACTCTAACGCCCATCCGGACCCAACGACCTCGAAGACCGCCGACTCTTAGCGTCGTCGCGTCTTTGCGCTTAACCAAAATTCCGAGCCACCCACACGCCAAAAACTACCTTCCCCCTTTTCCATCACCTCGTTTTTAATTCCCTCCATTCCCCAGTCATGAGTGTACATTAGTGGTTAACCCTCCGATCTCCGTTTCCAGCCTTCCTGAGTTCCACATCACTCCCCTGCCTTCCTCCGTAGTGCCTTCTCCATCCGCCAACGCCAAAAGCCTCATCGCCTCCCGCGACGCCTTCCAGCGCGCCCTCCTCGACTGGTACCGCGTGCACCACCGCAAACTCCCCTGGCGCGACGCCCCCTCCGTCTACAAGACCGTCGTCTCCGAGCTCATGCTCCAACAGACCCAGGTCAAAACCGTCCTCCCCTACTTCGCCCGCTGGACAACCGAGCTCCCCGACTTCGCCGCCCTCGCCGCCGCCCCCGAAGCCCGCGTCCTCAAACTCTGGGAAGGCC
>WUUC01161068.1_pt1 | contig 13254 bp, 11 predicted proteins | sample 6278441 | NCBI WGS metagenome assembly WUUC01 (sample SAMN13675441, study PRJNA597444) | soil metagenome | isolation source: soil | place: USA: Washington | collected 2017-10 | reverse complement strand
GGTGACGGGCCTCGATTCGCAGCCGCCCGCTCAATGTTGGAGGCACCGACCGGTACGACATACGTCGCGGTCCGCCCGCACGTGATCGGCATGACGCTGATCCAGCCGGGAGGTCACGGGGCAGCCAAGCGCAACCGACCGCTCTCCGAGCAGATGCAGTAGCAGCTTGTGTTTCACGATGGGCGACGGTCCGATCGCCCGGCACACGGCTGAGTCGGTCATCGATGGCGAAGCGTCGAGAAGATGTGCTCGCACAGCTCCCCATGGGTAGGCAGATCGCGCCCAAGGCCGCGGCGAAGCCGCGCAACGATGTCGGCGAAGTCGGCTTCGTTGCCGTCGTCGATGACGTCGGCGAGCCGGCGGACGGCGTCCGCCAGCGCCGCACGCGCCCGCGGAGCGTGCGGGTTGGCGGCTTGGACGTCCCAGTAGGTCTCGGGCTGCCCGCTGGCGATCCGCGCCAGCAGCGCCAGCAGCGTGAGATGCGGCGGCGTCGCGAGCTCGCCGATGTCGCAAACATCGACGTCGAGCTCAAGGAGCGCGATGCCGAACGCGAGCACCGCCGCGTGCGTGAGCGCCTGTGTCACGCTGGTCAGCTCGTCGTGGCGCTGTGCATCGAGCGTGACCACCTGACCCCCTCGCTCGTGCAGGAGCGCAAGCAGCTGCTGCACACGCGGCCCGTCCTGCGAGATGACCGCGGCGACCGTGCGACCGTCCATCCCGAGCGAGGGGGCGAACATCGGGTTCAGGCCGAGCACCTCGAGATGGCCGGCGTGAGCGCCGAGCGCCGCGACGATACGACTCTTGACCGACAGCGTGTCCGCAAGCAGAGCGCCAGGGCGAAGCGCGCGCGCCACGCCCGCCACCGCCGCGAGCGCGGCCTGCTCGGGGATCGCGAGGACGACCAGATCGGCACGTCGCAGCTCTACCTCCAGCCTCGACTCGATGACGGTGATGTCACTGCATTCGAACGCGCACCGCGACGCCGCCGGCTCCGGGCGTCTGGCATCGATGATGCACACGTCAGCGCCCGCGTCGAGCAGCAGCTCGACGAACATCCGGCCGACCGCGCCCGCCCCGCCGACGACGACGCAGCGCCAGCCCGAGAGCGCCCCTGGGCTCGTCACGGGACGATCGCCGCCGGTTGAAGCATGGCGCGATCCTGACCGCCCGCTTCACGCGAGCAGCGTCGGATCCCCCATCGCCAGCGCCTCGACGCGGCAGGTCTCCGCGATGATCAGGTCGTACAGGCGGCGAAGGAAATCACCGTCGATCCCGTTGTCCGCTCCGTAGCGCGCGGCTCGCCGCTGCACGACCTCGATGCGCTGCGGCTGCATCATCGGGACGCCGTGACGGCTCTTGTAGTCCGCGATCGCCAGGCAGCACCGGATGCGGTCGCGCAGCTGCTCGAGCAGCAGCGCATCGATCGCATCAAGACGCGCCCGGAGCGCTTCGAGGTCAGTCATGCTCCCGGCTGCTTCGCCAGGTACGGTTTCTGGTGACTGCATGCGAGCTCCCTGGAGATCGGTGGTTGATGATGGCAGCACGTGGAATCGAAACGGGGATTCGGTGACGGCGGTCATGGCGCGCCCAGCGTCCGCGCGGCGACGTCGAGGTGAGTCCACTCGTGCAGTGAGGACACCGCGAAGCGCACGAGGCTCGTCCCGGCGGCCACGGTCGGAAAGAATGCCGGCAGCACGAGGATCCCTGCTGCACGCAGCCGCCGTGCCGCGGTGAGGCCCTCCGCTTCGGTCGCGAACATGGCGCCCCGGATCGGCGAACGCCTGCCGGCGTTCACCAACCGCTGCGATGTGCTCGCGTCGAGGTGCGCGACGTTGTCCCACAGGCGCGACTGCAGCTCGGCCACCTCGCCGTTCAGGTGCAATCGCGCCGCCGCGACGTTCGCCGCGAGCAGGGGCAGCATGATCGAGTGGCCGAAGACGAGCGGGTTGGCAAACTTCCGCACGACGTGCACGTCCTCGACGCCGGGCAGCACGGCGAATCCACCCGCGCCCCCGAACGCCTTCGAGAGCGAGCCGGCGAGGAGGACGTTCTTCGGCTGCCGGTCGCCGAGGGCGGTGAAGGCGTAGCCGGCGCCGTGGTCTCCCGCGATGGAGATTCCGTGCGCGTCGTCGATGTAGAGGTGGCCGCCGTAGGGCTCGAGCGCAGCGTGCAGTCCGACGACGTCGATCAGGCCACCCATCGAGCCGACGCCGTCGACGAGGACGATCGGCGTGCGGCCCGCCTCCGCGGCGCCCCGCAGCGCGTCGTCGAGCGTGCTCGCATCCTCGAGCTCGAAGCGCCGGACCGGCCCGAACTGTCCCAATACGCCGCGCAGGATCTGCATCGATGCGTGCGCCGTCCTCTCGACGAGCAGTTCGGCGCCGCCGACGCGGATCGGATAGCCGGGCAGCGCGCCTGACGCCAGCAGCGGCAGGACGCCGAGGTGCACGCTGCTGACCGACGTGAAGCACACGACCTGCGCGCCGCGGTACATCTCCGACAGCAGCTCCTCGAGCTCGGCGAGATGCGGAGGGCGCATACGATTGCGCGACGATGAGAAGTGCACTCCGAAGCGTCTGAGCGCCTCGGCCGCGGCGTCGACGAGGGCTGGGTGCTGCTCAAGTCCGAGGTACGAGCAGGAGACGAACTCGACGGCCTCCGTCCCGTCCGCCAAGCGCACGCGCTTGCCGTCGCGGGCCGTGAACTCGTGGCCTGTCAGGCCCTCGCGAAACGCCTGATCGAGGCCGTCCGACGCTCGGGCGATGCGCGATTGGAGCCAGTTCGCAGGAATGGGTTCAGATGTCGTGGTCATGGTCCTTGTGGGAGTCGGGATGGGCACCCTGCGACCATGCGGCGGCAGGGGTTCGGACACGCGGTCACGCCGCCTCCCTGCGCGCGGCGATCCGCGTCGGCGCAGCGGGCGCGTCGGCGAGTCGCCGGGCAGGCCGGCCCGACGTGGTCGCGGCCGCGGCGGCGAGGGCCGCGATCATGGCGCGGGCCTTTACCTGGGTCTCCTCGAACTCGTCGTCGGGGTCCGAGAGCGCGACGATGGCGCCGCCGACGCCGAACGTGGCCCTGCCCTCGGTGACGACGACGGTCCGGATCACGATGCTGAGGTTCGCCGCGCCGCTGAGGCCGAACCAGCCGAGCGCGCCGGAGTAGATCCCGCGCGGGCCGCGCTCGAGCTCGTCGATGATCTGCATCGTGCGCAGCTTGGGCGCGCCCGTCATCGAGCCCCCGGGGAACGTCGCCCGCACGCAGTCGACGGTGGACGTGCCCGGCCGCAGCGTCCCGCGGATCGTCGACACGAGCTGGTGCACGGGAGCGTACGTCTCGACGGCGAAGAGCCGCGGGACGCACACCGATTCCGTCTCGCAGACGGTGTTGAGGTCGTTGCGGACGAGGTCGACGATCATGAGGTTCTCGGCCCGGTCCTTCTCGTTGCTCACGAGGTCGGCCCGCAGAGCCTCATCCTCGGCCGCAGTCGCGCCGCGCGGGCGGGTCCCCTTGATCGGCTTGGACTCCACGACCCGATCCGTGCCGATCGTCAGGAAGCGCTCCGGCGACGCGCTGAGCACGGCGACGTCCGGGAAGCTCAGGAACGCGCCGTAGGGCACGGGGCTGATCTGGCGCAGCTGCCGGTACGCGTGCAGCGGCTCGACGTCGAGCTCTACGGTCGCCGCGTTCGTCAGGCAGACCTCGTACGTCTCGCCGTCACGGATCTCGTGAAGGCAGTCGTGGATGAGCCCGATGTAGCGCTCGCGGCCGTCGCGAAGCCGGACCGGCATGCCCTCGTTGGACCCGAACGCCGACCGGTCGCGCCCGCAGGACACGTCGGGGGCGTCGCCGAGCTCGCGCAGGCGTGCCTCGGTCGCATCGAGCCAGGCGGTCGCGGCCGCCTCGTCGCTGCCCGTCGTCAGGCAGAGCAGATAGGCGACGTGCTCGAGATGGTCGAGCACGAGCATCCGGTCGGCGAACAGCAGCGCGGCGTCGGGCGTCTCGGAGACATGCCGGGCGTCGCCCCCGGTCTCGGCCTTCAGCTCGTAGCCGAGGTAGCCGACGTAGCCGAGGTTGAACTCAAACGGCAGCCCCTCCGGGGCGATCGTCGCCCGCGCGCGCAGCTGCTGGTCGAGGTAGTCGAAGAAGGGCCCGTGCACGCGCTCGGGCGCGCGTCCGGCGCGGTGGATCGTCGTGACGCCCTCGGCGACGCTATGGGTCACGTACTCGGCGTGCGGTCCCGTTCCGTCGCCGAGGAACGAGAACCGCGACAAGCCGTCTATCACCGCGCTGCTGTCGAGCCAGAACCCGTGATCTGATTCGCCGAACAGCGCGTCGTAGGCGATCTGGGCCTCGGGTGCGGGGGCGAGCCGGCGCACATGAACGCGCGCGGCGGCCGACGGGGCCGCCGCGGCACGGCGAGCGCGCCGCGGCGTGAGGTCGCGAAAGCCGGCGATGAGCTCGCGCCCGTAGTCGCTGCAGATCGACTCGGGATGGAACTGCACGCCCCAGATCGGGGCGCTACGGTGCCGCAGCCCCATCGTCACACCGTCCTCGGACCAGGCGATCGCCTCCAGCTCGTCGCCCAGCTCCGTGACCGCGAGCGAGTGGTAGCGCACGGCCGAGAACGGCGAGGGCAGCCCGCTGAAGATGTCGACCCCGGTGTGGTACAGCCGCGAGACGCGCCCGTGCATGGGCTCTGGCGCGTGGCCGACCGTCCCGCCGAACAGGTGCCCGATGCCCTGGTGGCCCAGGCAGATCCCCAACACCGGCAACCCCGACTCGCAGATCGCGCGGGCGCTGATGCCGAAGTCGCGGGTGCGCTCCGGGTGACCCGGGCCCGGCGAGATGACGATGTTGTCGACGTCCCCCAGCGGCACGTGCGACCAGTCGACGTCGTTGCGCACGACGAGCGGGGGCCTGCCGTTCACCTCTGCCAGCAGGTCGAACACGTTGTACGTGAACGAGTCGTAGTTGTCGACGAGCAGCGTTCGCGGGCCTGCGGCGGCGCAACGAGAGGATGTGAGATCGCGTCGCACGCGCTAGCCCGCCGACTCGAGCAGCAGGGGGATCTTGCCGCGCTTCGAACGCGCAAACTCGGCCCGTTCGGCGAACTCCACGCGAAAGCTCGTACAACGCCGGCTGCCGAGGACCCGCTCGAAGTTGTAATCGGCGCGGAGGGCCGCGGCGGCCGCTGCGGTGCTGAGGCCGGCGGCGGCGCGGGGCGACACGACCAGGGCGATTTCGTATTCGGCGCCGTCGCGCACCAGCTGCAGCTGACAGTCCGCGGGATCGACGATCCCGAGGCGCGCGAGCTGTCCCATGAGCAGGTCGTCGGAGATGATCACGCCGTCGACGACGATCGACTGCGCTGTGCGCCCGATGAGCGTGAGCAGCCGTGCGGCGCTGCCGCACGGGCAGGGCTGCGCATCCAGCCGCCCGCGGTCGCCGATGCGGTAGCGAAACAGCGCCATCCCGGTGTCGGTGAGCGGCGTCACCACGAGCTCGCCGGTGCACCCGTCCTCGAGCGGTGCGCCCGTATGCCGGTCGACGACCTCGACGATGATCGCGTCCTCGTGGACGTGGTAGGTGTCCACGGCGGTGTGGGCGCACTGGTAGCCGATCGGCCCCGTCTCGTTCGTGGAGTAGGCGAGCGCGCGCACGTTGAGCGATGGCGCGACGGCCGCAAGCGTCTCGCTGAACGTCGCGTGCATCGCCTCGCCCACGTAGAGCGCGTTGCGGATGCCCGGCGGCCACGGTGCGCCCGCCGCGAGCTCGACGACGAACGCGGGAAACGCAACGAGCGTGTCGATCTCGTGCGTGACGATGAGGTCGGCTGTCTCGTGCGGGTCGAGGATGGCGCCGAGCGGGAAGGTGAGCGCCGGCAGCAGCTGCCCGATCGCCTGGACGAACGTGAAGGCGCCGTTCATCGAACCCGCGTCCAGGCAGTTCGCCACGCGCCGCGGCGGCTCGTCCAGGCACGCGCGCGTGCCGCGCGCGCCGAGCAGGCCGACCTGGCGGGTGAACGACCAGGAGTGATAGAGCACCTTCGGGCGTCCCGACGTGCCGCTCGATCGCAGCACGAGGCCCGGCCCCGGACCATCGAGCAGGAGCGCCTCGGAGTTCGGTGGGCCGTCGGCCGCCAGCTGCGCCGGCGTCATGAGCGCCAGGCGCGCCAGCTCGGCGGGAGCGCTGACGGACTCCACGCCCTCGAAGCGTGCGCGCACGGCGGCGGTCGCCGTGCTCGCACGGACGAGCGCCGCCAGGTTGCGCGTCTGCAGCTGCTCGATCTCCGCACGGTCGAGGACGTCGAGATTCCCGGCGAGGCAGATCTCGCCGGTGTCGGCTAGCCGGGGGGGTGGCGCTACTGCGTGCATCTCGTCTCCTTGGCTCTGAGTCCGGTCGTGTACCGCGGGCGCCCGGCGTGGTCGATGCCTTCGCTGACGGCGGTGAAGGCCCCGTGCGCCGAGACCACCGGCAGGGCCGGCGCCGCCGGCGGGTCGGCGTGCTCGACCGCGACGCCACCGCCGCTGCGCAGCAGCCGCGCCGCGAGGCCGACCACGGCACGGATGAGCGCGAGCCCGTCGTCGCCTGCGTAGATCGCGTGAGGGGGGTGGTGCTCGCCCCATTCGGGCAGCAGCGGCGTCCCATCCGCGACGTTGGGCGGGTTCGCGACGACGAGGTCTACCGTGCCGTCCAGCTCCGTCAGCAGCTGCGGATCGGTGATGTCTCCCTTTCGCAGCGCGATCGGCGTGTCGCCCGCGGTGGCGCGCCGGGCGGCGTTGCGGTACGCGTACGCCAGGGCCGCCTCGTCGCAGTCGACGGCGTGCACGCTGGCCTGCGGGCACGCGTGCGCGATCGCGAGCGCGATCGCTCCGGAGCCCGTGCAGAGGTCGACGACGATCGGGCTGCGTCGCGCCTGCAGGACCTCGAGGCCCCATGCGAGCATCGGCTCGGTGTGGATGCGCGGCACGAACACGTTGGGCCCGACGGCGACATCGATCCCGCCCAGGCGCGAACGCCCAGTGATGTGCGCCAGCGGAACGCGGCTGGCGCGCCGGGCGACGGCCTCGTGCAGCGCAACGCAGGCGCGCGCGTCCACCGCGGTCTCCGGGACGAGCTCATCGGGCTCGACGCCGAGCACGTGCGCGGCGAGCGCCTCGGCGTCCTCGCGCGGAGCCCATACGCCCGCCGCGGCCAGGTGCTGCTCGGCCGCTTCGATTGCCGTCGCGAGGAGCTGAGATCGCAACGCCATCACGTCTGCCCCACCGCGGTCGCCGCGCCGCTCACGCAACTCCCCATCGCCCGAGCGACGCGTCGCACGTCACGCGCGTACGCGGCAACGTCGGCGGCGTAGAGCGACTGCGGTCCGTCGCACAACGCTGTCGGCGGGTCGGGATGGACTTCGACGATGAGCCCGTCCGCGCCGGCCGCGACAGCGGCGAGCGACAGCGGGAGCACGAGATCGCGGCGCCCGGCCGCGTGGCTCGGATCCACGAGCACGGGCAGCGCCGTGCGCTCGCGCAGGACGGCGACCGCCGCAACGTCGAGTGTGAAGCGGTACGCGGTCTCGAACGTGCGGATCCCGCGCTCGCACAGAACGACGTTCGGGTTGTCCTGGCAGAGGACGTACTCGGCTGCCAGCAGCAACTCGTCGATCGTGGCCGCCAGGCCCCGCTTGAGGATCACGGGCAGGCCGCAGCGCCCGATCTCGGTCAGCAGCGCGCCGTTGTGCATGTTCCGGGCGCCGACCTGGAGGGCGTCCGCGACGCCCACGAGATGGTCGAGCTGGCGCGGATCGGTGACCTCGGTGACGAACGGCAGGCCGGTATGCCGGCGGGCTTCGTCGAGCATCGCGATCCCCTCGACGCCAAGCCCCTGGAAGGCATGCGGCGACGAGCGCGGCTTGTACACGCCGCCCCTCAGGACCGTTGCACCCGCGTCGCAGACCGCGAGCGCGGTGGTCATCATCATCGCCCTGGACTCGACCGCGCACGGTCCCGCGATGAGCGCGAAATGGCCGCCGCCCACCGGCGATCCCGCAATGTGGATGACATCGCTCATGCGACGCTCGCCCCCGTCGTGGACACAACGGCCGCGTGCTGCGTGCGGACGTGGATGAGCGCCGCTGCGGCCTCGCAGCGCGCGATCGCGGTCCCCGTGTCGGCGGCCGTGGCAATGACCTGCCCGACCCTGTCCCAGCTCGCCCGCAGCGGGCGCACGCTGTCGCCCGCGGCGACGCTGACCGTGGCCTCGACGATGCCCGGCATCGCCCGCGCCTCCTTGAGCCCGCAGACGTCGACGACCTCGCCGGGCTCGGCGGCGAGCAGGCGCGTGGCCGCCGCGGCAAGCTGCGGCGGACGCTGCTCGAGCTTGGGCCACAGCCCGGCCGCCCAGGCCACGGCGTAGGCCTCGAGGTCGACGCCGAACGCGTGCTCGACGAGATCCGCGATGCGGTCGCCGCCGGTGCGGGTGTGCGACTCGATCACGTGCGCCTCCCCGGCCGCAAGCTTGACCTCGGTGTGCGTCGGTCCTTGCCGGACGCCCATCACATCGAGGAAGCGCGTGACGGACTCCACGATCGTGCTCTCGTCATCGGCGTCGAGCCGCGCCGGCAGGGCGTGCCCGACCTCGACGAATCCCGGCAGCGTGAACTTCTCGGTAACGGCGACGACGACGTGACGCCCGTCGAAGCTCAGCGCCTCGACGCTGTACTCGACGCCGCTGACGTACTGTTCGACGATGAAGCGATCGAGCGGGAAGAACTCGGCGAACTCGTGCTCGCGGCTGCCGCGCAGCCCCTGCACCGCCATCCAGACCCGGTCGAGGTCGGTCGCGTCGCCGGCGAGCATGACTCCGAGGCTGGCGGAGCCGTCCACCGGCTTGACGATCAGCGGGAAGCCGTGGCGACGACCGAAATCCTGCAGCGCCGCGGCATCGGTGACGGGCGCTGCGGGGATGCCCATGACGTGCGAGTCGCGCAGGTGCTCGCGCATCGCGAGCTTGTCGCGCAGGCGGTGGCTGACGAGGTGCGGATTGCCCCGCAGCCCGAGGAGCTCCGCGATCCGCCCAGCCGGTTCCAGGCCCGGCTCGAGGTTCGACAGCACGGCCGCGAACCCCCCGAACGCTTCCTGGGCGGCGACGACGAACGGCCGCAGCATCCGCCAGTCGGTGTAATCGACAAGCACCGCGCCATCGGAGAGCTCCGCGTGCGCGGAGCGGAACGTCGCCGGCGTGTGGATCGCGACGACACGCAGGCCGAGATTGCGAGCCTTGCGCATGAGCTCGGGCCGCGGCCCGAGGAGCAGGATGGCGGGTCGCGACATCACGAGCCCTCCTGCGCCAGCGCGTGCGCCGGCCGGGGCGACGGACCGTTCGCCGGGGCAACCGGCGGGCGGGAGGCGATGCTGCGCTCCGCCGCGCGGACCGCCGGTCCCATCGCCAAGCTGGCGGCGAGGAACAGCGCCCCGAGCACGAGCCACCCCGTAGCTCCGCCGTAGATCAGCATGCCGGTCAGCAGCAGCGGCCCGATGGCCTCCGCCGCGGTCAGGCCCATGCCGAAGAACCCCTGGTACTGACCGTAGCTTCCGACCGGGGCGAGCCCGAAGCTGATCTCGGAGGTGCCGGCCGTCTGGCGCATCTCGCCGACCGTCATCAGCGCGGCGGCCGTGATCAGCAATGCCGAGGCGAGCCACGCCGAGGATCCGATCGACGACGCGGCGTACACGCCGCACGCGGCCAGCAGGAAGGCGCCCGCGAAGCGCACCGACCGCACGGCGCTGGCCATGCCGGTGATGCTTCGTGCCATGCGCACCTGGCAGGTCACGACGACGACCGTGTTCAGGACGAAGACGACCGAGACCATCCAGCGCGGCGCGTCGGTGTGGTTGAGGATCCACAGCGGCAGGGCCACGTCGATCAGCGGCAGGTGCAGGACGAGGACGAGGTTGACGAGGCTGACGATCACGTATGGCCGGTCGCGGAACACGGTGAGCAGGGGAAGGCTGCTGGCGGCGTGAGCCGGGGCTGGTGCCGGCAGCCGCGAGAGCAGGAACGCGGCGATCAGGAAGCTGCAGCCGTCCACCGCAAACGCCGTCAAATACGCAGCGGACGTGTCGATCGTCAGGACGAGGCCGCCGGCGGCGGCGCCGACCGCCAGGCCGATGTTGAGTCGCGAGATGATGAACGCGCGGATCAGGGTGATCCGCGTCCGGTCGACAAGCCCCGCCAGCAACGCCTGCTGCGCGGTCTGCGCGCCGCGCGAGCAGACGGCGTACACGCTGGCCGCCATGATGAACGGCACGACGGACTGCACGACCATGAACGCGGTGGTGGCGGCGGCGGCGAGCCCGCACAGAAGGATCGCGATGCCGCGAGGGCCGCGGCGGTCCGCGAGGTGCCCGAGCGGAACGCCCGCAACGAGGCCGAGCGTCCAGGCGATCGTCAGCCCGAGACCGAGCTCCACCGGGGACAGGCCGACGATGCGCGTGAAGTACAGCGCCGAGCAGACGTAGAACAGGCCGTCGCCGACCGTGCTGCTGAGCTGCGCGAGCGCGAGGATGCGCCGCGCGCGATCCTCGCTCACGGGCTCCGGCCCGCGAGCTGCGTCCGGCGGTACCGCGGACATGACTAGACGCCCACGAAGCTCTCGCGACTGGCCGCGTAGTACCCGCGCAGGGCGCGCTCGAGGCCGGGCGTCATCGCGGCTAGCAGCTCCGGCGGCGGCGTGTACTCCGGGTCGAGCTCCTCGGCGACCTGCGTGTACCAGCGGCGCAGGTGACGCTCCATGCGCAGCGGCCACTCGATCGGGAGCGACCAGTCATACTCGTAGCCCGTCGCGAGCATGTGCGTGACGGTGGCCGCGACGACCTCCGCGCGCGTCATCGGCTGGATCGGCACGCGGATCGGGCTGAAGCGTTCGAGGTCGAGCTCGGGCTCCTCCCCGAGGACGCGGCGTGCCATCTCGCGGGCGAGCAGCGGCGACTGGTGCAGACCGTCGCGGTACGTCCCGGTCATCATCCACAGGCCCGGGGCGGCCTCCCCCAGCAGCGGGAAGCCGTCGAGTGGGACCGGGCGATTGCCGACCTGCAGGCGCCGCAGGCCGCCTTCGGACAGGTCGCGGCGGACTTGGCGATCGGTGCAGCCGAGCAGGAACTGCACGTCGCAGAGCAGCGCGGTGGTGCGCGGCTGCTCGGAGACGATGTTCGTCGCACCGACGTAGACGGTGCCCGCCGTCCGCGGGACGACGTGCAGTCCGCAGGCGAACGCGCGGTTCGGGGTGCGGATCACACTCGTCGGGATGCTCCCGTCCTCGGTGTCGACGAGGGCCGAAACCCCATAGCCGCTGACCATCGGCGGGATCCGACGCGCGGCCTCGGGCACGCAGCCCAGCAGCTCATGGGAACGCGCACCGGCGGCGAGGACGACGATCGGGGCCGAGAGGCGCCGACCGGAGGCCAGCACCACGCCCTGCACACCGTCGCGGGAGTGGCGCACGGCTGTGGCGAGCTCGCCGACCAGCGTTCCAGCTCCCCGCTCGAAGGCGGCCTCGAGACGCGCCAGCAGCGCCGCCGCATCCACTGCGCCCTCGCCCGGCAGATACATCGCGCGCAGCGGCCGCGACGTCGGCTCGGGATCGAGCCAGTCGATATCCGCTGGATCGATGTCCTCGAAGTGCTCGCCGTACTCGACGAGCGCCTGCCTGATGGCCGTGTAATTCGCGGTGTCGACGTCCGGAACGCCGACCGTGTTCAGCATGACGATCGTGCTCTTGGCGGTGCGGATCGCCGCGTCGCCGTCCGCGGACAGAGAGTCCAGCCATTCGTCCCAGAGCGCGGTGGCGCGCACGTCGAGGTCGAGCTTCGCGCGGCCGTCCTCGCTGCTGAGCAGACTCGCGGTCACCTCGCCGAAGCAGCCGTTCATCGCGCCCGCCGCGGCCGTGGCGGCCCAGGGGCGTGCCGGCTCGCCGACTACGGCGACGTGCGTGCCGCGGCGCGTAAGCTCGACGCCGAGCGACAATCCGAGCACGCCGTTGCCGACGATCAGGACATCATGCATCTCATGTGTTGGAACAGCGTTTGACAACGACATCTTCCTTTTTGGTATTTCCCGCCACGCGACGAGGTCGGTGGAACCGCACGCCACACGGAGGACAGTGGTGTGGAACTCGGTCCGCGTGACCGGCGGGTCGAACGATCCGGTCGCCGCGCGCGGCACGCCCCTTCGGCGACATGGCCTTCGCGTTCACTATGACGGGTCAGTCAGATGACAGTGTGCGCTTAGTCACATACAGTTTTTCCGTATGGCCACCAGGGTTGGCGACACTGTGTCGCATGATGGTGCGCCACACTTTTAGCTTGTAGATCGCCGTCATCCCTGTGGCAGGCGACAACGGTCAATGGCACGGCTGGGAGTTCACTGACACGGCGATGGTGTTCGAGTGTGACGGCGAGTGAGCGCGATGCTCGTCGTGCCGTCGCCAGCCGCCGGCGTCTGTCACTCGCGCGCGTCTTCGCCGGCGAGGGCTGAGAGCCTGGTGCGAGATCCGCGCATGCAACGGGCGACGGCTGGCCTTCGGCGGCGACCCGATCCTCCGGTGGCCCGGCCGGCGACGAGCCGTTCTTCGTCGCGTGGATGGTGTGAGACCGCCGTCCGGACTAGGAGATCCAGGCGCACTGAACGCGGGCGGCAACGGGCAAGGAACCAGCCTTGCCGAGTCGAAGTAGGATCCATGACCATCCTGATCGTCGCGGTCGCCGGAGCAGGAGGCGTCTCGGCGCGATACGGCGTCGGGCACGCTACGTCGTCGATGTGGGCGACGTTCTGCATCAACGTGATCGGGTCGTTGCTGCTCGGCATCTTCGTGCACGCCGGACGCCACCTCGATCCCGCGCTGCGCGACGCGATCAGCGTTGGCTTTCTCGGAGGACTCACAACCTTCTCGACATTCTCGATGCAGGCGGTGCTCGAGGCTGATGCAGCCAGGGTCGGCTCCGCAGCGCTCTACGTCATTGCCTCAGTGCTCTGCGGAATCGCAGCCGCCGCAGTCGGTTATCACGGAGCGAAGGGGCTACCGCTGCATCGAGGCTTGCTGTTTTGATTCGGCGGGTCGGTGATGTCCGACACGTAGGAGAAGGTCCCGACCGGGCGGCGAGCTGACTCTCTTTGAGGCTGTCGGCCGGAGTGGCCTGACCACCTTTTGTTGTGTCGCTCGTCGCCGGTCGGGGATGTCCGGCGTGACTTGATAGGAGCGTGGCA
>WUUC01075488.1_pt1 | contig 13256 bp, 11 predicted proteins | sample 6278441 | NCBI WGS metagenome assembly WUUC01 (sample SAMN13675441, study PRJNA597444) | soil metagenome | isolation source: soil | place: USA: Washington | collected 2017-10 | reverse complement strand
CGAGCGGGATCGGCGCGGCGTGCATCAGCGCGACGAACACGTACCCGACGCCGAACGCGCGGGCGAGCCGCAGGCCACGGTCCGTGTGGCGCTCGCAGGCGTCCCAGCGCTCCAGCACGTCCTCGGCGGTCGCGAGCCACCACAGCGTTTCGAGCAACGGCGCGCATTCGGTGTCGTCGAGTCCGTCGACGAGCGCGGCGGCACGGTCGGCGGCGCGCGCGGAGGCCGCGATCGCGCCGGTGCTCTGGTGTGCGTGCGCGAGGCCGGCCCACGCCGCCGCCTCCAGCAGCGGGTCGTCCGCGAGGTCGAGCGCGGCTTCGGCGTGGCCGCGGATCCCGTCGAAGTCGGCGGCCAGCAGATGATCGCTGGCGAGCTCGAGTTCCAGCAGGACCGCCGCGCGCGAGCGCCGCTCCGGCAGCTCGGCGAGCGTCCGGTGCAGCAATGCGCGTGCCTCACCGTGACGGCCGAGCGGGTGCTGCAGGCGCGCGATGTACGCGACCGCTCGCGCGCGCAGCTCGTGCGCGTCCGGCGGGAGCGCGGCCACAACCTCGGTCAGCACGTCGCAGGCCTCGGTCAGCTGCCCGGCGCCGCCCAGCGCCGCGGCCTGGGCCACGAGCAGGCCTGCGCGCCGCTCGTCGCCGCCGCCGAGGAGGCCCAGGGCCGCTGTGTACCAGTGCGCGGCGGTGCCCGGCGAGCGCCGCGCCGTCGCCTCGGCGGCCTGGACCAGTGTCGCGAGCGCCTGCTCGTCGCCGCGCTGCGCCGAGCGCTCGACGTGGTCGGCCAGCACGCTCGGCGGCGCGCCCTGCGCCCGCAGCGCCGCCGCGGCCCGGGCATGGGCCGCGAGCCGCCAGCCGGCGCCGGCCGTGTCGTAGACGGTGCGCCGCACGAGCGGGTGGCGGAACGCGAAGCGGCGCGGGTTCTCGGTCGCCCGCACGAGATCGGCGGCGACCAGGGCGTCGAGCGCCGGGAGCGGGTCCTCGAGCTCTGCGACCGCCGCCGCCAGGTCGATGTCGAACGGCTCGCCCGCGACCGCCGCGCCGTCGAGCAGCCGGCGCGCGTCCGGGTCCAGGGCGCTGAACTCGCTCGCGAGCGCCTCGGCCACGCCGTCGCCGCCGCGCGCGAGCTGGAGCAGGAAGAACGGGTTGCCGGCGCTCTCGGCGACGATCCGCTCGTCCGGCACGAGCGTCCGAGCGTCGTCGTCGCTGAGCGGCTGCAGCTCGATCCGACCGCACGTGCCGTCGCGGCAGGCGCGTTGGACGGCGGCGGGCAGCGCGCCGGGCACGGGCCGGAACGCGATCGCCATCAGCACCGGCGCCGCGGGCGGATGGCGGAGCAGGTGGCAGACCAGCTCGACCGTCGCGGCGTCCGCCCAGTGCAGGTCATCGAGCGCCAGCACTACCGGTCCGCGCTCGGCCAGGCCCTCGAGCAGCTCGCCCACCGCTCGGTGCGCGCGGAACCGCTCAGCGTCGAGCGCGCCGCCGGCCAGCACGTCGTCGAGGGAGCGTCCCTGGGTGCGCAGGTGGTCGTCGAGCGCGTCGATCACGGGCCCGTACGGGACGCCGGTCTCGAACTCAGAGCCGCGGCCGGAGAACACGGGCACGGGTCCGGCCAAGGCCGCCAGCTCGGCCAGCATCCGGCTCTTGCCGAGCCCGAGCGCGCCGGTGATCGCCAGGCAGGCGCCGGCGCGGCGGCGGCGCACGTCGGCCAGCGCCGCCTGGAGCGCGGCCAGCTCGCTCGCTCGGCCGATCAGCATGCGCCGATACTCCCAAAATTGAAGGGGATCCCCCATACCACTCAGCGGGGGCTTCCGGAAGAGTCGCGCGGTGACCCGCATCCTGCTCGCCGCCGTCCTCCTCCTCGCGCTCGCTCCGGCCGCGCACGCCGTCATCCCCTCCGGCCCGCTGGTCCGTGACGCCTATGACGTCTGGACGATCGGAGACTCCTACGCCTCGGGCGAGGGCGCCCCCGACGTGGACGGGAACTACAACGACGACGGCGACGTCTTCGAGGATCAGTTCGAGGACTGGGACACGCGCTTCGGCGGGCCGCCGTCGACCCCGGGTGCCAACCAGGACTCGACGCGCTGCCACCGCAGCGGACACACATCGACCAGCGCCGTGGCGACGGCGCGGCTGCGCGCGGCGTTCCCCGACGTCGACGTGCGGTGGACGTCCGTGGCGTGCGGCGGGGCGTCGATCCACGAGACCGGAAAGTTCGGCGGCGATCCGCTCCCCAACAAAGGCGGGATTCTCAGGCCGTACGACGGCGCCGAGAAGATGGGGAAGCGGGGGATCGGCGCTGACAAGCTCGTCCCTGCCGTCTATCCGCCGCAGATCACGCAGATCAACACCGCGTTCAACGGCCGGGTCGACGCGCTGCTGATGAACCTCGGCGGCAACGACGCCGGGTTTGCCGAGCTGATCCAGCAGTGCCTGAACATCTTCGTGCTCGGCGACTGCCACACCAACGCCGACCTCAACGCGTTCGTCACGCAGAAGCTCGGCACGCTGAACAGCCGGTTCAACCGGCTCGCGCTCGCACTCGAGGGCAATGCGCAGACGGGTGACCCCGAGCTCGAGCAGCCGCCCCGCGACGTGTTCCTGACCAAGGCGCCGATGCCGCTGCGCCCCGACGGCCCGACGAGCCTCTGCAACGGCACGCCCCCCGGCGGCTTCGAGAAGGACCTCAAGGCGGTCGAGACCCAGTGGCTGATCGACCGGGTGGTCAACCCGCTCAACGCGCGCTTCGCGACCGAGGCGTCCGAGCACGGCTGGCACATCGTCGACGCCCACGTCGAGGAGTTCCACGGCCACGCGATCTGCACCGCCGCGCCGGAGAACTGGATCAACCACAACCTCCAGGCGCTGCGCAAGCAGGGCGAGCTGGACGAGACCGAGGGGCTCCCGATCGCGGTCAGCGGCGGCATCGCGCACCCCAACCGCGACGGTTACGCGGCGATCGGCGCCGCGCTGTTCAGCCGCATGCTCGAACCCTTCGTGGAGCACTACACGCCCGACAGCGCGCCCGCGACGACCACGACCTCGACCGCGACAGGCTTCGCGGTGGGCGTCGACGACAGTGCGCTGGAGCCTCTGGCGTCCGGCTACTGGCACCGCATCCGGGTGCAGCGACTCAATGACAACGGCGCCGTGGTCAACTTGCCCAACGCGCCGGACGGCCTGCGCGAGCTCCCGTACGAAACCAACAACGCCAACTACGCGCTGACCGGCCGCTTCTTCGTCGTCGCCCGCGCCTGCGGCCCGCTCACGCGTAACGGCATCCGAGGCTGCAGCCCGGCGACCGCCGCGCTGCCGGTGAGCACGTTCGTGCCGGCCAAGCCGGTCGACCTGACCGCCGACGGCAGGGCGCCAAAGGGGCTGTTCTTCCCGTCGCCGGGGATCACCGTCAAGTGGAAGCACGCGAACGCGCTCTCGGCGCACGACACGCGCCGGACCATCGTCCGGCTAGTCAGCGGTCGCACCGTGATCGAGCGGACCGTTCCGGGGCCGTTCACGAGTACTCGGGTGACCGGGCTCCAGGACGGCCGGACGTACTCGATCACGGTGCGTGCCTGCAATGACGGCGGACGCTGCTCGACCACGCTCGGCCCGGTCCTGGAAACCGCCGACCAGGGAGCCTCTCCGCTGGCACAGCCGGGACTGCTTCAGGAGATCGAGATCGCCGTGGAAGGGCTGCCGTGCCTGGACACACCGGTGATCTTCGACCCGGAGCTGCCGGGCGTCGAGGACCCGACGCCGACGTTCCAGCCGTCCTGCCCGGGTGAGCCGTCGGTCGGCGTGCTGCGGCTGGCGCGGCGGACGATCACCGCGCGGGCCGGCCGGCCGGCGGCGGTCGACCTGCGGTGGCGCCATCCCGCGCGGTGGCGCTCGCTGCGCGACGTTTCGGTCCAGTTCGTGGGCCGGAGAGGCGTGCTGGCGACGCTGCGTTTCGACCAGAACACGAACCGGCTGACGTTGCTGCGCCGCGGCTCCCGCCGCTCGATCACGGCGGAGCGTCGAGGGCGTCTGAAGGTCGGCGGCATCAACGTGCGCGCAGGAGCCGTGCAGGGCTCGGGCCCGACGGGCGCGGACGTGCGGCTGCGGTTCGCGGTCACCCTCCCGCGCACGGCCGGGCCGCGGGTCGGGATCTCGGTCGGGGCGAGCGACGATACGGGGCGCGAGCAACCCGTAGTGGCCGCCGGTCAGATCCGGGTGCGCCGATGACGCTCTTCGTGCTCACCCACCATCACGACCCGGCCGACTGCGGCGCCGCGATCGCGGCCTGGAAGGGGTTCGACAGCCCGTTGCGCGGGTTGCCGATCGTCGCCTCCTGCATCTCCGGCGGCCACCGCGCGTGGTGGCAGGTGGACGCCCCGGACGCCGCCGCGGCGCTGGCGCAGCTGCCGCCGTTCGTCGCGGCCCGCACCGAGATCGAGGCGGTGCGCGAGGTGCTCGTGCCATGAGACTCGCGATCGTGGTGACCGCATTCCTGTGGGCCGCCGCCGCGCCGGCCGGCGCGCAGACGATCAGCCTGACCGGCGCGGACGGCGCCATCAGCATCACCACCGCCGACTTCCCACTCCGGGCGGTGCTGGAGCAGTCGCCCGCGCTCAACGTCAACCCGGATTTCCCCGGCCTGAGCCTTGGGCCGGGGTGCCAGTTCTCGGGCGTGCCCGCGTTCAACCCGATCGGTGCGCCCTTCCGCTACAGCTGCAACGCGGGCGTTCGCCCGGACTTCCGCGTGACGTCGGGGCCGGAGACGGACATCGTCCTCAAGCGCAACCAGGGCCCGGACGACAGGTTCACCGTCACGGCGAACCTCGGTGCCGGGAACGACACGTTCTTGTTCGCCGGACCCGGTCTCGCCGGGGGCAACACGGTGAACGCGGGCGACGGACGCGATGCCGTCACCTACTCCCTGTGCGACTGCCCGGCCGGCGTCATCGCGGGCCTGGACAATCGCGGCGGGCTGACCGGGTTCGAGGGGCTCGTGGGGTCTCCCGGACCGGACACCCTGACGGGGCTGGCGGCGGGCGCGGTGCTCGAGCCCTTCTCGGCGCCGGAGATCGACGGCGGTGCCGGCGACGACACGATCACGACCGTCAACGGGCTCGCTGAGCTGGTGTCGTGCGGGGCCGGCAACGACCACGCGATCGCGGAGGCGGCCGACAACGTCCTCTCCAACTGCGAACGGATCGACCTGATCGCCGGCGCGCCGGTCATCGGGGCTGGGCCGTCGGGGATCGTCGGGAGCTCCAGTGCTCGTTTCGAGTTCGCGCTCGTGGGGGCGAACCCGCCGCCCGGGCGCTTCGAGTGCGCGCTGGACGGCGGAGCGTTCACGCCGTGCGCGTCGCCGGTCGAGCTGAGCGGGCTGGGCGAGGGAGCGCACGTCTTCGCGGTCCGCTACCACGCGGACGGCGCCGATCCGGGCGAAGCGGTGGAGCGGCGGTGGACGGTGGACACGGTCGCCCCGCAGGTGATCTTCGACACGGCGCCGTCCGGCGAGGGCAATCCGGCGGAGGCGCTGATCGCGTTCCATTCGAGCGAGCCGGACGGGGCGACGTTCCAGTGCAGCCTCGACGCCGCGCCGGTGGTGGACTGCTCGAGCCCGCATCCGCTGACGGGCTTGACGGCCGGCGCGCACAGCTTCACGGTGCAGACGACCGATCGGGCCGGCAACGCGTCGGTGCCGGTAACCGCGACGTGGGTGGTCGGGGGCGTGGTGATTCCGCAGCCCGCGACATGTTCCGCCGGAGGCGAGGTCGGGTTCGGCGTCATCCGGGTGGTGGCGCGCGACGTGAGCGCGTGCTTCGTGCCCGAGGCGGGCGCGCAGGTGTCGCGCGGGCCGGTCACGCTGAACGGCATCTCGCTGACCCCGGTGCCGGGAACGCGGATCATCGTGTCGACGAGCGCGGTACGCGCGGACGGTCCGGTGGTCGTGGGCTTCGGAAGCCTGCTCTCGTTCCGGCTGCCGGGCCTCGACCTGGACGGCTCCGGCGGCGCGCTGGACGCGGGCGGCGTCCTGCAAGCGGCCGGGCTGCCGGTGTTGCCGGCGATCGAGGTCAAGTTCGGGTCCGCGGACGGCGGGAACACGAAGGTCACGCTGCGGGTGGAGTTGCCGGAGGCGGCGTTCCGACGGCTGCCGGGATCGCCCGAAGGTCTCACGGTTGAGGTCTCGCCGACGTTCTCGAACGACCGTGGCGTCACCGGCGCCGCGCGGATCGTCGTCGGCGAGGTCTACCTGTTCGGCAAGTTGAAGCTCGAAGACCTCGACCTGGCCTACGACTTCGGCGCGGGCGTGTTCGACGGTTCGGTCACGATCGGTCTCTCGCGCGCCGCCCCGGGGCTCGCCGAGCCGGCGGTCACGGCGTCGATCAGCCTCGGGCCGACAACGTCCGGCTGCGCGCTCCGCAAGCTCGGGCTGCAGGCGTCGAACCTCAACCGGCACGTCGGCTACGGCGTGTTCGTGCAGCGCCTCGGCGGCGCGTTCGAATGCGGCGGCGGCGCTCTGCGGCTCTCGGCGAACGCCGGCGTGTCGCTTGGCCCCCGGATCTCGGTCGGAGACTTCGAGGCCGAGGCACTCTCGCTCGACGGCACGGTCGTGCTGACGATCCCGACCGGCTCCGGTCCGGTCTCGCTGGAGATCATGGGCACGAGCAAGATCGTCGACATCCCCATCACGCAGCAGACGGTCAAGTACACAACGCCTGCGCAACTCGAAATCAGCGGCTCGATCGATCTCACGGTCGCCGGGTTCGGTGCCCGTCTGGAGCAGCGCAACAGCTGGGCCACGCCCGAGGCGTTCAACATCGAGGCGTTCGGCGAAGCGAGCTTCTTCGGCCTGCAGGCGTCCGCCGAGGGCGTGTTCTCCAGCACGGGCTACGCCGTCTGTTTGGGGAGGCCCGACGCCCGCTTCGGCTTCGGCAAGGAGTGGTTCGAGCCGGTGCAGTCCTGGTCGCAGGGCTGCGATGTCGGGCCGTTTCGCACCAGCGCCGCCGCCGCCCAGGCCGGGCAGAAGACGTTCCGCGTCACGCCGGGCCGGAAGCTCGTGATCGTCGCGGCCCGCGGTGCGGGTGCGCCGCCGAAGATCGTGGTTTCCGGCCCCGAACGGACGATCCGGACCCCGGACGGGCCGGGCGCGCTCAGTACCACGCAGGCGATGCTGGCCCAGGACACGTCGGCGAATACGACGTACGTCGCACTGTTCTCGCCGCCGGCCGGGACGTGGCGAGTGACCGGCGCGACCAGCGTGCAGGTGGCGGACGGTCTGCCGCCGGTGCGCGTGAAGGCGCGCGTGCGGCGCGGCGTGTTGACCTGGTCGGCTCGCGGTCTGGTGCGCGGGCAGCGTCTGGAGTTCGTGGAGCGTGCGCGGGCGGGCGAGGCCGGCGTGCTGCTGACGACGCGCCGGGCGCGCGGCCGGTTCCGCTTCACTCCCGACCCGGCGCTGGGAAGCCGGCGGCGGATCGAGGCCATCGTGATCAACGCCGGGATGCCGCGCGCTACCTCGACCGTGGCCCGCTACACGGTCCGGCGGCCGGCGCGCCCGAAGCGGGTCCGGGCGATCCGGCTGCGGTCGCGCATGCTGACGTGGAGGCGCGACCGCAGCGCGGTCGAGTACATCGTCGCCGTCACCCGGGCGGACGGGACGACGACCACGCAGACCACGAAGCGTCCGCGGCTGCGTGTGCCCCGCGACGTGCGCCGCGTAGCGATCGTGGCCCAGAATGCGGCGGGGCGCACCGGACCGGTGACTACGGTTCGACCTCCTCGCCGGTCTGGGCGTCGAACAGGATGATCGCGCCGGCCGGGCAGGCGCGGGCGGCGGCGCGCAGCTGATCGTCCGTGCCCGGGCCGACCACCTCGGCGACATCGCCGGTGAGCTCGAACACGCCGGGCGCGACGTGGACGCAATCGCCGTGCGCGAGGCAGGCGCCTTCGTCGATCTGGACGGTGAGGGTCATGCGGCCTCCCTGATCGGGGTGTCGATGAGGCGGCGGGCCTCTCGCAGCCCGCCCGGGTCGTTCATCAGCACGACCGCGACGATCCGGCCGTCGCGCTCGTAAAGGAAGTTGGCCCGCCCGCCAGGCCCCTTTAGGTTTCTCGCGCCGCGCGGGTTGCCGATCACCTGGATGCGGACGCCGTGCTGGTCGGACCAGACGAGCGGCGGCTGCTCGGCGCGCGGCGGCAGCCCGAGCATCGCGCGCGCGGCGGCCGTGCCCTGGCGGGACGCCGCCTCCCAATGGGCGACGCCGGTGGCGTCGCCGGCGGCGAAGACGTTCGGGATCTCGGTCCGGCCCTCGGCGTCGACGGGGATGCCCTTCGGCCACGGCGTCCAGTCGGTCGCGGGCCGGACGCCAACCGCGACGAGGATCTGGTCGGCGCGGATGAGCGTGTCGTCGTCGAGGTGCAGCGTGCCGTCGTCGCGCACGCCGATCAGGCGGCGGCCGAGCTTGAGCTCGACGCCGGCTTGCTCGTGCAGCGCGCGCAGGTGGTGGCCGCCGCCCGGGCCCATCAGCGCGTCGAACGGGTTCGGGACGGCATCGATCACCGTCGCCTTGACGCCGCGGGCGACGGCGGACGAGGCCACCTCCTGGCCGATCAGCCCGGCGCCGACGATCGCGATGTGCTCGCTGGCGGCGAGCGCGTCGTGCAGCCGGAGCGCGTCGTCGAGCGTGCGCAGGACGTGGACGTCCTCGCGGTTCGCCAGCGCCGGGATCATCACCGGGTTCGCGCCGGTGGCGATCAGCAGGCGGTCGAAGCGCAGGTCGTCGAGGCTCGTGATGCGCGTGTCCGTGCACAGGTCGACGTCGTGGTCGCGGTGCCAGGTGTCCGGCCGCAGGGCCACGTGCGGGCGCTGCCCGGCGAGGATCGCCTTCGACAGCGGTGGGCGGTCGTACGGCGCGTGCGGTTCGGCGCCGAACATCGTGATCGGGCCCTCGTGGCCGTTTGCGCGCAGCGCCTCGGCGCAGCGCTGGCCGGCCAGTCCCGCGCCGACGATGACGATCCTCATGCGTTTGCTCCCTTCATCGCGGGCGCGGTGCGGCGCGCCGGCTTCTTCTTGCGGAGCCGCGCGACGAGCAGCGCTGCCGCCGGAACGGCGGTCGCGAGCATGAACGCGCGCAGCCAGGACGAGCCGGCGTCGGTCCCCGCGCCGAGCGTGTGGATCAGCCCGAGGACGTAGACGACCGGAGTGGCGCGGTGGAGGTTGCGCCAGCGCTTGCCGCCGATCTTCCGGCGGGCGTAGTAGGAGAGTCCGAGCGCGGCGGCGAGGTAGCCGCCGATGATCCCAAGGCCGACATAGGCGGGCTTGTAGGCGATGACGAACGGCACCGCGATGCCCGTGACGCCCGGCTTGAGGAAGTCGTCGGGCAGCAGCGCGAGACCGTGGACGGCGATCGCGACCATGCTGGCCAGCGCCGAGTGCTCATGAAACGCGACCAGCGCGCGGCGGCGCGGCGGCGCCCCGCCGAGCCCGGCGGCGAGCGTCAGCCCGATCAGGACCGAGGCGGCCACCAGCACGAGCGCGACGACGCCGGCCGAGCGGCTGAGCAGCCACCAGGCGTGTTCGTGGGTGTCGGGAGTCATGCCGGGATGGCGAGTCGAACGACGGGATGAGGGCGGACGGCGCCGTGACAGATGTGGGTGCCGTCGTCGAGGAACGTGATTCCGCCGTGGCGGCGCAGCCAGCGGCCGGCGCCCGCGGGGCCGGACAGCAGCGCGGCCTTCGCCAGCGCCTCGGCCTCGAGCGCGGTCGGCGCGAGCGCCGTGGCGCCGATCACGCCGGTCCAGGCCGGCTCGCCGGTCGCGGGGTCGAGGATGTGGTGGCGCGGCGTGCCGTCCTCGGCGCGCCACAGGCGCCGGTCCAGCCCGGACGTCGCGACCGCGCCGTCCGTCAAGCGCAGCCGGTGGACGGGCTCGGCGGTGAGCGGATGGCGAACGTCGACGTCGAACGGCTCGCCGTGGGGCGCGCGGACGCGCAGGTCGCCGCCGCAGTCGATCGCCCAGCGTTCGCTCGCCGCAAAGCGAACCGCGAGCAGATCGGCGGCCAGGCCCTTGCCGGTGCCGCCGGTGTCGAACCGCAGCCCGGGCGGACGGCGGATGCTGCGCTCGAGCACGACCGCGTGCCGCCAGGCCGCGGAAGGATCGGGGTTCGCGGCCCGGCGGCGCGGTGCGGCCGCGAGCGCGTCCGGGAGCGCGATCTCGGGCTCCCGGCGGTCACGGTCATAGCCGGCCGCTTCGAGCGCGCCGGTCAGCGTGGGGTCGACGAGCCCGCCCGTGCGCTCGGCGGCCCACAGCGCACCCGCAACGGCCGTCCGCAGCAGCGGCGAGGCGGGCACCTCGGGCTGCTGGGCGGCGTTGAAGCGGCAGAGTTCGCTGTCGGGCCGGAAGCGGCTGAGCGTGGACTCATAGCGCGCCAGAAACGCACGGCAGGACGCCAGCGTCGCGTCGTCGGCGCACACGATCCGGGCATGGCTGCCCATGCAATCGAAGGTGTGATCGGTCATGAGGACTGGGTGGACATCGGCGGCGGCGCGGGCGCCGGGCGGACGAAGCGGACGGTCATGAGGACTGGGTGGACATCGGCGGCGAGGCCGGAGCCGCTGGCGCGGGTGCCGGAGCGGCGGGGGCGGGCGCAGGCGCCGGAGTGGACGGGGCGGGCGCCGAACTCGAGGTGCTCGGCGGCGGCGCGGCCGCAGCCGGAGCGGACCGGCGGCGGGGCTGCCGGTGCTCGACGATCCGGGTCACGATCACGCGCCGGACGAGCACCTTGCGCGGGGCGGGCGGCGCCGCCGCGACCTGCACCGGCGCGCCCTTGCCGATCGCGGGATCGGCACCGGCGCGCATCTGAAACGCGAGCAACGCCACGATCGCCAGGAAGAGCCCGAGCGAGATCGCGATCACCGGAAACGGCCCGGGCTTCGCGATCGGCGCGCGCGGCGGCCGCCCCCCACCCGCCGCGGTCTGGCGGCTCGCGCCGGACGGCGGCGCAGCGCCACCGCCGGTCGACGGCGTCGTGGCGGGAAGCGGCTCAGTCGGCGCCGGCCCGGCCCGTGCCGCCTCGACGCGCGGAGCCGCGTCAGCGGAGCCCGCCGGAGCGTCGTCGCTTCGCGCGGCCGCCGGCCCAGCGAGCGCAGCGTCGCCGTGAGCGACACCCTCCGCGGCCGGGACGGCACGCGCAGCGTCGCGCGGAGCGGTCGAATCGAGGCGCGCGGCATCCCGCGCGGCGGCGGCCGCGGCCGGGACGGCACGCGCAGTGTCGAGCGGGGCCAGCGGGGCGGTGTCGGGGGGGCGGCGAAGGGTGGGCGGATCGTCGCCGCGCCACTCCGCGCGCTCGGCCGGCGTGTCGGCCAGCCGCGCGCGGCGCTTCGCGGCGGCGGCTTGGGCGGCGCCGGCGACGCGCGGGTTCGACCAGAGCGGGTCAGTCATCGTCGTCGTCACCGCCGCGACCGCGACCGCGGCCTCGGCCGCTGTCGTCATCGTCATCGTCGTCGTCGTCTTCGCCGTGGTCGTCGTCGAAGTCGTCGTCGTCGAGGTCGTCGTCGTCCCAGTCGTCGTCGTCATCGCCGCGCGAGTGGTGGCCGCTGTCGTCGGAGCGGCTCGACGAGTTGCGGGCGGGCGCGGCCGGAGCCGGCGCCGGGGCGGCGGCGGCCGGGCGCGAGGACGCGCTCGATGCCGGAGCGGAGGCGGTGCGGCGGGTCCCGCCGCCGCCACCGCCGGAGGACGCCTTGTCCTTGCGAACGACGTGGATCGTGCGCCGGATCGTCTTTGTCTTGACCTCGACCGTCGGCGTCGCGGTCGGCTGGGCGGCGGTGGTGATGGGCGGCGGCGACGACGGCAAGGCGATCGCCGCACCGGCGACGCCACCGAGCGCCGAGAGCACGGCGACGGCGGCTATGACGGGGGTGCGCAGGCTCATGCCTCCACCATCGGCCGCGACCCCCCAAGCGTCCGGCAGGCCTCAGGAAAGCTTTGGCAAAGGTTGCGGCGACGTCAGCCGGCGCCCGTGATCTCCACGGCGACGGTCTCCGCGTCCGGCGCGATCAGGAGCACGTTGGCGCGGATGTCCTCGAGGTGGACCCGCACCGCCTCACTGCCGATCCCCGCGGGTACGTACACCGCGAACAGGACCTCGGTCGTCGCCGGCGTGATCCGGGTGCGCCGGTCCGGCCCGTGCAGGACGGTCGAGACGATCCCCGCTCTGTCGGCCATCATCATGTCTCCCGCGCGCAGCGTGCGCTCGGCGCCGCTCAGCTGCACGTACGTGTCGCCGTCCGCGGTCGCGTCCGCGCGCAGCGGGAGCTCCAGCGCCGCGACGTCGTGACCGGCGGTGAGCACGAGGTTGCGCAGCTCGGCCATGAACATCGCCTCGACGAGCGCGGCACGGGTCGGGATCGGCCGGCCCTTGCGCGCGACCGATTCCCACTGGCCCCGCACGTGGTAGGTCTTGCCGTGCGTGCGGTAGTAGTCGGCGTAGGCGGCGAGCCGCGCGGCGTCCGGTTCGACTGCGCGCAGCGCCTCTTCCAGCTCGCGCTTGCGCGCCTCGAGCGCCTCGCAGCGCTGCGGGTTCTCGACTCCGCGCATGACCAGCGCGCCGGCGAGCGCGCCCGGAAAGGCCGCGAGCCACGATTCGGTGACGTCGATCAATCGTCGTCGCCGCCGCGGCCTCGACCCCGGCCGCGTCCGCGGCCGCTGGAGTCGTCGTCGCCGCTGCCCGGGCCGCTCGAATCGTCGTCGTCGACGGTCGGCGCCGCGGTCGGATCGGGCGCCGGCGTCGCGGTCCGCTTGGGGCGCGGCGACCGTTTCGGCCGCGGAGACGCCGTGGGCGTGGGGTCCGCTGTCGGGTCCGCAGTGGCCTCCGGGGCGTCATCCGGCGCGAGCCCACGGCCCGCGCTCAACGGCTCGGACGATAGCCCGACGCTCTGCCCGGAGAGCGTGCTCGCGGCGGACGTCAGGGCGGCCGCCAGCACCAGGCCGGCGACGGCCGCGACTGCGATCGCCAGGTTTCGGCGCCAGCCGGTCATGCCATCTCCTCCTCGCGTGCGGGAAGTGGTTCGGTCGGAGCGTCGCCGTCTGTCAGCGGCAACGTGAGCGTCCCGACGGCACCGCCGCCCGGCGCATTGGCCAGCGTCACCGTGCCGTCCCACCGGCCCGCCAGCTCACGCGCGATCGGCAGGCCGAGACCCGTGCCGCGGCGACGCGACGCGCGCCCGACGGCGCCGCGGTGGAAGCGGGCGAAGATCGTCTCCTCCTCGCCGG
>WUUC01216038.1_pt1 | contig 13259 bp, 21 predicted proteins | sample 6278441 | NCBI WGS metagenome assembly WUUC01 (sample SAMN13675441, study PRJNA597444) | soil metagenome | isolation source: soil | place: USA: Washington | collected 2017-10 | reverse complement strand
ATGCCTGTAAAAGTATCATACTTAGAAGTATTCAAAGTTACTACATTATCAGTGCTTCGAGGGAGTCCTATACCAGAAGCACTAGCATACATACGCGCTACATCATGAACTCTAGAGAATTCCAGCCACGATGTTCCGTTATATACATAAAGTCTATCATCTTGATCAGAACGCATTACAGGCTTTCCTATATATGGTGCCCCAGGAAAAGCCGCTACTCGTTCCATACCAGCAGCAGTATCAATTTTATCCATATTGTCACTAATATCAGTAGTGACATCTACAGGATCATCGGGAGTTGAATCTTCTGGCTTTCTAAGACTAAGTCTTGTCGTTGTTGTAGCCATTAGTAATCATATCCCTGATCATCAGACAATACTGTAATTACCTGATATGTTTCCTGATGTTGTTGTTTCTCCCTAGTCTTCTGGCCTGCTACATCAAAATTAAATTCTTGAGCTTTATTTCCAACTGACGTCCAGTCCTCATCCATTTCATAAGCAGATTTCAATACATACTTAACTACGGCAAGATGGTATCCCACAGGGAGATCTATTTCATCCGCATCCAATGCAACATCTACCGGATTGCGATAATAAAAAAGCTTAAGTCCCTCTGTAACAGCAATATCAGGTATTGGCCACAATTTAAAATTATTAGCAAAGGTACACCAATATTGAGGATTCCCTTGACTATGAGAAGGTCCATCCCATCGATCGATGATCTCATCAAATTCTTGCAAACTCTTGCCTTGCAATCTAGAATATGATTGTGTTGATTCACGGCGATAACTAAGACTACGTAGCATTTGCAAATCAGCAGGAAAAGTATAATCTTGCTGTCCTAGTACTGTATCAGTAACTACTATCTTTTCAAGAGTTTCAGGATTTTGTTGTATTATTTCTCGTTGAGCATCATTAATAAAGTTAATAATATCATCGTCAGTAAGTTGAACAGCTGATTCATCTCCAAATGTACGCTTAACTCTAGACTTAACTTCTTCCACATTCATTTCACTCGCCTTCCATTCATAGTATTTAGCTTAATCAATTCTCCTTTACTGTCGCGAATTCTAGCGGTAAAAGGTGATCTATCTGTAGCTAGAAAATGAAACAGATCTGTACGTTCTTCAAGTTCTTCTAGATCTTTTTTAAGTCTAAAAGCTTCCTGTGCTTTTTCCAATGCATCAAGTTTAGTAAGAATATTATTTTCATTATTAACACGACCTTCCCACAGATCAGCCAGTACTTGAATAGGATCATCTTCATCTCCCATAAACCTAATTGCATAAGGTATTTTATCTGGGAGACAATGACAAATAGCATAAGGTTTTGATTTTTCTGGATCAGTTCTATTTTTCGGCGGTATCCATCTCAATTCAAGATACGGATCAAAATCCTGTAGAATTTCAGAGAATCTAAGCCATTTGTCACTAACAAAGTATCCTTCCTCTGTCATCACAAGAGGATTATCAAATTGATGCATTACGCTGATACTCCATAATTCTTAAGAACAAGTTCAAAAGGATAGTTACTTGAAGCATGGAAGACACCATTAGCACCATTACCTTTAAAGGCTATACCTACAGTTACAGTGTCATCTTCCAAATCATCTGCTACTACATCAAAATGCTTAGGCCCTTTTCCTCTCAAATAGGTATTATCAGGATACCAGCCAGGATCACCATCTGGCGATGGAACAGCTGCTTCAGAACTAAGATATCTTTCTGCTGCTCCCGCAACTATTATGGCTAGATCAAATTTAGATGTAGCATGAGGAAATATCAATCCATTAGTTTGTACTTCTATTCTATCTCCTATTTCTGCATCAATAGTAACTGAAAAAGGTTCAACAGGTGCTGTTTGATTAAGAATTGCCCAAGCACCTGCTGTATCAGGAAGAGGATTTATATCTCCACTAGTAAATTTAGTTCTTTCTAGCCCTTTCAATCCTCCTCTAGGATTGGTATAAAATTCAAGTCTCAAATCATTGAGAGTTTTACCCACTCCATCCATCCCCAAAGTATCAACATAATAGCTTCTTTCTAGATCAGCCAAACTAGGCATTTTAGCCCTCAGTAATATTAGACATACGACCGTGAGAGTTACGACGATGCGTAGCAAATTGGCAATATTGATACATAGTTGCCTGCCACGCATCAAAAGTACCTGCGGAAGTAACAACTCGCTGCCACATAGAACCGTCTCGGTCTAGCCATGACCAATCCCCCATGCGGAAAAGTTTAAGTTCCTTCTCATTAAGAAAGAACATATTTCCCCACGGACAATCCGTGTCACTAACTACAGGAATTTCTCCATCATCAGTAGTAAAAGCGAGACCTGTAAATCCGCCTTCAAATTTCTGCGTATTAACAATTTGCCTCTGCTGAACAAGAAGATTAAAGTAAGCTCTACGAACACCTTTAGAAGTAAGAATAACTGTAGTATTTCCGCCATTAGTTTGAATGTTATCAGCCATAGTAATCATACGGCCTTCAGACAATGCGGCAGCAGCATCATCAATTACAGATTTCCACAGAGGAACTGAAGTAGGATCAATAGCATAAAGAGTACCTGAATCTAGAACAATATCCCGAATACCTGTAATTTCTTTAGCTCTTGCATCATCTCGGGTAAAATAATCTCCAGAAGCAGTTACACCACCAGCAGCAGGAGTAAATGTTACTGTTGTAGATCCAGCGGCAGGGGTATCAATTTCAACATTAGTGACCTCTTTACCCGATCCCGTCGCCTTCAAAGCATCTGTATTGTCATAGAGGTCTAGAATCATACCAACTTCGAAATAAATTCCTTCAGCATTTGAACAAACAAATGTAGTTACAAGACCAGCGGCATTTGCAGTGCCAATCTTACCAATAGAAGTACCATAAATCTGTCGGTTCATGTCCTTAGTAAGACTTTCTTTAACACCACTAATTTCTTGTGCAGTGACAGAAACAAATGCCTGTGGATTAGATTCAGCCAGTTCAAAAGTCTGGCCAGTCATTTCAATAGAACCGTATTGATAAGTCAGACCAATTTGTGCAGATTCATAACCTTGCTGGCGAGCAACTGGCAATGCTTCATTTTCATTTCTAGCACCAATACCATGATTACGCTTTACACGAATTGGGAAACGGACATACTTACCACCAGCATCACTAGAGACACCTTCGGAAGTTTTTTCAATTCTCTTAAGTGTCTTAACGCCGCTTTCCAATTGATCCCGAAGTCTATCCTCATAGACTTCTTTGAGAACATTAGTAGCAGCTGTCATAGTAAGTGTTGCCATATCAATCCTCCTAAGAACTAAACTTATTGCTGACCTTGCATATGTTTAAGCATTTGCAGAGCAGTTTCTTTAGCTTGTTGCTCTGTCATATCTCTGGGCCTAATTGCTTTCTCTGGCATAAATCCTCCAGAACCCAGCAAAACAGGAGCTTTTGGTTTTCTATCATAACTTCTTACGTGATCTATAAGTTCTTCAAAAGCTTCGAGAATCTCCTTTTCACCATAATCCGACATTATTAGACCATTAACAAATGGCTCAAACTTTCCATCTTTATTAAGTTCAGCAAACAATGGATTACTATCAGCCATACTCTTATACATAGTTTCCAGTTGGGCATCTTCTTCTTTTGCTTGTCTTTCTTCATGTTGATGCATAAGTATTTCCTGCATCGTGTTAACTTGTTCTGTTAGCTGTGGGTATTTCTGCAACATTTCCACAGCCTGTGGAGGTAGTGAATCCCAATCAATATCTTCAGTTGAAGTTTCCTTAGGAGGACCTTCGTTTGGTGATTCATTATTACCAAATTCAGCAGCAAGAGCTTTGTAAACAGCTTCAGGATCAGTTTCCAAAGCATACGCAAGATTAAGAGAAGCTTTAAGATGTTCTGGATCTATGTTGTTGTCTGCAAATTCCTTATAAGGCTCATAGGTTGAAGTAGCACTTTGAAGTTTCTCATTTACTCCGTTATCCCATTTCTGAAAATGGGGAATAAGCTTTTCGTGGTATTCAGAAGGAATGGCTGAAAGAGCCTCATTCCATTCAGGATTTAGCCCATTAGTTCCTCCGTTATTAAGACCACTTTCGGTACCTTCAGCAGGCATTGTCATTTTAATCACCTATAATCATGATCGTTATCACGAAGATTATTATTCGTCGGATATTTCTTATTACCTTTTTTACTTTTCTTATCCATTCTACGAGATGCAGCTGCTTTCAATCCTTGATGTTTAGCTGTCCGAGTCTTCTTAACTTTTTTCTTACCTTCTCCATTATAATTAGCATAAAGCGCTCTAACCTGTGAATTAGCTGCTGCTTCATTAGGATGATGCGCAACAACTTCACCTGAACCCTTTTTAATAACATCATATCCATTACCACTTTTAACAGCTTTCCAAGGCATTTAGAATTCCGCCTCATCGTTAAGCTTAATAGCATGAAGTTTGTCATTCAAAGTCATACTGTTAAGGCGCAACTGAGTATAAACACCGGAATTAATAGTCATAAGCCGTGCATCAATAGAAGCTATATCTTGATAATTACGTATATCTCCAATATCAGAAATATCTTGAGCATTACTGATATAATTACCTATAGCTGTTACTGCGGCTGCTGCTGGAGTAAAAGTAAAAGTAGTACTTCCTGCTCCAGGAGTATCTACAGCTTCAACAGTAATAGTAAAAAGCTTATTTTCCTTTAGTACACCCGTCGATAGAAAAAGTCTAAATTTATCCCCAACAGCAAAATCTGTAGCATCTGCATTAGTACAAATAAAAGTGGTTACAAGACCTTCTGCTGTTGATACAGCAGATCGAGGAGGACCACCTTTATTTTTATTTATAGGGGTATATCCATGCAAAGCATGAGAACTAATCATATGTTGATTAGGTGCTTGATCCGGTCTGGTTTGCGGCATTTGGAGGTCCTCCTTCTACAATCTCTTGTTCTTTAAATTGAGATTCCTGAGCAGCTTTTTCAGTATAAGGATCCATACCTTGCTGTTCCATTTGGTCTGTAATTTCTGGCGGAACTTGAGATAGTTGACCTTGCATCAATTGATTAACATGTTGCTTTACATGAGCATCAACCAAAGCCTTTACATGTTCTGGTGCCTGATCAAATGCTTGTCCCTTACGCAGTTTATTGTGTACTTCTATATGCAATCTGTCATTATTCCAATTATTAACAGGAACAATAAGCTGTAGTGGAGTCATTTCATTTTGTTCAGGTGAAGGCATTTCCATACCTTCACTTACACCGCTTTCAATGCCCTCTTCAGTACCTTCACCCGTATTAAGATTCTGCATTTGCAACTGGTCATGTTGCATCATTTGTTCTTCGGTAACACGCATCATCTTAAGATTTTCACGTTGTGCCTCTCGCATATCAGTTTGTACTTCATCATATACACGTGTAATTCCGCCCATTTCCATAACCTCCAGACCCTTTTCTGGAGGTATAAATCCCATTTTCATGAGATCCATAATAAAGGCTTGTTTTGCAGCTTTAGAAGTAGGAAGTGATGAACCGCCTTCAATACGGATATCCGAATTTCCTCTAAGATTAGATCCTTGAAAAGCTAGTACTTCAAAAGACCCATCTTCTCCTACTACTTTAATCATTCGTTTTGTATCCCAAAACTGAGATACCAAAGCCAAAGTCATTCCAGCTGTTTTTTCTATTCCTTCTTCCAGAGATTCATAAGAAGAAGTTAGCATTGAATCATCTTGTTCTTGCAAATAACTAATTGCTGTAGCCGCAGTAACTCCCGGCGGAGTTTGTCCTCTAGAAACTTCATGTTGTCCAGATATGTCTGACATATCCATAAGAAGGCGATCCAATTCCTGCATTACATAAGAGGGCAAAGGCGCCAAAGGAATTGGTTGTGGAGGATTCATTCCAGGAGTATATTCAATAACAAGACCAGGTTCAGTAGTTATCTTTCTTGGATCAACTGAACCAGCAGGAGCAGCCAATTGAGGCTTAGCCATTCTATTCTTAGCTTCAATAATTTGACCACGAGTACGATTATATTCACGCTGTACCGGAATAAGATCAACCAATGAACTATCACAATAAAACTTTCCAGAAGGAATATGATCAAATTTAGCAAAAGGATACTTACCATGAATATAAGGCCATCCTTCTCCTCCTTGCACAATAGAATCACCGATAATAGTGAACATTGCGCCATCAGGAAAAAGAGGAACAGCTCCAGGTTTAACCCATATTTCTAGACAAAGTACAGTTTGCTTATCCCCAGGATTATTTGCCCCAATAAGATTCAAATAACTATCTTCAATTAGTTCTTCTCTACCTTTAGATCTAGAAAGAGATACACCTGGGAATTTCAGAGTCATTTGATCAATACTACGAATCTGGGCATGAATAAGATAAGGTTGTTCTTCCAAATCTTCTTGACGCAAATCAGGTACAAATACATGAAAGGGAGTTTCTGGAACATAACAAAAATCCCCGCTTTGATCCGAATCAGTGTCAGGAAGACTTGCATCCCAATATGTCTTAAGGAAACCGCTTCCACAGGTAAGAGTCCAAAACAATGTACGCCTTTGGACAGCTTTCAATTTCTTTCTACGCCACACAGATTCCCAAATTTGTTCGCCTGCACGCGCGGCATACATATCAATATCTTCAGATGATGCAGGAATAATAGAAGCAGTAGGTTTTTGCGCTGTAAGTTTTGCTAGTTCAGATCTAACAATAGGACGAACACGATTAATAGTAGGTCGAGAACGCCATTTAGGAGCTGGAGGAGTATAAAGAGTTCCAGAAATACCCGGAATAAAGTTAGCACTCTGTTTAAATATTACATTCTGAATACCAAAATAAAATGCAAGATTAAGTTTCCATTGTCTTTCTATTCGAGCTCTAGCAGTCTTCATTTCTTGAAAACGTTCCAAAGCCCAAGACGTGACTTTAAGAAGATCCTTCTTTTTACCATTATCAAAACGTTCATTATCGAATTCAGGGGATTCCCCCAAGTTCTTGGAGAGCAATTGCGTCATCATCGTCATTAGTTTCTCCTAGTCCTACAATATCCTCTATTGGAACTCCCTGATCTCTAAGATTTCTAATTTGAGCTTCATCGGTTTGTGATACATAATCATTAAATGATGGAGGATATCCCGTCTGAGCTTTCATCGCCATATACGTCGGTAGATCCTGACTCATTAGACGATTCAGAAGATCCGATTTCTGTTTTCTTTCGTCGTTCAGAAGTGTCGATAGGTTTGTTATCTGATTCAGGAATGCTGTCTTCTGATCCTGATATAGCTTCCACAGGAGGAGAAATAGTAGGATAAATAGAAGACACAAAATCAAGGTTATTGAGAGCAATACATAGCCGTGCATTATCTTCTTCCAAATCTTTAATTCTTTTGGATTGCGTCTCAATTTTAAGATGTAGTTCTTTAGCTTTATCAGGTGTAATCCAGCCAAGAATTCCAGTAACCTCAGCCAAGCATTTAGTACACCAATATACAGCACCATAACGAAGAATATTTATTCCGAAATCAACATATTGACGACCATCATGACGTGTACTATTATTACAATGAATACATTTACCTGGATGAGCTTCAGGAAAGTTATGCAGAGTCGCTTTGTGAATCATTATTCACCTTAGATTCGTCATCTTCTTGCAAACGACTAACTAGATCTTCCCTATATCCATCTGTAGAAAGACCTCGTTTACTAAGTTCCGCTTTTAGTTGAGGTACCTTTAGCGCACTGTAATCAATTGGTTCAGATGATTCAGAAACCTCTTCAGTTACATAGCTTCCATCTTTAAAACCAGGTTCATCAAATTCTTCTGATGATGCATCAGATTTTTCTGAAAGTTGCGGAACTGCTTTATCTAGAGAAACACCCATAGTAGCCAAGTGTGATTCACGTGCTGGATGTCTATGTAGTGTATTCATATATTCTGTGGGATTACTTCCCATTTCATCCAACAATGCTTGAGCAAAAACTTGATGGAGTCGCGGTGCCAATCTATTTTGTAGAAACCCAGTTTCTTTAAAGAATCTGTTTACAATTTCCCATGCAGAGGTATCCCCTACAATTATCTCATCTCCCCTATCCATACGATCACGGACAGAATTAATTTCATCCAATCTAAGTCGCTTAGTGTTTCCTCCCGCCCAGAAAAGATTATCTGAGAAGATTTTTTCCTTAAGTCGAGCATTAACATCAGTCACTTGCTTTTCCTCCGCTCAATCGAGCCCTTACACAACAATCTTTAGCTTCAATAAGTTTATCCAAACCTTTTACAAGTTCTCTTCCATAAAGTCTAGCTTCCATATCATAAGCAAGTTCACAGAATGGCTTACTAATTGCTTGCAAATATTCGGGTAGGTGACTATATTCAAAATATTTAAGTTGTTCTCTAGTAACTGCATCATAAGATGATGCTTGTTTATCTACCATTAGAATATCCCTATCCCTTCATCATAAGCCTGCCATTCTGTGGATTCAGGTGATCTTCTAAAGTTAGGATCAAAATTTCCCACAGAAGGGTCATATCCTTCACGTCCATTAATCATGAGCTTATTACGTCTATTAAGATTCTCCCAATCAATTTCATCTTTCTTTATAGATAGATTTGGCATAAACGAAAAGAAATAACGACAATCATCTACAGCATGATCATCCTTTTGGTGAGGTTCTTCATAGGGATTATTTTTATCCCTCAGCTTACTTGAATCGTATGTCTTCCAACGATAACGTCTGAGTTGATGAATAAGATTAACATTATTTTCAGTAATAAGCCAAGTCGGGCGATTAAATTTAGGATTAATCAATAGGTAATCATTCATTCGATCAATCCCTGCTCTTACTTCATTATTTGCTAGAACAATAGGAACTCCTTCATGTTGATAAGCTAGTTGAATTGAGTGACCTGTCTCAGCATTACGTTGCCGTATAGCTGGATCACCTACATAAAAATTAGGTGCTCTACCATGTTCTTGATTAAGAAGATGTATACGTGAAGCATGCTGAGAAACTGTCCAATTGTTTTCATAATGTTCATCAAACGTAATAACTGATCCGTTTTCAAATACAATATGCCAATGCCAAGAAGTAGGGTTATTCAGTCCATGATCCATAGAAGCCCACCAACGTAGATGTTGATATTTTCTAGGATCGATTTTAGGAATAACATGAATATCACTAAAGTTCTTAAATACTAGACCACCAAGCTGTACAAATTCTCCCGATTTTCTAGCCTTCTTTTCCAAAGGATCTAGACCAGAGAGGACATTTTCAATTTCAGCATCACTAATATAAGGATTTTCAACAATGTCAACAATTATTACTTCAATTCCCCCTGTGGGGTCCATTTTACCTGGAATATAAATATCATCAAATACCCAGGTCATTCCTTCAACAGGAGTCATAGTAATCCACCATGAGCCTCCTGTATCAACCAGTCGAAATTTACATTCAGTAAAGATTGATTTATGAGGTTCTTCGTCAAAATGTATCCAATGTCTAGATGTACCAGCAAATTTGTCAGTTGCTTGTACATACGACATAAATTCAATAGTAGAGCCATTTGACAGAGTAAGTACCCTAAGACCTGCATTATAAGAATCTGTCCATGAACCATTAACTAGTGTAGAAGGTGGAAGCCATCGAGCAAATTGAGGTTTAAGAATCTTTTCTATTCCATTGTCAAAGTCAACTCCTACTACTCTTCCGTAAGTAGGTGGTTCAGGGGTTTTCTTATATGGATGATTCCCTTGTGCCCACCAGATATCTTCGTTGACTCCTCCAACAGTTTTTCCCGATCTATTTCCACCGATATAGAGCCGCCCTCTAGCATTTGATTTATGAAATATGACTTGCTTGTCATGCGGTCTATAACCCCAAATATTAGGTGTAGAGGCAGCCCTTTGCAAACCCTCAGTAAGAGTTTTTGTCATATCCCCAAAGGACAGCTTCTCACCTTTTTTAGACATTAACGAATAACATCCCTACGATGCACAATAGGAAGATTAGGGGTAATGACTACGAGTATAGCTATAGCAACACCTATACCTATTTGTATCCAATCTCCTCCATTAACCACTTCATCTTCATTTGCTACAACAAGAGCGTTAATAACAGCCCCACAGCAGCTACGTAGAATTTATTATATGCCCACATTGTATTCTCCTAAGTAGTAGTATCAGTCAAATCTATAACTTGTTGCAATGCATCGATTAGACTTGCAAGAGCAACATTTCCCCCTTTAGAACCAGTCACGGTAATTCCCGCACCTTTTCCAATAAGTCTTGAATCTTTTCCTGTATGTGTATGATCTCCTGGAGAAGCTTGATTATGCTTTCCGCCCAAAGTATGATGATGAGCAAATAGCCCTGAATCTACATCATCACGTGCATGAATTCTTGCAGATTCCCTAGGTTCAGCTACATCATCATCAGATTCTTTTTTATCAGGTTTAACTGTTCCAAAAGGATCATTAGGAATTGTCATAATTTATTTCCATAGAATCTGGTCCTGGTTCTATATGATCCCATAGTGAATCATCATTCAATGATTCATAAATTGCCAAATCGTGATCTATATTTTCTGAAAAAAGAATGAAATTCTTATCCAAAATTACTCCAGACATGCAAAAAGCGCCCAACATCCGAAAGGACATTGAAGCGCTTATGCAGATAAATATATTTAGTTAGCGAACTAACAACACTGACTAGGGTAACTCTAGAAGAATTATGTTCAAATTGATTTGATACATTGGAATATGCTCCAACTTCCTTGAATGCATAAGGTACCCAAACTCCAGCTTGGTTATCATCCTGTTGGCCTATACTCGTTTTGTTTTTCGACAATAGGAACCCCTGCTGACAATGCACCACAAACAATATGGTGCAAGGATGCAACATTCAATAGATGAACGGCATTTTCATGAGTGTCAGCATAAATCTCAGCTACAACATAGCTAGTTTTTGGGTCTCCACAAGTGCAATAAGCAATAACAGTTAGACTCTTTTGTATAGCTTCAAGATTTTTATGCTTAATAGGACAATGAGTGTCATTATTAAGCCATTCATACTTAAAATTACCAGTATAAGGCTGCATTTAAATCGAATCCCCTAGATTTTCTATCTGAGCAGGAATAATTACATTCTTAGACTGTTGCGCAGGAGCAGGAGAATGAGCAGACAATTGAGAAGTGGAAGATTCTCCTTGAGAAATGACTTTAAATTCTGTAGCAATTTGTGCAATAAGTTCAGGATCTTTAATAATTCTTTGAACAGCTTCTAGCAATCTTTGAATCAATATTACCATATTTTGCTGTTCTACAGTTTGTCCACCTAGATGACGCCCAGAAACTTCATAAAAAAATTTAATTGCTCTTAGATCTCCTTGTATAACTTTACCAATAAGTTCTCTATGAGCAAAAGGCATGCCATCTTCAAATAGTTCTTCAGCACGTTCCTGCATATAGCGTTTGAAATTAGCGCCTTTCATCCAACCATAAAATCTAACTGGTTCAATACCAAGTGCTATAAGTTTTTGTTTTATAGGTCGTTGATCCACAACATTTAGATAAGTATTAACTGCTGCAATTTGTTCTTCAGTAAGATTATCTCTATTTGCATTTTCAGATTCAATGCCTCTATTACGAAGCATCCGTTTAACTGTATTGTGTTTTTGAATTTCAATTACTTTATCAAGTGACCAAGAAAGTGCATTAGATATTTGTTTCGGCGTAGGAACTTCTTTATGTTTATGCCAACATTGTTCTACAAAAGTAACATATTTAAATTCCTCACTAGTCGGTGCTTTCTGGATTGGCTTACTAGACATTTAATTGCTTTTCCCTACCTCTGTACCTTTTTCTGTTTTCTCTCTCACTTTACTTTGCTCCTGTGGAGAGGAATTTGGACATTTACAATCTCCGTCACAATTACACATAAATGTCATTAAAAATCTTTCCCACAGGAAGAAACAAGTTTAGTCGTAACTTTAGAGCCTACAGCCAATATAAGTGCCATCTTTAGTTGTTTTGGAAACTTCTTTTGTTTTCCTCTTTCAAATTCTTGAATTACAGCTCGTGGTATGCAAATTTCTGAACAATATGGATTCAATGCCATTCTACAAATGAGTTCTCGCCATTCTCTGTGGGGATGCATTATATCTTTAAGTACTGGAAAGTCTTCAGGAAGTTCTAGTGGTAGATTTGAATTAATTCTTCTTTGCATCTTCCATTGATCGTAATGAGTCTCAATATCGAGGTCAATAATATTTAGCATGTAAATCAATGATTGTGGAAGTGTCCCATATGCTCCCCATTCAATATATTGAAGTGTAGTAGGTGCTAGATTAGAAGCTCTAGCTAGTTCATTTCGTGTAAGTCCTAGTTCCTTTCTAGCATAGAGTATTGGATTCAACATTGTTACCAGTCAGCTATTTTGGATATCAATCTCTACGTAATGTTTATTATCACTTGAATCAAGAAATTCAATAAGCTTTTCTTCAGTCATTTTATCCTTCGCTATTCATTTCAGTAGGCTTTATTCCTTTTATAACTACCTTTTGTTTTATGTAGTTTACACCTTTCCAACAAATCACTTTACCTTCTAGATCTGTAAAAATTTCAGGACCTAGAATTAGGTGATCTCCTTCTGTATAAGGATAGAAATCAGGAATTATATCAATACTTTGCTTTTCTTCTGATATCAATTTATTTCCACTTCAATGTAAGAATATTTGAAGGTATGAGATCAAATTTTGTTACATTATAGAATACCACATTCTCATATGGGAAATACCATTCTATTTTCTCTAGTTCCATTTTAATTTTCTTTTTATTTTTCTGGAGTCTTCCCAGGTCAGCTCCTAGTTTAGCCCCTCTTGATGACCTTGTAAAGGCCCTTTGACCTGGGACTATGTCCAATGTTGTCCAATCTGTGCGATACTCTTGACACTGATCCCAGTCGGGTATTACCCTAAAGTACTTTTCTTTAATATTAGTATTATAAATTACTTATTCTTTATTATTTATTGCTTTCTAAGTTTAATTAATACTTCCTTCTTTTATAGTTAGAATAGGTCTCGTAAACTCGACTGGAATAATTTTGCAAGATCATTAATACATAACAATTCTATAACCCATTGTTTATGCCTACCTTAATTCACTTAAAGTTAATCAAATGACTTAAAATATAATACAGGGATGTTTGTCACATCTTGTTCCATGCTGTTAGTCACTATCA
>WUUC01142340.1_pt1 | contig 13261 bp, 13 predicted proteins | sample 6278441 | NCBI WGS metagenome assembly WUUC01 (sample SAMN13675441, study PRJNA597444) | soil metagenome | isolation source: soil | place: USA: Washington | collected 2017-10 | reverse complement strand
GTGCGATCGATACCGCTGTGGTCGATGCGCTTAACGAACGCGTCAACGCGCGGGTCAATCAGGCGGGTGGGTTCTTCATCTCGTCGACCCGGATCGGCGGCGTGTTCTCGCTCCGATTCTGCGTCGTCGGCTTTCGCGCTACCGAAGACGACATCCGCGCGCTCGTCGGCGCCGTCGACGACGCGGTGCGCAGCGAGACGGTTGCGAGCTAGGCGGGCGATCCGCCGTCCGGGTCACGGCCGGGGACCGTGCGTTCACCCACCACACGGTCCGGATCACCTGACGGAATCGGATCGGCAAAGCTCGGCCGCTGGTGCGTCTCCGACCCGCCCATGTTGAGGTCTACCGGCGTCCGGCCCTGCCCCCGAGCGCGCTCCCGCGTGTACGCTTCCTTCGCGTACCGCCGGACAACCGACCATTCCCCGTGCTCGGCTCGCAGGTTGTCGCTCCATCCGCGGACGAGGTCGTTCTCGATTGACTCGAAGTCGCGACGCGCGTAGTCCGGGTTGCGCGCGGCGAGATGGCCGAGCGCGTATGCCGGCCGCGCGATCTCGAAGCTGCGGTCGGCGACGCGTCGAGGATCGGACTCGAAGTGCGCACGGTACTCGCGGTCGTGATCCACGCCGTAGTGCGCCGGCGCGGCAGCGGCGAGCGCTGTCCACCCGCCGCCGACGGCGCCAGCTATCGCGCCGATTATCGTCCCAATCGGCCCAAGCGTCACCGTGCCGACGGCCGCGCCGGCGATTGCGCCGCCTGCTCCACCGATCGGCGCCGCGACGCGACGTGACGGATCGCCCGCCGGCTCGGCGCGCCCGGCCGTGCTGCTGCTCGCCGCGGTCCCGACGTCGTCCCGTGAATCGTGTTCGTGCTCTCGCATAGCGCCTCGCCGGTTCGTGGAGACACGAGTGCGGGCAAGATCAAGGCCCCGGTCGAGCCGCGCCGGCATGGAGCAGTCGTTGCCGCGAGCGTTCCGTGTCGCTAGGCTGACACGAATGAAGCGGCAACGATGGGCCACGTTGGTGGGGGCGCTTTTCGCGACGACCACCGTTGGCGCCTGCGAGGTGTCGGAGGATCAGGAAGTCGCGCTTGGCCGGCAATATGCCGAGCAGGTCGAGGCGCAGCTTCCGCTGGTGCGCGATCCCGACATCACCGCGTTCATCTCGGACCTCGGCGGGCGGATCGCACGCGGGACGAGTCGCGCCGACTTGACGTGGCAGTTTCGCATCGTCGACGCGCGCGAGATCAACGCATTCGCGCTCCCTGGCGGATTCGTGTACTTGAACCGCGGGTTGATCGAGCGCGCGGATCATCTGAACGAGCTCGCTGGCGTCCTCGGTCATGAGATCGCGCACGTCGTGCTTCGGCATTCCGTCAAGCAGATGGAAAAGGCGACGAAGACGAATGTCGGCATCACGGTCGTCTGCACGCTCACAGGCTGGTGTGACGGCGGCGCGGCGCAGATCGCCATCAACGTTGCCGGGTCAGCCTGGTTCGCCCATCACAGCCGTCGGGATGAAGCGGCCGCCGACTCCGACGCCGTGCACAGCGTCGCCCGCGCCGGGATCGATCCGAGCGGAATTCCCACCTTCTTCGAGACGTTGCTCGAGGAGCGGCGCTCGAGTCCCGGTCCGTTCGAGACCTGGTTTCGGACGCACCCTCTCGAGGAGGACCGGGTAGAGCGAACCCGCAATCTTGTCCGGTCCCTCGACCCGGGCACTTTGCGCGGTCTGATTCGGGACACACCGGCGTTCGACGCGTTCAAGCAAAGGGTGCTGGCGCTGCCGCCCTCACCTAAGTCGTTGCCGCCGACGCAGTAGGCGTCCTTCAGGCTGGTAGCCGGGGCTGCTGTTTCCCGTCGGCGGGCCGCCTCGTCCTGTCAGTGAGGCGAAGCGGACCCATCCATATCAACCCACTCCGTGTCTTCGCCCACCATGAGGGAGGAGACTGCGATGGCGTTGAGCGTTCAGTGCCAATGCGGTAACACGTACGATCTGAAGGACGAGTACGCAGGTCGTCTGGTCCGATGCCCAAAGTGCCAGGCCGTCTCGCGCGCCGAGCGCCCCGCCTACACGTCCGAGTCGCAGGCCGATCCGGTCTTCGACCGCGACGTGTTCCTGCTCCGTCAGAAGCATCTGGCGATCAACGAGAAGTACACGGTCAGCGACGAAGCCGGAAATCCCATCGTGTTCGTCGAGCGCCCGCTTCACTTCCTTCGTAACCTGCTCGCGCTGGTCGTCGGCATGGCGGCGGGAGTCGGAGCGTTCGCCCTCTGCTTCGGCATCGCCGAGGCGCTCGGGCGAGGACCGATGGCGGGGTTCTTCTACATCATTGCCACACCGCTGGCCTTTGCTGGTCTCGTAGTCGTCGGGTCGTGGGCGTCGAAGAAGCGACACATCACGTTCTACCGCGACGAGTCGAAGCGCGAGCGGCTCCTCGATGTCCTTCAGGATCAGAAGCTTCAGCTCATCGTGGCGACTTATACCGTCCGCGACGCGAAGGGGAAGCCGATCGCCCGTCTGCGGAAGAACTATCTCTACAACTTCTTTCGGAAGCGGTGGGAGATTCGAAGCCTCGCCGGCCACCTCGCGTTCGTGGCGAGGGAGGACTCGATCATCCTCTCGCTCCTCCGCCGCGTTCTGGGTCCTATGTACGGGCTCCTGCGCACCAACTTCGTCATCCTCGGCCCGGACGAGCGCTCGCACCTTGGCGAGTTCCAGCGGAAGATGACGATTCTCGATCGCTACGCCCTCGACCTGAGCCGCGATCGCCAGCGGAAGCTCGACCGCCGCATGGCGCTGGCACTCGGCGTCATGCTCGACACTGGAGAGCGCCGCTGAGCGAGGAGCCGGTCACGATCACCTCGTCCATGCTCGCCCGCCGCGAGGCGGACAGCGTGGATAGCGGTCGCGTCGACTTCGAGGAGGGCATGACGTACGCGCCGCTGGCGACGCTCGTCCTCCTCTCGGCGATGGTCTCGGTCTTCGCATGGGAGCTGTCCGTCGCCGCGATGCGAAGCCGCGAGGCGATCATTGCCGCAGGCGCGTTGGTCCGCGCGCGCGTGTTGGACGGCGAAGTGTGGCGGATCGCGACCGCAACGTTGCTCCACGGCAGTCCCGATCACCTGATCGGGAATTGCATCTCGCTGTACGTCCTGGGCATGGCGTGCGAACACGCCGTCGGCGCGCGCCGATTGCTCATGATCTTCGTGGCCGGCGCAGTCGGCGGCTGGACGCTCAGCCTCCTGCACCACGACGGGCCGAGCGTCGGCGCCTCGGGCGCGATCTTCGGCATCATGGGCGCCGTGATGGTCATTCTCTACCGCGAACGGGACCTGTTTGTCGTGCGCGACAAACGGATCGGGTTCGTCATTGCGACGTGGGCAGCGTACACGCTGGCGATCGGCGCGATGCAGCCTATGATCGACAACTGGGCACACGTCGGCGGTCTCGCCATTGGCGCTGTCGCGGCACTCGCGACACCCCTGCGAGAGCATTTTCGGTACATGCAGCGCATGCGCGTGGGTGTCAGGCGGGTCCGATAGATCGATCCGCCGGCCGTAGCAGCGGGGCGTTTTCAGGAACAGCGGTTGGCCGCGGAGTTCGCGGAGGCCGCAGATGATTGCGGATAACGGCCTCGGTCGGGCCTCTATCGCCGGGCCATGAACAGCTTTGCTACTGCCTCGGTCGGCTTCAATCCCTTGTCATCCCGCAGGAGCGAGCGAGTTTCAATCCCTTTTGTCATCCCGCAGGAGCGAACGAAGCGAGCGATTGTCGGGATCTACTGTCCCTCCCTGTGGCTAACCCAAGCACAATCCGAGTAGCTCTCGACACTCGCTTCGCTCGCTCCTGCGGGATGACGGGGGGGCGCTGCGCGCCTGCGCGATGCCAAGATGACCCCTGGGAGTCGTAGCTCCCCGAGGGTGGTGCCGCAGGCCGCAGCCCGCAGACCGCGGCGGTTAAAGTGTCGCCGTTGTCACGAATTCTCGGGTCGACCGGAGACGCTCGCCCGTCTCCGCCGAGCGTCATCTGTCGCGCCCGTGACCCCGCCCGACACGATGAACGCCATCACGTCGGCGCCGCCGGCGCTGATGCGCTCGACCTGCGTAGCCGGCACGACCACGAGATTACCGGCGAAGTTGTACGACTGCGGCAGGTACACGGCGACGTAGTCCCGGAGGCCATAACGCTCGAGCGATTCCTGTGTGACGAAACCCAGTGTCTTCAGATTGCTTTCGGGGGCGAGCGTGACGAGCACCGGTGTGTCGAAGCGCCGACGCTCGCCGACGAACGCGTTCAACAGATCGCGGGTCGAGCCGTACAAGAGCCGCACGAACGGCAGCCGCGCCAGGAGGGCCTCCACGGCGCCAAGCAGCGTGCGCGCGAGCAGGTTCGACGCGAGAAAGCCGAACAGCGTGATCAGCGCGATCGTGAGCAGCACGCCCGCGCCGGGAATCGTGAATCCAAACAGCCCGCCAAGCCACGTGTCGACCCGGCGAAAGATCTCGAACGTCAGCCAAACCGTGAGGACGAGCGGCGCGAGAACGACGAGCCCGCGAAAGAAGTACTTGAGTAGTCCCGCCATGACGCCGGCTAACGGACCGTGAACGGGACCCACGCGCGCGTGTTGTCCCACGCCAGCGCAAGCACGCCACCATTGCCCTGCGGCTCGATGGTGATGGTGAATCGGTTGACCGGCGTCGACACCGTCTCCGTCCGCAGGTCGATCCGCGCCAGATCGCGGCTCGGATCGTATACCGTTCCCCATTGACCGGTCTGCCGGTTGACGACGAGCTTCCACGGGCCGTTGCGGCTCGGAATCGTCCACAACGTGTACGTGCCTGCGGGAATCGTAACACCACCGAGGGAGAGATCGGCGTCCGTCCGGAGCTGGGTCGCCGCGTTGGCGCCGGTCCGCCAAACTGTGTCGAATGGGACGATTCCACCGAAGATCGTCCGGCCGCGGCGCAGTGGCCGACCGTAATCCACGAACAGGTTCGCGCGTCCGACCGTGGTACGTATCGTGTCGCGCACCGACATCACGAGAGGTCGTCCTCCCTGCTCCGTTGCCGCGAATGCACTCGCGAGTCCGGCGATGTCGGCGTTGGGAAGCCGATCGACCTTCACCTTGAAGGTTGTGGGTGTCGCATCGAGCGTCATGATGCGGCCGGCTCGATCGAGGCGGACGAACTGCGGCGATCCGCCAAACCAGGTGATGCGCGCGGAATCGGGACGAAAGACGCGGACGGGAAAGACGCTCGGCTGCGCCGCGCCGAAGCCGACCATTATCAGGTCGGCGCTGTCCCGTTGCGAGGCTACCACGTTGCGCAGCGCCAGCTCCGTCAACGCGAACGAGTTGCCGATGGCCGGGAACGCATTGCGCGCGGGTACGCGACGCGTCGTGGTGCTGTCGAGCGTGACGACGCTGACGACGGTGTCGGAGCTAAACGTCAGGCGCATCTCCCGGGCCATCCGCGGCAGTGGGGTGCCGTCCGGACGCCGGATCGTATAGTCGGCGCTCGTCGGGCGCCCGTCGGGGCCGAGTGTGACGACATAGTGACCGATGCGTGTCGGCGACCGAAGCACGATGTCTCCCTCGACGCGATCGGCCGTTCGCGTGAAGCGTTCCACGGCGACCGTATCCTCACCGAGGCGAACGATGAACGCGCCAGTCTCGGGGGCAGTGATCGTCGTTCCAGCGGAGGTCTGCGTCACCGGCGCGCACGACGTCGACAGGACACAGAAAGCGGCAGCAGCCGCCATGAGCGCGCGGCGTCCGCGACAGTCGATAGCGTGGGCGAGCATAACACCTCTCCGATAGAGATTCACGCGTCTTCATGATATGGAACTGCACCGTCAGCGGCGAGCCCGACCGGACCCAACCGACGACCCGACCGCGCCATCGCATCGGGTGGCCTGCCCTTTGCCCGTCGAGTCCACCAGCCGCCGCGCGCGTCGCACGGCGCTGACACCACGCGTCGACAGGAGCTTGGCCGCATGCAGAACCGGGACGGATTACAGAAAGGCGCCCAAACGCACGCCGAGGGTCAACACGGCGACAAGGCCCACTCGCGCTTTATCGAGACGATTCACGAGGGGCGCGAGACGAGCGCGAGCGAGATCCAAGCTGAGTCGAGTGAAGGTGCCCACCGTCTCCGCGAGGACCGCGAGCAGCACGACGAGGCAGAAAAGAACAGCGAGAAGAATCGGCTGACGCGGGACGTGAAGCGCAACCGTATCGACGAGAGCTCACCACAGGTTCCGGAAGCGATGAAAGGCAGCCCACCGGCAGGAAAATAGGAGGGCCGAATGGCGCGCCTCGTTCACATTCAAATCGCAGAGGAGAAGGGCCGCGCGCCGGCCGACGAGGTCAGCACCGGCTCGGCAGCCGACTTCATGCCGCCGCTGCCTTCGCTCGCCACGCTGCAAAAGGCGGCCGCAGGGTGTCGAGGATGTCGGTTGTGGACGATCGGAACGCAGACGGTTTTCGGCGAAGGTCCGCCGACGGCGCGCGTTCTGATTGTCGGCGAGCAACCTGGCGACTCGGAGGACCGTGAGGGACGCCCGTTCGTCGGACCTGCCGGGCGTCTGCTCGACGGAGCTCTCGAGGCGGCCGCCATCGACCGCGACGACGTCTACGTCACCAACGCCGTGAAGCACTTCAAGTGGGAGCCGCGCGAGGGCACCAAACGGCGCATCCACAAGAAGCCCAGCGATCGCGAGGTCCGCGCGTGCTATCCGTGGCTGGACGCCGAGCTGACGCTGCTTCGCCCCGAGGTGATCGTCTGTCTCGGCGCCACGGCAGCGCAGGCGATGCTCGGCAAGGATTTTCGTGTCACGCAGCAGCGCGGCAAGGCGATCGAGTCGGATCGCGGGGCGACGGTGTTCGCGACTGTACATCCCTCGTCCGTGCTGCGCGCGCCGCCAGATGCGCGCGAGACGGCCGAGCGCGAGTTTTTCGCCGATCTGCGGAAGGTCGGCCAGCACCTCGCGCGCGAGAGTGGCACGAAGCGGATCGAACGCGAGCGCGAAGTTGGCCGGGCTGCTGTCCCTGCTGCCGATGTGCCACCGACGCGACGGCGCCAGCCTGCGTCGCGCACACGCCCCCGATCGGAGCGCCGCCCGGGCAGAGACGCATAGCGATCGAAGTGCACCGAGCGTCAGTCGTCTACCTCCGGCGGGCAGACCCGATCCTCGCGCGCGTCATGCAGCGTGTCGGGCGCTGTCGCTTCGAACCGCGCGCCAAAGGCACGCACTTCGATGCCCTGCTCCGCTCGATCGTGTACCAACAGCTCTCTGGCAAGGCGGCGGGAACGATTCTCGACCGCGTCCTCGCACTGTACGGCGGCCGGTATCCGCGCCCCACCCAGCTGCTCGAGACGAGTGACGAGGCACTGCGTCAAGCCGGGCTCTCGCGGCAGAAGCTCGCGTACCTCCGCGATCTCGCCGCAAAGGTGGACAGCGGCGAGGTGCCACTCGCACGGGTTCGCCGACTCAGCGACGACGAGATCATCACCCACCTCACGCACGTCAAAGGCATCGGACGCTGGACGGCGCAGATGTTCCTGATGTTCCGCCTCGGCCGACCCGACGTGCTGCCCGAGCTCGATCTCGGCATTCAGACCGCCATCCACCGCGCCTACGACCTGGCTGAGCGGCCCAGACCGGCGGACGTCCTCCGTATCGGTGCGACGTGGCGCCCGCATGCGACGATTGCTTCGTGGTATCTGTGGCGCAGCCTGGAGAGCGATTAGCCGCCGGCGCCAGCCAACTCGTCCAACGTCTTTCCGTACCTCCGCTCGACGTAGCGCTCGACGCGGTCTCCGAAATAGCGCACAACGGCAGCAATCACCCCGAAGCGGACGACGCGGCCAACGACGATGGTCGCGATGAATGGCAACAACGGAACGCCGAAGGCCCCCGCTGCGATGCCAACGAGCTTCCCGGAGAGTGGCGTCACGGTGCTCAGGAGGACGAGCCACAGCCCTTTCTCCTTGAACAGCGCGCGAATGCCATCGATCTCCGGCGACGCGACGCCGAGCCAGCCGAGCAGTGCCCGCCCGACCGTCTCGAAGGCGAGCGCGCCGATGAGATACGCGACCACGGAGCCCAGCGTCGAGCCCGCGAGGGCACTCCACGCGAAGCGCCAGGCGCGTCTTGGGTCCGCGAGTCCAAGTGGAACGATCACACCGTCGACCGGGCCCGGCACCACGGATGCCTGGAGAAAGGCCCACCCACCGACTGCCGTGGCAGCCCAGCCAGCCTCCGCGAGCTTGTGCAGCTGCGTGAGGGCGCGCACGGCGAGTCCCGGGCGCCGCTCGAGGGAGCGCGCGCGTGCACGCGGAGCGCGAGGTTGGTCGACCGATGTCATGGGCCACCAATGTAACGGAGGCTGATGCTCCTATGTGGGCGGTCGCTGACGTTAAGATCATGTGCCGGTCCGAACCGCAGCGAGGAGCCAGACGGAATCGCATGAGCATGCCTGCCGTGTTGGACGAGAACGAGAGGGTTCGCCGCCTGGTCGTCATGAAGCGGCGGGCGACCGGGCTGCTCGTCCTGTTCACCGGCCTGTTCATCACGTCGCGACTGCTGGAGTCGCGGTATCCGTGGTTGGCGGTGGTCCGGGCGGTGTCCGAAGCGGCGATGGTGGGCGGCCTCGCCGACTGGTTCGCGGTCACGGCGATTTTCCGTCATCCGCTCGGGATTCCGATTCCGCACACGGCGATCGTGCCGACGCGAAAGGACCGGATCGGACGGAGCCTCGGCAACTTCGTGCAAAAGCACTTCCTCACACGGGATGTGCTGATGCGCCATCTGTCTGGGATTCAGATCGCGCGGCGCCTCGCGACGTGGGCCAGCCAGCCGGCGAACGCGCGCGTCATCGCGACGCAGGTGGCGAGTGGACTGGCCCGCGCCGCCGAAGTCCTGCCGGGCGACGAGGTGCGCGAGGCGATTCATACCAGCCTCGTCTCGCGGGGACGTGAGACCCATGTCGCTCCCATTCTGCGCGAAGTGCTGTCCTACGTCGCCGCCGATGGACGCCATCAGGTTCTGCTCGACCGCGCGCTCGAGCTCGTAGCTGGCCTCGTCCACCAGAATCGGGACGCGATTCGGGACCGTATCGGCACGGAGACGCCGTGGTGGGTGCCGACAGTCATTGACGAGAAGCTCTATCAAAAGATCGTGAACGGTGTTGAGCGGCTCCTGTCCGAGGTGCGTGAGCAGCCTGACCATCCGGTCCGGATGCAGTTCGACCGCGTCCTCGAGGAGTTCATCGAAGGGCTCAAGCACTCTCCCGAGATGATCGAGCGTGCCGAGCGCGCCAAGGAGCGGCTGCTCGAGGCACCGGTCGTCGCTGAGCTCTCTGGATCGCTCTGGGACAGTACGCGTCGGACCCTCCTGCGATATGCCGACCCGAATGGCCCATCGCCTGCGCCGCTCGAACGAGGGATCACTGCAGCGGCCGAGGCCGTCCTGGCGAACGAGGCCTTGCTGGCCGAGATCGATGCTTCGATCAACACCGCCATCGTCAACGCCGTCGAGCGATATCGCCCGGAGATCGCGGCGCTGATCGAGCGCACCGTCGCCGAGTGGGACGCCGCGGACGCCACGCGCCGGATCGAGGTCGCCGTCGGACGCGACCTGCAGTTCATCAGAATCAACGGCACCCTGGTCGGCGGGCTGGTCGGCCTCCTTCTCTATCTGCTCTCCGAGATCGTTCCCGTCACCCGATAGTTTTCTTACATCGACGAGCGGCGACGGGCGCTACCTTAGCGAGTGTAGACCCGCGTGCCGCTCTCACGGAGACTTGTCGATGTATCGCTTGCTCATTGTTGCCGCGTACGCCGCGCCGCTGGCCTTGGCCCCTCTTGCCTTGCAGACCACGCAGCCGGCTCCCGGGCGTCCAACGCCGCCGGCAACCCGTGCGGCCGACTTGCAGCAGGAGTACCGCCAGCGGCGTGACGCCCTGATGGCTCGTCTTCCAGACGGTGTGCTGTTGGCAATTGGTGCTCCCGAGCCACGACACGACTATCTGCAGTTCTTTCAGGATCCGTCCTTCTACTACCTGACAGGCTTTCGCGAGCCGAACGCCGCGCTCGTCATGGTCAAGCGTGGCAGCTCGGCGAGCACGACGATGTTCGTGCAACCGCGAATTCCCGCCCAGGAAGTCTGGAGCGGCAAACGGTTCGGGACCGAGGCTGTCGCGCGCCTCATGGGAACGGCGGCACGCCCGATACCGGAGCTACGCAGCGCGCTCGACTCGCTGCTCCGCACCGGTCTGCCGCTCCATGTGGTCGGCGATATTCGCGGCAGTCAGGACGACGAGAGCGGGGCACTGACGGCCGACGAGCAGTTCGTGCAATCGCTGCGGGCGAAGTACCCGAGTCTGCGCGTCCAGCCGTCAAACGAGCTCGTCGAGCGCCTGCGCGCGACGAAGAGCGCCTCCGAGCTGGCCTTCATCCGTCAGGCGGTGGATATCACGAATCGTGCGCACGACGAAGCATTGCGCGCGCTCGAGCCGGGGATGAACGAGTTCGAGCTGCAGGCGATCATCGAGTACACATTCCGGCGAAATGGCGCCGACCGGCCCGGGTTCGCGTCCATCGTCGGCTCCGGTCCAAACGCGACGACACTGCACTACAACGCGAATGACCGCTTCATCGAGCCGGGCGACGTGGTCGTCATGGACATCGGAGCGTCGTACAAGGGCTACTCGGCCGACGTCACGCGAACGCTTCCCGCCAGCGGCAGATTCTCCGCGGAGCAGCGCGCGATCTATCAGATCGTCCGCGACGCCCAGGCGGCAGCAGAACGCCAGGCCAAGGTCGGCGCCCAGTCGCAGAGGATGAGCGACTCGGCCAGCGCGACGCTCGCGGCCGGCCTGACGCGACTCGGCCTGATCGAGTCGCCGACGGCGCGATTCGACTGTGTGATGAACGGCGCCCGAGCCCAATGCCCGCAGCTGATGCTGTACTACATGCACGGTCTCGGACACGGCATCGGCCTCGAAGTCCATGATCCCGAGCAGTACTACTTCACGAACGTGATCGGTCAGGGCAGCGCGTTCACGCTGGAACCGGGCGTCTACGTCCGGGCCGACGTGCTCGACGTACTACCGGACACGCCGCGCAATCGCGCGCTCGCGGCCCGACTTCGACCGACCGTCGAGCGCTTCAAGAACATCGGGGTTCGGATCGAGGACGACTATATCGTCACCGATCGTGGGGTCGAATGGATCTCCCGCGCCCCGCGCGAGATCGACGAGATCGAGCGCCTGATGGCGGGCCGCTCTGCGGGTCCGGCAGCCCGCGACAGCGCGCTGGTTGGTGCGTATCGAAGGGCGGTGCCCTGACCGCGTCCGGTCAGGCGGCCGCGGGGTAGACCTCGAACACTCCCGCCGCGCCCATGCCGCCGCCAACGCACATCGTCACCATCCCGATACCGCCGCCCCGCCGTCCGAGCTCATGGACGAGCTGCGTCGTGAGCTTCGCGCCGGTAGCGCCGAGCGGGTGACCGAGCGCGATCGCGCCCCCGTTGACGTTGACCCGATCCATGTCCATGTCGAGGTGCCGTGCGACCGCAACCGCCTGTGCCGCGAACGCCTCGTTGAACTCGATCAGGTCGATCTCCTTCAGCGTCAACCCGACCTGCTTCAGCACCTTGGGAATGGCGTTGATCGGACCGAGGCCCATGATGTCCGGGTCGATTCCGGCAACGGCATAGCCGACGAGGCGCGCGAGGGGCTTCACACCGGCTTCCTCGGCGCGATCACGACGCATCACGAGCACCGCGGCCGACCCGTCGGAGTATGGGCTCGCGTTGCCGGCCGTCACGGTGCCATTGGCCTTGAATGACGGCCGCAGCTTCGCAAGTCCCTCCAGCGTCGTCTCGGGGCGCGGCGTCTCATCGCGCTCGAATACCCCCGTCTCGACCTGCTTCTCGGCGCCCTGCCAACGTACGCGCGGCACTGGAATCGGCACGATCTGATTCTTGAACGCCCCACGCTCCAGCGCCTGTGCAGCACGCTGCTGACTGAGCAGGGCGAACGCGTCCTGGTCCTCCCGCGTCACGCCGTAGCGCTGCGCCACCCGCTCGGCGGTGAATCCCATGCCGATGTAGCTCTCCGTCAGCTCCGGGTGAAGCCGCGTGTGAAAGCCCGACATCGGCACCTGGCTCATCATCTCGACCCCGCCGGCGATGATCGTGTTCTGCCAGCCGCTCATCACGGCCTGCGTCGCCTGCGCTACCGCCTGGAGCCCGGACGAGCAGAAGCGGTTGATCGTCGCCGCCGACGAATCGACGGGGAGCCCCGCGCAGAGCGCCGCGTTGCGCGCGACGTTGAGCCCCTGCGACGCCTCGGGCATTGCGCACCCCCACACGACGTCGTCGACGTCTTCCTTCCTGCCACTCGCGCGCTCGACCGCCGCGCGAATCAGATGCGCCGACAACTCGACCGGGTGCACCGCCGCGAGACCACCGTCGGGCTTCCCACGACCTACGGCGCTTCGCACAGCTGACACGATGACTGCTTCAGTCATACACACCTCATGAGGTTCGACGTTGGCGGTTCGAGATTCGAGCGTGCTTTCCTCGAACGTCGACGCACCAACCCGCCTACCTCGTTCAGTTCCTCAGTGGTTTTCCAGTCTTCAACATGTGCGCGATGCGCTCCTGCGTCTCGTTCGTGCCGAGCAGCCGCAGGAACGCCTCTCGCTCCAGATCCAGGACATCCTGCTCGGTCACGGTGCGTGGCGGACCATCGCCGCCGCATAGCACGTACGCGATCTCGCGGCCGACGCGCACGTCGTGATCGGATGCCTGTCCCCCTTCCTTGAACGCGAAGAGCGCGTAGTACAGGTTGCCGATCGCCTCACGTCCCAGCGCGCGAGTCGTCCGCGGCAGCGGTGCGACGTAGCCAGGCGCGAGATCGAGCACGCGAGCCTTCGCGTCTCCGAGCAGATAGGCACGATTCATCGTGATCCGGTCGTGGTCACGAAGAAGCCCGAGCCGCCGTGCCTCGAGCGCGCTCGTGCTCGTGGTCGCCAGCGCGATGAGGCGGAAGGCACGCTTCACCGCTTCGAACGGGTCGGCTTCCTCGTACGGAGTGAGATCCTGCATGAAGCGGAACAACAGCTCCTTGGTGCCGCCGCCACCTGGGATCAGCCCGACGCCGACCTCGACGAGCCCTGTGTAGAGCTCTGCGTGCGCCTGAACGAGATCGGCGTGCAGCGACCACTCACACGCACCGCCGAGCGCCAACCCGG
>WUUC01161480.1_pt1 | contig 13263 bp, 7 predicted proteins | sample 6278441 | NCBI WGS metagenome assembly WUUC01 (sample SAMN13675441, study PRJNA597444) | soil metagenome | isolation source: soil | place: USA: Washington | collected 2017-10 | reverse complement strand
GCGGCAACAGCGTGCTCGTGATCGAGCACCACCTGGACGTGATCCAGGCGGCGGACTGGGTGATCGATCTAGGCCCGGAAGGCGGGCCCGATGGGGGACAGTTGATCGCCGAAGGCACGCCAGAGCTGGTGGCCCAGAACCCACATTCACATACCGGGCAATTTTTGAAGCAGAAGCTCTCTGCCGAGAATTCGGCGCCCGCCAGCAAGAGGTCCAAACCCAAGGCAAAACCCAGGCGCGCCACGCGCGCCGCCGTGGCGGCTCAATGAGCGGCGTACGCAGGCAGGCGACGCGAGCCTCGGGACGCCACTCCGGGGATCACAGCACCACCTGCAACTGGTCAGCGGCGCCGTCACGAGCTAGACTACGGGGCATGCGTCGTGTCTTGTCGATCGGCAGCATCGTCGGCGCCGGGTGTCTCCTGGTCTCGAGCGGTGTCGCTGGCGTGTTGGAAAGCGCCTGGAGTCGCGCCCGGGCTCCCGCCGCCGGACCCGCGCTCGCCATTGGCACGTACACGGCGGGTTGCGTGCAAGGGGCCAAGGCGCTGGCGCCGGAGGACACCCGCTATCTGATCATGCGACCGGAGCGGCGGCGCACGTTCGGGCACCCTGAGCTGATCGACTTCGTCAGCCAACTCAGCCAGCGGATGGAAAAGGGTCAGCTCGGCCCACTCGCCGTGGGCGACCTCGGGCAGGCCCGCGGCGGGCCGGCGCCCAACGGGCACGCCAGCCATCAGAACGGGCTGGACGTCGACCTCTGGTTCTCTCCCGGCGTGGCCGCCGCGGAGCAACGCTCGATGGTGGACTTCGAAACGCAGAAGCCCAGCGTCTACTATAGCGATCGGGTCCCCAAGCTGCTGGAGCTGGCCGCGGCTGACGCGCGGGTTTCACGAATTTTCGTGAACGCGGTGATCAAGCGTGAGCTGTGTGAGCGCGGCTCGGGAGAGCGCAGCTGGCTCGGCAAGCTGCGACCCTGGTGGGGTCATCACGAGCATTTTCACGTGCGCCTCGCCTGCCCGGACAACAGCCCCGGCTGCGTTGCTCAACCGCCCATTCCGGCGGGAGATGGCTGTGACGAGCTGGATTGGTGGCTCAACCCCGAGTCGATCAAAGATCGGGCGCGCGGGGTGGAAACGTACGGAAAACGCGTCGGCGCACAGCCCAAATTGCCGGCGGGTTGCGACGCCCTGGTGCGCTAGCGCTGCGTTCATCATCCGGCCGGCGTGCGGCTGGCGCGGCGATGGCGACCTACCCCGGCCGGCGCCGTTCTCATTTCTGACGTCCTGTTGGATTTTGGCAGCGGCGAAGGACGGGGAGCCGAGAACGGCCCGAGCTGATTCTGGATTCTGCCCGTCCGCCCCAGAAATGCCCTAAGACTCGGCGGCCATGAGCGAGAGCCCGACCATCAACAATCCGATCCTGCCCGGGTTTAACCCCGATCCATCCATCGTGCGCGTGGGTGAGGACTACTACGTCGCGACGTCGACGTTCGAGTGGTATCCCGGAGTTCAGATCCACCACTCCCGCGACCTCGTGAACTGGCGGCTGATCACGCGCCCGCTCCGGCGGGCGAGTCAGCTGAACATGCTCGGCAACGCGGACTCCTGCGGCATCTGGGCGCCCTGCCTCACCCATCACGACGGGCTGTTCTACCTGGTCTACACGGATTTCAAGCGTTACAGCCGCTCGGTGCCCGATGGTAGCGGCTCGCTCCGCGACATGCACAACTACGTCGTGACCAGCCCGCGCATCGACGGTGAGTGGTCAGAGCCCGTCTACCTGAACAGCAGCGGCTTCGATCCCTCGCTGTTTCATGACGACGACGGGCGCAAATACCTGGTCAATCAGCTGTGGGACCACCGCCCGCTCCGGAACCCCTTCGCCGGCATCGTGATCCAGGAATACTCCGAGAAGGAGCGCAAGCTCATCGGCGCTCGGCGCCTGATTTTTCAGGGGACGGCGCTGGGGCTGACCGAAGCTCCGCATCTCTACAAGCGCAACGGCTACTATTACTTGCTCACCGCGGAGGGCGGCACCGCCTGGAACCATGCGGCGACGCTGGCGCGCTCACGCGAGCTGATGGGACCCTACGAGTTGCATCCGGACAAGTACATCATCAGCTCGCGGCAGCGCCCCGACCTGGCGCTGCAGCGCGCGGGTCACGCGGATCTGGTCGAGACCCCGGCGGGCGAGGTGTACATGGTCTACCTGTGTGGACGACCGCTGCACAATCGCGGGCGCTGCACGCTCGGCCGCGAAACGGCGATCCAGCCCATGCGCTGGTCCGACGACGGTTGGCTCCGGACGCTGGACGGTCAAGGCTTGCCCACCCAGCAGGCGCCGGCGCCCCAGCTGCCAGCTCACCCTTTCCCCGCGCTGCCCGAGCGCGAGCACTTCGACGCTCCAGAGCTGCCGCTGGCATTCCAGTGGCTGCGCTCACCCTGGCCCGAAGAGCTGTTTAGCCTGAGTGAACGACCCGGCCACCTGCGCCTGCGCGGTCGCGAATCCATCGGCAGCTGGTTCCGGCAGGCCCTGGTGGCGCGCCGCCAGGAGTCTCATTGCTACAGTGCCGGAACGTCCGTCGAATTCGAGCCCCAGCACTTCCAGCAGATGGCGGGCCTGGTCTGCTACTACAACAGCTCCAAGTTCCACTATCTGCACATCACTCACGATGAGACGCTCGGCAAACACTTGCGCGTGGTGTCGCGCGTTCCCGACCAGGTCGTGACGGACGTGTTCAGCCCGCCGATCGCGATTGCGGCGGGCAGCCGGGTGGAGCTCCGGGTCGAGGTCGACTACGAGCGCCTGCTGTTTGGTTATCGCGTGGGCGACGGCCCCTGGCAGTGGCTGCCGCAACAATTTGATGCCAGCATCCTGTCGGACGAAGCCTCGGCTCCGGGGTTCCCGAACTTCACGGGCGCGTTCGTGGGGATGGCCTGTCAGGATCTGGCGGGCAGCGCCCAGCCGGCGGACTTCGACTACTTCGACTACCGCTCGCGTGGCTTCCAGGCCGTCAGCACTCACACCTGAGCGGGCCACCGCGGCAGCTGCCCTGGCGGGCCACCGTCAGTCCGCGTCGGCGATGGGCAGCGTGAACTGAAAGGTCTCGCCATCGCCGGGGTTCGGCACCGCCCACAGGCGCCCGCCGTGGGCGTCCACGATCGAGCGGCAGATGGCCAGGCCCATGCCCATGCCCTGGGCCTTGGTCGTGTAGAAGGCGTCGAAGATCCGATCCCGGTGTTGGGGCTCGAGGCCCGGGCCCGTGTCGCTCACCTTGATACAGACCTGATTCTGGGCGTGGCGCTCGGCGAGGATATCCAGCACACGCGCCCGGCTCGTGATGGATCGCATCGCCTCGATGCCGTTCATGGCCAGGTTCAAGATCACCTGCTGAAGCTGCACTCGATCGCCGAGCACGGCTGGCAAATCGCTGGGGGGCGGACAGTTGATCATCACGCCCCGCGCACGGGCCTCCCCCTGCACCAGGCTCACCACCTCACGGATGATGTCGGCCACGCAGACTTCGATTTTTTCCGGCTCGTGCCGCGTGAGCAAGGCGCGGATGCGCCCGATCACGTCGCTGGCACGCTGGGCGTCCCGCGCGATACGCCGGGCGGCGGCGTCCGCTTCGTGCACGTTGGCTGGCGCGGCAGCCAACCAGCGCACGCAGGCGTTGGCGCTAGTGACCACGGCAGCCAGCGGTTGATTGACCTCGTGGGCGATGGACGCGGTCAGCTCACCCATCGTCATCACCCGGCTCACGTGCGCCAACTCGTGCTCGGCGCGCCGCAGCGCCTCCTCGGCCAACTTGCGCGCGGTGGTGTCCACCACGGTCCCGATATACTCCGTCAGCTCCCCTGCGTCGTTGAACACCGGATGCGCGACGCTGTGAATGTAACGGAGCGTTCCGTCGGCGCGGAACAGCCGAAACTGTTCCTCGAAATCCCGTCCCGAGAGGACTGCCTTCTCGAAACGTTGCCGGACGAGCCAGTCCTCCGGGTGGATCGCGCCCCAGAACAACTCATAGCTGGGCCGGGTGGTTCGTGGATCCAGGCCCAGGATGCGGAAGTTCTCATGAGACCAGAACACCTCACCGCTGTTGAGGTTCCAGACCCAGCTGCCCGTCTGACTGATCTTCTGGCCCTTGGCCAGGTAGAACTCGCTGCGGCGCAGGGCTGCCTCCGTGCGCTCGCGCTCAATCATCTCCGAGGCCTGGCGCGCATACAGATCCGTCAGACGCAGATCGCGCTCCGAGGGCTGATGCGGACGCCGGAAGTATGTGGAGATCACCCCGAGCCGCGCGCCGCTGCGGCTAAAAAGCGGAGTGGATTGCTCCGCGCGAAAGCCCGCGGCGGCGGCGAAGGCTTGATACGTAGCCAGGTGCAGGTCCTGCTCCACGTCCTCGATGACGACACGCATACCGAGCCCGAGCGAACGGCTCGAGGGCGCGTCGGGGCAGGGATTCTTGAAGTACTCCAGGCACTCCTGCCGAAAACCGCGCTGCACCAGCATGTCGAGCGCGCGTGTCACGGGGTTATACAGCTGTACGCTGCCGAAGTCGGCGTTCTGCAGGGACATGGTCGCGGACAGGACCTCCGTGAGCAGAGGTTGCAGGTCCGTGCTGGCCAGAAGCCGCGTGCTGAACTCATGCAGCCGCGTCATCGCCGTCAGCTCTGCCGCGAGCTCGTCCTTGAGCGCGAGCAGCTCCGCCTCCGCGCGCTTGCGCTGGGTGATGTCTCGGCTGATCGTGGCCAGCGCGACCGGCTTGCCGCTCTCCGGCTCCTTGATCAGGAAGACGTGAGCCAACATCGGCAGCTCCGCGCCCGTGCGGGAGTGCCGAAAGCAGAGCTCACCATCCCAGCAGCCCTTCTGCTTTACTATCGGCAAAATGCAATCGTAGAGCTGCCGGCGGTCTCGCTCCACGACGAAGTCCGACAGCTCGCGCCCGCGGGCCTCCAGATCACCCTCGATGCCCAGCATGTGTTGGCCTGCCGGGTTGAGAAACAAAGTGTTGCCGGCGAGCGACGCGATGCCGATGAAGTCGCTGCTGTTCTCGACCAACGAAGCGAGCTCGAGCCGCTCCTGCTCCGTCCGCTCCCGCTCGGCGATCTGGTGGCGCAGCTCCGCGTTGACGGCCACCAGCTGCCCCGTCCGCTCCGCTACTCGTTGCTCCAGGTTCTGCTCGGCCTGCTCCCGTTCGGCGCTACGCCGGGCCTCGTGCAGCCCGATCACCGCCTGACTCACGGCGACCTGCAACAATGCCACCTCGGTCTGCGTCGGAAAACCCGGGCGCCGCATCGCGGTCACCAGCACCCCGAGCTCCTCGCGCATGCCCATGCGCAGGAAGGCCACCTGCACCTGGCCGTCTCCTACCGGGTTCGGCAAGGTGTGCGTGGAAAGGCGCGCATGCGACGAGAGCCAGGGACCCAGCGCTCGACTGATCTGCCGCACGTCGACCGTGGCTTCCGCGTGCCGGCTGGTGCGGAGCAGCTCCGTTGGAGCCTCATCAATGGGCTCCGCCAAGCGGACGTAAGCAAACTCCAGCATGAAAATGCTGACGAGCCGCTCGAGCCAGGTCGTGAGCAGGCGGGATGGGTCCCGCCCCGTCCATAGGGCTGGCAGAGCGACCACGCTGACCAGATCAGTGAGGCAGCCTTCCAGGCTCCGGATCTCATCAGTATGGTCTTGCGTGACCGCAATCATGCTCGCGTGATCTCGATCCGTGGGTGGCAGGAAACGTTGTCGCGAAATGTGAGACGTAGGGAAACCATACTCCCCGCGTGGACGGGCCAGCAAGATTCCATACCAATGTCCGTGTCAACTCGGACATCAGCGCGGTCGCGCTCACGCAGCGCCGTGACAACCGGGTGAATTGGCCCACAGCTGTGAACCGAACGTTTCGTCTCCGTCACCGTGTCACGCTTCAGGTGCGTGAGAGAATGGAAGGTGCGCCGCATCACACGATGCGTTTTGGCGCAGGTGCCCTGGCGAGACCAGCGCCGATCCGGATCCCGGCGAACCGCCGAGGACGGATCGCGTCTTTATAGGCGAGTGATCACCGCCTCTGCAAATTCCCTGGTGCCCAGCTGGCCGCCGAGATCACGCGTCAGCTGGCCGTCGGCCAGCGCCCGGCGGTACGCCAGCGTGATGCGATCAGCGCTGCTCTGGCAGCGCGCATCGCCCCGTCGTGTGGCGACATGCTCCAGCATGAGAATGGCGCTCATCAGCAGGGCCAGCGGGTTGGCCAAATTCTTACCGGCGATATCGGGGGCCGAGCCGTGTACGGCCTCGAAGATTGCGGCATCCGCGCCGATATTGGCGCCCGGTGTCACCCCGAGCCCCCCCACCAGACCCGCGCACAGGTCCGAGATGATGTCGCCGTACAGGTTCTCGCAGAGCAGGATGTCGAATTGGGTCGGGTCCTGCACGATGCGCATGACCCCGGCGTCGACGATCAGCTCACGGTACTCGATGCCGGGGTAGCTCTGCGCGTGGACCTTGGCGGCCTCCTCGATGAACATGCCGTCGGTCAGCTTCATGATGTTTGCCTTGTGAAACACCGTGACCTTGCGGCGCTGGCTCGTGGTCGCGAGCTGAAAGGCGTACTCCGCGATGCGCTGACACGCCGCCCGGGTCGCGACCTTGAGTGAGGTGACCACTCCCTCCGTGATCTCGTTTTCGACCCCGCTGTACAGACCCTCCGTGTTTTCGCGCACGACGATCAGGTCCACGGCCTCGTAGCGGGTCTTCACGCCGGGCAGACTGCGCACCGGACGCACCGAGGCATACAGCTTCAGCGCCTTGCGCAGGCCGACGTTGACGGACCGGAAGCCCTGACCCACCGGGGTGGTGCAGGGCCCCTTGAGCGCGATCTGCCGCTCCCGGATCGCTTGTAATGTCGCTTCGGGCAGCACTTCCCCGAGGCCGTGCTCGAGCGCCGCGAGGCCAGCGTGACGTTCCTCGAACTCTAGCGGAGCCTGCGCCGCCCTCAAGACCTGGAGCGTCGCCGCCGCGACCTCCGGCCCGATGCCGTCCCCTGGAATTAGAACTACGTGGTGGTTCAAAGCCTCACCTCTTTCTCGCGCAAGGGTATCGGCAGATCTCGACACGAGTCCCCCTCCCCGTCAACCAGGGCGGCGGCCGGAGCAGCAACGCGCAGGTGCGCGAGCGCCTCGCTCCAGATCACTCCAGGAAGGAACAGACGTATTCGGTGATGCCATCCGCCACGACGATGTTGAAGCCGCTCTTCGCCGGTACCTCAAAGCTGGCGCCAGCTGCATAGTCGAGAACCGAGGTCTGCCCGTCCAGCTTGACCCGGCAGCTCCCCGCCAGAATGTCCATGCGCTCCGCGGCGTCGGTGCCAAAGTGGTACTCGCCCGGATAGATCAGCCCGAGCGTCTTCTTGGTACCGTCTGAAAAACGTAGCGTGTGGCTGACGACTTTGCCGTCGAAGTAGACGTTGGCCTTGGCGATGGCGGTGACATTCGGAAATTCGAGGTTCGACATGCGCGGCCTATACCAGAAAAATGGGCGCGCGAGCGGCTGGCCCTGCGAGCGCACCCGCTTCAGTTTTTTTTGAGCAGGTTCGCAAACGGGTTGTTGCTGAAGCCCTGAGCCGAGCCTTTGGCGTTGGCAGCCGCGGCGGGTTTGTTGCCGCCCGCGGACGCACCGCGCGAACGGTTGTCGGGGCGTCCGCGTCCCGCGGGAGGCCGGTTACCCCCGACGCTCCGAGCTCCGTCCGAGCGCCCTGCGCCCGAATTTCCGCTGGCACCCGGAGTCCTACGCTCGCCATCCGCCGCCGCTGACGCGGCGTTTTGCCGCGCGCTGAGCGAGACACGCTTGCGCTCGAGATCCACCGCCAGCACACGCACCATGATCTTGTCACCGACTTTGACCACGGAGTGAGGATCTTTGACGAAGCGGTCGGAGAGCTCGGAGATATGCACCAGGCCATCCTGATGTACTCCCACGTCCACGAACGCACCAAAAGCCGCGACGTTGGTCACGACGCCCTCCAGCAGCATGTCCTGCTTCAGGTCGGAGAGCTCCCGCACGTCATCCCGGAACTTGGGCGGCTCGAAGCTCTTGCGCGGATCACGTCCCGGTTTGTCGAGCTCCGCCAGGATGTCCCTGAGCGTGAAGTCGCCCACGTCCTCCCCCTTGTATCTGGCGATGTCAACGCGCCCGAGCAGCGCCGAGCTGCCGATCACGCTGGCCAGAGGCACCCCGAGATCGGCGGCCATGCGCTCCACCAGCGCATAACGCTCCGGGTGCACGGCGCTCGAGTCGAGCGGGTGCTCACTGCCCCGGATGCGCAAGAAGCCAGCCGCCTGCTCGAACGTCTTGGGGCCCACGCCGGCCACGTCCAGCAAGGTCTTGCGCGACTTGAACGGTCCGTGTTCGTTGCGATGCCCAACGATGCGCCTGGCCACTCCGGGCCCGATGCCCGCCACGCGCGACAGCAGCTGGGCGCTGGCCGTGTTCAGCTCCACGCCCACGCTATTCACGCAGCTCTCCACCACCTCCGTCAGCTTCTTGTCGAGCGCGCTCTCCGAGACGTCGTGCTGGTATTGGCCGACCCCGATACTCTTCGGATCGATCTTCACCAACTCCGCGAGCGGATCCTGTAGGCGCCTCGCGATGCTGATGGCGCCACGCACCGTCAGGTCCAGCTCCGGGAACTCCTCTCGCGCCGCGTCGCTCGCCGAATAGATGCTGGCGCCGGACTCGTTGACGGAGACGCACAGCGTGGACTGCGCCAGGCCCTCGCTCGCGAGCACGCTCTTGACGAAACTCTCCGTCTCGCGGCCGTGTGTGCCGTTGCCGACCGCGACCGCGCGCACCGAGTGCTTCTGGCAGAGCTCCAGCAATGTCTTCTTGCTCTTGCTCTCGGCCTGATCGCCCTGCACCAGGTAAATGGTGGTGTGCTCCAGCAGCCTGCCCGTATTGTCGACCACGGCGCATTTACAGCCGGTGCGCTGGCCCGGATCGATCCCGAGCACGGCCTCCGCGCCGAAGGGCGCCGAGAGCAGCAGCTGCCTCAAGTTCTGGGCGAAGACGTCGATGGCCTCCTGATCGGATTTCAGCTTGAGCTCGACGCGCACCTGCGCCGCCACCTGCGGCGCAAGCAGCCGCTCCAGCGAGTCATTTAACATCTGCTCCAGCTCCGCCTGCCACGGGGAGCCCACCCGGAGCGGGATGCGGCTCCGCACATAGGGTAGGTGTGGCGCGAACTCGAGCAATACGCGCGCGTATAACACCTCTTCGCTCTCCCCCCGGCGGATGGCGAGGAAGCGGTGGGAAGGGACCTTGGCCACGGCCTCTTCGTAGCTCGCGTACATGTCGAACTTGGTAACCTTGCCTTCGAGCTCCATACGCTTGGCGACCCGGATCACTCCGTCCTTGAAGTAGGCCTCGCGCAGGTACTTGCGCAGCTCGGCATCCTCCGAGAGGCGCTCGGCGCAGATGTCGCGCGCCCCCGCGAGCGCAGCTGCCGCATCCGGCACCTCACGCTCCGCCGCCACGAAGCGCAGCGCTGCCTGCGCGGGAGCCTCGGCGGGATCCTGGTTCCACAACTGCTCCGAGAGCGGCAGGAGCCCCCGTTCGATGGCGATGGTCGCCCGCGTCCTACGCTTGGGCTTGTAGGGGAGGTACAGATCCTCGAGCTCCGCCTTGGTGCTGGCGAGCAGCAAGCGCTCGCGCAGCTCGGGCGTCAGCTTGCCCTGCGCCTGAATCTCACCGAGGACGCTGGAGCGGCGCGCCTCGAGCTCCGTCAGATATTCGAAGCGCTCGCCGATGTTCCGGATCTGGACCTCGTCGAGCCCGCCCGTGGCCTCCTTGCGATAACGCGCGATGAACGGCACCGTCGCGCCCTCGGCCATCAAGCGTACGACGGCTCGGATACCGGTGGCAGGCAAGCCGAGCTCCGCGACCAGTACGGGGATGGGGTCAAAGGGCAAAACCGCACTGCCGGGAGCTGAAGCTGACATACTGCTCAGATAGCGAGCCGTCGCACGACTGTCTACTCCCCAGTAGCCGTGATTTCCGCATAATTCCCGCGGCCCACGGGCGAGTGCCGCGAAGCGCTCCCTGGCGCTACGCAGGAAGAACGAAGCCGCACGGCTCGCGGGTCACAGGCCTGCTCAGGCGTGGAAGAAGCGCTTGACGCGCTCGATCAACAGCAGGCTCCGGCGCTCCTCGTCGTCAGCGAGCAGGCCAGAATCGGCGACGGCCTTGTTGAGCTCGCTCAGGCGCGACGCCAGCTTCGACGTCAGCCGATCGGCGATGCCCCGATCGAGCTCGGCGGCGGCGCCAAATGCCGTCGCCGAGATGACGAGCAACTGGCATTCCGTGCTCGCCACTACCGTCGCGGAGCGCTGCTCGTCGCGGAGCAGCGCGGCCTCACCGAAGAACTGCCCCACGGAGAGCGTGGCCACCTGCGCACGCAAGCCCCCCTCGCGCGTGACCCACACGTCCACGCTGCCGCGTTCGATCACGAACAGCTCGTTGCCGCTCTCGCCTTCATGAATGATCACCTCCCCGGCACCGTACAGCGCGCTGACGGTGCCGAGGGCCAGCCGCTCCAGGACCTCCGGATTGACCCCTGCCAGAAAATCGATCCGTGTCAGCCGCGCGCCGAGATCCGGCTTGGCGTCGGTGGTCGGCGCGTCTCTGAGCGATGTCACGGCGAACGGGAGCGTCACTGCCTCCACCCGGCTGCGCGGCGTCGGCAGCTCGATTTTCTCGCGCCGCAGCAGGTACCAGAGCCGCTTGCGCAACTCGCCCTCGATCGGCTCCAGGCGCGCGAAGTCGTCCACGAAATAGCGGATGGAGTAGGTCGCGCCGCGTTCCACGAACGGGCCCACCAGCACGCTGGGCGGTGGCGTCGATAGGACCCCTGGCAGATCAGCCAGCGTGCGCAGCACCATGCTCTGGACCAGATGCGGCGGCACCGCGTCGGGCAAGATGATGCTGGAGGTGTGGCGCATCAGCGCGCTGGGACGCGAGAAGTTCTTGAGCGGCGCCTTGGCGATGACGCCATTCGGGACGATCACCTCCACCTCGCCGATTGTGACCAGGTGGGTGGCACGCCAGTTGATTTCGAGCACCCGCCCGATGGCATCGGGGCTGTCGGCGTACTGCAGCCAGTCTCCGACGGAGAAGGGCGGCTGCGCCTGCAACGACAGACCCGCGAAGAGATTGCCCAGGGTCTCCTGCAGCGAGAGACCGATCACCGCGGTCAGGAGCGCGGACGTGGCCAGCAACGAGCCGGGCTCCACGCCTGCGGCGCGCAGCGCGAACAGCCCGACCGCGAAATACAGGAACGCCTGCAGCAGGTCCCTGAGGATACGCGGCCAGGGCCGGGTGAAGCGGCGCGCCACTCGGGACAACACCCCGAGCAGGAATGCGCTGCGCGCCATCGACGCGAGCAGCGAGAAGGTCGCGATGAAGCCGAGCAGCCGCGTGTCGAGCGACGGATGATCCGCATCCGGGTACCTCAAAGGCCAGCGCACGAGCAGGTGCACGACCAGCAAGACCATGGGCCCCCGCGCCAGGTAGCGCTCGCCCCTCGGCAGCGCGAGCAACGCGAGCAGAGCGAGCAAGGCGGCGAGCCCAATCCCGAACGCACCCGTTCCGGCAACGGTCCAATCCAACCAGTTCACTCGCCCAACCTTTTGCTCAGCCACTCGGCGGCTACTCAGCGGTCCTGACTAGCCTTGACTAGCCTTACGGCTTTCCTTCATGCCGCATGACGGGCTGCTGGCACGGAACGTCGCGACTTTCTCGCGCGTGGAGCCGGGCCGAGCTTCAGCCCGCGGTCGGCCACACCAGCCCCGGCCAGCGCACTCGCCAGCGCGAGCCCGTCTAGCGTGAGGCGGAGCCGGCGGGCATCGACGAGACCCCGCCCGTCGAGCTCGGCCAGCGTCCTCAGCACGGCATACAGGCTGCTGCGGCAACCCGTGGCTAGTTCAAAAACATCAATCGGAACATTGGTTTGACCCCGGCGCAGCAGGATCGTCAGCAGGCGCCCCCGGAGCTTGGTCTCATTCATCCGTTCAGTGTTAACGAAAGACCTGAAAGCCTGTCCAGTTTTCCGCACGATCTTTTTGCCGTGCCCCTCCAGAGTCGAGGCGACGCCGTATTGGCCGGCCGAGGAGCGCCCGGGCACCCGCGCGGGGCCCGCGCCTGGACGGCGCCCGGGAAACAGGAGTTGGGACTCAGGAGCTGGGCGGCGTGTAGCCCATCTCGGCCAACTGACGCGGCATGTTGCGCCAGCGCTCCGTCACCCGCACGAACAGCTTGAGGTGCACGGGCTGTTCCGTCAGCTCCGAGAGCCGCTGGCGCGCCGCGGTCCCGATGTCGCGGATCATCTCTCCGCCGCGCCCGACCAGGATGCTGCGTTGCCCGACCTTCTCCACGTGAATGGTGGCCGAGACGTGCAGACCCGTCGTGCGTTCCTGGATCGCGTCGAGGGTCACCGCCACGGCGTGCGGCACCTCTCTGCTCACTTGCGTCAACACCTGCTCACGGATGTACTCGCGCGCGAAAAACGAGACCGGGCGATCCGTGATCTCGTCGGCCTTGAACTTGCCTTCACGCTCGGGCAGAAGCCGAGCCACCTCGCTCAGCACCCGATCGACCCCGTCACCAGACAGCGCGCTGATCGGCACGGTGGCGGCAAACGGATGGCGCTCGTTCATCTCGATCAGGAAGGGCAGCAGCCGCGTCTTGTCCTTCAGGCGATCGATCTTGTTGATGACCAACACCGTCGGCAAACCCGGCGGCAGCAGCTCGATCAGCTCGAGATCGCTGCGTTCCGCTGAACCCCAGCGCGTGCCCGACGCACGACTTACAGCCTCCGGCGCGTCCTCCGTGGCCGCTCCGTGGTCGTCAGCGGGCGCCTGCGTTGCTGGTTGCACGTCCCCGCGCTTGACCGCGGCGTGAGCTCGCCGCGCCACCGCGCGCTCTCGCAAGCGCTCGGCGTCGATTTGAAAAATGTCGGTCACGAACAACGCCGCGTCGGCAGTGCGCAGGCTCTCGCTCGCCTCCTGATTCATCCTGCGACCCAGCTCGTTCTTGGGGCGATGCAGCCCCGGAGTGTCCACGAAGGCGAGCTGGGCATCCCCGCTATTGACCACGCCGAGCAGCGAGTCGCGCGTGGTCTGCGGCTGCGGCGACACGATGGCGAGCGGGGTGCCGAGCGCGTTGTTCAGGAAGGTGGACTTGCCCACGTTGGTGCGTCCAATGATCGCGATGGTGCCGT
>WUUC01137413.1_pt1 | contig 13263 bp, 11 predicted proteins | sample 6278441 | NCBI WGS metagenome assembly WUUC01 (sample SAMN13675441, study PRJNA597444) | soil metagenome | isolation source: soil | place: USA: Washington | collected 2017-10 | reverse complement strand
TTTGCGTGACGCTTCTGCATGTCGTGCCTAGGGATGGAAAATGGAGACAAGAGGTAAGCGCAACAGGTCACTCATGCAACCCGCCACTCGGCGCCCTTGCTTTATCCTTTCTTTTCAAGCCCGAGGGCTTCGCGGATGACACTGGCGACACGCTCGGTATCGTTGATGGGCTGATAGGACCACGACTCGATCCGGCCTTCGAAAGGCCTCGTCGCGCCCCGCTCCCGCATCATGGCGTGGAACCGGCCGAGCCGCCGGGAGCCTCCCTTCAGCCTTTGCACATAAACAGGTTTGCCGGTCCCGGTCGCCTCCGTGACCATGTTCACGGAATCCTCGGTGACAATGATTGCGTCCGATAGTGCCAGGAACGCGTGATAGGGGTTCTCTCCCGCGCCGTCCCAGAGGAATTGCGGCACGCCTGCGATCGCCGCAGCAAAAGCCTGCAGCGTCTCGCCCGGTGTGCGCCGGGACGGCGTAACGAGAAGTGAGCCGCCCGTCTCACGCGCGATCCGCGCGGCCGATGCGCCGAATTGCCCCGCGAGCTCGGGCGGGAAGGTGAATGCTTGGCTGGTGCCGCCGAGCAGCACGGCAATTCGCGGGCGTGGGAGGGGCTCGATCCGTTGCTTGAAGCGTTCTGCGGCGGCGGCGAGGCGCACCGGAGTGACACTGTGAACCGCCCCGAACGTCCCAATCACATTCCGCCCGGTGTAACTGTCATGAACGGGCGCGGCGATCAGGTCAAAAAGGGCTGCGGGGACCTTCGGGTTCTGGATGTGCAGAGCGAAGGCGCGGCGAGGGTTCGAGACCCGTTTTAGGGCGAGGGCAACCGGTACGCTCCGCCGGCCGATGGAGACGATGAGCCTCGGCCACGGCGGGACCAGCGCTTCGCTCGACTCGACCGACCGGAGAAGGAAGGCAGGGGGGAGGTAGATCTGGAGGCGTGCCGGAACGAAGCGGAGGACACCAGCTATGCGCACTCGCTTCAGCGCATAGGGCAAGCCGACCGCCTCGGCGACCGCAATGCCTTGCGCCTCCATGCCGACCGAGCCGTCGGTGACGATCCAGGTGGAGCCCGACCCGGCGCGTTCCTCGGCTTCAGTGGAATTTCCGGAATGTTGGAGGATCACTTTCTTTTCGATTCTTCCGGCAAGAAGACTTAAAGTTGCGCACCAACCCACTTTCAGCCGGCGGCATGGCTCGGTGAAGCCGCTTCTAACGCGCGTCTCCGGCCACCGTCCAGGAGCAAGGATGATGCGTTCTGCCCGTCTCGATTCGACCGATTGGCGCATCCTGCGCGAATTACAAGCCGACGGACGGATCACCAATGTCGAGCTTGCGCGCCAGGTCGGCATCTCGGCGCCGCCTTGCCTCCGCCGCGTTCGCGCCCTGGAAGAAGCAGGGCTCATCAAAGGCTATGCCGCTTTACTCGAGGATCGAGCGCTCGGCTTCGATGTCACCGCCTTCGCCATGGTTGGGCTGCACAGTCAGGCTGAAGCCGATCTGATCGCCTTCGAGGAACGCGTACGCGCGCTGCCGATCGTCCGCGGCTGCTACATGCTCTCCGGCGAGATAGATTTTATGCTGAAATGCGTGGCTCCGGATCTCACCACGTTCCAGGATTTCATCATACACGAGCTGACGGCCGCTCCGAACGTTGCGAGCGTAAAGACCTCTCTCGTCATCCGCAGCTCGAAGCAGGAACCTGGCGTCCCGATCGAGCTTGTCAGCGAAAAGGCCTAGGCCTCGACGGAAGTGATCTCCCAGGCTCCGTAGCCGACCACGCGGCTATGATCGCCGCTCGTCTCGCCGGAATTGGCGAGCTTCAGCCGGTTTACGCGCCAATTGCGCCGGCTCGCTGTGCACAACGCTCCATTCAAGGCCCGATAACCGCACGCATCTTCGCTAGTCAACTTCGCGAAGTCACGCGCCTCGATGGCTTCGGCGGTTGCGAGATCGCGCTTCCGCGCGGCGGCATCGTTGAGATAGTGCGAAAGGTCGGTGCTGACGACGAGCAGCGTCCGCTCGTCGAGGACGGCCTCGATGATCGCCGCGACCTGCTCCGGCGACACATCTCCGACGAGAAGCGGAACGATGGCGAAGTTCTCAAGCAGGAATTGAAGAAAGGGTAGGTCGACCTCGAGCGAATGCTCCGGGGCATGGGGAAGATCGTCGACGGCGACGAGCTGCGCATCGTGGAGTTTCTCGACGGCCTCCCGATCGACCGGAATGTCGCCGAGCGGGGTCGTGAAGGTGAGCGCGGACGGCGCAGAAACGCCGTGCACCGGCGCGTAATGCGCGGGGCCGATTAAGAGCGCGCGCGAAAAGCGAGCGGGCGCCGCAGCGATGCTGGCGAAAGCTTTTCCGGCCACGGGTCCGGAGTAAATGTAGCCTGCATGGGGAGCAACGACCCCGATCAGCTTCTCCGGTTGCCGCGCCGGCGCCCCTTCGATCAGCAGACGCGCAACGGTCGTCCGGAGCTCGCCGGGATCACGCGGATAGAAGCTTCCGGCCACAGCCGGTGGCCTTACCGCGCCGGTGGAGTGTCGCGCGAACACAAGCGTTGACTCTCGTGCCTACGGGGCCATCTTCATACCATGCGGAACAGCGAAATTCAGGGCGGAGTTCCAGGCCGCTACTGGCACGCGCTCACCGACGGTCGCGTGCAATGTGACGTCTGCCCGCGCGAATGCAAGCTGCATGAGGGGCAAAGGGGGCTTTGCTTCGTGCGGGCGCGGCAGGACGATCAGATCGTGCTCACAACCTATGGCCGCTCGTCCGGCTTCTGCCTCGATCCGATCGAAAAGAAGCCGCTGAATCATTTTCTGCCGGGGACGGCGGTGCTGTCTTTCGGCACCGCGGGTTGCAACCTCACCTGCAAGTTCTGCCAAAACTGGGACATCTCCAAAGCGCGCGACCTCGACCGGCTGCAGCAGCCGGCTTCGCCGGAGGCGATCGCCAACGCGGCGCTTGCGAGCGGCGCCCGCTCGGTTGCCTTCACCTACAACGACCCGGTGATCTTTCTCGAATATGCGGTGGATGTCGCGAAAGCGTGCCGCGCGGTCGGGGTGAAAACGGTGGCGGTGACGGCGGGATATATCGGCGCGGCGGCGCGGCCCGAGTTCTTTGCCGCTATGGATGCTGCCAATATCGATCTCAAAGCGTTCACGGACGACTTCTATCACCGGCTCTGCACCGGCTCGCTTCAAGCGGTGCTCGACACACTGATTTATGTGAAGCGCGAGACGAACACCTGGCTTGAGATCACGACGCTTCTGATCCCCGGCCAGAACGACTCGGTGGAAGAGGTGGCGGCGCTGTGCGACTGGGTGGCGCGGGAGCTTGGGCCCGATGTGCCGCTTCACTTCACCGCCTTTCACCCGGATTGGAAGATGATGGACACGCCGGCGACGTCCTCCGCGATACTGAGGCGCGCACGTGAGTCCGGCCTGAAGGCCGGACTGCGCTACGTCTATACCGGCAACGTCCATGACGAGGTCGGACAGAGCACCTATTGCTCGGCCTGCGGCTCATGCCTCATCGGTCGCGATTGGTACACCATCACTGATTGGGGCCTTGACCGGAACGGCGCCTGCGCGGAATGCGGAGAACCGTGCCCCGGCCTGTTCGAAGCCGCACCCGGGCATTGGGGAGCGCGGCGCGCGCCTCTCATCATCGCCGCATGAGCGAGTCCCGAGGGAGCAATCCCGTCCTCATCGAGGTCACGCGGGGAGAGCTGGTGGAGAGCCGCCATCGCGGTTCCATCGCGATCGCTGACGCGGAAGGCGAGCTTATAGTCGCCCTCGGCGACGTCGAAGGTCCCATCTTCCCCCGCTCGGCGGTGAAGGCCATGCAGGCTCTGCCGCTGGTCGAGAGCGGTGCTGCTGACGCCTTCGTGTTGAACGACGCGGAGCTGGCGGTCGCCTGCGGGTCTCACAGCGGCGACACGGTCCATCTCGACGCAGTTCGCTCGATCCTCTCCAAGGCCGGGCTGAAGGAGACCCACCTTGCTTGTGGTTCGCATTGGCCGATGAGCGAGCGCGCTTCCCGTGAGCTTGCGGGAAGCGGCGGCCAGCCGGGGTCTATCCACAACAATTGCTCAGGCAAGCACGCCAGCATGCTTGCCACCGCCGTACATCTCGGTCTCGACACGCGCGGCTACGAGCAGCCGTCCCACCCCGTGCAGCGTAGCATCGCGCGCGCCATTGCAGAACTTTGCGGTGTCGAGATCGAGCATTTCGACGTCGGTGTTGACGGATGCTCGGTGCCCACCTTTGCGGTGCCGCTTGCGGCGCTCGCCACCGGGTTCGCCAGACTGGCAAGCGGGAAGAAGCTCCCGCGCTCGCGCGCCTCGGCGGCCGCGCTGCTTGTCAAGGCCTGTTTCGCCGAACCTGCCGTCGTCGCCGGCGAAGGGCGCTTCGACACGATTGTGATGCGCGGGCTCGCACCGTTCGTTTTCGTGAAGGGAGGTGCCGAAGGCGTGCATTGCGCGGGACTGCCGCGAGTTGGCATCGGCATCGCCGTCAAAATGGACGATGGCGTCAAACGCGGTACCGAAGCCGTGCTTGCCCATTTGCTCGCCTCGCTTGTGCCGCAAGCGCAGCAGGTCCTGTCCAACCACGTTTCCGGCGACATCCGGAACTGGAGGGGGCGTAAAGTGGGGCAGATCCGCGCCGCTCCTCGTCTTCGAGCTGCATGCGCCGAGCTTGCCGCTCCCGCACTTGCGATTGGGGCGCCGCGGCGATGAATGGCTGCGATGCCGGCCAAGATCATGTAAAAACGGCCGCACAGGCCGGTACCAACGAGTGCACCCGATTGGGTGAGGCTTTGATAAGGAGGGGAGGAGTTACGTTATGGCGCTTTCCAAGTTTTCTTTGTGTGCGGTGCTTGCGGCGCTCGCGACGGTAGTCTTGTCCTTATCGTCGGCAGGCCCGTCCCACGCGCAAAAGACCTCTCCGGCTGGCCAACTGAGATGCGATGTCCAAGGCGGCGTGAGCTTCATCGTCGGCTCCAGCCGCGCGCTCGACTGCGTTTACCAGCCCGCGCGAGGCGCGCCCGAATATTACAAGGGAAGCATCAACAAGGTCGGCATCGACATTGGCTTTCAGACGCGCGGCGTGATCATTTGGGACGTGGTTTCGCCAGGCCTCACCCGCGGGCCGGGCGCGCTCGCCGGAAACTATGTCGGCGCCACGGCCGATATCGCGGCGGGACTGGGAGTCGGCGCCAATGCGCTGGTCGGCGGCAACAAATTCGTTCTCCAGCCGGTCAGCGTCAGCGGTATCGTCGGCTTGAACGTCGCGGCCGGGATCGGGGACATCGAGCTCGCTTATGTCGGAGGAGACGTGCCACCGCTCCGCGAGTCCGTTCCGTTTGGCCGCTGAAGCCGTTCGCTGTCGAAAGATTAATTTAAGAGTGGCGCCGGGACTCTGCGGCGGAGGCGCAGTTTGCCTGCGTCACCGCAATCCCCCTCGCGCACTCGACGACATTGCCGCTGATGCGGCATTCGCCAGCGGCAATGAGGTGAATCGGCGACCTACCGCAATGGTGCATGCGATTCCGGTAGACTGAAAGGTCGGCAACCTCTTTGCCGAGGATTCCGATCTTGCCGATTCCGTCGAATTCGCAATCGGTGATGCTCCCCGAGACGCGCTTGAGAACAATGCCGTGCTCTGTCGCTCCGACGAGGCGACTGCGGGAGACGTGTAGTCCCTCGACAGAAACAGCGCTCAGCAAAGCGCCTTCGCTTTCGGGCCGGAAGCCGGCGCCCTCGAGCACAAGCCCTTCGATCCGCACATCAATTGCCGAGGTGACCTGAAGCAGCCCCTTGGGATCGCGGCAGTGCAGAACCGTTTCACCGGGAATTCCTCTGAGGCAGACGCCGGACTTCAGGATAAGCCTCCGCGTCGCATAAATGCCGGGCGGCAGGAACAGCGGCATCCCGGCGCGCGAGGCCTGGTCCAGCGCAGCTTGAAGCGCCGCAGTCTGATCGGTACCGCCTCCCGTTGGAAAGGCCGCAAGCGGTTCAGCACTTGCTCTCGGCCACCCGAGCAGACTCGGGCCCGCGCAGAGCCCGGCTCCCAAGCTGAGCCCCAAGCTCATCGCTTCGCGGCGGCTGATCGCCATCTTGCTCCGCCTCAGCCGACCACCGCCGGTGCCGGCGTTCGGATCGCCTGCTCCTTGCCGCCTCGATCCCGCTTTTCCGTATGGGCGAGGAGGTAACTCATAAGCAGCTCCGCCCCCCGCAGAAGCTCGTGTTCGGAAAGGGACCCGCCGTGGCCTGACGCAGCCGGCACATGCGCGAAGCAAACATCACAAGGCGAGGCTTGCCGCGCCGCCCAGTCGAGTGAAAGAAAATAAAGGAAGTTGCAGAGATATCCGCCGCATGAGCTGGAAACAGTGGCGGGCAATCCTTGTTGCCGCAAATATTTTGCTAGTCTTGAGGCGGGAGCAGATGTCACGAGCACGGCTGGTCCCGCTTCGACGATCATTGCCGACGGTGGAAGCGCGCCCGCCGCATCGAGGCTTGACTTGGCGATGTTGTCCGCTCGCCGCTCAATGCGAAAACCGCGCGCACGCCGGCTCACGCCGAAATGGATGACGAGTCGCGGTCTCGCCGCCTCAAGCAAGGCGGGTCCCAGTCTCGCCACTTCCGCCCACTCCGTCCGCAGAACATGCGCCTCGATCAGGTCGCCGAAACGCTCGCACGCGAGGCGAAGAGCGAGCGTGCCGGAGATGTTGAGAGGAACGCCGGGGAAGGGGCCGAAACCGGTCACAAGGATGCGTGCTGAGGCGGCCATGCTTTCGCAATTACCGCCCGGCGCCGCGCAAGGGAAGAGGATTGTCGATTAGTCGCGCCGTCCATCGGCGAAGCCGGCGAGGCGTTGCAGTTCCAAAGCGGCCGCGGCTGGTGTGAGAGCACCCGCGCGGACCTTGTCTTCCATCTCCCGCCAGCGCCGCGAAACGTCCTTGCTTCCCTTGAAGGCTTGCAGCAGCCTTTGCTCGAAAATTTCGCGCATCCAGGCGACAGCTTGGTCGGCGCGCCGGCGTTCAAGAGCGCCTGAGGCCTTGAGCGCGGCATGACGTTCCTCGATCTTCTGCCAGAGCGCATCCAGCCCGGTGTTCTCGCGCGCCGAAACGGTCAAAACGGCCGGAGACCAGTTCGGATTGCCGGCCGCAAGGATATGCAGGCCGGTCCGATATTCGGTTCCCGCCCGCTTGGCACGCTCGATGTTGTCTCCGTCGGCCTTGTTGACGGCGATGATGTCGGCAAGTTCCAAGAGACCGCGTTTGATGCCTTGCAGCTCGTCGCCCGCGCCCGGGATGCCGATGACGACGAACACATCCACCATGTTCGACACGGCGGTCTCGGACTGGCCGACCCCGACGGTCTCGACCAGGGCTACGTCGTAGCCGGCAGCCTCGACCAGCGCGATCGTCTCGCGCGTCGTCTTGGTCACCCCGCCGAGGCTGTCTCCGGCGGGCGAGGGCCGGATGAAGGCGGCGGGCTCCGCGGCAAGCCGGCCCATGCGCGTCTTGTCGCCGAGGATCGAGCCGCCGGTCCGGGAAGAGGTTGGATCGACGGCGAGAACTGCAACCTTCTTGCCCATGGCAAGCAGGTTGATGCCGAGCTGGTCGATCAGCGTGGACTTGCCGGACCCGGGCACGCCACTGATGCCCACCCGAATGCTTCCACCCGTATTCGGCAAAAGCCGATCGAGCAGCGTCTGCGCGCGGGCTGCGTCGTCGGGCCTCGCGCTCTCGATAAGGGTGATGGCGCGGCCGAGCGCGACTCTGTCGCCGGCTGTGATCGCCTCGGCGAGGTCATCCGCGCTTCCGCCGTGGCGTTTGCCGCTCATGGCATCGATTTCAAGATCATTCGGCGGCGGCTTGCGCGCCGGCATCCGCTTTGGCGCCGAGTTTGCCGAGAATGTCGATCGCCGCCTCTGCGATCGGCGTGCCGGGGCCGAAGATCGCCTTGGCCCCGGCGGTGTAAAGCGCGGGGTAGTCCTGAGGCGGGATCACGCCGCCGACGACCACCATAATGTCGCCGCGGCCGAGTTCTTCGAGCGCCTCCCTAAGCGCAGGGACGAGGGTGAGGTGACCGGCCGCGAGCGACGAGACGCCGACGATGTGCACGTCGTTCTCGACCGCTTGGCGCGCGGCCTCTTCCGGTGTCTGGAACAGCGGACCGATATCGACATCGAAGCCGAGATCGGCGAATGCCGACGCGATCACCTTCTGGCCGCGGTCGTGCCCATCCTGTCCCATCTTGGCGACGAGAATGCGCGGCCGTCGGCCATGCTCGTCCTCGAAACTTTCGACGAGCGATTTTACGCGGGCGAGGCTTCCATCCATGCGTCCCATCTCGGCTTTATACACGCCCGTGATCGCGGTCACCTCCGCGCGATGACGCCCAAACACCTTTTCGAGCGCATAGGAGATCTCGCCGACCGTCGCCTTGGCGCGCGCCGCTTCCACGGCGCCTTCCAGCAGATTGCCTTTTCCTGTCTTGGCGCATTCGGTCAGCGCGTCAAGCGCGGACTGCACCCGCGTCTCGTCGCGATCGGCCTTCAGGCGCTCCAGCTTTTCGAGCTGCTGGCGCCGGACGGCGCGGTTGTCGACCTTTAGGATCTTGATCTCGGCGTCGCTCTCGCACCGGTATTTGTTGACGCCGACGATCGTCTGCCGCCCAGAATCGATGCGGCCTTGGGTGGCTGTGGCGGCCTGCTCGATCATCCGCTTCGGAATGCCGGCCTCGATCGCGCGCGCCATGCCGCCGAACTTCTCCACCTCATCGATGTGTTGCATGGCGCGGGCGGCAAGATCGTGCGTGAGGCGTTCCACATAGAAGCTTCCGCCCCAGAGATCGATGATCCGCGTCGTTCCAGACTCCTGCTGAAGCATCAACTGCGTATTGCGGGCGATACGCGCGGAGAAATCGGTCGGGAGCGCGAGCGCCTCATCGAGCGCATTCGTATGCAGCGATTGGGTGTGCCCTTGCGTCGCCGCCATCGCCTCGACGCAAGTGCGCACGACGTTGTTGAACACGTCCTGCGCCGTGAGGCTCCAGCCGCTCGTCTGGCAATGGGTGCGAAGCGCGAGCGAGCGCGGATCCTTCGGCTTGAACTCCTCGGCGATGAGCTTCGCCCAGAGGAGGCGCGCGGCGCGCATCTTGGCGATCTCCATGAAGAAGTTCATGCCGATCGCCCAGAAGAAGGAAAGGCGCGGCGCGAAGGAGTCGATGTCGAGCCCTGCGTTCACGCCGGCGCGTACATATTCGATGCCGTCGGCGAGCGTATAGGCAAGCTCAAGGTCGGCGGTCGCTCCCGCCTCCTGCATGTGATAGCCGGAGATCGAGATCGAATTGAATTTCGGCATCTTCTTCGAGGTATAGGCGAAGATGTCGGAGACGATGCGCATCGAGGGTGCGGGCGGATAGATGTAAGTGTTCCGCACCATGAACTCTTTGAGAATGTCGTTCTGGATCGTGCCGGAGAGCTGCTCTGGCGGCACGCTTTGCTCTTCCCCCGCCACAATGAAAAGCGCAAGCACCGGCAGCACCGCCCCATTCATCGTCATTGACACCGAGACCCTATCGAGCGGGATATGATCGAACAGGGTGCGCATGTCGTAGATGGAATCGATGGCGACGCCCGCCATGCCGACATCGCCGGTCACACGGGGATGGTCGGAATCGTAACCACGATGGGTGGCGAGGTCGAAGGCGATGGAGACGCCCTGCTGGCCAGCGGCGAGGTTGCGGCGGTAGAAGGCGTTGGAATCCTCGGCGGTGGAGAAGCCGGAATATTGCCGCACGGTCCAGGGCCGTTGGACGTACATGGTGGGATAGGGACCGCGGAGATAAGGCGGAATGCCCGGGAGCCCGTCGAGGAAGTCGAGCGCCGCGATGTCCTTCGGCCCATAAACCGGTTTCACCTCGACGCCTTCGGGCGTCTGCCACAGGCTGCTGCCGCCATGCTTCGCCGGAGCGCTCACGCGCTTAAGGGGAAGCTTGGCGAAATCGGGTATCCGGCTCATGCCTTAGTTGCTCTCAACGACGTCATAAGCTCTGTTTAGCAGCTCGAGCGCGTCGCAGCCTTGGAACAGAAAGGTGCCTACGCCGGCGGCTTGCATAACTTCGCGGCCCTCGCGCGGCTTACCGGCGAGACAAACATGTTTCGCACCGGCAGCCGCAAGCGCTTCAGCCGCCTTCGCGCCTTCGGTCGCATAAACCTTGTCAGAGGAGCAGAGGCAGGCAAGCGCGGCACCGGAAGACGTAAAGTCTTCGACTCTCCCCTCGATCGCCTCGATGCCGCCGGCCTCGAAGAAGCTTTTGGCAAAACTTGTCCGAGCAGTGAAATCGGACGGGCGGCCCAGGTGGGCGAGGAAGACCTTAGGCCGCGCGCCGCGCGCGGCGCGCGCATCGCTCCGGTCGCGCAGGCGCTCGAAGGGCTCGGCAAGCCTGATGCGCATTAGAGTTTGTGCGCTTTCGGTAGACATCGCGGCCTTTTCGCCAGGCGGTCCGAGCACCAATACCGGCTCCTCATGTAGATCCGGAAAGTCGCTGGTGCCGATCAGAAGCTCCTTCCGCCGCGCGACATTCGCCATCCGTTCGGCGCGCACCTCGGCAACGGCCCGCTGCACGAGGCCTGACGCAAGCGCCTCGGCGAGGCCTCCGGCGCGCTCGACCTCCTGGAATTGCTCCCAGGCGCGCGCCGCAAGCTGATCGGTCAGCGCCTCGACGGCTCCGGCGCCGGCGCCGGGATCGACAACGCGGTGCAGGTTCGATTCTTCGATGAGGATGCTCTGAATGTTCCGAGCAATGCGGCGGGCGAAAGCGTCAGGAACCCCGAGTGCGGTGCTGAAAGGCAGCACCGTGACCGCATCGGCGCCGCCAAGCGCGGCGCCGAGGGCAGCGATGGTGCCGCGCACGATATTTCCGTGCGGGTCGCGCTTCGTCATCATGCGCCAGGCGGTCTCCGCCGTGATGGTGGCGCGCTCGGGAGAAAGCCCGCACGCCTGCTCGATCCGCTCCCAAAGCGTCCGGAGTGCCCGGAACTTCGCCATAGTGAAAAGCTGGTCCTGATCCGCAGCGAGGCGGAAATAGATGGCGCGCCGCGCCTCCTCGAGCGTCGATCCGTGCGCTTCGAGCGCCCGCAAATAAGCGACAGCTGAAGCGAGGACGAAGGCGAGTTCCTGCGCCTCGGATCCGCCCGCCGCATGAACGGGCCGCCCGTCAGCGGCCGCAAACGGACCGGAAAGGCCTTTGCCTCTTAGCTCCGCGACAAGCCGGGCAAGAGTCGGCGCGATCTCGGCCCACGGTTTCAGGGCCACACCACTCGCGGCCATGGCTCCGAGCGGATCGAAGCCGAAGCGGATGGCGACGTTCCTTGGCTCAAGCCCGCGCGAAACGACGACCTCGGCAACGTCGAGCGCCGCATTCTTTGAGAGCGGCCCAATGTCGAGATCGACGGCGATACCCCAGTCGAAATGCACATCGTCGAGCGCGCGGCCGATGGCTTCGGCGGTCGCGGGAAGCGAAGAGCCGTAATCGCCGGCGGCGCCTTCGAAAACGAGCTGAAGGCCCGACGCGCCGTTGTTCAGGTCTTCGAGGATCTGCCGGTTGGCGGCGGCCGGATCGGCGATGTCTATGCGCTGCATGACCGTCCACGGCGCGCCGGGCGCCCGGCCGGGGATGACCCGCCCGTCCGCCGCGCGGGCATAGAGCGGCGCGATCTCGATGCCATCATAGCTCCGGGACGCAAGCGCGTTTGCCGGCGTACCCTTCAGGGCCTCGGTGACGAGCGCCTGCCAGTCCGCCAATTCGGCCTGCGGAAAACCGCGGGCGAGAGGGAGTTCCGTCATGATTGTCCTTGCACAATCCGCTTTGGTCACCTCCTAGCACGAAGGGAAAGGGTCGCGAAGGGCAGCGCCGGGCGACCAATCGGCGGTTTCTCCACAAGCTCCGACCCTGTCTTTGCGGCGACAGAGGCGGCAGGTAAAGTGCCGGAAACGGAGGAGAACCAGCATGGCCAGACGCAAGGCGTCGCCGACGGAACCAAAAGCGGCAGCGAAAGAGCCGAAGGCAGCGGCGCCGGCGGCCGAACCGATCGAGCCCGCCCCTGACGACAGCGTTTACCTCGGCCGGAGCGTCAAGGCTGAATACGTTCTGCTCAGAATGGCCAACCGCCACGGGCTGATCACTGGCGCGACGGGCACCGGCAAGACGGTGACGCTGCAAGGCATGGCCGAGAGTTTTTCCGAGAAGGGCGTCGCCGTCTTCTGTGCCGACGTGAAGGGGGACCTTTCCGGCATAGCCGAAAAGGGCGAGCCGAAGGGCTGGATCGAGGAACGCGCCAAAGCGATCGGCTACACGGTCGACTTTAAGGCTTATCCCGTCATCTTCTGGGATCTGTTCGGCGAGCTGGGCACGCCCATCCGCTCGACGGTCTCCGAAATGGGCCCGCTCCTCCTTTCGCGCCTGATGAACCTCTCAGAGGCGCAGGAAGGCGTGCTCAACATCGCTTTCAAAATTGCCGACGAGGAGAAGCTGCCGCTTCTTGACCTCAAGGATTTGCAGGCGCTGCTCGAAGATCTCGGCGCGCGCGCCGACACCCTCACCACCAAATACGGAAACATCACCAAGGCCTCTGTCGGAGCCATTCAGCGTGCGCTTCTCGTGCTTGAGCAGCAGGGCGGGGCACATATCTTCGGCGAACCGGCGCTGAAGATCGACGACTTGATGCGCACGGCGCGCGACGGAAGCGGCTATATCAGCGTTCTTGCCGCCCAGAAGCTGATGGATTCCCCACGCCTCTACGCGACCTTCCTCCTGTTCCTGCTTTCCGAGCTATTCGAAGAAATGCCGGAGGTCGGCGATCCCGACAAGCCGAAGCTCGTCTTCTTCTTCGATGAGGCGCATCTCCTCTTCAAGGAGGCGCCGAAGGCGCTCTTGGAAAAGGTCGAGCAGGTGGTGCGCCTGATCCGCTCGAAGGGCGTCGGCATCTATTTCGTCACGCAGAACCCGCTCGACGTTCCAGATACCGTGTCGCGCCAGCTCGGCAATCGCGTGCAGCACGCGCTGCGGGCCTTCACGCCCATGGAGCAGAAGGCGGTCAAGGCAGCGGCGCAGACTTTCCGCAAAAATCCCAAGATCGACACCGAGCAGGCGATCATGCAACTCGGCATCGGCGAGGCGCTCGTCTCGACGCTCGACCAAAAGGGCCAGCCGACCATGGTCGAGCAGACCTTAATCAAGCCTCC
>WUUC01155868.1_pt1 | contig 13267 bp, 13 predicted proteins | sample 6278441 | NCBI WGS metagenome assembly WUUC01 (sample SAMN13675441, study PRJNA597444) | soil metagenome | isolation source: soil | place: USA: Washington | collected 2017-10 | reverse complement strand
CATTAGCACTTTAATCTGAAGATTCAAACTTCAAATGGCAATACTCAGTATGCCATGGCTGCCTAATCAGAGATTAAGTAGTCATTAGGGCCGCCGGGCAGGTTCTACTGTTACCACGCCCCGCCGCCGACATCAAAATAAAACAGGATGCTGCAACCGAAGGCTGTGACGGTTGCTTAAGACCATACAGCTAAGTAATGAATTGGTTTGTTCGTTTCCTGTTCATTGCCGACAATTAATAATGAAATAAGCATGTAGAAAGCTTTCGGCGAATATGTTTGGACAGGGGTTCGATTCCCCTCAGCTCCACTGTTAAAAACGCATAAGAAATGATTATATAATATTTCTTATGCGTTTTTGTTTTGGTAGGGTAGCAGAAATGGTTGTAAGAATGCGAATTATAAGTCGGGTGAATTCCTTTATAATGGCATTAACTTCGAAAGCGAAAAAGCTAGTTTAAAAAGTAAGAGGCTTCCGACGGAAGCCTTTATAAGATTCAGCAATATTTCAAGTTGCAACTATTCTTAAAATGACAACCGCTGATTGCCAGGCACTGTTGAGATATGTTTCATTTTGCCTTGCTTGAACTCCCGGTACAACCGGCTTATATCTTCGGAGTTGTCCGCAATAAAGGGACCGTGAGAAATAATATTATCGCCTGTACGCCTGCCTGCGTACAGGATAAAACGAGTTCCTTTTTCACCGGCAATTAATTTTACCTCGCTTCCTTCATCATCACTTAACCGGTTTAACCAGCCCACCTCATCTTCGTTCAAATTCCTTTCATCTTCCCCGACTTTAACATTGCCGCGTAATATGTACAAAAAACTGTTGAAGTTTGCAGGTACCTGTTGCACAGAAGTTGTACCGGGTTCCAGCGTTATATCAGCAATCAATACCGGTGTATAGTTTAAAACGGGTGATACGAGACCCGAAAGACCACCGCTATATAACTTTATCGTTACACCGTTTTCTTTTAGCACAGGCACATGATCTAATGGCAGATCCTGTAGCCTTGGTGTTGCCCATCTGTTTTTCTTCGGAAGGTTTAACCATAGTTGCAACAACCGCATTGTTGATTTCTTCTCAATCGTCTCACTGTGAACGATACCACTACCCGCGGTCATCAGCTGAAAGTCTCCCGCTTTCATGGTATGGGTATCATCTCCGATTTCGCCCTGGAGTAATAAGGTCACCGTTTCAAACCCGGCATGAGGATGAGGCCCCCCGACTGGCTCATCATTCTTTTTCTCCAGTATATCGTCCATTAGCATAATGAAAGGATCGCTTTCGGAGAAACTTCTTTGGATTACCGGACGTGCTATATGACCCTCGCCCAAAAAGCCGGGATGGAAGGGGGGAGTATTTACCTCAACAATTTTTCTTTTAATTGACATATGATTTTTTTAAGCTGTTACTGCAGCGACACTCGTCGCCTGTTTTACGAGTTGAATTTCGCAAATAATCTTTACCTCATCGCTCAATGCAAAGCCTCCTGTCTCCAGCACCGGATTAAAACTCAGGCCAAACTCACTCCGGATGATCTTACCGGTTATTGTAAATCCTGCTCTTTGTCCACCCCACGGATCCCTGGTTACTCCGCTGTATTCAACGCCCAATTGTACAGATTTTGTTATTCCCTTTAAGGTGAGGTCGCCATATACGATGAATTGTTCATGATCCCGTTTCTCAATTCGTGTTGACCCAAAGATGATCTCAGGATACTTTTCTACTTCAAAAAAATCGCTGTTCTGCAGGTGTTGGTCTCTTTGTTTGTTGTTGGTGCTTATGGAAGCGGTATTAATTTTTGCATGTATCTGCGCGGTGCTGAAGTCCTCGTCCTCTGTCTCCATTTTGGCTTCGTACTCGCTGAATGTACCGGCAACATGGGAGATCATCAGGTGTTTAATCTTAAATCCGAGTTCACTGTGTGCGGGATCAATAATCCATTTTATTTTTTCCATAACGTCATTTTTTAGTGTGATTGTTTTTTAATGAGGCAAAATTAACCACCTTTACTCACCAAATGTTAGTACTATATAAAAGGTAAGTAGTTACCTTTTGGTAAGCGATAGTTTTAACACGTTAGTCCAAAGTTAACAGCGCTGCAGAGGCATCGTGTAAAGGCCATTTTATCATCTATTCAGGATGCTTTGTTTGTAATAGGAGGAAAATTGAAACTAAGAATCATAGTTGCGTTGAAAGAAGACACAGACGCCTCAATGGTCTGCAACGGGCAGGCAAACCACAAAGTTGATAGGCTACTCACATATACTGTGTAAAAAACAGGCAACAGCTTTTGATGTTCTTTCGGTAAATCTGCTATATAGGCGCTACTTCAACCAGGCATATTACAGCAAGTTATTTCGTCGCCAATTATTTCACCAAATAGTACAATTACACGCCATTTCGCCCAACTACACATTCTGTGTATGCAATGCCATGCCCGGTAGAGACCTTTATACCGCACAAAAATTTAATCATTAAAAACTTTTTTTATGAAACTAAAGCTCATCTTACCTGTTGCGATATTCATTGTTGTATCTTCTGGTTGCAAAAAAAATGATACACCCGGGCCGGTTGGTAAATACCCCGCTGATGTAGCCAACGCCTGGATGCAAATGCAGATAAGGCTAACCAGGACTACTCCAGGTTACAATTCTGTTGTCAGCGACCGCTCTTTTGGATATGCAGGCATTGCAATGTATGAAGCTTTGCTACCCGGCATTCCCGGTTACCGGTCTCTGCTACCTCAAATTGGTGGAGTTTCCGTGGCAACTGATAAAAGCCGTGACCAGTATTACTGGCCAGCCAGTGTAAATGCCACGATGGCAATGCTTACAAGGGATTTTTTCGTAACCACTTCGCCAGCTAACATGGCCAGCATTGATTCACTGGAAGCAGCTTACGCTACTCAATTCCAGGGTAAGGCAGACGCAATAAAAATTCAAAATGCAGTTGATTATGGCCACCAGGTTGCAACTGCTATTTTTAACTGGTCGAAAACAGATGGTGCGCACCAGGCATACAGCCATATTGTTGACCCAACGTATACAGCGCCAGTAGTTGATGGTTTATGGGCGCCCACTTTTCCAGCTTTTGGCTCCCCTGTACACCCACGCTGGGGTAATAACCGCAGTTTTATTGCTAATATTGCGGCAACCACTCAGCCTGGGCCCCCTATTCCTTACTCCACATCGGGTAAATCCTCGTTTTATGCAATGGTGAAAGAGCTGTATACTATTTCATTATCACTTACACATGAAGATTCCACCATCGCTAAATTTTGGGGCGACCAGCCCGGCAACTTAAATGTGCCTGCACATGCTACCAATATACTTACGCAACTGATAGTTAAAAACAACCTGGACCTTGGCGCAGCAGCAGCAGCTTATGCACTGCATGGTATTGCAATGAACGATGCAAGCATATCTGTTTTTAAAGCAAAATATCAATACAATCTACTCCGCCCCATTACTTATATCCGCAACACGATGGGGTATACAGCATGGAACAGCGTGCTACCCACACCACCGCATCCCGAATATACTGCAGCGCATGCCGTAATCTCTGCTGCAAGTGCCGTAGTGCTTGAGAAAATTTTTGGAACACATTATTCATTTACCGATCATTCTTATGATGCTACTTATGGCCCCCGTACTTACAACTCCTTTGATGATTATGCCAAAGAAGCTGGCCGGGCAAGGTTGTTGGCCGGCATACATTATTCGCCGTCGATTGCAATAGGCTTGACGCAGGGAAGACAGGTAGGAAATAAGGTTACACAGTTACGTATAAACTAAGCGGCGATTATATATGACACAGCCAGGAATTATCCCTGGCTGTGTCATATTGATAAAACGGCAATTACAATTATTTCAAAAATAATTACAGTAACTTCCAAATGCTGATTACACTAATTTGCCTGGAATGGATGCGCCGAGCAAATCGGCATTTAGAAGCACCATCGTTGAAAACTACCAACACTAAAGTAGTAACCATTGTTAATAAAACCCCGGCATGCGGCAATATTTTTTGATACTATTATTTTTCGTTTCATTTAACTCAACTGCTCTATCGCAGCAATATATTGCCCTATTGAATATTGACAGCTTAAAAAAAGTATTGCTGGTTGCAAAAGATACGCAGCGCATTAATACACTTAACCTGCTTTCAAAGCGAATTTTATTTGGCGAACAGGTGGAAGGTTTTTTGGAAACTGCCGGAAGTCATTCTGCGGAAGCCCTGGCAATGTCAAAAGAAAAACGTTATGGCAAAGGGTTGGGTAATGCGCTTTTGAACCAAGCCATCATCAGTAGCTGGAAATCAGGTGATTTTTATCAAATCCTCTCTTCTCTTCAAACAGCACTGCCTTTATTAAAACAAGCCGGTGATTGGTTTTCAGTTGCAGGCTGTCTTGGTCTCATGGGTGAATGTTATCATCATCTCGGTGAAAACAAAAATGCTATTACGTTCTTTGATTCCAGTGTTCATTTATTTCAGATATTGGAGGATACCGTTACTTCCGTATGGACAATGATTAATGAAGCGCATAGCTATTCCGACCTGGGAAATTACCCGGCTGCCTACAAAATATTCCATACCTCCCAGGAACTTACGCCAAAAAAAGATACGCTTCTGCAGTGCTTTGCCTTATGTCACATGGCACAATTATTTGTTAGCGCTAACCTCCCTGAAATTGCTATTGAGTACATGAATAAAATCCGAATTCTTTACTCAGCCATTATTCCGGAAAAGCAAAAGGATTTTTACCGTTTTTTACAATGGGGTTCAAGAATTGGTGGCGAAGCATTTTTGCAATTAAAGCAAATAGATTCTGCTTTTAAAATCGCAGCATTTCTGAATATTCCTTTTAAAGATCAAAGTCCACCGTATAATTTATTTTACGGACATCTCTATTCCGCTATGGGGCAATACGAAGAAGCACTCGTGTATTTCAAAAAGGGTTATGGGGCATCGCAGCAGACTTCCTATGAAATAGGACATGCTATGCATGCTAATGGATTAGCAGATGCCTATTTTAATCTGAAAGATTTTCCCAAATCGATTTACTATGCAAACGAAGCCATAAGAGTTTCCAAACAAATGCAGGCTTTACCAGAACAGAAAATGGCATTTGGAATATTAAGCAGTGTATATGCCCGCATTAAAAATTATACCAAAGCTTATCATTACAATCAATTGTATAAGTCTTTGAATGATTCGTTGGTTCCTGAAGACTATAAGCGTAAGCTATCGCTTATTCAAATAAAAGACGAATTGGAAATGCAGAAAAAGGAAGCCCAATTGTTGAGCAACCAGAACCAGATCAGCCAGCAACAAATCAAAATACAGGAATCCTCATTAAAAAGAAGATCATTGTTGTTGTATATTTTTATGGCTGCGTTGCTTGTAATGATTTTACTGGCAATCCTTGTAAATAGGAATATAAAGCTGAAAAGAAGAAAAGCACAATTGCAGCAGTTAATGGAGCAGGTAAAAGCACACCAAAAGCTTACTGAATTGGAGAAAGAAAAAACTAATCTTGAAATGCAGGCGCTTCGTGCGCAGATGAACCCTCATTTTATTTTTAATTGCCTAAGCTCTATCAACCGGTTTATTCTTATCAGCAAAACTGATGAAGCTTCCGATTATCTCACCAAATTTTCCCGGCTGATAAGGATGGCTTTGCATAACTCTGAGAAATCTTTGATAACGCTTGAAAGTGAATTGGAAGCTCTTCGCCTTTATTTGGATTTGGAAAGACTGAGATTTAAAAACGCTTTTGACTACAGTATTACTTTTATCAATAATATTGACATCAACGCGGTATATATTCCACCAATGCTGATACAGCCTTTTGTTGAAAATGCTATCTGGCATGGATTGATGCACAAAAAAGGTAACGGCTGCTTGGAAATCCAGTTGTGTGCGGAGAATAAAACGTTAACCTGTGCTATTATTGATAACGGTATTGGCCGGAACCTGGCTGCGCTTTTTAACAGCCGGTCGGCAGAAAAAAATAAATCAATGGGTGTTCAAATCACTGCAGGACGTTTGGCACTTTTAAACAGATCCAAAAATGAAGCCGCTGTCTTTAAATTTGAAGACCTGTTTGATAAGGAAGGTACGGGTTGCGGAACTAAAGTAGTGCTTACAATGCCTTACAAGAACCTTACAGAAGTGGTTGCATAAAAAAGTAAACCAATAAAATGATCACGGCTATTATTGTTGATGATGAACCCGATTGTTGTGAATCGCTGGTGATGCTGCTGGAGCGGTACTGCCCAGAAGTAAAAGTACTCGACATCTGTTATTCTGCGGAAACTGCTATTCAATCTATTAAAGAGGATGAACCACAAATCCTTTTTTTAGATATTGAAATGCCTTTTATGAATGGCTTTGAAGTATTGGAAAAGCTGGGAGAAATTAAGTTCGAACTTATCTTTACCACAAGCTATGACCAGTACGCTATTAAGGCGATCCGTTTTAGTGCATTGGATTATTTATTAAAACCGGTTGACAGGGACGAACTACAAAAGGCTGTGCAAAAGTCAGCGCAGCGTAAGCAGCATCCGCTTCCGCAACAACTGGATATGCTGTTGCAAAAATTAAAACATCCTGCTGTTCCTGTAAATAAGATTGCCATACCAACTATGGAAGGGTTTCAGCTGCTCGCTGTAGAGTCTATTATCAGTTGTGAATCGGAAGGCAATTATACTTATCTATTTTTAAAAGATAAGCGTAAGATAATTGCCTCGCGCAATTTAAAAGAGATGGAAGAGATATTGGAAGACCATCCTTTTATCAGGATACATAATTCCCATGTGGTGAACATTAACGAAGTAGAAAAATACATTAAAGGCGAAGGCGGTTATTTAATTATGAGTGATGGGTCAACTATTAATGTATCCAGGAGCCGGAAAGAATTGTTGCTGAAAAAACTTTTATTAAGATAATACGCGGGATTATTTCCGACTACTGCTTTTAAGGTAAGCTTCTGATAGCCAGCTTGACGTAATTTATTTAGATTTTTGTTGTTAACTTCCACTTCGGTTTTTTACTGTGACAATTGGCCATTATAAACCAACACAGGGGGCAAGCCTTACCGTTAGCGGCACCACACTACAACTTAATAAACGCTCATAAATTGACCTATCATGGAAATGACAACAAATGCAATCAGTTGGGTAGAAATCCCAGTAACCGATTTTGAAAGAGCACAGAAGTTCTACAGCGAAATTTTCGATTACCAGATGTCCGAAATGCAAATGGGACAGGATAGGATGGGATTTCTGCTGTATGACCAACAAAATGGTGGTGTTGGGGGAGCCATAGTTTATGGACAGGGCTTCGAGCCAACCGAGAAAGGCCCAAGAGTATATCTGAACGGTGGTAACGACCTAAACACTGTGCTTAACCGCGTTGAAGATGCAGGCGGTAAAGTTGTTTTACCCAAAACTGAAATAACACCCGAATTCGGCTTTTTTGCAACTTTTCAAGACACAGAAGGAAATCATATTTCCCTGCACTCAATGGCCTAAACAAGAAAGACTGGCTGTAAGGCTTACTGGTCTGAGACAAAATAATTTATTGAACATATGGTTTCAGATTGGTATCAAATGTTTAATTCTTCCGTTTTCGCCAAGTTGGTTCCGGCATAGCAGAATTTTTTACTTATACGTTTTTGAGTAGTGATCGCTGACAGTCGGATCAAACTTGCAGCCCACAACATAGAAAGCCAGCAGCTTAAAAAAAATTTGCGTAGTTGAATGACTTCATATAAATTTGTAGTCAAATGACTACGCAATGAATTTAAGACGCGATGTTTTCCAGGCCATAGCGGACCCTACGAGAAGAGCTATACTTTTATTGGTTGCCTCGCAATCTATGACAGCAGGTGCAATAGCGGCCAACTTTAACACCGCAAGGCCAACAGTTTCAAAACACCTTCAAATACTCGCCGAATGCGAATTGCTTCAACAAGAACAGAACGGCAGGGAAATTCTCTATCTCATTAATGCAAAAAAAATGAAACAAGTAGCTGACTTCATAGAGCCATTCCGCAAAATGTGGGATGACCGGTTTAATAAATTGGAAATAGCAATGAAAAAATATAAATCAAAGAAATAAAAGGACATGGAACGAAAAACAAAGATAAATGCCGAAGAAGGCAAACAGGAATTAGTGGTCATGCGGGAATTTGATTTGCCGTTGGAATTATTGTTTACAGCCTATACAGAGCCCGAAATTGTAGAGCAATGGATGGGAACGAAAGTATTGAAATTAGAAAATAAAAAGCATGGTTGTTACCGATTTGAAACAACTGATCCTAAGGGAAACAAATACGGGTTTAACGGGGTGATCCATGAGTTTGATCTCAACCAGAAAATTACACGAACATTTGAAATGGAGAACACGCCATTTTCCGTTCAGTTGGAATTCCTGGAATTTGAAAAACTCAGTGACGATACCAGCAAACTCACGATGCATATTGTATACAGGTCAGTCGCACTGAGAGACCAAATATTACAGCTCCCATTTGCGCAAGGCATTAATATGGCACATAACCGGTTGCAGGATGTAATAAACGCATTAAAAACTATTCATGATGACAAAGAGAAATAAAATTATTTATTGGATTGCTACAATCTGGCTTGCATTAGGAGTGCTGTCAAGTGGAATAGTACAATTATTCTACGTAAAGTCGGAAACTGATTTTATAATAAATATGGGCTATCCGGTTTATTTTTTGACAATACTCAGCGTTTACAAAATTTTGGGAGTTGTAACAGTGCTTATACCTAAATTCCCCGTGCTAAAAGAATGGGCCTATGCAGGCTTTTTCTTTATTATGTCGGGAGCCGCATTTTCGCATATTGCTGTAGGCAACTCCATAAATGAAATATTTCCTGCATTGTTATTGCTGATGCTGACCGTGGTATCCTGGTATTTCCGACCTGCGGATAGAAAAATCTTTTCCGGTTTAATTAAGCAATGATGTAACTAAGATTCCAGCGTACTACCAACCGGAAATTAATAGCATGGTTATTCATATGGTCATTAAACAATTAATTATGTACACATGAATAAAATGAATCCTAAAGTTGATTTTTATTTTAGCAAAGCTAAAAACTGGCAGGAAGAGCTGGAGCAATTGAGATTGATGGTTCTTAGCTGTGGACTGGCGGAAGAGTTGAAGTGGGGTGTACCTTGTTACACGTTTCAGAAAAGCAATATTGTGTTAATACATGTGTTTAAAGAGTATTGCGCTCTTTTGTTTTTCAAAGGCGCCCTGTTAAATGATGCCGGGGGTATCCTGATCCGGCAAACGGAGAACGTGCAGGCAGCCCGGCAGATCCGGTTCACCAATGTCCGGGAAATAGTGACGATGAAAAGCATCCTGGAAACCTATATTTATGAAGCCATTGAAGTGGAAAAAGCTGGTTTGAAAGTGAGTCTTAAAAAAGCTTCGGAATTTGCTATTCCCGAAGAATTCAAAAATAAATTGGATCAAATCCCTGGCTTGAAATCTGCTTTCCATGCATTGACACCGGGACGACAAAGAGCTTACTTGCTGTATTTTTCGGCAGCCAGGCAAGCCAAAACGCGGCAGGCAAGAGTTGAAAAGTGGATACCACAAGTGCTCAATGGAAAAGGGCTAAACGATTAGCGACTATTTATAAGCATATAAGAGCTACTTATGGAGTGGAACGGATGGAACAGGAACCGAAGGCATTTGAGATATTTAGATTTCAACAGATGAATAAATCAACGCCTGATATTATTAACAGAAATAATGCAAAAGTATGAAAAGCGATAAAAAATTGTCAGCCGCACAACGGGAAGAACTCCTCACCGTATTGAAAGCACGTTTTGAGAAAAACATGCATCGCCATAAAGGGCTCGATTGGAGTAAAGTTCAAGCAAAGCTGGAAGCCAGTTCCGATAGGAACCGCGATGAAAAACTTTGGGCGCTTAATGAAATGGAAGTAACCGGCGGCGAACCGGATGTTGTTGGTTATGATAAAACAACAGGCAATTATATTTTTTACGATTGCTCGGCAGAAAGTCCTAAAGGTCGCCGAAGCGTTTGTTATGACGGTGAAGCGCTGGAGTCAAGGAAAGAACATAAACCTTCAAATAGTGCTGTTGATATGGCAGCCGCCATGGGCATCCAGCTTTTAACGGAAGAACAATACCTGGAGCTGCAGCAACTTGGAAATTTCGATACGAAAACATCGAGCTGGGTGCAGACTCCTGCAGCTATCAGGAAGCTCGGCGGCGCTATCTTCTGTGATCGCCGTTACGACCATGTCTTCGTGTATCACAACGGTGCAGAATCTTACTATGCAGCCAGAGCGTTTCGCGGCTCGCTAAGGGTATAAGTTGATGTTCTTAGAAGAAATATTTTTATCCGTGAATGGTTTGGAAGAGGGTTATCGCCTGGTTTATGGTAGCGAAGTGTGATCAACCTGCATCGCGGCGATATTTTAAAATTTGTTGCTTCACCTGTTGCATTCACTCGCTTAAAAACGTTAACGTGATTAAAAGTTTCCAGTTCCTGCGTCGAAGTCGCCTTGTATTGTTTGCATCGCGTCATCCTATTTCTACAATGATTAAGCGGTACTGACAACATAAGGCTGTACGGAGAAGACAACGACAGAATAATAATTTTGAAGGCCAGGAAAGGGTTGTTGATTTAATTTTAATTTCTTCATCAAAAACGGCCTGCCGTTTGTACAATCGTTCCGTGTTCATAGGGTTCGCGGCATCGGCGAATGTTGCTTTCTTAAGTAAACGAATACTGCTTCCCTGGTACAGTCAGTATATTTACATCCCCAATGGATTATATTAAAGAATACCGGCGGTTTATTAATAGCCACTATCTGGCGGATGGAGTTCGTATTACAGCAGGCGTATTGCTGCCTTCGGTGATCATGAGTTATTTTGGAGAATTGCAAACAGGCATCTATCTGTCGTTGGGCGCCATGTGCGCCAGCATACCCGACAACCCTGGCCCGATTCATCACCGGCGTAATGGTTTATTTGCCTGCTGCGGGATCATCTTTATCGTTGCCCTGTTAGTTGGTTTTTCCCTACAATATACCTGGCTCTTCCTTGTAATGCTACCGGTGCTTTGTTTTTTCTTTTCCATGATCGGGGTATATGGTGCAAGGGTCACCGCCATTGGCATCGCGGCCTTGCTGATGATGGTAATGGCAACACATGAAACACTTCGGGGCTGGCAGGTGGTTCGATTTGCAGCATACGTATTGGCCGGTGGACTTTGGTATACGTTGCTAAGTTTGTTATTGTATAGTGTCAGGCCGTACAAACTTATCCAGCAGTTAATGGGCGAATACATCCTGGCTGCTTCAAGATACCTTCGATCGCGGGCTGAATTTTATGCTATCAATGCCGACGTCGATAAGAGCTATGAAAACCTGGTGCAGGTGCAGGTATCCTTGCAACAAAAGCAGGAATTGATGGCCGAGCTTTTATTTAAGACACGCAGCGTCGTAAAAGAATCTACGCATACCAGTCGCATACTAATGATGATGTTCCTGGATGTGGCTGACCTGCTCGAACGAACCATGGCATCGCATCTTGAGTATAAAAAACTACATGCCTATTTTGACAAAACAACGATACTTGCCGAATACAGGCAGATCATTTTATCCCTGGCGGATGAACTGGATGAAATAGCCATCGCGATCAGTAGCGGCCGGCCATCGGAATATGACCTGCGAATTGATAAAGAACTCGTGCAGGGGAGAGAGCGGTTGCAACAACTTAGGCTGGAATTGATTAATCCCGCGAACCTCGAGGGTTTTATCAGCCTGCGACATATACTGGATAGCATTGATGATATCGCAGCAAGGATCAGGACACTGCACCGGTACACTTCTTACGATCGTAAACTGAGGAACATTAAGATCGATACACCCGATCCTTCAAAGTATGTGACCCGTCAAACGATCGATCCACAGCAGTTCTGGTCGAATTTCTCATTGCAGTCAAATATTTTCCGGCATTCATTGCGAATAACGGTCGCAGCGATGGCGGCTTATATCGTGGGACAGTTATTGCCATTGGGACATGGGTATTGGATCCTTATTACTGTTATTGTCATTTTGAAGCCTGGCTACAGCCTCAGCAAACAGCGAAATATTGAAAGGCTGGCTGGCACTTTCATCGGCGTGGCACTTGGGTGGATTATTTTATATTTTGTAAAAAATAACACTGCCATTTTCGTTTTACTCATTATTAGTATGATCGGTGGTTTTAGTTTTATCCGGTGGAAATACCAGGTCGGCATCGTGATGATAACGATGTATATATTGTTTATGTTTCATATCCTGTCGCCGCTGGAGTTTAATGAAGTGATAGAAGAACGCATCATCGATACAATACTGGCAAGTATCATTGGGTTTTTGGCTTCGTATCTGTTACCACCGATCTGGGAACGTCAGCGAATAGGTGAATCAATGCAACAGTTGACAAACGATATCGCTGAATATTTTGAAAGTGTGGCATATGTTTTTACCGGGAAGCCGTACGACAAGCAGTTGTCCGCAGAGAAGAGAAAACATGCCTGGGTGTCTCTGGCGAATGTATCGGATGCATTTACCCGCATGTTGTCGGAACCAAAAAGCAAGCGAAGAGATTCAAAGGAATTTCACCGTTTCGTGGTGCTATCGCATATGCTTGTATCACATATGGCAACGCTGACCTACTATGCCGATTCTATAAAACCGGAATATATTACCGAAGACTACGTGTTATTAATAAAAGCAAGTGTAGCAGAGTTAACAACAGCAGGTAAAGTATTGAACAATCCGGAATATAACATTCCGCCAAGATCGCCGGATAATCCACAAGCCCGGCTTGATAAGAAAATTAATTCGCTGATGCAGGAAAGGCAACAGGAACTGCAACGGGGGCAACTGGAGTCGGAAAATAAAAAATATCTGTCTACTTTTAAGTCTGTTACCGACCAGTTTTATTTTGTATATAAAACATCGCAGGATCTGCTGAAAATATGTAAGAACGTGCGGGTCGATTAAATTAAATATTTTTATTATTTTCTAAAAGATTTCATAAATAATGTTGGGTATTCCAGGTATCGCCGTTGCCGGTTCACCGGTATTTGTTCTTTTTAAATTGTTTTAGTAATTTCATTGTTCACCAAAGAAAAGGAGGTATTCATGCAATCAACAGATCAATCATGGACGCCTTCGGTTATTATCGCGTAACCGGGCTT
>WUUC01073967.1_pt1 | contig 13267 bp, 7 predicted proteins | sample 6278441 | NCBI WGS metagenome assembly WUUC01 (sample SAMN13675441, study PRJNA597444) | soil metagenome | isolation source: soil | place: USA: Washington | collected 2017-10 | reverse complement strand
TTCTCTTTGCCGTATCTGCTCGATAATGAACGGCGGCAGCATCGCTCGCTCCTTACCACCCTCGCGGGTGTCTATGCTTCAGCCTGACAAATCAGTGAAATACTAAGCAAACTCAGTGCCAACTCGTTCTGGTGCGGGTTTTCTCCGTCGGTCACTCAGCGCGCGCTGTCGGGGCGTCACCTTGGTTTCAATTCTACCTGGGCTTCGAGTTCGACGTCCACCACTGCGCGTGCCTCCCACAAACCTCATCACCTTTCTCACACCTGTCAAGGTGCCGCGCATTCCGAGCTGGGAACACGATGTGTGCGGGAGCCCATTCTTCTGGTGCAAGTGCCGGACTGCAGCCGTTGGCCCGTCGACTGATAAGATGCGCGCGGTGGCTTTCGCATTACGTGTTTCGCCTTGGCTCGTGCACGCGCTGGTTGCATGTGCCCTTTGGCCTGTCGCGCCGAGCGTGCGCGCCCAGCCTGCGTGGGACGGCCTCGAGCGCTTGGTCGCACTGGCAGAGTCGGCGCACGTGGAGCTCGTGGCGCCGCGTGCGCTTTCCTTGTCTCAGGTTTCGGATCGCGATGCGCTGCTGCTGGTCAATCCGCAACGGCCGCTGCCGATCGGTGCCCTGAGCACCTTCCTGCGCGAGGGCGGACGCATCGCCTTGCTCGATGATTTCGGCAGCGGCGGGCGTTTTTTGGCGGCCTACCAGGTCGAGCGTCAGCCGGCGCCGCAAAAGGGCCCCGCGTTGCGGGCCGATCCACGCTTCCTGATCGCGTACCCGCGCAGCGATCATCCCCTAGCCGAGGGCGTGCCGCTGCTGTTGACCAACGAGGCATCGGTACTGCGCCATCCCGATCTCAAGCCGGTGTTCGTGTTCGGCCAGAGCGATCGCGCGCTGGCGCTGGCGGGTGCCGTGGGCGCGGGACGGCTGGTCGCGATCGGCGACGCCAGCTTGCTGATCAATCAGCTGCTGAGCCTGCCTTCACACGAGCGTTTCGCGAGAAATCTGCTCGAGTATCTCAGCGTCTCCGGAGGTCGCGTCTGGTTGATCGGCCCAAACACCGCCATGACCGGCAGCTACGGGGAGCGAGAGAAACAGGGCCTCGCCTGGTTCGACACTTGGCTCAAGCGCGTCGCGCATCCCGACCTGCCGCCGGGGGTGCTCGCGCTGATGGCGTTCTCGCTCACCGCGATCGCGGCGCTGGTGGCCATCAATGCGCTGCCGCGTAAGTCGCCCTATCTGCGTGCTGCCCTGTTCCCCGACGACACGGTGTACGCGGGCTTCGCCGGGCGCGTCGCGCTGTCGAAACAGCCCGGCAGCAACTTGCTCTGGCCGCTGCTCGACCTAAAACAGGAGTTCGAAGCGGAACTTTCGTTTCGGCTGGGCTTGAGCGGGTCGTTCGACGCCGAGCGGGCCGCACACGAGGCAGCACGCCGCGGGCTCTCGGAGCAGCGGGTCAAGACGCTGCTCTCGCAACTCTCCGAGTTCGCGGGCCGGGCGGAGAACGAAGGCAACAAGACGCTGGTCACGGCGGCCGAGCTGGGGCTCATCGTGCGAGAAGCCGAACAGCTGCTTTCACAATTAGGAAGCGAAAAATCATGATGGAGAGGCGAATCGACGAGCGCTCCCTGGCGCTTACCGCGCAACGCGTGGCGGCGCTCGTGCAGGAGGTGCAGCGCGTCTACGTGGGCCCCCGCGAGGTGGTCGAGCTGCTCTTGATCGCGCTCCTGGCGCGCGGGCACGTGCTGCTCGAAGGAGTGCCCGGAGTCGCCAAGACCACTCTGGTCAAAGCGTTCGCCGCGACACTGGGCTGTCAGTTCCGCCGTATCCAGTTCACGCCCGACCTGCTGCCCGCCGACATCACCGGGACGTACGTGCTCTCGCCACGCACCGGGGAATTTCAGCTACGCGAAGGACCGTTGTTCGCAAACGTGGTTCTGGGCGACGAAATCAACCGAGCGCCCGCCAAGACGCAGAGCGCCCTGCTGGAAGCCATGCAAGAGACGCAGGTCACCATCGAAGGCGACACGCGGCCGTTGCCACTCCCCTTCATCGTGCTCGCCACGCAAAACCCCGTCGAACAGGCCGGCACCTATCCTCTGCCCGAGGCCCAGATCGATCGCTTTCTGGTGCGCCTGTTGATCGGCTACCCGGACGCAAAGGACGAGCTGGCCATCTTGCAGCGTCACATGGATCCGGTGGAGCCGCCGCGACGCGTGCTCGACACGCGCGAGATCCTGGCCATGCAAGAGCTGGTGCACGGCGTTCATGTGGAGCGTGAGATCGCCGAGTACGTGATTCGCTTGGGTCACTTCACGCGCCAGCACTCGCGCGTCTATCTCGGCGCCTCGCCCCGCGCATCACTGGCGCTGGTGCAGGCATCGCGCGCGCGCGCGCTCGCCAGCGGGCGGCCGTTCGTGATTCCGGACGATATCAAGGCGCTGGCGGCACCGGTGATCGCGCACCGCCTGGTGCTCACGCCCGAGGCGGAAATGGAAGGCGTGGCGCGTGAAAGCATCGTCGAGGCGGCGCTCGATCAGGTGCCACACCGCTGGGAGGCGGCGCGCTGATGTTGCCGATACCTACCGCTCGGGCGCGTGCGGCCTTCGTAGGCTGTATCGGCATGTGGTTGGTAGGCCTGCTCACGCACTCTTGGGCCGCCACCGCGTTCGCCTCGGGCGCGGCCATGCTGCTGGTGGCGGTGCTGGCCGCGACCGTGCCCATCGGACGGCGCGTGCGCGCGCAGCGCCTGGAGTTCGCCTGGTGGCTGGCGCAGCGAGAGGGTCTCATGAGCGGCGCGGTCGTGCCGCACATGCCGTTTCAGGTGCGTTGCTACGTGCGCCATCGCGGTGTCACCCCGCTCGAGCTGGCGCGCATCGAACCCATCCTCGCAGACAGCGCGGAGGTTCAGGACTTGAGCCCCACGCGGGTGCCTGTGCCGCCGCGCGCCCGCACCGAGTTTGCGTTCACGATGAGCACCAAGGCCGCCGGCCGCGTGGTCCTGCACGGCCTGGCCGTCAGCCTGCGCGGACCCTTGGGGTTGTTCGAAGTGCCGCTCTACTTTCCGAACACCCTGGCGATCAAGGTGCTACCGCGCACCTCGCTGGTACGAGGCAACAAGCCCAACGTGCTCAGCGGCTTGCCGATCGATCGTCCGGGCCGGCACCGCATGCGGCGGCGCGGCGGCGGCACCGACTTGCACGAGCTGCGCGACTTCCAACCCGGCGATCCCTTCAAGTCGATCGCGTGGAAAGCCAGCGCGCGCGCAGGTCAATTGCTGGTGCGCGAGGTCGATCAAGAGGTGCAGCAGACGTTGGTGTTGATCCTGGATGTCTCCGGCTCGCTGCGCGGCGGCAGTCTCGGCCAGCGCAAGCTGGATGCGGCGCTGGAGCTCGCTGTCTCCCTGGCTCACGCCTGGCTGGACCGCGGTGACCGCGTTGGGCTCATGACCGTCGATGGGCGCCTCCTGGCCAATGTCGTGCCCGGCGAAGGTGCGGCGCACCTGCTTCGCCTGTACGACGCGTTGCTGTCCGCGACGGAGGTGGTCGACGCGGACTTGACGGCCATGGACGACACGGCAGTGCTCAACACCGTGGCGCGCTACGTGCGACATCAGGACGGTGTCGAGTTTCCCGAGCCGCGCGCGCGTGGCTGGGACATGGCGGCCCTGGCGCGTCACGTGCGCGGGTTGTCGACGCCGCGCAGCGCAGAGTTGCCGCAGGCGCAGAGCCCCGCGGGCGCCGAGCTGCGGCGTTTCTGCCGGGAGCGCGGGATCGCGCTACCCCACCGCGCGACGCCGCTTCACGGCGACAAGGCGCGCGGTCTTTCCACCGCGCTGCGCATGGCCGGCGGCCGCACGCGCGCGCCGCTGACCGTGGTGTTGGTCTCGGATCTGGATGGGGTGGTGGACTACGAGCCCTTGTGTGCGGTTTCCCGGCTTTTGACGCGCCGGGGCCATACATTGAGCGTGCTCGTGCCGGAGGCCGCTCGCGAGGGCACCGCTCCTTCGGACGATCCGCTAGGCCGCGATCTGGCCGCCATCTACCGGCGCGCGGAGCAGCGGCGCGTGCGCGAAGCGCGCGGCTACTTCGCGCGCTTCGGCGTGCCAGTGAACATGTTCGGTCCCACGCATGGCGTCCATGCGGGGGCGGCCCAGCGCGCCGCATTCAGTATCAGGGTCGCCTGATGGATGTTCCGAATTGGGAGGATCCGCGGCGCGTGCTGGCGCGCCACGGTCTCACGCCGAAGCGGGGTTTTTCGCAGAACTTCCTGGTATCGCGATCGGTCATCGAGCAGATCGTCGAGGCACTCGCGCCCAGCCAGGCCGAGACGGTCGTGGAGCTCGGACCTGGGCTTGGCACGCTGACCGCGGCACTGCTGCGGGCGGGAGCGCGGGTCATCGCCATCGACGCGGATCGCGACATGCTGCGCGTGCTCGAGGGCGAGCTGGGCCACCTCGCAGCGCTCGATGCGCGACACGGGGACGCCAGCGCCCTCGATCTGGCGGCGCTCTCCGGGCGAGCGCGCGTGGCGATCGTGGGCAACCTGCCCTACGCGGTGACGGGTAGCATCTTTCGCGGTCTGGTTGCGCAGCACCGTCACGTGGAACGTGCGGTGCTGATGGTGCAACGCGAGGTGCGCGATCGCCTGCTCGGCGAGCCGGGTACCAAGCAGTACGGAGCGCTCAGCGTTTTCACCCGCGCAGTGTTCGAGGTGCGATCGGTGTGCCTGGTCCCGGCGGGGGCTTTTCATCCGCCGCCGCGCGTCGACAGCGCGGTCATCCGACTGACGCCGCGTGCGCTACCGCTGGACCCGACGGACGCCTATTTCCAGCGCAGCGTGCGGGCTGCTTTCGATTCCCGTCGCAAGACGCTGCGCAACGCGCTGCTCAAGGCGTTTGCGAGCGAGCGCGTGGACGCCGCGCTGGCGCGCGCGAAGCTGGACGGCAAGCGCCGCGGCGAGACGCTCTCGGTGGACGAATTCGCAGGCTTGGCGGACGCGCTGGCGAACGCCTGACACGCCCGACGGCGCACGCTCGCGCTAGCGCACTGCGGCTACTGGATGGCGTCGAGCTGAGCCAAGCTGGCTTCCAGGAGCAAACTGGCCGCGCTCAGATCGGCACGCACGGGTGGGTGCGATTGCGCCGCGCAGGCGAGAGACGCCTTGGCTGCGCGCACATCGGTGCGCAGCGCCTCGCGCGCGGCCAGCTCGCTAGGACGCAGGCGCTCGGCGATCTGCACTAGCGCCACCGCCGCTTCCGGAGCGAGCACCGGGTCACGTCCACACAGGAGCCGAGCGAGGGCTGGGACCAGGCGCTCGGGCGCAAAGGCGAACGGCGCCGCGCGCGCCGCCACCAGCGCCAGATCGCGGCGAATGGGGTTGTCCAGCCATGCCGAGAGGCTCCGATCTCCCACTTCGTCAGCTACGCGTGCGATACCGATCGTGGAGATCACGTCTGCCTGACCGAGCAGGTCGGGGGTATCGGCGCGAACGCTTACGCAGGTCAGCGCCAGGCTGACGCCGAACACGATGTTTGGGCACCGCATGTGCGCGGACTGTGCCAAAGTGCGGGGCGCGACGCTACCCAAGCCGCACACGTTGCGCTCGGTCGACGACCGGCCGACAGCCTGCCGATAACCGCACGACAACCCCTGAAGGACCCCAAGGTGACGCATGCGTTCCGGAATAGCTTTGTCGATGTGCATCCTGGCAGCGCTCGCGGCTCCCGCCGACGCAGAAGCTGCCGAAGGCGGCCCCAAACGCAAAGCGCCGCAGCGAGCTGCGGCCGGGCTTTCGCTCGAGGAAGTCGCGGTCATGTTGGGCTCGACCAACGCCGATGAAGTGCGGCTCGCCATCGAAACTGCGCCTAGCCTGCGCAACAAACAGGTCACGCCGCTGCTGATCGAAAGGGTGCGCGAGGGGCTTAAACCCGAGCTGTTGTTGGCCGCAGTCGATACCCTGGCTGCGCTGGGCGATGCGCGCGCAAGCGAGCTGCTCACCCAGTTGACTCGGCATCGGCGTCCACAAGTGCGCGTGCGCGCCGTGCTGGCGCTGGCGGCATTGAAAACGGACGCCACGGAGCCGGCCCTCATACGAGCCCTCGCGGACTCCAGCGACGAGGTGCGCGACGCGGCGGCCGATGGGCTCGCGCTGGCGGGCGCCAAACATGCACTCGCCGCCCTGTTTCAGGCCTTCGACCGCGGCGTGAGCAAGGCCGGGAGCGCGCTTGGACAGCTCGCCGACGCTTCGGCCCTGCCGCGCATCACCAGCTACTTTGGTCGTGTCTCGTTCGTGGGCTTGTCGCCGCTGCTCGATGCGATGTTCGCACGGCGCAACCTGAGTGAGGACATCAAGCTCGGCCTGGTGCGGGACATCGCCAAGCAGGCCAACGCCGATGCGCGTGGCTACCTGGAGGGGCTGGGCGAAAAGCTGCCGTCGGACGCACCAGCGAACCTGCGCAAGACCATCGCCGAGACGGTGGCACGGATGCCGCGATGAGGATGCACTCGATGAGCGCGCGTTTGTCGGCCATTGCGCTGTCCTCGTTGCTGCTCGCGGGCGGTCTGTGCGCGGGGGCTTGCGCCACGCACACGGCGTTCGACACCAGCTTTCCCCTGAACCGCGAGCCGGAGCTGCGCAGCGTGCTGGCGCGCATCCAGCAGTCGCCGCGCGCACCCCAAGCGCCGGTGGTGCTGGGCGTGCGCGGCGAGCCGCGCGGGGTGTTCGCGTTCGACCTGCGCGAGCGGCGCATGTTGTTCTCCGAGACGACAGCTGTCGACGGCCTGCCTATCGCCGCCGGATCGTTCGCGGTGGTGCCGGAGCAGGGCAAGGTGCGCCTGCGCGCGCTGACCAGCGGGCGCGTCGTGCGCGAGCTCGACACCGACGGCATGCGGCTGATCGGGGCCGACGGCGATGGTGAGGTCAGCGCCGTGGTGCTCTCGACCGGCGGCACCTACGAGGGCCGCTCGCGCCTGGTCATCTTGCGCGGCGACTCCGTGACCAAGACGCTGTCGGTCAAACATCCGCTCGGCGCGCCGACGGTCCTCGGCGGTTTGGTGTTCGTGCCGCACAGCCGTGTGCACCTCTCCGTGTTGTCCGCGGAGGGCGATGAGCTCGTGCGCGTGCGTGTGCGCGACGACGTCTCCAGCCAAGCACTGAGCGACGGGCAGCATGTCTTCTTCGGCATGGCTGGCCTGTATTTGCTGGACGAGCGGACGCCCCAAGGCGTGCAGGGCGGCGCGCACTACTTCGCGCCCGACGTGGCGGCGCGCCGCAAACTGCCTGGCGCTCCCGACTTCCTGCGCGACACGACGCAGGCACCTGCGCCCGTCGAGAGCGCCGTGCATCGCATCCGGCTCAGCTTCTGGCCAGCCAGCACAGGCACGGGCACGGGCGTCGGCCTTGCCAACGACGCGTTGTACCTGTCCTTCTACCGTCTGGTTTTCGGGCTGGACGCGAGTGGCAAGCAGACGCGCTGGGTGCGCGCCACCCAAACCGATGCAGTGGGATTGCAAGCCAATGCCGGCGGTGTGATCGTGGTGGAAGAGCGCGGGGCGGTCAGCGGATTCGATGCGGACGGCGCCCTGCAGTTCGAAGCCGACATGGGAGCCGCGCCGCTGGTAGCGACCGTGCGCGCCGAGGGCCTGACAGCGTCAGGAGCGGGCGAGCCGTTGCCGCCGCTGGTCGCGCAGCTGACCGCCGCGGCGTTGCACGAAGACACGCGGCTGGCGCCGGGCGGGCAGCTCGCAGCGCGCGCGCTGGCGCAGCTGCCCGAGCGTGACGCGACCAGCGCGCTGATCGAGATCTGCAGCACGGCCAATGCTTCGCAGCGGGTCCGTGAGGCCGCCTGCACCGCGCTCGCGGGTCGCGAGGGCGGGGTCGAACCGGTGCTCGGGGCGCTGGCCAGACACAGCGATTTTCTGGCCGGCACGCGTGCTGCGCCGCTTCCACCTCTGGCTGCCGCAGCGGCCAGCTCGCGCGATCCGCGCGCCGGGCCGCTGCTGTTTTCTCACTTGGAGGATCCCGCAACGCCGTCCGAGGACCTGCCGGCGCTGGCAAAAGCCCTTGCCGCCGTGGCCGATGTTTCACTGCTCGCCAGGTTGAGCCAGTTCGTGCGCACCTACCACGCCGAGCAGGACGACGAGCAGCTGTCAGAGGCGGTAGTCATCCTCCTGCGGCTGGTCGCGAACCGCTCGCCGGCAACCGCGACTGCGCTGCTCGATCCGATCGCGAGCGACCCGGCAAGCGAGCCCAGCGTGCGCGCCGCGGCGCAAGAGGAGCTGGCCGCCGTGGCGGCGCGCGCCACCAACGAGGCTGAGTCCGGCAAGGAACCCGGCGTCGAAAAGCCTGAGGAGGAGGGCGCCGCTGCTACGAAGCCCGCACCGCCGCCGCCCGCCCGACTCACGGCCGAGCACCTCGCGCGCGCACTCGTCAGCGTGCGCGAACCGATCAGCGAGTGTGTCCGGAAGGACCCCGCACACCCGTTGACGGCGCGCTTGACCGTCGTCGTGGAGAGCGACGGCCGCGTGCTGTCGGCGCAGACCTTGCCGCCGAGTCTAACCGCGTGCGTGGAGCCCATTGTGCGGAAGATCACCCTGCCCCCCACCACGTACGGAAAGCGCGACACGCTTCACCACACCATCAGTCGTTGAAGCTCGGCCGGGCATCCGGATCAGGGCGTGAGCCAGGCGCGCCGACGCGAGCGTCCTGCGGTGGCCAAGATTCAGCCCGTGAAGGCGATTGCTACGGAAGTCATGTGTGCGCCCGCGGAGCTCGCGTCGACCCTTGCCGCGCATCCAGCACACGGCCGCGATCCGAGAACGGTCCTCGCGTGCCGAGGTGGCTCGTCTGTGGGCGCCGTCTGCCATTCATCCAGGGTCGGGACACCCCTGCTGTTTCTCCGTGGTTTCGCTCTGCGTAGGACGCTGGTGCTTCACGCCCCAGTTCATCGACGGTAGGCGCCGCTCACACTGCGACATACCAAGCAAATTCAACGCCGACCTACTCCGCCGCCCGTGCAAGACTCGACAGGCTGACATTTAGCCCGCCTAGGGAGCGCCATGTCCGACATTCTCGATGCCACCGAATCGGGTCCAGCAGGCCTGGAGCCGGCCGTCGCCATGCTGCCTCGGGAGGCGGCTTTCGCAAGCCAGCTGCGACCCGGCGTCGAGAGCGCCGAATCTTCGGGGCCGGCCTTCTCACGCGAACTGTTGGTCGCACTGCTGCGATTCAAGGACGGGGATTTCTCGGCAAGGATCGCCTCGGACTACACGGGCGTCGACGGCAAGATCGCCGACCTCCTCAACGACATCATCGCAGTTAGCGCGCGCCGCTCGGAGGAAATCGCGCGCGTGTGCCGCGTGGTCGGCAAGGAGGGCAAGCTCAAGCAGCGCATGAGTGTGCCAGGCGCGCTCGGAGGCTGGGCCGACGAGGTGGTGTCGTTCAACACGCTCATCGACGACCTGGTCTGGCCCACGACCGAAGTGACGCGTGCCGTCGGCGCGGTCGCAAAAGGCGACCTCACCCAGGCCATGGCGCTCGAGGTCGATGGGCGGCCGCTCGAAGGCGAGTTCCTTCGTTCGGCGCAGCTCGTCAACAAGATGATCGATCAGCTGTCCGTCTTCACCTCCGAGGTGACGCGCGTCGCGCGCGAAGTGGGCACCGAGGGCAAGCTGGGCGGGCAGGCTCAGGTAAAAGGCGTATCGGGCGTCTGGAAGGAGCTGACCGAGTCGGTCAACCAAATGGCCGGCAACCTCACCGCCCAGGTGCGCAACATCGCCGAGGTAACGATCGCCGTGGCCAGCGGCGACCTGTCCAAGAAGATCACCGTCGACGTCCGAGGCGAGATCCTTCAGCTGAAGGAGGCGATCAACACCATGGTCGAGCAGCTTCGCTCATTCGCCTCGGAGGTGACGCGCGTCGCACGCGAGGTGGGCACCGAGGGCAAGCTGGGCGGGCAGGCGGTCGTGCCAGGTGTGGCCGGCACCTGGAAGGACCTCACCGACAACGTCAACTCCATGGCCTCGAACCTCACGGGTCAGGTGCGCAACATCGCCGAGGTGACCACGGCGGTCGCACGCGGAGACCTCTCACGCAAGATCACGGTCGATGTCAAAGGCGAGATCCTCGAGCTGAAGAACACCATCAACACCATGGTCGATCAGCTCAACGGCTTTGCCTCGGAGGTCTCGCGCGTGGCGCGTGAGGTGGGTACCGAGGGAAAGCTGGGTGGGCAGGCCCAGGTACCCGGCGTCGCCGGCACCTGGAAAGACCTCACTGACAACGTCAACTCCATGGCCTCGAACCTCACGGGCCAGGTGCGCAACATCGCCGAGGTGACCACCGCGGTCGCACGCGGGGACCTCTCACGCAAGATCACCGTCGACGTCAAAGGCGAGATCCTTCAGCTGAAAGACACCATCAACACCATGGTGGACCAGCTCAACGGCTTCGCGTCCGAGGTCTCGCGCGTGGCCCGCGAGGTGGGCACCGAAGGCAAGCTTGGCGGACAGGCTCTGGTTCCAGGCGTCGCCGGCACCTGGAAGGACCTCACCGACAACGTCAACTCCATGGCTTCCAACCTGACCGGCCAGGTCCGAAACATCGCGGAGGTGACGACCGCGGTGGCGAAGGGCGACCTGTCCCGAAAAATTACCGTCGACGTCAAGGGTGAGATCCTTCAGCTGAAGGACACCATCAACACCATGGTGGACCAGCTCAATGGCTTCGCGTCCGAGGTCTCGCGCGTGGCCCGCGAGGTCGGTACCGAAGGCAAGCTCGGCGGACAGGCCCAGGTGCCGGGCGTGGCGGGTACCTGGAAGGACCTCACGGACAACGTGAATGCGATGGCATCCAACCTGACGGGTCAGGTGCGCAACATCGCCGACGTCGCCACCGCCATCGCCAACGGCGACCTGTCGCGCAAGATCACGGTCGACGTCAAGGGCGAGATCCTGGAGCTGAAAAACACCATCAACCGCATGGTCGACCAGCTGAACGCCTTCGCGTCGGAAGTCACGCGCGTGGCGAAGGAGGTTGGCACGGAAGGAAAGCTGGGCGGACAGGCCGAGGTCGAGGGCGTGGCCGGGGTTTGGAAAAATCTCACGGAAAACGTCAATTCCATGGCATCCAACCTGACCGACCAGGTTCGAAACATCGCCGAGGTCGCAACCGCAGTCGCCCGAGGCGATCTGTCGCGCAAGATCACCGTCGACGTGAAGGGCGAGATTTTGGCCCTGAAGAACACCATCAACACGATGGTCGATCAGCTGAATGCGTTTGCGTCCGAGGTCTCCCGCGTGGCGCGTGAGGTGGGCACAGAGGGCAAGCTCGGCGGCCAAGCTCAGGTCGGTGGTGTTGCTGGCACGTGGAAGGACCTTACGGACAACGTCAACTCGATGGCGTCCAACCTGACCAACCAGGTACGCAATATCGCGCAGGTGACCACGGCCGTTGCCCGCGGTGACCTGTCTCGGAAGATCACGGTCGACGTGAAGGGCGAGATCCTCGAGCTGAAGAACACCATCAATACCATGGTGGACCAGCTCAACGGCTTCGCCTCCGAAGTCTCGCGCGTGGCGCGCGAGGTGGGCACCGAGGGCAAGCTCGGCGGCCAGGCGCAAGTGCCGGGCGTGGCAGGCACGTGGAAGGACCTGACTGACAACGTCAATTCAATGGCGTCCAACCTGACCAATCAGGTGCGCAACATCGCCGACGTTACCATCGCAGTCGCCAAGGGCGACCTGTCCAAGAAGATCACGGTGGACGTACGCGGTGAGATCCTGCAGCTGAAGGACACCATCAACACCATGGTGGACCAGCTCAACGGCTTCGCCTCCGAGGTCTCGCGCGTGGCTCGCGAGGTGGGCACCGAAGGCAAGCTCGGCGGCCAGGCGCAAGTGCCGGGCGTGGCGGGTACATGGAAGGACCTCACCGACAACGTCAATGCGATGGCCTCGAACCTGACCGGCCAGGTCCGCAACATCGCCGACGTGGCAACTGCCATCGCACGCGGCGATCTTTCTCGGAAGATCACGGTCGACGTCAAGGGCGAGATCCTCGAGCTGAAAAACACGCTCAACACCATGGTGGACCAGCTCAACGCTTTTGCGTCGGAGGTGTCGCGCGTGGCGCGCGAGGTCGGTACCGAGGGCAAGCTGGGCGGCCAGGCGTTGGTCCCCGGGGTCGCCGGCACGTGGAAGGATCTGACGGACAACGTCAACTCCATGGCATCCAACCTGACCAACCAGGTCCGAAACATCGCCGATGTCACGATCGCCGTGGCAAACGGCGACCTGTCACGAAAGATCACCGTCGACGTTCGCGGTGAGATTCTTCAGCTGAAGGAGGCCATCAACACGATGGTCGAGCAGCTGCGCTCGTTCGCATCGGAGGTAACGCGTGTCGCGCGTGAGGTGGGCACCGAAGGGCGTCTCGGTGTCCAGGCCGTGGTGCCGGGCGTCGCCGGTACCTGGAAGGATCTCACCGACTCGGTCAACGCCATGGGAACCAATCTGACGGCGCAGGTGCGCAACATCGCCGAGGTCACGACCGCGGTCGCGCGCGGCGACCTTTCGCGCAAGATTACCGTCGACGTGAAGGGCGAGATCCTGGAGCTGAAGAACACCATCAACACGATGGTCGATCAGCTGCGCTCGTTCGCATCGGAGGTGACGCGCGTCGCGCGCGAAGTGGGCACCGATGGAAAGCTCGGCGGGCAGGCGGACGTGCCTGGCGTCGCAGGCACCTGGAAGGATCTTACCGACTCGGTCAATTTCATGGCCGCGAACCTGACCAATCAGGTGCGCGGAATCGTGAAGGTCGTCACCGCGGTTGCGGACGGAAACCTGCGTCAGAAGCTGACCGTGCAGGCAAAGGGCGAAGTCGCTGCGCTGGCTGAGACGATCAACAACATGACGGACACCTTGGCTACGTTCGCGGAGCAGGTCACGAACGTGGCCCGCGAGGTAGGCGTGGAGGGACGGCTAGGTGGACAGGCAAACGTGCCGGGCGCCGCCGGCACATGGAAGGACCTCACCGGCAACGTGAACCTGTTGGCCGCCAACCTGACCAACCAGGTGCGCGCCATCGCGGACGTTGCCACGGCCGTGACCAAGGGTGACTTGACGCGATCCATCCGCGTCGAAGCCCGCGGCGAGGTGGCCGAGCTCAAAGACAACATCAACACGATGATCGACAACCTGCGCGGAACGACCGATCGCAATCAAGAGCAGGACTGGCTGAAGACGAATCTCGCCAAGTTCACCCGCATGCTCC
>WUUC01237660.1_pt1 | contig 13275 bp, 10 predicted proteins | sample 6278441 | NCBI WGS metagenome assembly WUUC01 (sample SAMN13675441, study PRJNA597444) | soil metagenome | isolation source: soil | place: USA: Washington | collected 2017-10 | reverse complement strand
AGGAAGTTGGATCTAAAAATACGAAAAAAGATAGATTTTAACAAGCGAATGGAGTTTCGAAAGAAGTCTAGTGTCTATTCACCTTTTTCAAGCGGGCAAAGGAAACAAATTCCGAAGAGCTACTCCTCTTTTTTCAACATCCTGAAAGATAAAAAAACCCTTTCCCGACTGCCCTGTAAGGCTTGGGGAAAGGGTTTTGTTTATTCACTGAACAGTCAATTACTGTTGAACAGTTGCTTCTTTGGTCAATATAGGCTCAGCTACAGGAGCTTTAGGTTGCTCTTTTTCTGCAGTCAGCTTGTTATAAAGCTTACCGAGAGACTTCGCACTATAGATCCAGATAAAGATGATCAAGAAAAGTACTCCTGCAACATACGGAGTAATCGCAGCAAGCGATCCCATTGCGATGATCAACCCTTGGTTGATCAAGGCTCCGCCGGATTTACCTAAACGGGCTCCAACGACGTCAATTGCAGCTTTTCCTTTAACTTTAGACTCTTGGTCGAGCGGAACATAAGCCATCTCTTTCGTCGGATCAAATAAAGAGTACTTCGTTGACTTACTCAGAATGTTTTGGGCCTGTCCGAAAAGGACAGCTAATACTACAGGAGAAACTCCCATCATGTATGGAGCCAATTGCTCTCTGAAAATGATAAAGGCAAAAAAGCCTACGCCTGTGACTAAAAGCACAATAGGCGTGATTAAGGCTCCTCTAGTCCAACCAAAACGGCGGATGACGTTACCACCCACGAATAGCATCATGAGGAGAGTGACGGCACCTGTGAGCGTTGAAAAGTTGCCCATAAAGGCGCTATACTCGCTCGTATTTCCTTTAACCATGAGCTTGATCTGATCTTTCCAGGTAACTTCCACGAGCTGAATCGCGATACCATAAGAAAGGACGATCAAAGCTAGAAGACGGATGTACCTAGAGCTGGCTAAGAATTTAAAGCTCTCTCCTAAAGACATTTTAGGCTTTTCTTTCTTCACTTTTTGTTGTTCTGCAGGATCGTAGAAACGAGTATCTGTCAAAACATTTTTATTAATCCACCAGTAGATTCCCATGATGCAAAGAGCTGAGAAGACGACCATGGCTGTGAGGTAGTTCAAGGTCACTCCAAAAGCATCAACACCTGGAGCTAATTTTAAGTGGAATTTTGAGAAGTAAACGATCAAAGGTCCGGAAATAAGCATCGCTAAGTTACCACCGAGACCAAAAACGTTATAGAAACGCTTAGCTTCGGAAGTACGGGTCGTATCGTTAGCAAATCCCCAGAAAAGCAGGGAAAGGGCAACGCTACCCCAGAGTTCAGACATAACATAGAATAGAGCAAAAGTCCAATTACGGATGTTTGCTACTAATCCTTTAAATCCCTGAGGCAGAACAGCTTGCAACTGATCTGACAGGTCTGCCGGATGCAGGACATCGCGGTTAGGATACAGGATAAGGGCAAAGATAGCAAAGAACCCCATGAAGATAGAGATCATGGTATAGAATAACTTTGGTTTGCTGAAAATATTACTCATTTTTGAATAGAATAACATAAAGAGAATTGCAAAAGGCAAAACTCCCCATAATTTCAAGAAAGGAATCGCTTCGGCTCCTGAACCTGGAGCATTAACAATTAAAGCATCCTTTGTATCTCTTAAAATAGTATAATTAAAGTTAATAAAGAAGAATAAAAGAGCCATAGGTATAAACTTTTTAAGTTCCCATGTATGGATCGGCCATAAAAAAGACCTCCACTTCCCAAATTTGGGTGCTTGATTAGTAGCTGTTGACATTTGTGTTTCCTCTGGTGTTATAAAACTCTCCCCTCCAAGCATCTAAAATCATTTAGAGCCTTCTTAGGGAGGATAAATTAAAAATTCTCTCAAGAGGTAACATTTTAGCATATTTCTTTGTTTTTTCAAGTGATAAAAACAAATTTGCAAATTTCTAGAGCGAAAGTCGCTATAATTTTAGTTAAAAATAAATAGATATGCTTTGAGTCCAAAAAAAAGCCATCTAAAGAATATTCTTTAGATGGCTTTGATAACTTTAAAAAACTATTTCGTCAGATTGCTAAAAAGCTCACTATTTTGAATAACTTGTTGAGCATTAACAGATTCTACATAAGCATTCCAGAGTTCTTGCTCGACCCGGTTATGACGGACAGAAGCAATGAGTTCTCGTTTGCAAGTTGCGAGTGATCGTTTTGGACTCAAGACAGAGACCATCTCTTTGTCTCCTGCGAGACGAGCGATGTGAAGCATTCTTTCGAGTTGGTTACGTGTAAAAGTAATTTGATCACGGCGCTTGCGAGAACCGCGGGCAGCACGTGATTTCGGAGCAACCATGCCTGGACGATCGGCGTTAATAATAAACTTTTCGATCATTGCGCCTAATTCACTTGGTTGTTTAGTTTTCATTTTCTTTAAAGTAAAATGATGCATATAACCGCCGCTTGTCATCGGAATATAACGGCAAATATCATTTTCTCTTTTAGCGCCTACTTTTTTAATTGCACGTGCAATTACATCTTCAACCTCTTTAAGGTTTTTTATTTTAGGCTCTACAGTTTCATGGCTCATCTCATTCTCCTTTTATAAATAGACTTTTTCATTTTACGGCAGTTTATAAAAGCGATAATATTTTTGCAAGCATCTCTTTTAAATTAATTAAACTAAATAGGCGATGTTGTCATGAGAGAGCCACTCATAATCTAACCATAAATTGCAAAGCCTGCTTTTTGGATAGACTCTTGTTCATAATATTTTGTTTTTCAGGTAGAATAATTTAATCATGAAGTATCTTCTTTGTCTTTTTTTATTATTTGCCTGTGGGGGATGTCAGAATTCTCCTCAAAAGCTAGATGAATGGGTTCAACCTAGTAGCAGAATCAAAGTTTTATCTACTACAGCGATTATTAATGATATCGTTGCCCAAATTGGAAAAGAGCGGATCGACCATCTGACTTTGATTGAAGGAGCAATGGATCCTCATAGTTATGAAATCGTCAAAGGAGATGCAGAAAAACTCTCTTATGCACAGGTTATCTTTTATAATGGACTCGGTCTTGAACATGGGGCAAGCCTCCGTCATCAGCTCAAACAACATCCTAAGGCTGTGGCAGTAGGGGATCTGATCCGCAAGAAAAATCCCGAAGCTATTTTGTTAGAGCGGGGGCAAGTCGACCCTCATATCTGGCTCGATATATCACTATGGGCAGAGATCATCGATCCTATTGTCCAGGCGTTATCGGAAATCGATCCTGAAAACAGCAGCTATTTTCAAACAAATGGCCAACAAGTACGAAAAAATCTTCTAGACCTCGATGCATCTCTTTCTCAAAAACTACAAATGATCTCTTCTAAAAAGCGGTATTTAGTGACTAGCCACGATGCCTTCAATTATTTTACACGTAGATACTTGCATGAAGGAACAGATTGGAAAGACCGATTTTGCGCGCCTGAAGGTCTAGCTCCGGACGGACAACTAAGTTGTCAGGATATCCAAAAGGTGATCAATTATTTGATTCAACATAATGTCGAGGTGATCTTCCCCGAGTCCAATGTAAGTAAAGACTCCTTAAAAAAGATCCTCTCCGTCTGCAAAGAAAAAGGAATAAAAGTCCAAATCGCAGAAGCCTCGCTTGATTCGGATACATTAGGGACTTCCGGAACTTATCAAAGTATGATGGAGCATAACATCAACGTTCTTTATGAGGCTTGGGCTCAATGAATATTCTTGAAGTCGAACAACTCACCGTTAATTATGAGAAAACCTCTGTACTTTGGGATATTAACTTTGTCGTACCAGAGAAAAAAATTGTAGGGATCCTAGGGCCTAATGGAGCAGGTAAAAGCACATTGCTCAAAGCTCTTCTCGGTCTTCTCAAACCGTTAAGCGGTCATATTACTTTTTTTGGAAAGCCTCTTGCCCAGGTCAGACAAAGGGTTGGCTATGTCCCTCAACGCTCTTCCGTTGATTGGGACTTTCCAATCACTGCCTTTGATTTAGTAATGATGGGCCGATATGGGAAAATGGGACTTTTGAAATGGGCTTCTAAGGAAGATCGAGAAGCAACCCATAAAGCTCTTGAACAAGTCGAAATGCTTCCTTATGCAGACCGGCAGATCGGGCAATTGTCTGGAGGTCAACAGCAAAGATTATTTATTGCCCGGGCTTTAGTCCAAGATGCAGATATCTATCTTCTTGATGAACCTTTTGCAGGCATCGATATGGCCACTGAAAAAACTCTCCTCAGCCTTTTCGAAACCTTACGGGAAAAAGGGAAAACACTCCTGATCGTGCATCATAATCTCGCCTCGACAGAAAGTTATTTTGATTGGCTCATCCTTCTTAATACATGCTTGATCGCAGCAGGCTCTGTCTCGGAGGTCTTTAATCAGCAGAATATCTGGAGAACCTTTGGACGTAGCAGTATCCTTTTAGATGAAGCAGCCATTAAGGCCAAAAACAAGACTTCAGGTTTACTGTGACTTCGTTGCTCGATTTTTTTACAGATCCCATCTTACGTCCTTCGACCGTCGGCAGCATGCTCATGTGCTTTGCTTCAGCTTTAGTCGGTGTAGCCGTCTTTCTTCGAAAAAGATCATTGATTGGAGAAACGCTCTCCCATGCCTCTTTTCCGGGCGTAGTTATAGGGGTTTTTCTTGCAGCCCTTTTAGTCCCTTTTTCAGACGAGCTGATTACTCTTGCGATTCTGTGCGGGGCCTTCCTTTTTGCTTTTTTAGGGCTGAAGACTTTGAACTATTTAGAAAGTCGGCTTCAGGTCAAAGCCGACAGTGCCCTTTGCTTTGTCTTAGCCTCTTTTTTCGGCCTTGGCATTCTAATCGCCAGTCGGCTCCAGCAAAGCTATCCTCTTTGGTATAAACAAGCTCTGGTTTTTCTCTATGGGCAGGCAGCTACGATGACAAATATGCATGTCATCATTTATGCCTGCTTTGGTTTTGTGATCTTAGGATTTATCCTTTATTTTTACCGTTATTTAGAAGCAGTAAACTTTGATCCATCTTTTGCTGAGACGTTAGGCATTCGATCCAAACGGTTAGATGAAATGATGTTCTTCCTCATCGTCTTGGCTATTGTAGTCGGCATTCGGAGCGTCGGTGTTGTGCTAATGGCAGGCATGTTAATCGGCCCAGCTGTCGCTGCACGTCCCTTAACACATCAGCTTTCCCATCATTTTGCATTGGCAGGACTCTTTGGGATTTTCAGCGGATTTTTAGGCAATTATCTCTCTGTTATAATTCCCCAAGGTGCTTACTCTCTGCCTACAGGACCTATGATCTTGATGGTTTCTTCTCTCTTTTGTTTTTTAAGTCTGCTCTTAGCTCCCCGCAGCGGACTTGTCACCCGCTATCTGCGTATGCGACGTTTTAGTTTTCAATGCGCTGTTGAAAACGCTTTAAAATCTCTTTGGAAGAAAGAAAAAACTTCTTTCTCACCTGTCATTCGCTGGCAATTGAAACATAAAAAATGGATCGATCAAAAAGGACATTTGACAACGCTTGGGAAAGGAGCCGCAGAGAAAATCATTCGGCTTCACCGGCTTTGGGAAGTTTACCTTGTAGACTATATGGGGCAAAAAGTTGAAAAAGTACACCGTACTGCTGAAGAATTAGAACATTTGATGTCGCCTGAACTCGAGCGAGAACTCACCGAGCTTCTTCACAATCCCCGCCATGACCCTCACCATCAACCGATTCCTAATTCCTCGAGGGAGCTGACATGAATCCTTATTGGGGACAAGAGTTTTTGGGTTTCTTTATCATCCTTTTCCGCAGGCTCACAGGACAGCTTCCTCTGGATCATCTTGCCTCAGATGAAGTCCAGCTCCTCGTCCTGATGGGCGTGGCCCTCTCAACAGTTCTTTTGGGCACTCTCTTAACTCTGAAAAAAATGACGATGATGGCCAATTCTCTCTCGCATACGACACTGCTCGGCATTGTCATCTCCTATCTCATTTTTTTTTCGCCTGAAACCGATTTGAATATTGACACAACCATTCTTTTCGTTGCAGCGTTGATCTCAGCCGTTTTAACAACTGTCCTTACAGAACTTGCCCGCGATCTTCTCAAACTTCAAGAAGATGCCGCTATTGGACTTGTATTCACCACTTTATTCGCCTTAGGGATTATTTTAGTTACAGTCTTTACTCGCAACAGCCATATCGGCGTCGAAGTTATCACAGGCAATGTCGATGCTCTCCATTTTGAAGATATACGCTTAGTTTGGGAAACCGCTGTTATTAATCTGGTTCTGATTGGTCTTTTCTTCCGTCAATGGATCATGACAGCCTTTGATGAAAAACTTTCTTTTTCTTTAGGCATCCCTACCAGGACATTTCATTACCTGCTCATGTTTTTGACAGCCTTGACTCTAATCGCGGCTTTCCGCGCTGTTGGCGTTCTTTTGGTCTTAGCTTTCCTTGTCGGACCGACTTTAATAGCCCGTCAATGGACATACCGCCTTCGATCACTCCTTCTATTAGGGATAGGAGTGGGCCTTTTTGCTGCGATCTTTGGAGTGGCGCTATCAAGGCATTTCTTGTCTGCCTACCATATGCCTTTATCCACAGGTGGCCTTGTGGTCACCTTCCTTTCCATTCTTTACTTTCTTTCAACTGTATTGACATTTAGATCTTCAAAGGGTTTAATAAGGTATTAATTTATGCTCATGAGTATTTTTTATTTAATTTTAGCAATCTTAGGCTTGGGATTTTTAATTTTTATCCATGAGCTCGGTCATTATTTTGTGGCCCGTCATGTGGGTATGACAGTCGAGGTATTCTCCATTGGATTTGGGACTCCTATCCGGCAATGGACCATCCAAGGCGTCAAATGGCAACTCTGCATGCTCCCCTTTGGAGGCTACGTGCGCATCGCAGGAATGGATAAGAAAGGAAATCTAGAACCTCATCAAATTCCCGATGGGTTTTATGGAAAAAAACCTCTTGACCGGATCAAAGTTGCTATTGCCGGCCCTTTAGTCAATATCGTCTTTTCCTTTATCGCTTTTTGCTGCATCTGGGCTACCGGCGGTCAAGAAAAACCTTTTCAAGAATATACAAATGTCATCGGCTATGTCGACCCTCAGTCCAAGCTCTATACTAATGGAGTCCGGCCTGGAGATGAACTGACCACCCTCGATGGAAAATCTGTAGGCGGATATAAAGATCTTTTAATTTCTCTTGTACTCGAAGAAAAAGCCGCTACTCTCAAGGGCAATGAAATCGATTATTTTTCCGGACAGAGGCAACCTTTCTCTATCGTACTGCCTGTGCCGAATTCATCGAAACTTCCTATTGCCGACCTAGGCATCGTTCCTGCGCAATACCTGATATTTGACGATTTTTCCTCTCCTGCTTCTCCTTTAAAAGATACCGGCATCCAGAAAGGGGACCGTATCATCTGGGTTGATGGAGATTTAATTTTCTCTGCTCAACAGCTCTCTACTGTTTTGAACGATTCAAAATCGCTTCTGACCTTTGAGCGTAACGGTCAACTTTTTCTTGCCAAAGTTCCCCGTCTTAAAATCTCCGACCTCTGCTTAAATGCCGAGCAAAAAAATGAGCTCGATGACTGGCAGCATGAAGCCGGTTACAAGTCTAAAATTTCTCAGCTATATTTTATCCCTTACCTTTTAGATCATAAGGGTATCGTCGAGACAAGCCTATCCTTTATGGATTGCAATGCCGATAAGGTCCAACCCGTTACAGAAGCACGCCATCCTCTGGCGATTCTTTTGCAACCTGGAGACCGTGTTGTCGCCATCGATGGAACGCCAGTTTCTAATAGCATTGATCTCTTAAAAAAACTTCAAAACCGCAATGCCTCGGTGATTATTCAGCGAACTGCGGATCCTTCCATTCCCTCTTGGAAGACCGCTGACTTAATCTTTGAGTCGTCCATTAAGCCCTCCTCTTTACAGCAAATTATCACCAACATTGGATCAGCCCAGCCTGTGACACAAGCTGACAATTTAGTTCTTCTTTCTCCAATTAACCTAAAACCGCTTTCCGAACTTGTCCTCGATCCTAAAACCAAAGCTCAGCTCGATGTAGACCTTGAAATGAAGAAAAAATTCATTGAGAAAATTGAAAATGCCGAGCAGCGTCACCAACAAATGACACTGCTGGAGCAATCCCAAAAAAGATTGATACTGGGAGCTCATCTTCGTGACCGCACCGTCGCGTATAACCCTTCCCCTATAAAACTTTTCGGTGATGTTTTTGAGCAAACATGGAAAACACTTTCGAGCCTCGTGACAGGTTATTTAAGCCCTAAAGCTCTCGCCGGACCTGTCGGGATTGTCCAAGCTTTGCAAACAAGCTGGTCCCACGGTATTAAAGATGCTCTTTTTTGGTTAGGATTTGTAAGTTTAAACTTGGCTTTTTTAAATCTTCTTCCGATTCCCGTCCTAGACGGAGGGCATATTTTATTTGCCTCTATCGAAGGAATTACAAAAAAACCTGTAAAATCCAAGACAATGGAAAAGCTGATCCTTCCTTTTGTGATTTTGCTTGTGATCCTGTTTATCTATTTAACATATCAAGATATTGTGAAACTGCTGCAGCGATTATTCTAAAGATTCTAAAGCTGTTGCAGGTATCTCTTCATAAAAGTAAAGATATCCATCCTTAGATGCTTGCTGAACGTGTAGATCCTCAGCTATATCAACTGTGCTATCAGAAGCATACCACCACTTATCCTGCTTATTCACTAGCGTATAATAATGGCCATTTTCAGGAGAGCCTGTATGCATCACAATTGAGTTTAAATGATACTCATGACCATGGATGTTAATTCGATCGGGCATATTAACAGCACAATCAATTTTTATTCTTCTTCTGCCCTCTTCTGTTTCCTTCCACTCATAGCGCACAAGCTCAAGAATCATTCTTTCAGGAGTTTTATTCTCTGAAAGTACAATTCTTTCGCTAACCATATAATATTTTTTAGGCTGGCCTCTATCTAGATAAATATGGGTTGCCGAACCTACACCACCTTCTCTAACACAGAAGGTCTCATCGATTAAAACTTGCCCACTAACCCCTTCTCGGAGGAAACCCTCAATTTTCAAAATACAAAAAGGTGAAGGCTTTTCTAAAGTTTTTCTATCTAGAGGAAGCTCCGTGAGCTTGTCATTAAAATCTGTTGAAGTTTGATGTCTTTCCAAAATTCTTTCCAGTTCCTCCTGATCCTGTTCTGCCTCTGGGCATTCAGCCCAAGTCCTTTCATAAGCAATTGGGAAAAAAACCTCCGGATAATCATCAGGGAGAACATATTTAGAAAGACAATGCAAAAATTCTTCCACGTCTTCTTGTGAAGATTCCTCTGCCCCTTTGATAAGATTACGAATATTGCCAATAGGCAAAGAAAAAGGTGAAGCGAGCCATCTTCCAAAGGATGCAACGACTGCTTTCTTAGCTACAGCGGTTTCATAAGCGTTGATCAGGTTAAGATATGCTTCGAATCCCAAAAGTTCATTAGCAATGTTAGATTGTTCTCGATAGAAAAACCGAATGATATCTGGATCTTCTTTCATCAATCCAAATTCTTTTCTTAAATCAGGATCGTCGTCTGAGACAGGAGGGAAGTCGGTATCTCTTCTAACTTTTAAAAACTCACCTATTAAGCCATGGATTATTGGATATTTTCTCTGAAACTCCGGTGCCTCATATTTTATACTACTTCTCCGGGTCATTAACATTATGAGAACATCTTGCGCATTTTCCACTGCTAAAGGCGGCTCTTTTTTTGCACGTGAAAATATTTTAGTCCAATCAATTAGGTAAGGATTCTGAGAAGGATATAAGCCTAAAAATTTCTTGAAAATCTCATGCCGTCTTTTTGCTTTTTCACAAATCGACTTAAACACGCGAGGATACTTAGGATCATTCATAATCGCCTGAGTCGGCGCATTGATAAAACAGGTGTTTCCAGTATTAGGCATCCCTGGAAATTGACCTTCTTTAAACATCATAGGGTTATGACCAAAATTGGGAACAACAGCAGGTTCCACTTTTGTCGTCTTTTGCAGGATCTCTCCTACTGTCCCAATGATGGTGGCAGCAAGGGCCCAAAATGCTGCCCGAATAAATAGAGAAACAGTTCTATTGCTTATTGAACGATAACCTTCATAAAAACAAAGGATCATAAATAAACCCGCTGTTCCAAAGCAAAGACTCGCTACATGATTGGTTTTTCCTATTGTTTCCTGGACATCTTCTTCAGCTCGCTTTAAAGGGGGATCTTCTAAAGAAGAAGGAATATTACCATTTTTAATGAGAGAAGAAATTGGCATTCCGTTATCGATCGTTGCTTCCCATGGAGTCACAACAGGTCCATTCGTATGATGATCAAAATTGGTAGGCTGAGGAATTCCGATTGAAGATGGTACACCGTTTGCCATAGTATAAATAGATTAACATAATTTTCAGTATACATAAAAGTTCAAAAAATTTGTCTCTTTTGATTGATGGAAGAGAGTTGACTCTGCAACCCAAGATCCATAGAATGATTCCATGTTTCAGTATGACATTAAATTAATAAGAAATTTTTCAATCATTGCACATATCGATCACGGCAAATCAACTATTGCTGATCGGCTGCTACAACTTACTGGCACTATTGCTGATCGTGACATGCAAGAGCAAGTTCTCGACAACATGGACTTAGAAAGGGAACGGGGCATTACGATCAAAGCCCATCCTGTGACAATGACATACAAAGCTGATGATGGCCAAATCTACCAGATCAATTTCATCGATACGCCCGGTCATGTCGATTTTTCTTATGAGGTCTCTCGTTCTCTTTCTGCTTGTGAAGGAGCTCTGCTTGTTGTCGACGCTGTTCAAGGCGTCCAAGCACAGAGCCTTGCAAATGTCCACCTGGCGATCGAACGCAATCTTGAGATTCTTCCTATCATCAATAAAATCGACCTACCTTCCGCAGATGTCGAGAGCGTCAAGCAGCAGATTGAAGATGTCATCGGCCTTGATACTTCCGGAACCATTCTTTGCTCTGCAAAAATGGGCACCGGCATTAAAGAGATTCTCGAGAGCATCCTGGTCTACATCCCTGCTCCTAAACCTCCCACTGATGACATATTACGCGCCCTCATTTTCGATTCTCATTACGACACCTATCGTGGCGTCATGGTTTACATCCGGGTGATCAGCGGCTCTGTCACTAAGAAATCGATGGTCAATATGATGTTCTCCGGCAAAAGCTTCGAAGTGCTTGAAGTCGGTATTTTCACTCCTTCTTCTGTTCCCGTCGAAGAACTTCGGCCCGGTGAAGTTGGCTATGTCATTGCCAATATTAAAAATACCTCCGATGTTAAAATCGGCGATACACTCACTTCTACACGCAATCCAGCCCTTGAACCTCTCCCCGGCTTCCGCGTCATCACCCCTGTTGTTTACGCAGGTATTTATCCTGTCGACTCCAGCGATTTTGAAATGCTCCGCGATGCGCTCTATAAGCTCCAGCTTAACGATTCTGCACTCCACGTCGAGCAAGAGAGCAGCATGGCTCTCGGGTTTGGTTTCCGCTGCGGATTCCTGGGACTACTCCATCTGGAGATCGTCTTTGAACGGCTACAGCGTCATTTTAATCTCGACATCATTACAACAGCTCCCAGTGTCATCTATAAATTCACTCTGACCAACGGCACTCAGCTAGAGATTGATAATGTCGCCCATTACCCCGATCCTGCTCACATCGAATGTGTCGAAGAGCCGTGGGTAAAATGTCATATCATGGCTCCCTCTGAATATCTCGGAGCAATCATGAGTCTCGGCATGGATAAACGAGGAACTTTAGAAAAAACCGAAACGATGGATAAACGATTACTTCTCACTTATCGCCTCCCCCTCAATGAGATCATCACTGACTTCAACGATAAGCTTAAATCTGTCACCCGTGGCTATGGGTCTTTTGATTATGAATTTGACTGCTATGAACAAAACGACATCATCAAATTAGAGATCCGCGTCAATGAAGAGCCGATCGATGCTTTTTCTTGCCTCGTTCACCGCTCCAAAGCCGAAGGCAGAGGCCGTGCGATCTGCAAAAAACTCGTTGAAGTTATCCCGATGCAGCAATTTAAAGTTCCCGTGCAAGCCGCTATTGGCGGTAAGGTGATTGCCCGAGAAACTATCCGCGCTATCACCAAGAACGTCACTGCCAAATGCTATGGCGGAGACATCACCCGTAAACGGAAATTATGGGAGAAGCAAAAAGAAGGTAAAAAGCGGATGAAGGAAATCGGCAAAGTCACCATCCCTCAATCAGCTTTCATGGAAGTTTTAAAAGCAGGAGACTGATGCAAACCCCGCGAGGGGCGTGCATCAGATAGAATTATTCTGCTTTAGTATAGATCTTCAGGATTTTCATTGTTTCTACTGGACGATCGCCAGGACCTGTTTGCGTGCTCTCAATAGCTTTGACAACATCATAACCCTTGGTCACTTCTCCAAAAATCGTATGTTTTCCATTTAGCCAAGATGTCGGTACTGTTGTAATGAAAAATTGGCTTCCATTGGTATTAGGACCCGCATTGGCCATCGCAAGAATCCCCGGCTTATCAAATTTTACAGTAGGAGAGAATTCATCATTAAATTTTCCACCCCAGAGTGATTCTCCACCTCTACCTGTGCCTGTTGGATCTCCCCCTTGAAGCATGAACTGCTTGATCACTCGATGGAAAATCAGTCCATCGTAATACTTCTTGCTAGCAAGCCCGAGAAAGTTTTCACAGCTCTTCGGTGCAATGTCCGGAAATAAGGTTACTTCAAAGGTGCCTTTTGTCGTTTCGAAAACAACCACAGGTCGCTTCATGGATAAATTCTCCTCTGCATGTAAATTGTAAATAAAAAAACAGCCCATCATGAGCATTAAAAAGCGTAAAAATCCTTTTTTCATCGCTACCTCCAAATGATGAGTAATAATCTACTAAAAATTAGAAATTTGCGCCTTCAAAAAAGTTCTTCTAACTCACATAATCTATGGCACCAAATAGCCCAAAAGTATACGACTTTTGCCCATAAATAGAAAAATTATGTTTTTGAATATATCCTTTAAAAGAAAAAACATATTTGATCAAAGCATGCTGCAGAACAAAGAACAGAGCTATCCCTAAGAAAGGCGCGACTAATAAAAGAAAGGGCAACCGGCACAGTTGGTTAAGTATGAACGTATCCCGTTAATTTTTTCACGTTCTTAATATTCTCTGCACCCAGAAAATGATAAGTGCTGCGT
>WUUC01191371.1_pt1 | contig 13275 bp, 11 predicted proteins | sample 6278441 | NCBI WGS metagenome assembly WUUC01 (sample SAMN13675441, study PRJNA597444) | soil metagenome | isolation source: soil | place: USA: Washington | collected 2017-10 | reverse complement strand
TAAAGTATTGTCGTGTTCTATGACCGAAGTAATGCTTCGGGCAGGGATCGCTGTGCCTTTCATGGGTTGTGTGCTGGCCATGTTCCACCACAAATCCATTGAAAAATGAAATTACTGAAATATGTTTTGGTATTGATGGTTGTTGCCTTCAGTGCAATGAGTTGCGTTGAAGAGCCATTCGGCCCACTGCAGGATGAGGATCTTCCAATTACGCCACCACCGCCCAAACCTTGCGGGTGTTAGTAGAGAAAACACGATAAGTTAAAAAACGGTGAAGTCTTAAACGACGTCACCGTTTTTTTTAATTTTATTTCAAACTCAGCATCGCCATGAAATGTTCTATTTGGCTGTGCATATTTCAATTATCCTTCCTGACATCCCTCGCGCAATCGTCGATCGATAGCGTGCGTGCATCTCTTTCTAAAGCGCGATTCGAAGGAAATATTTCGGCTATCCAGGAAAACTCCTCACGTCTTGCCTGGATACTTCTAAACAATAAGGAATATGACAGTGCCTTAAAATACTACCACGAAAGTCTAAGCGTAATAGATCATGGGCAGGAACAACAATTGGAAGGTAATATTCTAACCGGGCTCGGCTCTACTTTTCTCGGTAAGGGTAAATTCGATTCATGCATTTTCTACTATCGGTCCGCTCTTTATAAATTTCAAATTGCTAAAGACACGGCAAACGCTCTGATTGTAGAGTCCAATCTATCCATTGTATATAAAAATGTCGGGCTATACGAAGAATCGTTGCAGACTGCTTTACATGCGGTCGCTTCCCTTAAGCCCACAGATAATTCAATGTTGAAAGGTTCATGCTACAACACAATAGGCTCTATCTATACACGAACAAATGATTTCCTGAAAGCCCTGGAATACTACCACCTCGCTCTCGAAAACCGGAAGCTCAATAACCAACCATCAGATGTCGCCCGTATTTACAACAACATCGGAGAATTATTTATTGTCATGAAGCAATACGACAGCGCTATCGTAAACCTACAGCGTGCAGCAGCAATCAAACGTGAACTAAAAGACAGGCAGGGCGTTTCAAGAACCTTGAACAATCTTGGGAAGGTGTCGATGTTGACAGGGGACCTTAAAACAGCTTCCGCGCAATTGCAAGACGCCCTTGCTGTCCAGAAAGATATCGACGACCCAATTGGCATGATCAAAATTCTACTTACGCTGGCAGACTTCAACATCATGACGAATCGGCTCGAGGTTGCGGAATCAAACCTCCTGGAATCAGAGAATATTATCCGATGTTCCGGCACACCTGATTATTCTCTTGAAAACCTGCAACTCAAAGTCAAACTCGACCGCGAACGACGTGACTTTGCTAGCGGCATGATACACCTGGAACAACTGTCCGCGATCAGGGATAGTCTGCTCAATGAAGACAAAGACCGAAGCATGCAGGCAATGCAGATCCGTTACGAAACCCAGAAAAAAGAACAGCAGATCGCGATGCTGGAACAACGTGAAGAGATCAACCGGAACCGGATCAGGAGCAATCAGATACTCATTGGCGCCCTGACACTTGGTTTGACCCTGGTCGCTGCAATCGGGCTGCTCGCCTACGTCAACTTCCGGGATGTCCGCGCTTCCAGGCATAGGTTCGAACTACTGCTGTCCGATACGCGACACAGGATCAAAAACAACCTGCAGACCCTTGCCAGCATCTTCCACCTTCAAACAAGACATTACACCGATCACAATATGGTACTCGAGGCAAGGGGCTCCGAGAGTCGCGTGCACGCCATGTCATTGCTACACCAAAAGTTTTATGCTGTTGGGCCGGCGCACACAATAGATCTAAAAAAATATGTTACCGATCTTGTGAACCAACTGATCGACATTTACGGATTCCGGAACAGGTCACTCTCATCGAATATCGACATCGACGAGATCAATCTTGATATTGATAAAGCACTACCGCTAAGCCTTATCATCCAGGAACTGATTAGCAATGCCTTTAAATACGCCTTTGATAACGAACCTCTTCCGCAATTGACGGTATCTATCAAACATGACGAAGGTGGTGACCTGATCACGACAACAATTTCCGACAACGGGATAGGACTGAATGCGCCTGGAATCGCGTCATCGCAAGGCTTCAGCCTGGTCGAAGACTTTACCGCCCAACTCGACGGAAAACTGCAGACAAAAACTGAAAAAGGAGCTACATTCATTATAAGTTTTCCGCTCACACCTCCATGGAAAAGGCACTCATTCTTGTAGTCGAAGATCAGCTGGTCATTGCGAAAAGCATCGCTGCCATGGTGGGAAATCATGGCATGGAAGTGATCGGTATCTGTAGAAGCGGAGAAGAGGCCGTTGAATTTGCTGAAAGAAGCACGCCAGACGTTGTGATCATGGATATAAGGCTTGCAGGAAAGATGGATGGCATCCAGACAGCTGCAGCGATCCGCGAGATGTACAGCATCCCGATAATATACCTGTCAGACTACACAGACAATGTCACGGTCCGGAAGGCGAAGGCTACGAAGCCTGCCAATTTTCTCGCGAAACCCTTTACTGAATCGGATCTTTTGCGGGCAATCGACATTGCCATCTATAACGCAAACGCCTCGAGAGCGGTAGATGGCAGTGAAGAAGAAGAATTCATTTTCCTGAAAACCGGCCAGCAGAGGTATTCACGCCTGGAGTACAACAACATCGTGTACCTCGAGGCTGATCGTGCATACTGCAACATTTACGGCACCGACAAAAAACATACGGTATCCATGAGTATGGCATCGGTGGCCGAACAATTGAATCCCGCGAGGTTTGTGAAGATCCACCGTTCATACATTGTGAACATCAGAAAGGTGCGTGAATTTTCCGGCTCTGAAGTCACAGTTGCCGGATACCATTTGCCCGTGAGCGATCAGCACCGTGCAGAGCTAATGGCTCGCCTGAAGGTGCTTCATTAGTCCTTTTCCCAAAACCGGTTTTTAACTTCCCACGAGACTACTTGTCTTCCTAATGAGGCGTGTAGACTATGTACTGCGCATGGTGCATCGGCCGTCTTCTACTTTCATTGTTAATGAAGCACGCCGGTCTCCTTCAATGTCCAGGAAAGACTACGACGAAAGACGTCGAATACATTACGGAGTTCCGTAACTGGATCATACGTCATCTGGACTTGCCCCATTCTCTCGACAGCCTGTCGGACCAGGCTGGTTTCAGTATATCCAAAATGCAACGCCTGTTTCGCGGCGTCTTCGACATCAGCATCATTGCCTTCATCCGTCATGAAAAACTTCTCCGTGCAAAAAGTCAGATTGAGGTGACGAGCATGACCATCAAGGCTATTGCATCACAGGCTGGTTACAGAAGTTTGCCGGCATTTACGGCGGCTTTTTCGGTAGCATTCAATACAACGCCCGCGCGGCTTCGAAGGCTCGCAAGAAAAAATACGATTTCGCGATAGAATTTGACCGTTTGGCGACAGATAGGCTTTGCAACTTTATATGACTATGAATAACAGGAGAGAACTATTAATCGACATCGTCAGTGCCCTGTTTGTGGTGCTGTTTGTTTACGCGGCGGCAAGTAAACTTTTTGAATATGAGAAGTTCAGAGTTCAGATTGGTCAGTCGCCGTTGCTGACTGCCTTTGCGGCCACCGTGGCGTGGCTCGTGCCGGCGATCGAGATCATGATAGCGGCAATGCTATCGATCCTAAGATTCCGATTGTTGGGTCTGTATGCTTCGTTTGGCCTGATGGTAATGTTCACGGCTTACATAGTGGTGATCACACGATTTAGTGACTACGTGCCGTGTTCGTGTGGAGGTGTGCTGGAGAAGTTGAGTTGGAACGATCACCTGATATTCAACCTGGCATTTGTGGCGCTTGGAGCGGCGGCAATACTTTTTTATCCGAAGGAGGCGCCAAAGCCGAGTGTTTAAAGATATTCTATTGCAATGGAAACAGGATGTTGCCGAAAACCTGAAAGAGAGTAGGCGAAAATGTTTAACAAAAAATGAAAGTTTTATGAAAAAGTTTAGAATGATGCTGCCTGTACTGGCGGTGATTTTCGCAATGGTAGGAGCTGTGGCGGGAGATTTCTTGCCGAGCACACAGGTTTATTATGAGGTCAACTCAACAACCTGTTCACAAAACCCTGTAACTATTCAGGACAACTGCTTCACCAGTGATCAGGATTTGCCTCTTTGCACTGTCTCAATTGGAGGCGGTACTCCCAAGCAGGCGTATCAGAACAGTGATTGCTCAGGAATACTCAAGAGAAATCAGTAATCAATCCGAGGGGCTGGGCCTGTCCAGTCCCTCTTATTTCTTGACATATGAAACTCAAAGGCCTTGTACTTCTCATCATTACAACAATTGCCGTTGCATCCGTAATCATCAGCATGATTGCGACAATCGACAGCACAAAATACAGAAATGATTTCGTGAGGATTTTTCCACCACATGCCGCTGATGTATATCGGGCGGTTAAATACGATCGGCGATTCATGTCAATTGCAGGAATCTCCAAGGGTGTAGTTTACCTGCAGTCTAACGGATATTTGAAGGGCCTTTCTTTAAATATGCAAGACACGTGTGCTGTGCTGACACATAGTTGGCCGGCAAAAGAAATTAACATTCATGGCAGCTATTTCTTCGTCCAAAACGGAGCGACGGGTGTCCTCCACCGAGGTTCCATCGACGACTGGCGCATTGATTCAGTCTTTAAAAACCTACCAGGATTCATAGATGCTCAACCCATCTCGAACGGAACCGCCGTTCTAAAAACTATTGATAGAATACGCCGTAAAAGCATATTTATTGGAACATCGTCACCTCACATTCAAAAAGACCTTCTTCAAACTCAAGTAGACGGCATACTCTGCACGGATGGACATCTTCAATACAGCCACAGTGAAAACATGCTCGTATATACTTATCGCTATCGAAATCAATTTTTGTGCATTGATACGGGCTTAAACTTGGTTCGAAAAGGAAAGACCATTGACACAACTTCTGTTGCCAAAATTGCGGTGGCGGAAACTGACGGGAAAATCATCATGTCAAAACCACCTTTCGTTGTAAACCGAACCACATCCGTTGCCGGCAAACATCTCTTTGTCAATTCTAACCTGGTCGCCCGCAATGAGTCGGCTGAAGTTGTCAAGAATCGAAGTGTGATCGATGTATACGATATTACTGATGGATCCTACCTGTATAGCTTTTATATATATGATGAGGCTAAAGAAAAAATGCAAAGCTTTATGGTTCAGGATTCTTTCTTAATAGCTACATTCAAAAACTATGTCGCGCGATATGACCTTGCAACACCATACTTACATCACTAATCCGTAATTTCAATTTCTTTTAATACAAGGATGTCCACATCTCGAACCTCTTCCTTAATGTGCATTCCAAACTTAGAAAGCCCTTTATCAAAAGCTACAACATCTACGCAGTTCGCTTCAAAGTAAATTCCTGTGAGCAACCCCTTGAACCCAGTTTCATCCACAATTGGTCTCTGATCAGAGAAGAATGACATCTGTTCCATAAAAAATATCATTTCCTTCACACTAACGCCATCTACATAGGCTCCAGCGTCACCGATGTAATTAGCGTACTCGCGACTCGGCGCTTGCGCTTTTGTGGAGTCAAACATTGAAACTACGAGGCAGCTTCGTCGTCTCTTTTCCCATGTCGCGCTTAATCCAAAATAGCGACTCAAGTCCTCTTGCATTATTTTCTGTAGTTGCTGCCTGTTTGACGGACGGCCCGCGATAAGCTGGTAGATATATGTTGCGGCCGAGGTTCTAACGCCGTCTATCCGTGCGTAATACTTCACTGTGTCCTTGGCCACCACTGTCGCCCGACTAGCATGCAAAGGAGTTAGGTGACGTGTATCCAGTAATCTATTGTTGTACGCAGTACGATAAAGGTCGAGGATCGTACCCCCCGTGTGACAAAGGCCGTAGCCGGTTTGCTCTTTTGTAAAATCAATAATTAGGCTAGGAATATTACGAAACCCCTTTGTTAGCGAAGAACTCCAGATAAAGGCGTCACCGCGATCGAGCCCACCATTCCCGTCCACAAAAATCGGTTTATTTCCCTTCACCCATTCCATCTCATCAATAACCTGATCCATGCGAAAGGGCCCTGATGTTATCCATTTTTTAATATTTTCCTTGCTGACCTGATCTGTATAGGTAACGGAAGACAAAACACCATTGTGGTCAATCCAACAATATCGCGGTACACCACTTCGGGGAAAGGCGGCCCACAGGGCGGAATCCTTACAACTGACTGGTAAAGTCATGCTTACCCCGGTCAACTTCTTGCGGCGTTCAATGAAATTCTTTACACGTTTCTCGTCCTCATGCCGGTTCACCAAAATTATTTGAATATCGTCTCCGAACTCTTTCTGTATTTCAAGCATTTTTGGCCACGCTTCTACGCAGGCGGTGCATGTGGTTGCCCAAAAATCCAGGATAGTTAGCTTTGGTCTGCGATCCGAAAATTTCAAGGTTTCCTGTGGATAATTGATCATGCCCCGCAATTCACTCACAGGCAAGCGCTCGCCTACTTTGAGCTCCTTGTCGTATTGCTGACCATACACGCTCATGGTCACAACGGCATAAACAAAAAACAAACCGGATTTCAAAGCAAAAGCCATTAGGGGTTCTGTACTAGATTTGGGTTTGCATCGATATCTGGCTGAGGGATCGGGAAAAGCGCATCTTTTGATTGCCAGTCCGCTTTGATTGGCGCAAGAACAGCATCGATCGTTCCCCACCGTTTCAAGTCAAACCACCGATGACCCCATTCTCCCACAAGTTCCGCTCGCCGTTCTCTTTCGATCGCTACAATCACATCATTCTGTGTTAAGCCAGCTGCGTCAACAACGGTTACACCCGCTCTTGATCGCAGTAGATTCAGATCAGATACCGCACTGGCAACGTTGTTCTGCATTGCCCTTGCCTCCGCCCTTATCAAATACTGCTCAGCAAATCTGAGCACTGAGTAATACTCTGTAATTGGTTGATCACGAAGACGAATCTTATATTTAAATGGATACTTATATGTCCTTCCACCCGTAGTAAACGTACCAATCCATGAGGTCCCGCGTTTATCAGCAGGCACAAATACGTCAGTCGCACTGCTTGTCAAACTCCACCGGTTTGGAGTACTGATAATAATCATTTGTCCAGCCTCATTGGTATTATTTCCAGGAAGTACCGGCATCATTTGCCAAATCGCCTCAGACGAGTTCTTTAAAAAAACAGAATTTAGATTGCTCACCAGGGAGAACACCTGGCTATCAATTATAGCAGAAGACTGCACTTCTGCCTCTGCCCAATGCTTTTGATATAGATATACCCTGGCGAGGAGCGCCGTAGCTGCCCATTTATTAGGTTCGACTTTTTCATTATTGGACGCCGAAAAGTCGGGAAGCAATAATTTCTGAGCCTCGAGAAGATCTGCTTCAATCTGCTTGTAAACTTCTGTTATTGGCGTTCGTGAGGCAAGTGAATTAACCCGATAGTCGGTACCAAGTATCAAAGGAACATCGCCAAACAGATTAACGAGGTAGAAATAAGAAAAGGCCCTTATGAACTTTGCCTCGCCGATAACCTGGTCTCGAATTCCTTTAGAAAGTCCGGCAGATGCTTCACATCCCTCCAGGATACTGTTTGCTTCATAGATAAAAAGATATAGATCGTTCCAATTTGACGCAACCGCCGAATTCAAGGGCGTCAAACTGTTATTATATAACGTCACATAGTCAATCGAGGTAGAGTGGTTAATAAACTCGTCAGATGAAAGGCCGCCAATCACGGTGGCACTAAAAAGCCCGCCGCCGGCAAGAGAGCTTCCACTCATCATTTGGCTGAAGATGCCGACCACCGCCGCTCTCGCCCCTGCATCGCTTTCAAAAACTTTACTACGTACAATTTGTGTTTTTGGAGTTCCTATGTCTACAAACTCACTGCACGAAATCAGGAATACAGCAGACAGTATAAAACCTATAGTAAAATGCTTTCGGTTCATAACTTTGGGATAAAAAATTAAGATCAGATAGAGATTTGTAAACCACCTGTTAGTACTCTTAGTGGCGGGAGACTATTCGGGATTGCTGGTTCTGGATCCATCCCGACATAGTTGCTAAATGTCATCAGGTTTTGACCCTGCAAGAAAACTTTCGCGGAATTTACCTTCCAGTTCTTTGTAATTTTCTCCGGGAGAGTATAGTTAACTGAAACATTTCTTAACCTGATAAACGAGGCGTCGACCACCAGATTGTCACTCGAGCCAGAGTACTCATGCGCACTGGTCCCCGCGAAACTCATTGTAAACTTCTGAATTTCCGCATCGTCACCAAGCTTCTGCCATCGGTCGAGCACCTGGACAGGTTGATTTGTCATATTCCCCGGCAACCCAAAGGCGGTTGACGCTGAGTGATATACTCTTCCAGTCTGGTTAACGTACTGAATCATGAAAGATAAATCGAACCCCTTATATTGAAGTGTGTTGATAAGTGAGCCAAAATATTTCTGTCCGACGAAACCGTTCGCCATTAGATCGCCCGGGGAGTCGACGCGACCATTACCATTTAAGTCTTCAAACGTGTAGAATCCGGTTTGGGGATCAACGCCGGTAAAGTGATATCGTTTGCTGGTGGCCAATGGATTCCCAACTTCCCATTGGTTTGCATTCGGTGATGTTTCTATACCTGGATATGAAACAAGTTTATTGCGCGGAATTGTCAACATAAATGACGTTTCCCAATGGATCGTCTTGTTGGCTACGTTCTCACTTCTGACAAGCAATTCAATTCCTGTGTTTCTGATAACAGCCGGAAGGTTAGATTGAATTGATGAAAAACCTGTGATGCGCGGTAGGTTATATCCCGTGAGCTGATTCGAAGATTTATTCCGATAGAAAGCCAGGTTGAAGCCCAACCGATCATCTAAAAAACCGAGGTCAAGTGCGACTTCTGTTTTCAATGTCTTTTCCCAACTATACTCCGGATTTGCAAGCCGCGTCGGGACTAGACCGCTCCGCCCCTGATATGGCTGGCTGGAGGCGACATAAGAATCAAGATATCCGTAATCAGACATTTGATCGTTCCCGGTAATGCCAAAACTTCCCCGCAGCTTCCCAAAATTGAGTACTCGTGACCCTTTGAAAAATTCCTCTGAGAAAACCCAAGCTCCACCGATCGCGCCGAAGTTTGCAAAACGCCTTGATGGACCAAACCTGCTTGAACCATCCCGTCTGGTAGTGACATTGATAAAGTACTTCCCGCCATAACTATAATTTATTCGCCCAAAGATTGCATTGTACTTATAGTCTAAAAAGCTAGAATTCAGAGTTCGAAGGGTAGCAGCGGAAGCAAGATTCTCCAGCAATGCATCATTGGTATATCCTGAGGCCCGAATCGATTCCGCTGACCTTGTTGTCTGCTGAAAGGTTGAACCAACCAATACGATGAGTCTTCCACCGCTTAATTCTTTAAGATATTCAATTTGTGGCTCAGCAATCCATGTCTTTGTTAAACCACGAGTGTTATCACTGAATCCCGTTGTTACACCCAGTATCGGGTCGTTTGCCGCAATAGGCGCCAGGTTAAGATCCTTTGAATACAGGTAATTGTAGCCAATACTCGATTTCAATCTCATTCCAGGCAGAAGCTCGTACCCCAGACTAATATTTGAAATGAGATTTTGAGAATTGATGTCGTACTTAAGCAAGTTCACGCTTAGCGGATTTGTGAACGACGGCCACGTCCCATTCTCCCAGTTAAGAGTGCCATCTTCATTGTATAGTTCCGGAGCAACCGGTGGTAACGATAACGCTGTCGTGGTGTAATCAAACCGGGGCAGGTTATTGTTATCTATAACGACGCTATTTTGAAACGAAAAGTTGAACTTCTTATTTGTTGACTGATGAGTCAATGTCGCGTGTGTACTCAGTTTCTTATCACCGAAATTACCGGGAAATACTGTCCCTTCACTGTAGTAACCTGCTCCAAATTGAAACTGTGTATTCTCCGCTCCGCCTGAAATCGACAATTGTGCGCTTGTGATCCTGGATGTTCCACCAATGAGGACCTTCTGCCAATCCGTGTATCTTGTCGTATCCCATTCCGTGAGATCATATTCCCACGAGTCTATTGGCGTCCCGTCATTTCGATGCGCCTCCCTCCTCATCATCAAATATTGTTCTGACGTCAGTAGTTCCATAAAATGACCGACCTTACCAACCCCCGTATAAACATTGAGGTCCAGCTTTGTTTTGCCTGGACCTCCTTTTTTTGTTGTAATCAGCACAACCCCGTTCGCCCCTCGGGTCCCATATATCGCCGTTGCATCGGCGTCTTTTAAGATCTCTATGCTTTCGATATCTGCAGGATTTATCGAGTTCAGAGGACTGGCGCTTCCCAGTAGAGAATAATTGACGCTCACCGAGGTTGCCGGAAATGGCACTCCGTCCACGATGTAGAGTGGACGGTTACCATCGAGCCTCAAACTATTTCTGCCGCGTATTTGAATCTCGAAAGGCGCCCCAGGCATCCCGCTAGTTTGGTACATATGCACTCCCGGCATCCTCCCTATCAACGCGGCCATCGGGTTTCCCACCGGCTGTCTTTGTATCTCTTCCGCCGTCACCCGCGAGATACTTCCAGTCTGCTCTCTTTCATTTACCTTCCAGTAACCTGCATTCACCAGCACCGCATCAAGGACCGCCTGATCCTCCTCCATAATGATATCGATCATCGACCGTCCCACAGTTTGCTCTTCCACCGACTTGAAACCTATGAAAGAGAAAATGAGTACTGCGTTATCAGAGATCTCAAGACTATACAAACCGGTTGCATCCGTGCTCGTCCCGTTCGTCGTACCCTTCTCTACTACATTCACTCCTGCCATCCCACTGCCCGAAGCATCGGTCACTTTGCCTGAGATGCGCGTCGCATATGTCGGCGTGGTTATCGGCGTGCTGCCAACATCATCAGGAATCAAGCTACGCGTCTTCGCTTGCGTGAGGACCACGAAGTTCTCAGAATCGTGCACTGCAAACCTGATCGACCGTGGCGTGAGAAGCTCTTCCAACAGTTGTCCCAGCTTTCGCCCGGCGACATCGATCGTTACCCTGTCATCAAGATTAAGATAACTCTTGCTGTATACAAATTTGATTTTCGCAACCTGTTCGATCTCCTGTAACGCCTGCTTTAAGGAGACGTCTTTTAAAGAAATCGTAATCTCAACATCCAATACCTCCTGTCGCGAGGCACCTTGGGCCATCAGTGTTGTGGTCGTCAAAGCCACAATGACCAGGATGCACATCCGTAAATGTTTTAGAAACATGACCATAATAAGGGGTTTAGGTGAAACATGAAGTGACGTTGACTATAGTCACTTAATATTTATGTAACACACTAAAGAATGATGAAAATAATTTGTCTACTTCGGACAACCCACACCGCGAATAGTGACTTTCCTGCCGTCGATCGCATACTCGACGCCCAAGGCTTCGGAAATCATAGTGAGTGTTGTGGCGAGCGACTGATCTGTAAAGTCAGCCGATATCATACAGTTGAGAAGTTCATCGTTGCTGAGCGATATCATCACATCGAATTTGCCCTCTACCCTTTTTACGATCTCATGCATCCTCGTGTCTTCAAAATGCATGTCGTATTGTGTGTTAGCAACTACTCGGCGTATCTCCTCTGTCTTCGAATCTGCTTTGGTGACGACACCGGTTGATCCTGAGAACACCACATGTTCACGCGATCCTACAATCACACTCTCATCGGTGATTGCGGACGTGATCCGGACTTTACCGGTAAGGACCGTAAGCTCGACGGCACTGTCGGTTGCTTTAATGTTGAAGCTTGTTCCAAGAACGCTGGCCGTGTATCTGCCGCAATGAATGACGAAAGGATGTTCGGGATCACGGGCCACCTCAAATAGCGCTTCACCCGTGAGGGTCACTTCGCGATTATCCTCCGAAAATCTTTCAGAGTAATCAAGGGACGCTCCGTTTCGCAACCAGACCAGGGTGCCATCAGTAAGAATGATCTTGTTCGATAATTGAGATCCCTCTTCGTTCCAGAAAACAGTGAAGAGAGTAGCCATGCCCGCGATGGCGATTGCCGCAGCAATTGGCATCCAGATCCACGAACCAAATGTCCGTGTGACAGTCTCTCTTGTATCGAGATTCGCCAGACCTTTCTCCACATCGAATTCCCCCGGATCTGTGTTCGTATGGAACGTCTCGAGCTTGCTCTCGAACTCGGCTTTTTGTGTAGCCGTTAATCTGCCCTTGTGGTAAAGGTCCACCAGCTTCTCAAAGTCTTCCGAATTCATCGTTTTTCATCCATTTTTCCGGCCGGCCATCAACATGTAACCCCGGCCTCTCCAAACACATAGTTATTAGAACAAATATCTATGTAAGGAAAACCTGACACACCTAAATTCATCTAATCATTATTTGCATTGTAGAACGCAGAACACGCCTCTCTTAAATGCTTGAGGGCCTGCGTGATGTAATTCTCAACGGTGCGACTGGAAATATTCATCTGCTCCGCAATGGCCGCTATGGACATATGCTCGATGCGGCTCAGCCGGAAAGCCCTCTGGCACCGCTCGGGGAGCTGGGCAATACTGTGATCCAGGATGCGCAGTACATCCGAAAGATTGGTCAATTCCTCATTCGAATTGTCGACACCACTCCGGAACTTCAGGAAGTGATCGGCATACTCGCGCCTGATGATGTTGTGACGGATGTGATTAAAGACCTTATGTTTTACAATGCCATACAGGTATGGCCTGAGTTCGGTGACATGGTGCAGTGACTCGCGGCGGGCCCAAAGCCACACAAAGGTTTCCTGGACAATTTCTTCACAATCTTCCCTGCCAAAGATCTTGTCGGCCACATAACGGAACAAAAGGGCCGCATACCTGCGATAAATCTCCTCAAAAGCACGACGGTCACCCCCCTGCAAGAGGTTAACCAACTGGTTGTCGGCCAATGAAGTGTATGCTTTCATGAGTCATTCTATTTGGGCCAGACCTTGCAGTGCTGCTTCGTTCCCACGGTCTAATTCGACCGTGACCTTTGGCCGGAAACGCTGGACTTTTAAATACATCGCGTTTTAAAATGCCTGAAAAGGATTACAAGAAGTTATTTGGGGAAAACCTCAGGAAGTTGCGTGACCAACGTAAGATGTCGCTCCTGGAGTCTGACTATCAATCGGAATTAAACGAAAGCAACATTTCAAAGTACGAGCACG
>WUUC01208311.1_pt1 | contig 13276 bp, 5 predicted proteins | sample 6278441 | NCBI WGS metagenome assembly WUUC01 (sample SAMN13675441, study PRJNA597444) | soil metagenome | isolation source: soil | place: USA: Washington | collected 2017-10 | reverse complement strand
TATCTACATCATGTAGGTGTTTACCACCAGAGATAGTAATCCACTGAGTATTGTCAGAATTGCGTTTGTAAGTAACGTCTTTGATGAAGATACCACCGGTTTCTTCACAGGTCACAAGCATATTCTTATAGATTGGGTTTAAAGTAGACAGAGAAGCATTAGGCGTATTACCTGCTACAGTACCGGGTAAAGACAAGTGGGTACAAGCAGTCATTCTGGCTGGAGAGATAAATGCCTGTGATTCCCAAGGGGTACGTGGAGGACTAGCTGATGACAAAGTATGTTAACAATATAAAACTGCTAACTACTGTCTAAGGAAGTATTATCATTATTATTATATTGTTATTATACCATTCTACACCAAAAGTTGTCGTAAACAGCATTGCATAGTGGTGCCCTAAATCCAATCTTACCTGATGCTGCCAAAAGACCATTATCCTGTGTATAGAAACCATCTGCCTGCCAGTGTTCTTCATATGCTATTGTTCCAGCATTACCTAACCTAAGCACGAAATCTCTACCTGCATTGTATGATTGCACTCTGACTAGATGGAATGGATAAGCTGGATTGTCTGCAAATGTTGGTGAAGTACCAGTCTGTATAAGCTCTTCTACACCTCCCACCCTTCTTCTAATTCTCCACCCATTAGTGACTAATTGAATCCAGTAGTAATTGTTGGCGTCTACATATTTGAAAATGAATTGTGCTCTATTGCCTTCTGCAGCTGTATGTACTGTTAGAGTACCCATTCTAACTGCTGCATCTAAACCTCTATACGAGTTTGTAGATAATACTAAAGGTTGAGTGGTAGCACCTGTTCCAGAATTGAGGTTCAAAACACGTCCACCTGTACCATGAGCTGATTGGTCATATGTTCTAATCGTGGCGCCAGTACCATTACCAAGGGTTATTGTTTCCCATTTATTATTAGTAGATTTAGCTCCTACTGTGTTCATTGTGTAGGTTGCACCTTGGAATGTATCACCTAATATTGGTCGCATTAATACATGATCTACTGTAATATCAGATAGTTGTGCAGAGAATCCAGCTCCATTTAATGCATTGATTACAGTATCAGGTGGATTATAATTACTCTGTACTAATGATATAACAAGTGATCCATCTACCCACACATAGATTTCCATACCATCTGCTCTTGTCTCAATAGTAACTTCATGCAATGAACCTATTGGATACAATATTGTTCCTGATGAATTTGTTTGTGTAGCTAATGTGGTAGTAGTACCAGCTATAACTTTTAGCATTTGGACACCCTCAGGTCTTAATGCAACATAGTAAAAATTACTGGTATCAGTATATTTGAATATAATTCGTGCAGTATTAGATGAAGAAGCGTTGCTCGTTTGCGATATAACACGAAGCAAACACTTCATATAAATATCATTAAATCTTGCAGTATTTAGAGTCAGGATAGGTGAGTAAGTATTAGCACTGTTTGCCCTCATCCTCAATATTCGTCTTGCTCTATCACCAGAATGTGTATAGTCTTGAGTGCCAATTACAGAATTGGTTCCAGTTGGTGCGTTTCTAAGATTCCATTTACCATCTGGAGTTGTTGCACCTGATGTAGAAATAGCATATACAGGATCTAAATTGAAATCGTCATAGAATTGATCCGGAATAGTAGTTGCGGCACCACCTCCTCCCCCTCCACCAATTATTGCAGATTTCTCTGTGTTAAATGAGTCAGGACTGAATGATATGGAACTGAAAGATGGAGTAGTAGATGGTGCAGGTGGAGGTGGAGGCGTTTCACCAGCTCCTGGTGGAGCTTGGCCTTCAGCTTCAAATGCAGTAGTAGCAACACCAATTAATGCAACATTTACAATATCTGATATAGTGTATTTGTTTGCATATTGTATAAGAGCATGTGCATGTGTGTATACAAAGTCTCTGAAATAACGAAAATCTCCTATAGCACCTGCCCATTTCTGTGTATCAACAGCATCTGTTCCACCAATCAACGTATCCAAATTAGTAGATGATATTGTTGCAAGATATGGTTGTGCATCATTGAATGTTTGTACATCACCTGTATATTCTATTGAATTAACATGTAATGGAGTAATGAGCCTGTCTGGAGTAGTATCAAAGAATGCAGTGATATGATACCAGATATTCATAACCTTTAATGCTTGTGTTGCTCTACGAACATATACTGTAGAGCCTTCCTTAACAGCAAATACTAGTGTGCCATTTGGTTCTACCCACAATGACCACGCTCTACCCCTAGTAGTAAAGTTATCATCAATCTTACAAGCAATCACTCTGGGGAGGCCCCCATGAAGATCTATACGAGTTGGAAAGACCCAAACAGATATACCAAAACCTTCTGTAAGAGCATCCATGGTTGTATCAGGAAATTTATGTGGGATTCTTATGTGGTCATTTCCTATACCATCAAATGACATGGCATCCATGTTTACAACATGACCTGACTGTCTAGTTGGATTACCTACAATTATTGCATCGTTTTTGAATCCAGACCAATCCTTCGCAGTTGTACCTGCAACATCATTGAATCTGAGCCAAATCCTCAGAGTCGTTCCATTGGGTTCTTCTGGCATCTGATAATATTTTAAATTGGGATTTGTTACAACAGCATTAGTTTCATTAGTAGCCTCAGTGAACCAAAGTATTCTATCAACGTTATGTCTAAAATAATGTTTGAATGTAAGTTCAATGGGATTTTCAATTCGTACTCTTTTCTGAATCTCACGCTGGAAATCCTTAATGATATTAACGAATTCTGACCTTTTTGCAAAGTTCCTGAATTGACCACTACTCATGTTATCGAAATCATGCTCACTGTTTGACTTAACGTAAAAAAGGTTTCGTATTGTACATGTGGAATTCGTTGTTCTGGTGGGAAAACAGTTCTGAAGAGAAGGACTCCACCTATGGCAGCGTCTGTGATCCCCGCCTCCGAAATTGTTGCTGAAAAAGCAGTATATGGAAACTTACCAGCAAATTTGGCTGAAGAACCTGCAGGTTCTGCAAAACCATCTCTAGTAACCTGTAGGGTATGGTGTTCCTGTTGTAATTTAGTATCAGATGCAGACTCTTGTTTGGTGCCTACACCTGATTTGTACCAAGTAAAACCTAGAGTTCTCCTATTTGTAATCATTTCTGATATAGCAGACATCCCAGAAAGTGTGACCATATCATACTTCTTGGGAGTCACAATTACAGGCTCAAAGAGGTGTCCGGAGCGCTCAAAATGACAAGTTTGGTCATTAAATCTACGTTCTAGTTTGTCCATGAAGGTATCAGGCTTGATATAATGCTCCCTAACCTCCATGAGTTCATCAGTTACGTCTCTATCATCACCCTTATTCCAAAGCGCATTTTGGCATACATCTCTGAAGCCATAATTCATGCCTTTAGGCAAGAGTATCTTTAGGAGCTGATATCGTAACCAATTCTTAAGCAAAATGACTAGTCAATTTATAAACATACGAAAGGTATTTCAAGAACTACTGTGTACATATAGTTACCCGGGTTACCAGCCTCTGCGAGAGTTGTGTCTTATTCAGAGATGGTAGACACGTGGTAGAGGGGTAACACCCTCTACTTACTAAGTCATGATGACGATGGATGGATATCTAAGGTTAATTAAGTCACGTACACCACAATTGGCATTGTATACCTTTGGGACTATAACAGGTATACTTATAGCTATTGCTTATTATGTTCCACCTTCTGTAAATACTACGAATATTGTCGTAGCCCCTGTAGTTACACTCTTCATGACTCTTGGTGTATTCATCTTCAATGATGCGATGGATATTCAACTTGATAGAACGAATAAGAGGGATAGTAGACCACTAGTCATAGGTGATGTAAAATACAAACAAGCGATAAGGCTAGTAGTATTTTCTAATATAATAGCACTGGCAATATCACTTGTATTTTTCGATATAGGTGTTACTATAGTATATGTAATTATGTTAATGATTCTTGGGATACTTTATTCATGGCCTGCAGAACACGCTTTGAATAATGTATTCATTATAAAGAATTTGATAATCGCATTATATTATATGACTGTTATTAAGTTTGGGATGGTGGTAGCAATTGATTATGCTGTCCCAAGTTTTGCTACATATCTATTGTATGTATTTGGTGCCATTGTGTTTATTGGTTCGTCTTTGAATGATTGGAGAGATGTAGTAGGAGATAGAGCTTGGGGTAGACGTACTATTCCTGTTATGATAGGATTGAACAAACCACCCAACTGGTTTCCACTATTTCAGAAGATATGGTTTTCTCTATATTTTGTGGTGCCAGCAATAATGGCTATTATTATATTGTTCTACCATTAGATACAAACCAATTCATGAAAGGCTGTACTATTGTGTTAAGTTCATTCAGGTTACTATAGAATATGCGAATACCATCAACGTAGTCTTTAGCATATGTCCATCTATTCTGCAAGGTTTGTAATCTGGTTTGTCCTTTTACAGATTGGTGTTGTACCAAGTCTGCTGACAATGTTATAGTAATCAAAGCATTAACATTATTGCCCCTGATTGACTGCACTCTGTCTCTTACCCATGACCTAAAACCATCAGTATTATGTTGTTGGTATTGACATTGTATATTATAGAAGTCACAGAATTGTACAATACGAGAGCCATAATCTCTGGTGAATTCAGGTGATGGATTGAACTTCACCTTGAGTCCTTTCCTTCTAACATATTCTGAGAACTTCTTACAGAAGCCTACAACGTCTTTCTTATCAGCACTTGGATATCTTTGGTCACCTTCTATGTTATATCCTATAATCTCAAACCCTGCAGCCTTGGCAGTATCTATATTAGCTACCATTTCATCATATCCTTCAAACTCTGCTTCCTGTTCTCTTGAGGGGGTGCCCAATGCTCCATTCTGATATGAAGTTTCGTATGATTCAGTTGTACGTTTATGGTATGTAACATAGTCTAATGTAGAGTTCATGTAAGTCCAGAACACATTATTAATCTGGGCTGCAGTTGGTCCTTGCCAGTATGGCATGAACATTATCTTAGAGCCACCAGCAGGTGTAGCACCTGTCTTCATAGTGTATGTCTCTGTATATACTGTTGATTGTTTACCTTGATTATCCATGCCTATGAATTTCAATACTGTGGTGTTATTGATTGGTATGGGTGATGAAGAACCCGGTGTGTATATCCTAGTATCATTTTCACTACCGGGTGCCCCTGCACTTTCAATGATAGGAGTTGTATCATTTGTGGTATAATACACTGAAACACCTGATTTGTTTGTGGTGAATGAAACCTTGAGTGCTGTAGAGTATAAACCACCTCTTGGTTGAGCATATACTATTGGTGCATTATTCTGTGGTAGTGGTCCCTGTGGTTTTGGTATAATATGTGGGAATTTGACTGATATTTCACCACGTTTGTATTTACCTAGCCAATATGAATATGCAAAATCAATATGACCAATAGCACCTATCGTTACTTCATAACATCCCATTGGATGTGAATAAGCATCCCATTCCATATCTACTGATACTATTTCTGCTTCAGTACCTTCTGCTGTAGAACCTGCTACCTGACCTGATAAAGTCATGTCATCATAAACACGTACAAGCATTCTTGGCAAGATAAGGTCATCTGGAACAGTGCAAGATAGTGAAAATTCACGTTTTGGTTTTGCTGAATAATAGATGATAGCCTGCATTGTTCTGATTGCTACTTGATCATCATCAATACCTTCCAAGTTTACATCTGATTCTACCAATCCAAATCTTTCAATTGAATCTGAATCAGCAGCTACAAGCATGTGTGTGGTATTCTTAAAGTAAGACAGTGCAAATCCCGGATGTGTTGTTTTTGTAAAGACTTGCCACTGCTGTCTCTGGTCTGCTGATCTACGTCTAACAGTAGCTGGCACTCTTCTAGCTGCTAGATAATCATCAGTCTCATTGGAATTTGCATGGTGCCATCTAATAGTATTCTCTTCATTCTGCCCTCTACCATAAAGTACTACCCAATATCTAGAGCCTACAACAATGTCTTGATTTCTCTTGACTATACCATGTAAAAATATAACTGTTGGATACTCATTTTGTATTCTACTGAATGGAACAAATCCATATGCTACAGGTTCAGTGTAATTAGGCATATTAATTGTAGTTGTTGTTACTGCACCAGTAACAGGGTCAGTTTCATTCTTTATCACACTTCTATCTGATAGAATTTCTATAAACAGTTGATTTACATTTTCTCCAGCTTCAGGAAGTGGATTACCTACCTTGGATATTATTATTGCGATATCACCTAAGTTCTGAGTCTCAGCTACGAATGACATAGCCAAATCTTGTTGTACCGGGACTCCAGGTACAAGCCATCCTGAATTCTGTAAGATTCTGATAGCAGCAGCTTCAGCACCAAACATACATGCACGAAGTCTACCTGATAATGTATCCCATGGTTGTGACCCTCCATCATCTGTGATGTAGAAGTAAGAACCACTATTGTAGAATTCCAAATTTGATACATATTGTGCTAAATCATCATCTGACGCCATACTACCTGTGATACCATAAGCGTACATACCTCTTTTACCAACAGTTCCTGATTCCCCAATAGTACCATACTGTAATTCATTGGTTTTATCAATACCATCATCTTCATTATTTATTGGTAAAAATCCATTAGTCTGACTTACAATAAATGTGTCAATGCTGGAAGCGCCTGAATAGAATTCAGTTGGTATACGTTGTTTTGGACTAGCTATAACTCTGGCAATACCTAATGATTTTGCATATGCTGCCAAGTTTTGATAATATGATATTTTTGTAGTGTCAGTGGACATATTTTCAAAATAGATACCATAAGTCTTCCATGTATTGACCCATCTATCTATTTCTTCTTGGACTGCTGATACTGTCTTATTTCCATTCTGGGTATCAATGTAACCATGTATTCTTACTCTTGCAGATACCATTGTATTCCATGGAGTGACCCAATCAGGTTGGCCAACTGCAGGCCCCGGACCATCTGTTCCAGTACCTAATTTCATTACTACTGTGTTTCTGTTGAGATTGAATTCTCTGGATAAGTTGGCGATTGTAGACCAAACATCATTAAATGGTCCAATCAAATCTGAACGAATGAATATTATGGGTCCAAAGTTTGCAAACTGATTTTCTGGTAACTCTTGACCTGTCTCTTCATCAGTTGGTGGTTCATTAACTGCTAAAGGTGTGTATTGGTCAATAATATCAGTGATAGAAAGTACGTTAGCCTTTACTGACTTTGTACCAACACGAGCAAAGATTTGGTTTGCAAATCCAGCTGACTTTTCTCTTGAGTCAGTGAATGACCAATCACGTAAAATGTATGAGGTATGGAATTTATCATCATTTGGATTCTCCATATCAGAACCACCCTTGATGATAATCTCAGAAGGTTCTAGAGTTGCATATCTAAGAAAGATATCATTGATGTGTGGATTATAATTAACTCCCCATGTAGTCCCTGTAGCATTAGCGATGTAATCCATAGATTCTGACAGTTCAGTTAATTCATTGTCAATAATTGCAATGAATGAGTCAATTTTTGGAGTGCTATCTGTAACACCTGAGAGAGTGAATTGAGTTTCAGTTGGCCCACCATTTGGCATTTGACTACCATCTGTGAGAACATCACGAAATAGCTTCCATGCAACCATATCTGGGTCAGTTGGGTCAGCATTGGGGTCATCGTGTTTTACTCTACGTGCTGAACGACTAAAGTTTGTAAGACGTTCATTGAATCTGATTGCAGAACCAGAACCTGAGAATTCGTATTTAAGAACGCCTGTATCTTCTCTATGAATTGTCTTTGCAGTGATGTAACCAAAGATAACATTATGGTTACCATCTCCCATATCTTCAGGTGTCTTAGCTGCTTGGATGAGAACTGAATTACCTTCACCTACCTCTGAAGTGTCAATACCATGTCCTGAATCTTCTACTAATATAGTGAAGCGCCCGGCTTCATCAATGGCCAGATTTGTAGTTACTTTTTGGACACGAATGCTAGATTGATGAATATCAAAGGAGTCAAATACATGGAATGTCTCTCTTTGGTCATGAGACATAATAAAGATACGAATACCATAAGGTTTCAGATATCTACGTAGGTTTAGTTCTGGAGATTCTGCTATATTATAGCGACCAACACACTCATTTTTGACTAATTCGCCCTTAGAATATTTAGCGATACATTCAGTCATGAAATTCGAAATGTGGTATTTACCAATACATGTCGCTGTAACTATTGCACGTTTGTCATACTTACCTATACATTCTGAGCGAACTGCTCCCAGAATATCATAAGTGTGTTCTATTGGACCTACTGTGATAACTCCACCATGAGAATATCTAGCAATGGTTTCTTTTTTTACCAGAATGCGTTTATCGTATTTCCCTATGGCTGCTTTAGTTACAGTTGTAACAGTTGCTGTTGGTGTATTACCTGCAACAATAGCATGAAACATTACTGCAGATGGCTGAACCACAGTCCAGTTTAATACAAAATTACCAGCATTGAGACTACCAAGTGTAGCTTCTCTCTGTAAAACTGCACTGGCCGGAGTAGTATCAGATATAAGCTGTCTAATAATTTTAACTGTAGAAGATACTCTATTGACTATAGTTGGTGCAACATTATCAGTATCATGATACCATACTGCACCTGTATCAGTTGTAGAAGTTGCTGCACCAAAATCAAATGCTGCGTGAGTTGCAATTGTATTATTTGTAGTAGTCTGAGTGGATGATAACATAACCAACTTTGGTTGGAATGATGTAGCAATGGTCTGATTTCCAGTTGATGTAGCACTACTAAATGTACCAACATCCCATGCTCCACCTTGTATAGCAAGGTAAAATACTGGAATTGATGTGGAAGGTACTACAGTATAATTAAGCCTGAATCCATTCCATAATCTCTGGGTCATATCGGCTTCTAATACTACAGAAGTTGTGTTTCCTTCTACCTGTAACAGGTGAAGAGCTCTATCTGCACGATCTTTTCTTGCAGTATCTGATGTTGCTAGACCATCTCTTGAAGCAGTTGATATTGTAGCACGTCTAGCATTAGATGCTGCAGCACCAAAACCCATCCTTGAGCCTGTACCAGAGAACTGACCTGTTGTGGGTCCGGCTCCAGTGGTCATAAGGAATACCATGTCAGGGGCGAATTGTGGTGATATTATATCTTGATTACCTGTGGTTGTTGGTGTGTTGAATGTGCCTATCTGGAAATCTTGGATATCATCTCCACCAAGACAGGTGTAGAATATTGGATAATCTCCAGATGAACTTAGAGTGAAAGTGATTGTAAAGCCATCTGCATCCATAGTCTTGAGTGAGCCAGTTGTTTGGTCACCACCACCCTCAGCGATTTGTCTGAATATGTTTACATCATCGTCTATTCTGGACGCATTAGTGGTTGGTACCCCACCTGCTGATGACCATCCTATACAACGCTGACAGGCTGCACTTGTAGCCCAACCCAGTGTGTTTTTCTGGTCATTTCCTATAGTAGTATTGGCAGAAGTCCATAGCGTTACTATTTTTGGCTTGAATCCAACCCCAGTGACTGCTACGTCGAAAGGTGTAACAGTATTTGCTGGTTTTAAGAAATTGCCTACTTTTGATAATAATGCCAATACTATCTAGATACCAGTAGAACAATTAACGTATACAATATAACGTAAGTATCATGATTTTAGACAGAATAGGCTATATAAGCACGTGTATTCATTATTTCTAGTTGTATGAGTACTTCAGGTAATGATATAAATGGTATTCAATACTTTCAGCCACTAACAGCTGAAGGCTACACAATATCTTATTTCAATGATACTTACACATATGTAAAGAACTTTAGAACTGATGGTTCTATGCGCAGTAACTTTAGAGGTATTGTAATGCCCAGTCATGTTGTAATGGGTTACTTTAAAGTTACTGGAGCATCACCACTCACTGATGCAGAAGAAGTTGCATGCCAAATGAATGGTGGGACACACACAGGTGCTGTAACTGACCCAGATTTTGATTCTACAAGCGTTCCAAACGCTGCATGGGCAGACCAAATGGATATTGGTATTACAAACTTTCTTGGAACCACTTCTAGAGTTAGATTTGAGAAGACACATCCAACATACTCTAGTGCCTTTCCTCCAACATTCGAAGAATTGCCTATAGGCGATGTAAGAGGTGTTTGGCGTGGTTATGCAGGATATAAAATAAATCTAGATACAAATGGGGATGGACGACTAGATACAATAGCATTGATTGGATGTGTTGATATTGATGGACTTATTGGTGGAACAACACCAGCTAATAACTGGAAGATAACATACAAACGCTTATTCTTACCATCAGAAATTGACCTGAAAGCTCATTGGCGTCCATATGTTGCAATGATATGTCATCCTGAAGGCGTAGAGTACACTGTTAGAATTGACCAACAAGTTCATGCAGATTGGATATCTACTGACCCAGCTGTACAACCTTACAAATACACTACATTGAAAGAAGTCAGACAGGTATAAGATTATCTTATCTCTTACCTGACATTACCTTAACCAATGACTTATTCACTGCATTAGCTATGACTTCTTCTCTAAGTTTTACTTCTAATGGTTGATTGATGTTGACCAATATGACCTGTCTTTCCTTTTGAGTACCGCCTCCGGCGCCCCCACCCAATCCATTAAGATTTCCAGTTATGAAATGTTTTACTTCCTGTCTTACTTCTTTGGCAATGTTTCTTGCTTCTTCACCCATTGGTGTGATATCCACACGTTCTGCTTTACCAAATTCACCAGCTGTGATGTTGGTACGTTTTCTAACAATTGTGGAGAGTCCACGTTTTGCATTCCTATTTGGTTCTGATGGAAGAGTTGATGGGTCAACTGGGTCAATTCCTGAATCAGCTGGAAGTAGTGGAATCTTAACAGGTGGATCTGCTTGTTTAGCCAATTCGTCATAGTATCTATCAGCAGACCACTGGTATGCAAAGTCCTTTCTTCCGGCTTCGTTCAGTTTCAATTTCCTGCGCTGCTCTTCTCTCTGTTTCTTTCTCTTCTTCTTCAGTTTCTTCTTTTGTTTCTTTGAACCATGTTCTTCAATCCATGCATCTTTCTCTTCCTCTTCTCTGAGACGTCTTTCTTCTGCTTCCTCAATCAATGTCTGTTGGCGTTCATATTCTGCAGACATCCAGTTAAGTTGGTCACGTCTTCCAGCCTTCATTGCATCTTTATGATGTGCGTATCTTCCACGAATTGACATTGCTTTGACTGCTGAAGCATGCATACTCAATGGTGCTGAAGAAAGTGGTGGTATTACTGTAGTTACCCATTTCTCAAGTTCATCTTCTGATGTTAAGTCAGTCATGAGGTTGATTTGTGGAATAACCTGCTCCATTGCACTCTTGATTGAGTCTATTTGGCTCTGTCTGGCCTGTAGTATCTTATCTTCTAACTCATATAATCTGTCTTCGTTTTCATCACTGAGTTTGGATGGTTTCCACTTCTTCTTCTTTAGCTTCTTGAGTAGTTTTTCATATTCCTGCTCTTCACCATATGTCAACACTTCTCTATGGAATGCATTAAGTGTTGTTTCCTTTCTCTGAGCTGCTGTTCTGATATCAGGTCTTTTTAGACCAGAACTTTGGGGCCCCAAAGTGCTTGATGAACCCAATCCACCTTCACCTGCACGCTCCAATGTCCTACCTTTACTGCTACGACTGCTCATTCTATCAAACCATCCTCTTACATCTGGATTACCACGTGCATTGCGACCCACCAATGGTGTAACTGACACGAATTCAGGTTTACTTCCTTCACCTACTATGAAACGTGTAGGTTGATTCACAATACCTTCAAATCCCTGAGCTGCTGATTGTGCTGCACCGGATGAACCTACAGTCCTGAATACTGTGGTGACTGTAATCGTTTTATCTTCTAAAGCATCTATTGCAGATTTTAGGCTTACTGCTGCAGATTCTGCTTCGCCCATTGCATCTGCAATTCTACCCATAGTACCTTCTATAGCACTAGCCAAATCTTCAACATGACCAATCATTTGATTCACTGCGGTACCTAACTCAGTTGCATGTTCTTTCCACAGTTCACTCATGGTAGACGTAGCTTGTTCTACTCCCTGCATCAGTAATTCTACACCTTCTACAAGTCTGATTATGTGTTGTCCTGATGTATCTACTGCAGTACCAACAACTGTTGCATGATTAGTCCAATTCTGGTTTGCAGTTGATAGGAACAGGAATACGTTTGCAGCCAAACCTCCCATAGCATCAACTCCATAAGCATTAATTGCTGGCAAGATGGATGAATTGTATATTGCTGTGATTGATTGTCCATGAGTTAACCAATATACTGACATTTGTGTCAATGCTGTCAATACTCCGGTCATCATTAGGCCATATCCAGTTACTAATCTCAGGATGTGTTGTCCAATGGTATTAACTTGTAATCCAACTGCCATTCCATGACCAGCCCATAACATGGCCATTGTAGTCATTGCCATAGTTACACCTGTCATCATTAGACCATAACCTTCTACCAGCCGGATTACATGCTGACCTAACATATTAATTTGAGCACCAACTGCTACTGCATGACCTGACCATAATACTGACATTTGGGTTATTGCTGTTTGAGCGCCTATCAGCATCAACTCCATACCCTGTGTGAGTCTTAAGATATGCATTCCTATCTGATTGACAACAGTGTTGACAAAAGTTTGATACTCATTCCACTTTGCTCTATGCTCTGTAAAGTCTGGAGGTGGTGGAGCAGTTGTAGTAGCTTCTGTACCAAATGGCATTTTGCTACCAAGTGCATCAACAATACCCTGACCTACATCTGGAACATCAGTGATACTAGCAAACATTCCCTTGAATGCACCAGTTAATCCAGTAACAGCTCCGGTTAAACCACTAACTTTAGGTGTAGCTGTTTCTGAGCTATCTCCTACACTATTAAAACCACCCTGAGCATCAGTAGCAGAGGTAGCATTAGCATCCAATGCTGTTTGGTTTGCATCCAATCTTTCCTGAAGACTTTGTATCCTTTCTGTGCCCATTGGTATACCATTAAATAAATCTACATAGTTACCTGCAGTAGCTCCTACTGCAGGAGCAATTCCATTAAGTGCTGTATAGTTTTGGTCTAACATATCATTGAGTGTTCTGATTGGATCCTCTGAGTTTCTAAGAGTCTCAC
>WUUC01111155.1_pt1 | contig 13277 bp, 15 predicted proteins | sample 6278441 | NCBI WGS metagenome assembly WUUC01 (sample SAMN13675441, study PRJNA597444) | soil metagenome | isolation source: soil | place: USA: Washington | collected 2017-10 | reverse complement strand
TGCCCTCCAGCGACGGCTATCCGGTGCAGGTGGGACTGACCTCCCTGCTCGCCTCGACCCCGGCGTTCAACCCCAGTTCCGCGGGCGCGCAATCCGTCCAGCTGCCGACGCTGGCCCTGGCCACCGTCGTCTCCGTGCTGCCGGTCCTCATCGTCTTCCTCGTCTCCCAACGCTTCCTGGTCGCCGGCATGACAGCCGGCGGGACCAAGGAGTGAGCCCCATCTCTGCCGACCAGGAGCCAACATGAAAGTCACCGGCTATCGCAGCCTGCTGACCGAGTACGACTGGGGACGGTTGACCGGCGACGCCAACGGTGTGATGCCCGGCCCGCGCACCGACGTCCACGTGCTGATCCTCGAAACGGACGAGGGGCTCGAGGGGGTCGGCGTCGGCGCCCACGGCGACATCGACCGGATCTTCGGTGCGGTCGAGGGCGAGGATCCCCGGGCGGTCACCGCGCTGTACGACCGCATGCTGAACTGGGTGTTCAAGACCGGCCACGCCGGCGCGACGTTCGGGGCGATCGGCGCGATCGACATGGCGTTGTGGGACCTCAAGGCCAAGGCGGCCGGTGACCCGCTCTGGCGCACCCTCGGCGGGCTGGACCGGTTCGTGCCGGGTTACGCCTCGGGCCTCGACATCGCACTCGACGACGACGCTCTCGTCGACCTCTACGAACGCTATGCCGACCGCGGTTTCAGCTCCGCCAAGCTCAAGGGCGGCCACGACGTCACGCGCGACCTGCGCCGGCTGGTGGCTGTCCGGGACGTGCTGGCCCGCAACTCGACCCACCCGGCCCTGATGTTCGACGCCAACGAGTCCTGGAACCGGACCCAGGCCGTACGGTTCATCAGCGAGCTGGAGCGCACCGTCGACCTGGCCTGGATCGAGGAGCCGGTGCGCCGATGGGACGCCGCCGGTCTGGCCTCGGTGCGGCAGCACGTCCGCACGGCCGTCGCGACCGGGGAGAACCTGACCGGCCTGGAGCAGTACCGGCCGTTGCTCGACGCCGACGCCATCGACATCGTCCAGGTCGGCAACGTCTGGGGCATCACGCACTTCCTGCGGGTGGCGGCCGTCGCGCACAGCCGCGACCTGCCGGTGAGCCCGGTGTCCTACCACGCCAACCCGGTCGCGCACGCGGCGACCGCCGTGCCCAACCACCTGTCCTTCGAGATGCAGCACCTGGACTCCCCGATCGGGCTGAAGATCGACCAGGAGATCATGGACGGTGGCATCGTGCTCGGGGACGAGCCGGGCATCGGCATCCGGGTGGACGAGGAACACATCAACGCGGTGCGGGCCGTCAACCCGGTGGCTCCGGCCACCGGGCCGCACGTCCGCCCCCGGCGGGCCGGTCTGCGGCTGGTTCCCGAGTCCCGGCGCGGGAACCACGCCGGTGAGCCCGCAGCCCCGGGGACCCTCGCATGACCACGCGGGAACCGGAGCGGCACGCCCTCGTCGTCGGCGTCCGGCCCGAGCTGCGGGAGCGCTACCAGACCCGCATCGCCCCCGAACGCGTCGCCGGAGCCCTGTGGCAACCCATGGACGAGATCTGGCACCTGTCATGACGGGGACGATCGACGCGCACGTGCACCTGTGGAATCGCGCCACCGACCCCCAGCCCTGGATCGATCCGGTGACGATGGCGGCGATCGACCGCGACTTCGTCGCCGGTGACCTCGATCGGATGCTCGACGAGACCGGCGCCGACACCGCTGTGGTGGTCCAGGCCGGCAACAGCCTCGCCGAGACCCGCCGGTTGCTCGACGGTGCCGGGCCCCGAACGGCCGGCGTGGTCGGCTGGATCGACCTCACGGGTGACGTCGGCGCGCAGCTCGAAGCGCTCACCACCGGCGCCCAGGGGCGGCTGGTCGGCCTCCGGCACCTGGTCCACGTCGATCCCGACCCGGGCTGGCTGTCCCGCCCCGACGTGGGCGCGGCGCTCGGCCAGCTCGGTCCCCGCGGCCTCAGCTTCGACCTGGTCGTCCGCGCATGGCAACTGCCCCTGGCCGCGACGGTCGCCGCGGCCCATCCGGGCCTGCGGTTCGTCGTCGACCACCTCGGTGGCGTCGCCGAGACCGCCGACGACGCCGGCTGGGAGCTCGGCCTCCGGACGCTCGCCGCCCGGCGGAACGTCTCGGCCAAGATCTCCGGTCTCGCCCGGCTCGTGACCGGGGACCCGGACCGCCTGCGCCGGGTCATCGGTGTGGCGGTGGAGGCCTTCGGCCCACATCGGCTCATGTACGGCTCCGACTGGCCGCTGGTTCGGCTGGGTGCCGGCCCGGTCGCCTGGCGGGCCGCGGTGGACGAGCTGATCAGTGACCTGAACGCGGAGGAGCGCGCCGCGATCCTCGCCGGAACCGCCTCGGGCTGCTACGGACTCGGCTCGTGACCAGCGCCGTCGAGCAGCTGTGGCCCCGGGCCCGGACCCCGCACGGCGTCATCGGGCTCGGTGGCGCACCGCTCGGCAACTTCGCTGCCGCGATCGACGACGAGCAGGCCGGCCGGACTCTGCGCCGGGCGTGGGAGCGAGGTGTCCGCTACTTCGACACCGCACCGCATTACGGCCTCGGGCTCTCCGAGCGCCGGATCGGCGCTGCGCTGCGGCATCGGCCGCGCGACGAATTCGTGATCTCCACCAAGGTCGGCCGGCTGATCGTCCCCCGCGCCCGGCCGCTGCCCCTCGACGACGACGGGTTCGTGGTGCCCGGGGACCTGGAACGGCGCTGGGACTTCACTGTCGAGGGAGTCGAGCGTTCCCTGCGGGAGAGCCTCGAACGGCTCGGACTCGACCGCATCGACATCCTCTACGCTCACGACCCCGACCAGGCCTGGGACGGCGCAGCCCGGGAGGCGCTCGCGTCCCTGGCGCGGCTGAAGGCGGCGGGCCTCGTGTCGGCCATCGGCATCGGCACGAACTCGACCACCGGGCTGGCGCCACTGATCCACGAGGGACTGGTCGACGTGATCATGCTGGCCAACCGGTACTCACTGCTCGACCACGGCGCCCTGGATTCCGTGCTCGGACCCGCCGGGGAAGCGGGTGTCGCCGTTGTCGCCGTGGGAGTCTTCGCCACCGGCCTGCTCTCGACCGCCCAGCCCCGGCCCGGCGCCACCTACGACTACCGCCCGGCCGACCCGGAAGTGCTGGAGCGGACCCGGCGCATCGCGTCGCTCTGCGCGGACCACGGCGTCCAACTGCCCGCGGCGGCCCTGGCCTTCCCGCTGATGCATCCCGCCGTCGCCGCGGTCGCCGTCGGCATGCGCTCACCGCACGAGGTCGACGAGGACATGCAGCACTTCGCCACCGACGTTCCCGCCGCGCTCTGGCCGGACCTGGTCGCGGCCGGTCTCATCCCGGCGGGGGCGGTGCCGCGAGCCCGCTGATCAGGAGGCGTTGCCCGGGGGAGGGGTGGGGCGGCGCCGCTGCCACGAGCTGACGATGTGGTCCCGCATCGCCCGCTCCGCGCCCTCGACGTCGTGCCGGGAGATGGCCTCGACCACCCGGCTGTGCTCCTCCAGGGTCGAGGTGAACGCCCCCTCGTAGCCGACACCCTGATACTGGTTGCTCTCCAGCGCGCGCCGGTACAGCCGCTTCGCGATGTTCTCGGCCAGCCGGTTGCGGGAGATCTCCATGACCGTGAAATGGAAAACGACGTCCTCCTGCCGGAAGGCGTCGCTCTCGTGGCGCATCTCGCGCATCGCGGCCAGCACGTGCTCGATCCGCGCCAGCTCCTCCTGGGTGTGCCGCGCCGCCACCGCCCCGGCCATGGCCGATTCAAGATTGCCCCGCACGATCGTCAGCTCGTCGAGGATGCCGAGCGATTCGTCGCTGTCGATCAGGGCCGACAGGATGATCGGATCCAGCATGTTCCACGACCCGGACCGGGCCACTTGGGTGCCGCGGCCCTGGGCGACGATGACGAGGCCCTTCTCCTCGAGCCGCTTCACCGATTCCCGGATCACCGTGCGGCTCACGCCGAAGTGCTCACTGAGCGGTCCCTCGGGCGGAAGAAGATTGCCCTCGGCGATCTCTCCGGTGACGATGAGCTCCACGAGCTCGCTCGTCACCGCCACGCCCAGCCGCTCGGAGCGGCGCCGGGGAGGAAAGGCCGAAGGGCCGGGCTGAGCTGCCATGCCGCAAATATACGGGGCGATGATCTGCCGAACCTCGAAGAACCCGGCGCTGACCAGCTAGACTTCGCGGCCGGCCGGGGGCGGCTCGAACCGGCGCCGCTGCCAGGAACTGATGATGTGGTCGCGCATCGCGTGGGTCGCGACCGCGGCATCCTGGCGCGCGATGGCGTCGAGGACCACGGCGTGCTCGTCGAGGGTGGAACGGAACGCGTCCCGGTATCCCATGCCGTGGAACCGGCGGCTCGCCTGCGCCCGCAGGTACAGCCGCTTGGCGATGTTCTCGGCCAGCCGGTTGCGGGACAGCTCCATCACGGTGAGGTGGAAAACCACGTCCGCCTGCCGGAAGGAATCGCTCTCGTGCTGCATCTCCCGCATCACCTCGAGCGAATGCTCGAGCCGGACGAGCTCCTCCGCGGTCCGGTGGGTGGCCACGGCGCCGGCCATGGCGGACTCCAGATGCCCCCGGACGACGGTGAGCTCGTCCAGAATGCCCAAGGACTCGTCGTTGTCGATGAGAGCGGACAGCACGACCGGGTCCAGCATGTTCCACAACCCGGACCGAGCCACCTGCGTACCCCGCCCCTGGGCGACGATGACGAGGCCCTTCTCCTCGAGCCGCTTGGCCGACTCGCGGATCACCGTGCGGCTCACCCCGAAATGCTCACTCAGCGGCCCCTCGGGCGGCAGCAACTGCCCCTCGCCGAGCTGCCCGGTGACGATCAACTCGACGAGCTCGGTCACGACGGCGACGCTCAACCGCTCGGCACGCCGGCGGGGAGGCAACTTGAACGCGCCGGATTGAGCCGTCATGCCGGTACCTTACCGACCAGCCACGACTTGTCCGTGGCCTTGCGGACGCCGCATCCATGGATGATCCCGGCGGTCCCGGTGACTGTCGCTGCAGTAGCGTTCCGGCAACGGGAGGCAGCATGACAGACATCGACGGGGCCGAGGAATGGCTGGACGCGTGGGCGGCAAGCGTCGACGCGAACGCCGCACGGGCGGTTGAGCTGTCGCGCCGGGTGGCAGCGTTGACCGGCGTGGCCCGCAGCCGGGACGGATCGATCACGGTCGCCGTCGGTTCGACATGACAGGTCGTCCACCTCGACCTCGCCGAGGCTCCGGAGCTGGGGCGCGAAATCATGAGTCTGCTCGCCCGGGCCCAGGCCGACCTCTCCGCCAAGGTCGCCGAGCAGGTCGAGGACACGGTCGGGGCCGACTCCGAGACCGGTCGCGCAGTGATTCATTCGTACGACGAACGCTTCCCCGTGCCCCACGACCAGGACGACGAGCGCCGTGGCCGGTGACGAGGTCCAGTTCCCGGCGCCGGCCGTCGAGCGCCACGCCGGTAGCGTCGACGGGATCGCCGACTCCGTCCTGCAGGCACGCGCCGCGGTCACCGAGGTCACGATGGGCACGGAGGCGTACGGCCAGCTTTGTCAGTTTCTGCCCACCCTGCTGAACCCGGTGTTCAGTCAGGCGGTCACCGCCCTGAACGACGCGACTGACGCGCTCCGCGAGACCGCGGACAACCTGCGCGCCGCGGCCGCTGAAGTCACCGCGACCGACGCGAGGGCGGGGGAGGACGTCACGGCCGCGGGCGCACCCCGGCTCGACCTGCCCTTGTGAGCGACAACCCGCTGGTCGCACCCGTCCAGGATGCCACCCGCTGGTACACGGGCCTTGGCCTGGTCGAGGACGCCGCTGACATCACGCACGGCATCCAGAACAACAGCTGGGTCGACGGCAGCCTCGGCGGCGTCGGCGCGAGCCTTGACATGTTGTCACTGGCGGTCGACCCGCTGGGCACGCTGATGTCGTGGGGCGTCTCCTGGTTGATGGAGCATGTGAAGCCGCTCAAGGATGCCCTCGACTGGCTCGCCGGCAACGCCGACGAGGTCGCGAGCCACGCCGCAACGTGGTCGAACGTCGCAGCCTTCACGGCCCAGTCCCGTCAGGAGTACGCCGACCGCCTGCGTACTGAGGTCGCGGGCTGGTTCGGGAGGTCCGGGAACGCGTACCGTGAACGTGCCGGCCTGCAGATGCAGGTGCTGGAGGGGATCTCCAAGGCCGCGGAGGGGATCGCGTCCGCGGTGGAGGGTGCGGGTCTGCTCGTCGCGTTGGTCCGCGGCATCGTCCGCGACCTGATCGCCGACTTCGTGGGCACCCTGGCCGCCCGGCTGCCGCAGTGGCTCGCCGCGGAGGGACTCACCCTCGGCCTCGCGAGTCCGGTAGTCATCGGCCAGGTCGCCGCGCTGGTGGCGAAGTGGGTCAACCGGATCCAGGGCTTCGTGCGTGGCCTGCTCGATAGCCTGCGCCGGCTCAGCCCCATGCTGGATCGGCTCGCGGGCATCTTCGAGCAGCTCAGCGGCCGGAACCAGGCCCTGGCCCGCGCCGACCCGGACGAGTTCAAGCCCCACCTCCCGAGCGGATCCGAGTTCGTCGACGGCGACTTCGGCCCGGAGGTCGCCGACGCCTACCGCCGCATTCGCCACAGTCCCGAAGACACGCCCCGGGCGGCCGCGAATTCCGGACTGGACGAAGCAGTGATCGAAAGGATGCGGCAGAACCTCTTCGTGCAGAAGCACGACGTCGCGACCGGCCCGGGCACGGTCGAACACGGGTACTTCACGCCGGACGGCCGTCTCTCCAACCTCTGGGACAGAGCGACCAACGGTTCGCTGACCAGTCCGGCACTGGGCACGGTGGGGCCTCGACAGCGAAGGCCTCGAGATGGCGGACGACTTGTCGAACCTTGACGAGGTCGTCGACCGCGCTCTGCGAGGATTGGGCCGATGACACCCGACGATTCCGTACGCTCCACCGCCGCGCGCCTCGCGGCGGTCGATTGGCAGCGCCACGGTTACCGCACCTGGTCGAAGGCGAAGCTGATGCTGGAGTACTTCCGGCGCATCGCCCAATGGTCGGACGCCTACGGCTGCGCCGAGCCCGTGCCGTTCTTCGACCTCGCCCTCTACGTCGACCCGAACGTGCGGGCCGACCCGGAGGTGGTCGAGGAGGCGGTGCGGCGCGCGGCGAAGGGTGGCTGGAACGCCGAGCAGGTGGTGCCGTTCATCCTGCACTGGGCCGCGGTGCGGGCCACTCCGAATTTCACTTTTCCCGAAGGCCTGGCCGACCCGTTCGAGCCGTTGCTGCTGCTCTTCGAGCGCGATGGAGGTTTTCACACCTCGAACGGCTACGCGGAGATGGAGTACCTCTCGGTCCCCATCGCCAAGTGGCGTGAGCGGGCTTCGCGGCCGCCGCTGCCGCGCCTGGATCCGGCCGCCCTGGATGAGATCGACCGGGCCGGGTCGATGAAGCAGTTCGGCTACGTCATGGGCCCCGAGGACTGAGCAGGAGGCCGGGTGACCGTGAGCTGAAGGGGACGGATACCGGATACTCGTCGGATGCGACGGACGATCCGTTACGAGACCGCGGTCAGGTTGCTCGGTGGGGACGCGGCCAAGGTTGTTCAGCTGGTGGACACGTTGGTCGGTGCGGGGATGCTCGCGTTGGTCGGGCCGGTCGGCAGCCTGCTCGGTTGGTTCGATGCCAAGGCGGAGCTGAGCCGGGTCACCGAGCGGATGGTGACCGGGCTGATGGAGAAGCGCTCGTCGCTGTCGCGTTTCGAGCGGACCGAGCGGCTCGAGGCCGCCCTGGGCGCGCTCGCGGTGGCCGGGTTCTTCGAGGTGCTCGACGAGGCCGATCTGCCCCGGGACCTGGTCATCACCGCGGACGAGCAGCGGTCGCTCGCCAGTCGGGCCACGGCGGGGCTGCGGTTGCCGGTGCCCGGACCCGCGGAGTCCCATCAGGAGTTCCGGAGTCATCTGCGGGATTACTACGATGCCCTGGCCGGTTCGGTGGCCGGCTTCGTGACCGGGCTGGCCGCCTTCGAGTCCCTCGACGACACTCGCCGGGAGCGGTTCCGGCAGGGCGTGCGGGCGCTGCCCGAGCTGGCGGTGGTCCGTTACGAGAGTCTGGTCGGCCGGCTCGCCGCGGAGTTTCCGGAGGTTCGGTTCTGGGCGGGGGTGCGGGAGCAGTCCGCCGTGCACGCGAGCCTGGCCGACCTCCGGGAGATGCTGGCGTCGATCGCCGCCGGTCGCGCGCCTGACGAGCGGCGGGAGGGGCTTGCCCGGGCGTACGCGGCCGCGCTGCGGCGGCCCATCGCCGAATCCGGTGAGGTGCCGGCCGGGCTGCGGCTGCCCACGCTCGGCGATGCCTTTGTGCCGCAGTCCTTCCGGACGTCGGCCGACGCCGCCCGGCTCAGCAGCGAGGACTGGTGGGAGCAGCAGATCCTGCGGGAGGACCTGCTGACGTTCCTCACCGGGCATCTGACCTCGCGGGCTGCGACCGAGGCGCCGCTGATGGTGCTCGGCCAGCCCGGCTCGGGCAAGTCGGTGCTGGCGAAGATCCTGGCGGCGCAGCTGCCGGCGAACGACTTCCTGCCGGTGCTGGTGAAGTTGCGGGACGTGCACGCCGCCGCGGACGTGCAGGAACAGGTCGAGCAGGCGATCCGCCACGACACCGGGGAACGGCTGGACTGGCCCGCGCTCGCCCGGTCGGCCGGCGACGCGCTCCCGCTGGTGATCCTGGACGGTTTCGACGAGCTGCTGCAGGCCACCGGCGTCAGCCAGACCGACTACCTGACCCGGGTGGCCGCCTTCCAGCGGCGCGAGGCCGACCAGGGGCGGCCGGTCGCGGTGGTCATCACCAGCCGGACCAGCGTCGCCGACCGTGCCCGGGCGCCGCAGGACACGGTCGCGGTCCGGCTGGAACCGTTCGACGAGTCCCGGGTCGGCCGGTGGGTCGAGGTCTGGAACGCCACGAACGCGGAACACTTCCGCGGTGGCGCGGAGCAGCCGCTCCAGCTGGCCACGGCGATGCGTTACCCGGAGCTGGTCGGGCAGCCGCTCCTGCTGCTGATGCTCGCCATCTACGACGCCGAGGGCAACAGCCTGCGGTCGGCCGGGGAGCTGCGCTCCGACCAGCTCTACGAACGGCTGCTCGAGCGTTTCGCCCGGCGCGAGGTGGACAAGCGCGGCGGCGGCCTGCCGCCCCGGGACCGGGACCGTCTTGTCGAGGCCGAGCTGCGCAGGCTGAGCGTGGTGGCCTTCGCCATGTTCAACCGCGGCGCGCAGTGGGTCACCGAAACTCAGCTGGACGACGACCTGCGGGCGCTGCCCGACCTGGTGCGTACCCCCGGGCCGGTGACCACCGACGACCTGCGGCCACCGCTGCGCGCGGCCGAGCTGGCGCTCGGGTCGTTCTTCTTCGTCCACCGGGCGCGCGCCACCCGCGACGACACGGCCCTGGCGGCGTTCGAGTTCCTGCACGCGACCTTCGGTGAGTTCCTCGTCGCCCGTCTGGTCCACCGGGTCGTGCGGGAGATGGTGGTCCGGGAACGGGCAAGTTCGTTCCTGTCCGCTCCCGCGCCGGACGACGGTCTGTTGCACGCCCTGCTGTCCTTCGCGCCCCTGGCCGCGCGGCGGCAGATCGTGCTGTTCGTGGCCGAGATGGTGACCGATCTGTCCGACGAGGACCGGGCGGACTGGGTCGACCTGCTCATCCGGCTGTTCCGGGCGGCCCAGGAGCCGCGATTGGCGTCGGCTTTCGACCGGTACCTGCCCCAGCCCCTCACGGTGCCCGCGCGGATCGCGGCCCACACGGTCAATCTGCTCCTGCTGACCTTGTGCGCGGAGGCGATCATGGCCTCCCGCCTGCTCGGCACCCCGGACGCGGCCGCGACGATCCAGGTCTGGCGGGACGTGGCGGTGTTCTGGCAATCGCAACGGTCGGCTGGCTGGCCCGGGCTGCTCGACATCGTCCAGCTCAACCGGATCGGGCAGGACAAGGAACGGGACATGCGTCTGGCGCTCAGCGCCGACGGTCCGGCCGTTGTCGAGACCATCGGCCCGGGGTGGGAGATCGGCCGCCGGCGCTCCGACTCCGCGGTCAGTTACACCGGGAACCCCTGGAGGATCGCCCGTCGGGACGCGCACTTCACCTGCGACAGCGTGACCGACCTGCTCGTCCACTCGGTGGAACCGCTGCACCGGGCCAGCCTGGACGTCATGGCGCAGCGGGCCTGCCTGCCGCCCGACGGCGAGCCGTTCAGCGCGCTGACCGGATACCTCAGCATCGTCCACGACCGGCAACTGCCGCCGGTCGAACGAGCCGCGCTGTACCGGCTGATCGTGGACGAGCCCGGCGTCGATCTTGTGCAAGTGATGCGCTGCCTGGAGGTCGAACCGGACGTCGACGGTGACTCCGTGGTGTTCGTCGTCAAGGCGGCAGCCGACAACGTCCCTCAGCGGACGGAGGAGTTCGCCCGAGCCTCGGTCCGCTGCCTGACGGCCCACCTCGATCCGAGCATGCCGGCTGACGCGCTGGAGCGGCTGCAATATCAGCTGGCGATCGCTTTGGAGATCGACACGTGGACCGAGGACCATGTCGAGGCCGCGATCAGGATGGCGGAGATGCGGCTGTTCAGCCGGGGAATCGCCGAAGCGACGGCGCGGGATCTCCTGCGGAAGTACGGGACGCGGCGGCCGGACTTCGTCGCCCGCATCGGCATCCTGGTGGAAGTCTGAACAGTCGGGCCGGGTGGCTTTCGCTGTGATCCGGGCCGGAACGGTCGACATACCGGGGCGGGGGTAGCTTTCCCAGCGCTCCGGAGGAGACCCGATGACCAGTACGGACGCCGAGGACGAGCGTGGCACACCGTCCGACTTCCCTGAGCTCGTTCCCGGCGTGGATCGCCCACAGCGGTATCTGCTGCCGGGCGCCCTCGCGCTGGTCGTGCTTCTGGCGATCGGGGTGACCACCTGGGCGCTGGCCAGTTCCCAGCGCAGTGCCACCCGCGCGGAACGGGCGGCGAGCACGGCGTCCCAGCTCGTGCAGGATTCGGACGCCGCGGCAGCCGCCCGGGCCGCGGCGGTGCGGGTGGCCACCGACAAAGCCAAGGCCGCGGCCCGGGAGAAGAAGATCGTGGACGCGGCGGTGAAGAAGGCGCTCGCCCGGAAGGCCTCGGCCGACAAGAAGAAGCGCCCGCCGGCCCCGAAGATCGTTGTCGTCGGTAGTAACGACAACTACACGGGCGGGGCGTACGGCACCTTCGGCCTCACCCGGCTGGCCCGCCCGGGCCCGATTCACGTGTACGAGAGCCCGACGGACTCCTCCAGCAAGCTTTATGCGGTGTACCCGGACGAGCAGGTGACCGTCTACTGCTCGGTGCGCGGCCAAATGATCAACGGCCATGACTACTGGGACTGGAACGGGACCGGCTGGGTCTGGGACAAGATGGTCGACATGAACGGCCACAGCCCCCCGCCGTGCGGCGACTACTGAGCCCGGCCTCGAGTGACCGGCAGGCCGGCCGCCGTTCGCGGTGACACCGCGGTCAGGAGGGCGTCATCGTCGGACCGTGACTCTGTCGCTGCGCGTGCCGGGTGCGAGATAGGCGGTCCGAGCCGAGACGGCCTGCCAGACGCCGGAGTGGAGCTGACGGCGCTTCGTCGTGGCCTGCCAGTTGCTGATGCCGTCCTCGTTGCAGTAGTCGACGCACCGGGGGGTCATGCTGCCCTGACGCGTCCACCCGGTGGAGCCGTCGGGTCGGAAGAACAGCGCGATCGGGTGACTGTCGGTTTCCTCCCAGCCGTCGTGGACCCGGCCGGTGAGGGTGACCCAGCCGCCGCGGCGTACCGGTTCGGGGGTGGCGTCGAGGGTCACCAGCCCGCGGTAGCGCAGGTGGAAACTGCGGCTCACCGAGACGACACCGCCTCGGTAGGCCACTCGCAGCGTCCACGTGTAGCGACCGACATAGTCGGTGTCGTAGCGGGTGGCGATGCCGCACAGCCGTACGCGGTCGGTGACGGCGGTGACGGTCCCGGCCTGCTGGGAACGTACGCCCAGCGTCGGCTTCGGGGCGCCGTCCGCGGAGCGGGCCGTGGTGGTCACCGACGTCAGCTCCGTACCTGTGGTCTCCACCCGGCCGGTCAGCGCGATCTGCGTGCACTCACCGGGAGTGGTCACCGGGTTGGCGTCGGTCAGCCGGACCGACCGCAGTTCCGGCGCACCGGCGCGGGCGGACGCGGGCCCGCCCGGCGCGACCACGGATTGTGCCGCCAGGAACCCGGCCACCAGCGCGACGCGATACCGCATGACTCTCCCATGGTTGATCTTGCGAACAGCTGATTTTCCGCCGGGAAGGGCCTGCTGTCCGGCCGACCGGGTCTTTTCACACCTGGGGGACGGCGGTTTGCTCAAGTCGGGCCGGGGCCGGCCGATGGTCAGCGGTATGGGGGCGGATCAGGCCGGGGTGCAGTCGGGCTTCGTGGCGAACGCGGGGGAGGCCGAGCGGGCGGTCATCGAGATCGTGGCCGGCCGGCGTACCCGCGGCGGCACGATGGTCGCGTTGTCCAGCCCGGGCGCCCGGTGCGTCGTGCTGGCGCAGGTCCGCCGGGGGTTTTTCGACGAGGTCGTCGTGATCGGTGCGCCGGACGTGGAGGTCTGCGTCGCGTTGGGATTCTCGCTGTACGGGTTCGGTGACTGGGTGAAGACCTCCCCGCGGGACGCCGACGGGTGGCCGGGCGACGCGGCGGTGGCGGCGGCCGTGCTGGCCACGGACATCGATCTGAGCCGGGCCGGCATCGCCTGGCGGGACGGCCTGCGGGACGGGCCGGACGTGGTCAGCGCGCGCGCCGCCCTGTTCGGCTTCTTCGGCGTGACCCGGCGACGGTTCGCCCTGCCCTCGCGGATCGACCAGGATCGCCTGCTCACCTACGATCGGGACGGGCGGCTGTCCCGTGCGGTGATCGCGATCAGCCGGCCGTCGCGGATCGAGCCGGTGTCGCTGCGGCACCTGGAGGAGCGCGGGATCCGTACGGCTGCCGATTTTGTGGGCGCCCAGGTCGACTATCTGTCCAACCGCCGGACCGCCTACGTCATCCGCCGCGACGGCACGCCGCTGCAGATCCGCGGCCTCGGCCCGGACCGGGCGCTCGGGTTGTCGGCCTGGCGGCAGGGGATCGACGCCGGCCGGGCTCCGGTCTTCGCCTGATCGGGGTGGCCGGCCGCAAGACAGGAGATGCGCAGGTCAGGTTAGGGGTGGGTCGGTGTCGGGCCGGTCCGTAGATTCA